>Ga0335072_10001938_pt1 | contig 32831 bp, 28 predicted proteins | sample Lox_Sample_21_FD_206725 | JGI IMG/M metagenome (GOLD analysis project Ga0335072, IMG submission 206725) | Soil microbial communities from Loxahatchee National Wildlife Refuge, Florida, United States - Lox_Sample_2.1 | ecosystem: Environmental > Terrestrial > Soil > Wetlands | place: USA...
CTTCCACACGGAAAAAGTTCTCGGGCAGGGTCTTGAAGAACTCCAGGTGAGCCGATCCAGCCGAACCGTAGTTGCCCACGTCGGCGTAATAAGGGCCTTTCTCGAAGTTCACACGCCTTACGAATTCCGGGATAACCGTGTTCATGTCCGAGTACCCTTCGCCGTGCGCATGTGAGGGCAGGTTGAGCGGCATGTCATCGATGAAGATGGCGAAGTCCGTGCCGTGATCGAGATTGAAGCCGCGGAGGAAGTACTGGTTGGCCTTTCCGCCGCCCGCGTGTTGAGTGATGATGACGCCAGGAACCGTCTCCAGAACTTCCCCGGAACGAAGCATCGGGCGATCCTGGATTTCCGCTGCGCCTACCGTTCCCTGAGTACTGGAATCGGCAATTCCGATCAGATCGTCCGCGCGGCCCTGCACGTTGATGGTGGTGTTCATGCCGCTCACGGCAAGAGAGATACGCAACGGGGCCAGCGCTTCGTTGGTTCCGATGGTGATGGGGATATCTCTGGATTCAAAATCGGCCTTGGAAATGATGAGCCGATAATCACCTGCCGAGAGCCCAGAAATCATAAAAGCGCCGTTCGAGTCTGATTGCGTCGTTTTTTGTGTAGCGCCGTCCGTGCTTCGAACTTCCACAGCGGCCCCGGCAATCGCTGCGCCAGACGAGTCAACTACTGTTCCCGAAAGCTGCGGCGATGACGCTCCGTCGCTCATCTGGCTCAACGCGAGTGGGCTTCCAGCCAGAATAGAGGCCAGTATTACGAACTTTGAAATCGTGCTACGGACTGTCACAAGTCTTCCTCTTTTCGGATAAAGCAAAATGCATCAGTGCCTGTGGGTATGAGGCTTTCCGTTACCGTGGTGGTGCTGGGCTGTCGGCTCTGCAACCGTCATGACGAGTCGCCCGTGCTGCACACCTTTCAAGCCGATCAAACGTCCGGCGAACTCCTCTACTTGTCGAGCTTTGCCGTGGACAATGAGGACTTCCAGGCAGGAATCGTGATCGAGATGTGCGTGGCTGGTCGAAACGACCAGTTCGTGATGGGCGTGCTGGAGTTCGGTGAGCTTCTCGGTAACTCCATGAGCGTGATGGTCGTAGATAAGCGTGACGGTGCCGACCACCGTCGCACCAGGACTTGCCGTCTGCTCGGATACCAGACGATCGCGAATCAGATCGCGAAAGGCTTCGGACCGATTTGTATACCCTAGCCGGGAGATGAAATCGTCGAATCGCTTGAGGAGGTCAGAATCGAGTGCCACTCCGATTCTGCTGAGAACGCCCATGCTCACTCCTTCGAAGAAAATTCCATCTCACAATTCAAGAAACGTAGCACGAATATAGAATTCGTGACATCCTGATTCATTCATAGTACAGCGACGGAATTGAGCGGCGTGACGGCCATCACAATAACCTCTTCGGAACTGCGATTGAATGCCGCCTGTGATCATGAGGGGCGATGATTAGGCATCTGAATGGGACATCGATTGAAACATCCGAGCGCGGAATATCAGGAACTCCTGATTGGACTGGTGCGGTGCGCGTCTTGCATCATGCCGCGATCAAGCCCGTATTTGGTCTGGGGATCATCGAGGAGCTTTCCCGGCACGGCTATCGTCTGGGCCCGGGAACCATCTATCCCCTCCTGAGGAGTCTTGAACGGCGCGGGTCGCTCGAATCCGAGGTAAGTCATACGGAGGGAGGGCGCCGTCGAATCTGCTATACAGCAACTCGGGCCGGGAGAATCGCGTTGGACGCAGCGCGTTCGAAGGTGAAGGAACTTTGCCGTGAGCTATTCAGCCCGGAAAAGTGAAGTCAGGCTCATCGATCGGGACATCGGCGTTTCACTTGTCTTTCCGCTTTCCGCTCGGCCTCTTGAGGTGACGCCCGGAATCGCTCCCGCCGGGATCAAGACTCTGAGCTGCCGCGCCCAACGCTTCCTTCAGGTCCTTCGCTGAGAGCGCGCTCGCCGGATCGATCAACCACTGGAGAATGAGTCCGGACAGGACCACGTGGTAAAACGTACCGATCGTTCTCACCGTGTGTTCACTCACCGCGCTTTCATCCTGATTCAGAAACATCGCCGCCAATCCGCGGCGCGCGATATGCAGTTTGCCGGCCATGATGTCGCGGGCTGCCGGTTGTGCGACCATTTGCGCGAAGATCTCGAAATTGGCCACCCAGAGCGAGCGATGGGTCGCGAAGGTCGCCATAATCTTTCCCCACGTGGTCTCGAATCGCTTCGCCGGGGAGACGTTAGACGGAACAGCGGCTCGCAGCGCCTCCTGGAGATCCTGGTCCCATTCACCAAACGCCAGCAGCAAAGCCTCGGTCAGCAGAGCTTCCTTGGAGGAAAAATGGTAGCCAATCGCCGCCAGGCTCACCCCGGCCGCGGACGCTATATCCCGTGCCGTGGTTCGGCTGAACCCTTTTTCCAGCAAGCACTTCTTGGCTCCCAGCAGCAGGGCTTCCCGGTTATTCAAATTCTCTTTGTCCGCCATAGAACGATCGTACCAGACATCCGTCTTGCACACATGTCTAATACATTCGTACAATTCCATTACAGGAGGTTGCAATGAACAACAGGAACATACTTATCTCCGGAGCGAGTGTTGCCGGGCCGGCACTGGCCTTCTGGCTCCATCGCTTCGGATTTCGGCCAACGATTGTGGAGCGTGCGCCATCCCTGAGGCCAGGTGGATATGCCATTGACTTTCGCGGTGCCTCCCTTCGCGTACTCGAACGCATGGGTCTTCTGCCCGAAGTGCAGCGCAAACAGACCCGCATCGGCGCCATCACCATCGTCGATCGGAACAACCGCAAGGTCGCAAGCATGCCGGACGGATTCACAAGCGGAGAACTGGAAATTCTGCGCGGGGATCTCGCGTCCATCTTTCATGATGCGACGCGAAAGACGACCGAATACATCTTCGACGACAGCATCACGGCGATTGAGGAAGGCCCCGACGGAGTGGAGGTGCAGTTCGAACGGGGAGGGCTGCGGAAATTCGACCTTGTGGTGGGAGCCGATGGGCTGCACTCGAAGGTCCGATCTCTAGCGTTTGGCAAGGAGTCCGATTTTGTCCGTCATCTCGGTTATTACGTCTCGATCTTCACGATTCCCAACTATCTGCAACTGGACCATGCCGGTCTCTATTACGGGACGTTGGGAAAGAAGATAGGCATTTTCAGTGGAGGACCTCCGTCGGAAGCTAAGGCGTCTTTCTTTTTTGCTACTGAACCGCTCGACTACGCCCGACGCGACAGTGCCCAGCAGAAAGAGATCCTGCGCGAGCATTTCCGGCAGGATGGCTGGGAGGTGCCGCGCCTGCTTGAGTTTTTGGAAAGGGCACCCGACTTCTACTTCGACTCGGTCAGTCAGGTGAAAATGGACCGCTGGTCGGCGGGCCGCACCGCTTTGGTAGGAGATGCAGCCTGGTGCGCGTCGCCGCTGTCAGGCATGGGGACAGGCATGGCAGTGGTCGGTGCGTATGTCCTGGCCGGCGAATTGGCCGAGGCTGAAGGGGATCATCGCATCGCGTTTGCAAAATACGAATCGCTGATGCGGGCCTTTGTTGATAAATGCCAGGGCATTGCGGACGGGGGTACGGACTGGTTTGTGCCTCGAACCCGTTTTCGACTCTGGTTGAGCACGCAGATGTGGAAGATTCTTCCGTATACGCCCTGGAAAAACATGATGATCGAGGTCCCCTTGAAAATCGGGAATTCGATCCAGCTCAAAGAGTACTCGCTCCGGACGGATTGCGCCGACCGGCTGATACAAGTTTGCCCGTAAAAACATCCGCAGCCATCTCTTGATCAGATGGCTCGCAGACATATAATAGAACGGTCGTTCGTTTTATTATATGTATCTGGAGACTACGATGAAGGCAAAGAGTCCAAGCCGTACAGCCGAACACAATGCGCTCTTCCGGGCCATTGAAGGAGCACGTCGGCCTAAAGATCGGATCGTCGATGACCAGATGGCCCTGAGCTTTTTGTCGCCATCGTTTCGATTCGTTGCCTCGCTCGCTCGCAACCCTCTGGTCTCGGCAATGCTGTGCCGGTACATCGATGCCCGCTGGCCGGGGTCACGAACTTCACTCCTTGCTCGCACCCGGTTGATCGATGAGTATGTAACGTCAGCTTTAGCCAACGGAGTGTCACAAATTGTCGTCCTCGGGGCTGGGTTTGATTCCCGCGCCTATCGGCTTGCTGAGGCCGAACGCACGCGGTTCTTCGAGATCGATCACCCGAACACATCGGCCGTCAAGAAGGCGCACATCGAGCGCTCGCTCGGAGTCTTGCCCAAGCATGTCACATACGTCGCGGCAGATTTTGAGTGCGATCAAGTCCCCGCGTCTCTCCAGGCCGCCGGCCTCGACGGCTCCCGGCCAAGCTTGTTCCTTTGGGAAGGAGTCTCCAACTACCTGACAGAGGACGCGGTCAGGTCAACATTGTCGTTTATCGGGAGCCTGGCTGCGGGCACTGCGCTCGCGTTCACCTACGTAGATCGAGCCGTACTCCATGATCCCACAGGCTTCGCCGGCGGTAGGGAGGTCCAAAGGACGATTGCCCGCTTGGAGGAACGGTGGACCTTCGGCATTCAGCCGGGCCGAGCGCCTGGATTTCTCAAGGAATGTGGTCTTGACCTCGACAGCGATCTGTCTGCAGCAGATTACCGACAGCGGTATTACAAGAACGCAGCCCGAATCAGAGGATACGAGTTCTATCACGTCATCTTCGGACATGTGCCGTCGAGAGCTGGGCTGTCCGATGCATACTCATCGCGGGAGGTCACGCTTGCCCAAAGTCAGTAAAGAATACCTCGATTCCCGACGTTCAGAAATCCTCGAAGCGGCGCTCGTTTGTTTCTCGAGGGATGGATTTCACCGGACGACCATGCAGGACATTGTCCGCCAGTCCGGTCTGAGCCCCGGCGCGATCTACAACTACTTCAAGAGCAAAGAAGAAATCATCGAAGCCGTTGCCAACGAGCGCCAATTGACAGAAAAACGACTCGTGATGGACGCGGTCGAAGAGGGCGGGGCGGCTGGAGTTCTCGAACGACTCCGTGATGCCTTTTTGGATGAACTGGATAGTCCCAAGGAACGACGCCGGCGTCGTGTCAGCGTGCAGTTATGGGCCGAAGCCCAGCGCAATCCCGGCATTCGGCGCATAGTTCAACGCAGCTTCGAAGAGCCTCGCAAGCTCATCTCCGAAGTTCTCGCCTCCGCTCAAATGCGCGGCGAGATCGCGAAGTGCTTTGATTCAGACGCGCTGGCGAGCTTTCTGATCGCAACCTTCCACGGTCTTGTCTTGCAGCGAGAATGGGATGACCGGTTTACTGCTGAGCCGCACAAGATGCTGCTGAACGCCCTCTTAAGGGCGGTCAGCGAATCGACGCATGTTGAGAAAGCAGCCGTCGGAAAAAGATCCAGGAGGATTCTGCGCAGCTGAGTGACAATCAGGAAATCCCGCTTGCCTGCTCAAGCTTCTACAGCGCCAGATTTAGTCGTGATGGTGCTTCCGCCACTCCCAATAGTCATGCTGTTCAGCCTTCTTGCGTTTCTCGTAGTCCACGTGATCGCGATGGGTTTCGTGCTCCCACTGTGTGTAGTACGGCGCTTCTGCCGGACCATAAGTCTGGACATAAATGTGCCCATGCGCAGCACAACCCGTGATGACAGGAGATAGCAATGCTGCCCCGAGCAAGATCGCATTGAGCTTCTTCATTTGAGAGGCCTTTCCCTTTGTAAGCACAACACATGACAAGATGCTTTTTCAAAATGACAAGTTGTTCATCTTAGGGTCAAATTGTCCAATCAAAGCCGCCGTATGCGCGACGTCGGCGAGGATGAAGGCCAACTCCCAGAGCCATCCAAGTCGCCGCACCGTGTCGGATTTCGGAATACACCTCCAACCCTCGAAACCCGTAATTCACGCAGCGGCGATTGATATCGGACCGATTTTGTCGTATATAGTTAATGAAGGCCGACCAATTTGGTCGTATTTGTTCGAGCAGTTGGAATGGATTAGAGGGACCAGGGTTTCTCGGCGGTTTGTCTCTTGGAGGAATCCGCGAAGACCCCAGGGCCCGTTTCGAAGGATTGAAGAGGACCATGAAGGAAAAAGCTCGCAAGAAGAATCCTGGACGGAGGATGCCATCGCAGTCACTCCGCCGCACTTGGATTGCGATGGGAACCTTGGCCACGTACGCCGCATTCGGAGCTGGAAAATCCGCGATCGCCGCTGAAAAAGCACTTCCAACGATCGATGGCGCCGCTCCGCCCACATTGCCCCTGAAACGATTTGATATCCCCGCGGGCCCGCTTGAACAAGCAATCCATTCTTACGAGAAAACAACCGGATTCAAGATAAAGATCGTACTGCCTGCGGGGACGCTGGCCGGGTTCAACTCGCCAGGGGTCATCGGTCTTTACCGCGAACAGGATGCTCTACGGCTTCTTCTCAATGGCACCGGGTTGAACTTTCGCATGGAGGATCGAGACACCTTTGTCATTGGCGTCCAGGCGAGCGACACGGTTTCCGTCAATGCCTCCATTGCTGATTTCGTATCGATGCAGAAATTCCCCGAGCCGCTCATCGAAACACCCCAGAGCGTAACTGTGGTCCCGCAGTTCGTGATGCAGGACCAAGGGCTGTCCACGCTGCGGGACACGCTCAGAAACGTGCCCGGCATAAGTCTTGCAGCTGGCGAAGCCGGCGCGCAGGGAGACAATCTCACGATCCGCGGCTTTACCGCGCGAAACGACATCTTCCTTGACGGAATTCGCGATTTCGGCAGCTACTACCGGGACTCTTTCAACTTCGAGCAGGTGGAAGCGCTTGAGGGTCCGGCAGGAATCCAGTTCGGCAGAGGCTCGACGGGCGGTGTCGTCAATCAGGAGAGCAAGGTTCCAGGTTCTGAAAAGTTCGTCAATGTGCAAACTCAATTCGGGACAGATCTCACGCGGCGCCTTACGGCCGATCTCAACAGCCCGCTCGAAGACTCGCTTGGGGGTACTGCATTTCGCGCCAATATCATGGCCGAAGAAGCAGGAGTGGCCGGAAGGGATGCCGCCGAAGTACGACGGTTCGGCATTGCACCTTCGATTTCGATCGGACTGGGAACCAAGACGCCCGCAACGTTGAGCTATGAGCACCTCTCAGAAGACGACACGCCAGACTACGGGTTGCCCTGGCTCTTCAACGGGGTCGCACCGGCGAATCGGCATAGCTACTTCGGCTTTGCTGACGAAAACTACCTGAAGACGAACGACGACATTCTGACTTTGAGAGTCGAACACGATTTCAAGCCCAACCTCAACGTACACACGATTGCGCGCGCAGCGAACTATCCACGCGAGGCGCAGATCTCCGAACCGCAGATCTGTTCCAATGCCTCGCTCAGCGTTCCTGTAGGAGGCGTGGTCTCGTCTCTGCCCACGCTGGCGTACAATTCAGCGCTTCCCTGTCCATACACGCCTCAGACACCGGCGGATCAGATCGCTCAGGTGAACCGTAACCAGATTCAGGTCAAGAGCGTTGAGGGAATTCTGTGGGATCAGGTCGAGATGAGCTCCGGATTCAAGACCGCGGGCATTCACCACGATCTCGTAGCCGGCGCCGAGGGTGGGCAGGAGATCTCGAATCCGATTCGCTACAGCTACACCATCAACAAGATCAATACAGTGCCCGAAACGACGCTACTCAATCCGAATGAGGGGCAGCCATTTTCGGGGACTGGCTATATCACCTCCATCGTTCATACCAAATCGAAGAGCGTCGGCCTCTACCTGATCGACACTGTGAAGGTTGGCCGTCTGTTCGAACTCACGGGCGGCGCGCGTTGGGACCGCTTCGATACCGACTATAACCTCTATCAGCCGACACCACCCGCCGGCGGTACGGTGACCGCAGCCGTACCCCCGATCAGCAGACTGGATGAGCAGCCGAGTTATCGTGCCGCGATCGTGTACAAGCCCTCATCGCATGGGAGCCTCTACTTCGACTATGGAACAAGCTGGGATCCCGACGCGGAATCACTCAGCCTGAGCGTCGGATTGGTGAACGGAAATGTGGCGCCGGAAGAAAACCAATCCTACGAAGCAGGGGTGAAGTGGGGCTTCCTGAAAGACCGGCTTTTGACCGAGGGCGCGTGGTTCCGTACCGAGAAGGACAATGCGCACGAGACTAGCCCGACAAACTCGAATGAGATCGTCGCCGCCGGCAATCAACTCGTGAAAGGCGTACAGCTGAGCGCGGTTGGCCGACTGCCGGAAGGAATGGACCTGGTTATCGGATACGCCTATCTCGACAGTGCCGTGATCTACTCCGAATTTTTCCCGACGGCTGTCGGATATCCGCTGGCGAACGTGCCGAAACAGACCTTCAATCTCTTCGTCACGCATCGACTGCCCTGGCGGCTGAGCGGTGGACTCGGGAGCAATTACGTTGGAAGCCGAACGGCAAGTTCTACCGTTCCGTATGTGCCGACCGGCTTCGCGCTGAATCCGAACGGGCCTGGCTATGTGGTGACCAGCGTCTCGATGAAGCAGGTTCCCGGGTATTGGGCTTTCAATGCGATGTTGAAACGCCCGATCGGCGAAAAGCTCGAGTTCCAGGCTAACGTCAACAACGTCTTGAATCGCTTCTATATCGATCTGCCGCACCCAAGCCACTTGATCCCCAGTGCCGGAGCCAGTGCTCTGTTCGGCATCAACTTCCGTTTCAAATAGAGATGGCGATTTCGAGGAAAGGAAGACGCTCTTCGGCCTCGATAGCTCCTGGAGTTCCACAATCATGCTGATTACGATTCCGGATGTTCTGACCAGTGAAGAAGTGACGCGGGCAGGGGAGATCCTCGATGCTGCCGAGTGGGTTGATGGTAAAGTAACAGCCGGCTATCAAGCACAGGCAGTCAAGGAAAACCTTCAGCTCCCGGAGTCGCATCCCGCAGCCGTGAAGCTTGGCGAATTGGTGCTGGCCGCTCTGGCACGTTCGCCGCTGTTTATGTCGGCCGCGCTGCCTCTCAAGGTATTTCCGCCCATGTTCAATCGGTACACCGGAGGCGGGCATTTTGGAACGCATGTCGACACTGCGATTCGCGCCTTCGCCTCAACGGGCCAGCGCATCCGGACCGATGTTTCGGCGACACTATTTCTCACGTCCCCCGATGAATACGATGGCGGCGAACTGGTCGTCGAGGACACTTACGGCCTGCACAGCGTCAAATTGCCTCCCGGTCACATGGTGCTCTATCCGGCGACCAGTCTTCATCGCGTCACGCCTGTAACGCGCGGTGCGCGTGTGTCCTCTTTCTTCTGGATCCAGAGCATGATCCGGACAGATGGGGATCGTACTCTTCTCTATGATCTCGACACGTCAATTCAACGACTGGCAAAGGAATCTCCGGGAAATCCCATCGGTGTGCAGTTGACTGGCGTCTACCACAACCTGCTTCGCCGCTGGGCGGAGATGTAATCCTGGACAGCCTGGAGGCTCATAAACTTCCCAAGCTTCGAGTCACCGCCGCCGCACCGCACCGGATAGCGCGCAAGCGATTTTCACTTGTCTTCCCAGCCAAGTTATCGCTCCACATCCAGCGCACGCCAAGCTTCTCTTTCCACGTGATTTATCCGTAAAGCCGGGTCGCAAGCCGCGTGCCCTCTCACAATCCGGACCGAATTGATCGGTGTTGTGACCCTTGTCACTGCCACACGGTTCGCCAAAGCCTATCTTGAAAATGATTTTCACTTTCATAAGAGAGTCAAAGGGCTGATCCAAGATGAGTGACTTCCGGTCCCATTCCTTATTGCTTCGCATCCTGATCACCTTGGCAATTCTGGCGCTGGGGTCGCAGGCCGGTTTCGCAGGCGATTTGCAGCGGATCTCAGGTACTGTCTCCGATCCAAGCGGAGCGGTCGTGCCGGGCGCGCAGGTGAGCATCCAGCAAACTGGCGCCATCAGAGTGCAAACGACCCAAACCGACGACCAAGGCGAATTCGAATTGAAGCTGCTACCGGGCAAATACCGGATCGACATTGCGGCTTCTGGTTTCGGACCGTATACGCAGGATGGCATCGACGTCGATCGATCGACACCCATCCACCTCGATGTCACGTTACAGGTTGAATCTCACCGGGAAAGCGTCGAGGTCAGCGCAGACGGAGCGCAGTTGGACCTTTCCTCAACCCAGGTGGGCGAGGGGATGGCGCAGGAGAAATTGGTGGCAGTTCCCTTGAACGGCAGGAGTTTCACCGATCTTCTCGGCCTGCAGGCAGGAGTGATTCCGCAGAGTTCCAAGCAATCGAACGCCGTCGTGATGTCCGGTTGCACGACCACTCCGCCTTCGGGTGATTTGAATCCTGGCGATGTTTCGGTCAGCGGTCAGAGAGAGACGGCAAACGGATTTGCGGTCAACGGCAGTTCCGTCGAAGAGGACTTCAACAACATCGCGAGCGTGATCCCCAATCTGGATTCGATCGCAGAATTCCGTGTCCTCACGAGCAACTTCGACGCCGAGCATGGAAACTTCAGCGGCGGACAGGTGCTCGTGACCACCAAGGCCGGAACCAACAACCTGCATGGCAGTGCCTTCGAGTTCTTTCGGAATACAAGCTTCGATGCGACGAACTATCTTGCGCGCGAGCGCGCTGCGTACGACCGCAACCAGTTCGGCGGGACGCTCGGTGGACACATCCTCCGTGACCGGCTCTTCTTCTTTGGCGACTACCAGGGAACGCAGATGACGCAGGGAGTTGAAACCGGACAGATCGCGGTGCCCTCCCTGGCCAATCGCGCCGGCGACCTCAGTGACCAGGCGGCCCAACTTACAGGAAAGGTAAGTGGGGATTATCTGGCAAACCTTTTGAGCCAACGCCTTGGGAGGACAGTTACCACGGGCGAGCCGTATTACACGGCGACCTGTACCCAGTCCAATCCGGCCTGTGTCTTTCCAGGCGCCATCATTCCGAATGCAACTTGGTCAGCGCCTGCGAAGGCTTTGCTCCAGTACGTTCCTTCGCCGAACATCGGAACCAACGTGTTCTCGACCTCACGCGAGAATCAGACTCTCACAGACGATAAGGCAGCGCTCCGGTTGGACTCGACGACCAAATCGGGCAATTTTTCCGCTTATTATTTCCGCGACGGATATCAACTGAACAATCCCTATCCGACATCGCAAGGCGGCGCGAACGTCCCCGGGTTCAGTGCCATCTCGCGTGGACGCGCTCAGCTTGCAAATCTCGGTTGGACGAAGGCTGTCGGCGCATCGCTCGTCAATGAACTGCACCTCAGCTATATGAGAAACGCCAACAAGATCGGCCAACCGGTAGGCGGCGTTGGCCCATCATTGGCGTCGCAGGGATTCGTGGAAGGCGCCGGAACGCTGGGCATTGTTCCCCTCAATCCCGCAGCCGAAGGAATCGAAAACGTCGCTTTCAACGACTTCACCATCGGCGTGGATGTGACCGGCGAGCGCCAGGTGAACAACACCTACCAGGTGACAGAGTCTCTGTCGAAGGCGATTGGGAGTCACACACTCAAGGTGGGCGCCAACTGGCACATCGATCAGGTCAATATCAATTCGAACTCCATTAACAATGGATCGTTCGTGTTCCAGGGCTCTGAAACGGGGCTGGATTTCGCGGACTATCTGATCGGCGTGGCCAGCACGTACGAGCAGGGAGATGCCAGCGGCTTCTATATCCGCAACAAATACACAGGACTGTTCGCTCAGGATACCTGGCAGGCGCGCAGCAATCTTACGCTGAATTATGGCGTTCGCTGGGATATGTTGCCGCCATGGCGCGAGAAATATGACCAGTTGCAGACCTTCGTTCTCGACCAGCAGTCGGAGGTGTTTCCCGGCGCACCGCGCGGCATGGTCTTCCCTGGCGACCGCGGAGTGCCGAGCACGCTATCACGGACCAATTGGGCCAACTTCTCACCACGTTTTGGAATTGCCTACGCGCCGAACTGGAAAGGTGATTGGGCAAAGCGTCTGCTCGGCGGGCCGGGAAAGAGCAACTTCCGGGCAGGCTATGGCGTGTTCTACACCGCCTTTGAAGGGCTATCGGCGGGGATCATGAGCGCCTGCCCTCCCTATGGATATGACTACGACAGCACGGTCGGACATCCTTTGTTTGAGGAGCCGTTTATTTCAGCGAGTACCGGCGCGACAAACGGACAGCCGTTCCCTTCGCCCATTCCAGCCTTCGGTGCGTCGCGGCAGCATCCGAATGCGACTGTCGATTGGTCGAAGTATTCCCCGATCACGGGCGATCCTGCTTTTTATTTCCGCAACGCATCGCCTTACACGGAGAGCTACAACGCTTCCGTCGAGCGTGAAATTGGCCGCGAGACCACACTCACCCTCGGCTATGTCGGTGCCCGCGCACATCACCTGCTTGTTCTCACCCCAGCCTCACCCGGAAATGCCAAGCGCTGCCTGAGCGTGAGCGATCCGAGTCAGGTGGCGCCCGGTTCCAATACCTGCGGTCCCTTCAGCGAAGGGGGCCTGTTCACCAGAAGCGACGGAACATCGATCGAAGCGCGCGGACCGTTCGGACCTGAGTTCGACGGGATCACTTACCAGAAGACGATCGGCTGGAGCAATTACAACGCGATGGAGGTTACGCTGAAACATCACGGGCGCTTCGGTGAAGTTTTGGGCGCATATACCTACTCCAAATCTCTCGACAACTCTTCCAGCCTGTCCGAGGAAGTGAATCCGATTGAACCCGGAATCAACAAGGCGATCTCCGCGTTTGATGTGCGCCACAATTTCGAGATCAGCTACGTGGCGCCTCTTCCTCTCGATAGAGTGTTGCCGGGACCGCGAACCGTCTCTCAGGGATGGACCCTCTCGGGAATTACGCGGCTGACGACGGGCATGCCCGTAACGCTTTTCAACAATGACGACACATCGCTGATCGGCTCAATGCCAAACGGAATCAATAACAATGGAGTCGATACGCCGAACTACCTCGGCGGCAATCTGCGCCTCAACCTGAACCCGCGGAATGGCCGTCCGGCCTTCGACAGTTCTCAGTTCGCGATGCCCGCGCTCGGCCAGATTGGGAATGCGCCGCGGCGCTTCTTCTACGGTCCCGGGATGGAGAACTTCGACATGGCAGTGGAGAAGAAGGTCGGATTGGGAGAGTCGCGTGAACTGCTGCTGCGCGCCGAATCGTTCAACGTCTTCAATCACGCGCAATTCTTTGGGCCTGAGGCGGTGAACGGGAATCCGGACAGCACGAACTTCGGCCGAATTGTGAATGCCGATGCCCCGCGCCAAATCCAACTCGCGGCGAAATTCACTTTTTAATTGCAGGTGGTCGTTTCTTTTTCAGGCAGGCCTGGCACGTTCCAAGAATCTGGAACGTGTGCCGCAAAGGCTCGAAACGGAATTGGTCGCCGACGCGACGCTGCACCTCTTCGAGTTCAGGCGCGAAGAATTCAACGGAGTCGCCGCATGAGGTGCACACCATGTGGTGATGGGTGCGGCGGTTCAAGCTATGTTCGTAGCGCACCACTCCGTCCTGGAAGTCGACCTCGAAGGCGAGTCCGCACTGCGTGAGCAGCTTCAGCGTCCGATAGACGGTCGTGTACCCGATGGTTGGATCCTTCTCTTTGACGAGACGGTGCAGATCTTCCGTACTCAGGTGGTCCCGGGTGGCCAGGAAGACTTCAAGAACCCGGTCCCGCTTCGCGCTCTGCTTTAACCCCTTTTCCCGCAAGTACCCGCCCAGAATGCGCTCCGCTTCACTCAGTCGATTGTCGCGGGTGCGCGGCGGGTCATCGACACGTTTTGGGAGTGCAGTTCTCAAGGACCTTCTTCCTCGCCTGATTATAGGTTCCGTTGCGCGCGAGCAGCGGAACGCGTTTCGAGACCAGAGGCTCTTTGGCGGCCGGTCGACCGGGACTGCATGTCGCGGCATCAAGTCCAATCTGCATCTCCTTGGCCGACGGTGGTAGGCTATGGTGCAGTTAGAGACTTGGGCTTCAACACCTTTTAAAGGATGGGCTCCATGAAAGGAAATGCGAAGGTTCTTGAGGAACTAAATCAAGCGCTCCGCGACGAATTAACGGCGATCAACCAGTACTTCCTGCACGCCGAGATGTCGGAGAACTGGGGCTACAAGAAGTATTCCAAGTACATCAAGAAACAATCGATCGACGAGATGAAGCACGCCGAACTATTGATGGAGCGAATCATCTTCCTCGACGGCAGTCCGAAAATGGAGCCGATGTCGCTGACCATCGGCAAGTCAGTGAAAGAGATGATCGAATCAGATCTGAAGCTGGAGCACGAGGCTGTGGCTTCGTATAACCAATCAATAAAGGTGTGCGTGGAGAATGCCGACAACGGTTCGCGCGATCTCTTCATGAAGCTACTGAGGGATGAAGAAGGCCATGTCGACTGGCTCGAGTCCCAGGTTCACCAGATCGCGGAGATTGGCTACGAACGTTATCTGATCACACAGACAGAAGAGGATTAGGCTCGCACACGATTCATCTCGCCTGGATGTTGGAATCGCTTCCCTCGCTGATCAGAACATGAGCCTCAGTGCAAACTGCATTTCGCGCGGTGTCCCCGATCCTACCGGGGTTACGGGCGAAACCGTGTTCACCGTGTTGATGATGCTGCCGAACCCGTTTGTGTTCGCGGGATTGAATGTGGACTGCGGCTGACCGAGCTGCGGGTGATTGAAGACGTTATAGAACTCCGAGCGGAATTCCAGTTGTCCCTTCTCCCCCAGCGAAATTGTCTTGCTGGCGCCAAGATCGATCTGCCATGTGCCCGGCCCGCGCGCCACGTCTCGCGGCGCCGTGCCGAACTCGCCGGCCGGGGTGGCAAAAGCCGCCGGGTTGATCCACGTCGCCACCGTCCGGCCTCCCAGCGGAGTCAGCGACACGCCTGGAACGAGATCAGGGCGCTCCGTGCCCGTGGCCCCATCCGGTGCAATGTAGCTGGTCGGCATCAGCACATTCACCGGGAACCCCGTCCGAGCCAGCACCGATGTGGTCAGCTCCCAGTTGCCCGAAAGGGTACTCGCAATCCCCGGTTGGTTCAGCATCGGTTTGCCCTGGCCAAAAGGGAGCTGATACACGGCGTTTCCATTGACAACATGCCGGGCGTCCCAGGCCCCGCTGGCGCGATCGCAGGCCAGGCACACCGGGTTCTGCGGCGAGAGATTGTCGCCGTCTCCGCTGCCATTCGAGCCGTTGTCGATCTCGTGGGACCAGGTGTAATTGGCCGTCACCAGCAGGCCGTTGGTAAACGAACGCCGAAGCGCCACCGCGAGGCCGTTGTAGGAACTCATGCCGACCGAGCCACGCCAGCCAATGGCCGGAGCAAAGGCCGGATATTGAGTAATTCCTGTTGCCGGATTGATCAGGTTCACCACGTTGGTCTCAAGCAGGTGCACGCCGTGGCTTCCCATGTAGTAAACCGTGCCCACAAACTCCGCCGGCAGCTCCCGCTGTGCCGACAAGCTCCATTGCTCCACATACGAGTCTTTGCGGTTCCGCTGTTCAGCATTCGGTGAGATGGTTCCAGCCCCGAATGTGACCGGATAGGAGAGCGGCGACTTCGCACTGCCTGTCGCCGAGTAGGAGGGGACCTCATTCTTGGCAGGCAGGTTCTGGTCGTCCAGTTGCCCGTCTTCGTGGTAGATGCCGAATCCACCCCGGATTACGAACTGGCTGCTTTTCGATGCTGTCCAGGCGAACCCCACGCGCGGGTCCACGTCGCCGTAGTTCTGGTGGCCAAAACTGGCGCCTGCGCCGCAAAATCCCTGCGCGCCGCAGGTGGCAAAGTCGAATGGGTTGGCCTTGCCGTTTCTCTCGGTGAAGAGATCGAAGATGCTGTAGCGCACGCCCATGTTCAGATTGAGATTCCGGCGCCATCTGTACTCGTCCTGCGCGTAGAGAAAGTAATCGTTCTTGCGCAGTCCGTTCACCGGCAACGCGCCTGTCAGTGTGGCTTTCTTGATTGCGTTGTTCGCCAGATCTTCCACCGTGGAGAAAGTGACCTTCCCATGTTGCCCATACTCCTGGTTTAGTTGAATGTAGCGGACCTCCACTCCCGCCTTGACCGTATGCCGGTCATGAACCCAGGTCAGGTCGTCAATTCCCGAAAACGAGTTGCCGACATAGATGCTGGCATAGTTGTAGTTCTCGGTGACAAAGCCCGGCCCGGGTCCCGTCGAAATCGCAATCTGATAGTCGATGCCTGAGTCGCTGTAGTTGTACTGGTTCGAGGTGGAGCGATTGAAGCCCGCCTTGGCTTCGTTCACCAGGTGCGGATTGAAGATGTGCAGCAATTCGAGCATTCCGTTCACTGGCGCTGAAACCTTTTGTTGCAAATCCGTCGCCGAAGCCGAGAGGGGCTGCGTATCCACCGACCGGTCGTAGTTGAACCGCATAAAGCCGGTGGTCTTCGCCGAAAAGTGCTGGTCGAGCCGCAACATTGCAGAACTCTCGTTGACCACCTGAGTACATTCGCAGGTCAGCAGGTCATAGTCCATGTAGTGCGGGTCTCCGGGATCGGTGGCAGGCGTCCAGGGCGTCAGAATTTTTTTTGGACCGGCTCCGGGAAATCCGTTGACGATCGCATAGACGGGCGAGGTGCTTGGAACCGTGGCTTTGAGCGACTCGCTGGGCACGTCGCCGCTCACCGGGTAGCCCCAGTTTTGACGGTAGGCTTCCGCAGCCAGAAAGAAGAACGTCTTGTCATGCACGATGGGACCGCCCAAGGCTCCGCCAAACTGATTCAGCCGAAGCGGTTGCTGTGTCTTGCCGTTTGAGGCCCACTCAGGCAGCTGTGCGTCGAAGGCATCGTTGCGCAGGTACTCGAAGAGCCTCCCGTGGTAACGGTTGGTCCCGGTGGGCGAGCTCACATCCAGTTGCGCTCCTCCCGTTGCGCCACCCTCGGCGGTCGATATCAATGTGTCAACACGGAACTCCGCAATCGCGTCCAGTGGAATGGCGAGTCTTACCCACTGGCGCTGGGTCTGATTCACGATGTTGGTGGCATCGACGCCGTCGTAGGTAAAGTTGCTGTCATCGAGACCGCGCCCGGCAAATCGAATCGTCCGCTGGTTGCTGCCGCCGGTGTCAATCGCGCCGGGAATGTAGGCCGTCAGCGCCGCCCAGTTGCGGCCGTTCAGGGGCAATTCGTTCGCCTGCTCTCTCTCGATCAGGCCGGTCACCGCACTGGTGTCGCGGTCGATTAGAGCCGAGGCGGACGAGACGTTGACGCGCTCCTCGCCGCCTGCCACCTGCAACCTGGCATCGAGAGTGCGTGTCGCGCCGATGACCTGCTCCACATCGAGAAACTCAAGCGTCTTGAAGCCCTGGTGCTCGAAGGTGACGGTATAAATGCCCACCGGCAATTGGGGAATGCTGTAGTTGCCGCTCGAGTCCGAGACGGCCTCACGGCGCAGTTGAGTTGAATTCTGCACGGCTCTAATGCGGGTTTGTGGCAGCACGCGTCCTGAAGAGTCGCTTACGGTGCCGCTCAATCCGGTGCGATCGATCTGCGCTCGCGCAGACGCTGCCGCGAGGAGAAGAATCGCGATGAAGAGGAGAACCTGTGACGAGAAACCAAATCTCCTGGACCGGATTCCGCATTCCTGGATCGCGATACAGACTCGGTTGTCCGATTTCCGTTGCGAATTCGGGACGCCACGCAACTGTGCGTAGCCTTGACTCTGCTGATTCGGCGACTCGACTTGATTCCTCATGAGCAATCTCCAGCAAGTGCGAACTTGTAAACGATTCTCTCAGAGAGCCCTTTTGGGAAGTCATGAATATTGATTCCGCCCTATTTCAACATGGTCTCGCCTGCCAAAAGAGATGTGTGCTTCTCAGGATGAACTGCCCGCCAACATTGAATCAGTGAAAACGGCCTACATCTGAGGATCAGGAGGTAAGGCATTTAGCAGGGAAGCGTAATTCAATCAAGCAGGAAGCGTAGTCCGATTCCGCAATCTCGATGAATGACCTGGCCTTTAGGCGCCACTCGACAGCTGATTCCGAGCAAGGAACGAATCTGTTGTTCTGTCAGCAATCGGCAGCGACGTTCTCCGCGAACAGACATACGGAATTCGCGAACAGCTCGGGAGCTGTGATCATGGCCGAGTGTCCCTGTCCAGCAAGTTCTCCAAACGCAGCCGCCGGGAGCGAATCAAGGACGGTCAGCACGGCACGGCGAATCCAGACCGGAGATTCCGTCCCGGCGAGCACAAGAGTCGGGATAGTGAGATCCTTGAGAGAATCTGGCTCAAACGGCTCCTGCCAGATTCTCCAGTCATTCGGTATGGCGCGAGCGGCGTCGCGCAGGTGTTCCCACCCGGGAGAGGACTGCATGGCATCGATCTCGCCGTTCGTTAGGTTGACCGTCTCGCGCATCGCGATGCGCAGCGCTTCGTCGGAGTCGCCCGATTTCAGTAACCGCTCGATTTGTACCAGGAGTTCGGGCGCAGGACGCTCCCGTACGCCGCCAATCAGGTATGGCGGCTCGTAAAGAATCAGGCTGCGTAACCGGTCGGCTCGCGAAGCTGCGCGGACGGCCAGGATAGCGCCGGCGGAGTGGCCCAGCAGATGCGCCGGTTCTCTGATGGCGTCGAGCAGCGCCAGAACGTCCTCCACCTCGCGTGCGACAGACCAGGGCTGCGTTGCTCCGCTCTCGCCGCGCTCGCGGCGGTCAAAGGTCCATACAGTGAAGTGGCGTGAGAGCAGGGGAGCGACAAAGTGCCAGGCAAGATGGTCGCAAAGACCACCGTGAACAAGAAGGAGAGCTGGCCCAGATCCCTGCCGCCAAAACGCAAGCGGCGTTCCGTCTTTCGAGCGAACAACTGAAGGAGTGCGCATTGTGTCCTGCTTTGGGGATTATTTCATTCGCAGTGCAGAACTCGCCCCGAAATATGATCTCTCAGGGACAACGCCGGCATCCATTGAGCCTGCGCGGCAAGCATCGAGCCGGCTTGTTCGATTGCCATCTGTGGGTCGATGAACGCTTCGGCATGTTGGCAACAGCCACGTCCGCACGCAATAATCTCAGCCGACTTACAACCATCGCGAGAGAGCGTCAATCGGATCGCCGCTCTGTAACGCGAAAGAGATTGCTCATGAGAATCGGCATAGCTGTATTCAGCGTCGCCTCGATCGCATCCGGCATCCTGGATCTCATCTGGGGCGAGCTTGAGCCCGCGCATCAACCTCTCCAGGCGTGGGGCAACCACATCTTTGGTATAACGATCATCGCGTACGTCATCGCCGTTTGGCTTGTTGTGGGAGGTGCGGCGCTCCTGTGGCAAAAGACCCTGCGCTTCGGAGCAGCTGCGCTCACCATCCTCTATGGTATTTTCGTACTGTTTCCGTTGCCCCGCTTCGTTACAGCGCCGCATTTCCTAGGGTATCGGCCTGCCGTATACATTGGTGTCACGGGCAACATCTGCGAGCAGGTCATCCTGTTTGTCGCGGCAGCGGTCGCGTGGGGCTGGTTTGCCGCTCGAGGTTCGCGAACACGGAAACAAGCTTCGGCCGTTCGCTGGATTTTTGGGTTGTGCCCTGTCTTTTTCGGACTCGGGAACCTGACTGCCATCCAGACAGTCGTTCCCATGATCCCAAAGTGGATGCCTTTCGGCCCAACCTTTTGGGCTGTACTCACCGGAATCGCCTTCGTCATGGCAGGCCTGGCCATCATTTCCGGAGTGCTGGATGTTCTCGGGGCCAGACTGCTCGGGACGATGCTGCTGGTCTTCAGCGCGCTGGTGTTGACGCCTCCGATCCTTACCTCTCCTCGCGACCATGTCTCTTGGGGTGCCAACACTTTCAATCTGACCGTGGTAGGAGCCGCCTGGATCATGGCGGACTGGCTGGGTGATCGCAAACAGCCAGCCCGGAGCCCGCAACGCACTACGCAGTGAACGCACCTCCGCGCACGCTTATTAACACTCTCAATGGAAGCCGGTTATCTCGCGGCGAAACTCGCATCTATGGCATTAGAGATGCTCAATGAGCGGTCTGGCCTGATAACCGGCATTTGACATTCAAGTATGAGAGATGGTGAACAAAAGCCCGCGCCGGCCATCCTGTTAAGGCCCGGATACGAACTCCAATGGGGCAGCTTTGTTCGTTCTGACCTGTCAACCAACTCGTTGGCAAGTGACCACATACCATGGTGCCACCGACGGCGGATGATCTGCCATGCTATGGACGTCAGCCAAATCGCCCGTCGTCACTCCCAGGAAACCTGCTGCACGCAGCAGTTCGGCGACTGGCGCGACGCTTTTCCAACGCATGGCGGGAAGCGATTCGCGCGTCCGGTTAGTGTTGTGTCGCTCGAAGAGTTCAAAACCCTCTTCGGGCCTAGACTGCGCGAACCAGAATCCATCGATTATCACAACACGACCATTTGGCCACAAGAGCTGAAGCCAGTTGGCGAGTGCAACCTCTGGTTGGCGCAGTGTCTACAAGCAGACTTCATGCTGCCTCCGCTGGTTGCCAAGCAATCCGGCTTGCCTGCCACGTTTCTCACCTCAACGTGAGCACCAACCTCGGCTTTCCGGGGGCGTCCCAGTTTTCCGCAACCGTGGAGAGCTGGACGGCCTTGGTAGGGAGGTAGAGCTTGCCATTCGCAGCGAGATCAAAAGTCTGGCAGATGCCCTCCAGCAGTTTCGGCAAAGGAACCGACTTGAGGCCACTGCCCATAATCTGGATGGCTGAGGACCGTAATGCAGCAGCGGGCAGCTCCACGGGTTCGCGGCTGGCTTCCCCAACCTGGATAAAGCGAACCGGGTGTGCGTCTTCCACCGCTTTGGCGACTGCGATGATGATGGTTCGCGCGCTCGTGCCCCAGAGGTAATCGACGACAACATCCAGCCCGTCGGCAAATGCAGCGGTAAGCGCTTGCTCAAAATGCTCGACGCCGTGCGGGCTTTCGGGACGGAGATCGAAAGGGATGACGACATCAGCGCCGAGAGGGCGCAGGGCCTCAAGCTCCTGCGCATTGCGACCGGTGACGATCACCTTTCCTGCTCCGAGCTGCTTGGCGATTTGGACGGCGACAGACCCTGCAGCGCCAGTTGCACCGTTGATGAGAACAGTCTCGCCGGACTGGAAGCGGGCACGCTCTACCAGTGCGGCGAAGCAGGACATGCCGGGGTTTGCCAGGGCGGCAGCGGTCACATCGTCGAGATTGTCGGGCAAGGTGATGATTTGACGCGGGTCGACAAGAGTCTGCTCCGCCATCGCTCCGAAGGGAGCTTCCGGCATCGCGAAGTACACGCGGCGGCCATCGTCGAGGGTGCCCACCCCGTCCACGCCGGGAACAAAGGGATACTGGTTGTCTGCGCTATAGTGCGAGCCAGAGGCTCGGCCTTTTGTGAGATTGGTTAAAGCTGCCGCAGTGACGGTAATTACTTCGAGCCCATCACGCTTTACGGGGCTCTGAAAATCGCCATGGCGGGGCTTCATCCCAGGGGACGTTACGACGGCTGCTTTCATTGGAGTACTCCTCTCTGAGTAGTCTAGGGAGACCGTGTGTGCGACGCTTGATCATGTATGCCAAAGAATGACCCGAGACTGCCAAATGTCCTGGAAAAGTTGGGAGTTGCTGGGTGGGAACTGCCCCGAGCTGCAATTCGGCAAATGCCCGCTCATAGCCATGCCGAGGCACAGTTGTGCGGTCTCGACAGTGGACTTGCAATCTTGGAGACAGAAGCGGGTGCCTGGATGTGCCCGCCAGGACGTTGTATGTGGATTCCCGGCGGCATGGTACATTCCCTGCGGTCGTGCGGCAAAATCAGTGGCTGGATGGTACGTCTGGATACTCGCGAAGGTGCGAGCCTGCCTGCTGAGCCTCGCATTCTGGCATTGTCTCCGCTGTTGAAGGAGATCGTCGTGCGGATGATGACGTGGGTAGCGAATCCAGAGGCGAGTAGAGCGAAACAACGGCTGGTAGATGTTCTGCACGACGAGATTCGTTCAGCTTCACAGACGTCGCTGCACCTGCCACTCCCCCGTGATCCGGCGCTGAAACGCATGGCGGCGAGTATGGCCGAGGATCCCTCTGGGAATTCCAAGGGGCTGGTTGGGCTCGCGCGCAAGGCTGGCCTGTCAGAGCGCTCGCTCTTCCGGAACTTTCAGAAGGAAACCGGGCTAACCCCGGGGCAGTGGCGTCGGCAGATGCAGGTGTTGCGTTCTCTCGAACTCCTTGCGAAAGGACGGTCGGTGACGGAGACCTCGTTCGAGGTCGGCTATGAGAGCCTGGGCGCCTTTATCCGGGCTTTCCGCCAGACACTCGGAGTGACGCCAACCGAATACCTCCACAAGCAGCGGAGTTCTTAATCCGGGGAGTGACCGCCAGCTTAATGGTAGTCGAAATTGCCACTCGATCGTACGATTCGCAGCCCAGTGGCATTCCCCCTTCCCCAGCGGAGCGATTCCTTTACTGGGGCTTGCGCCCGATGATCACTGTGAGCGGAGGAAAAGTGGTGAGGAAGCTTCCGCGGCGCTTCTCTACCGAAAATCCAAGCTCGCGGAGTTGAAACGCGTACTCGCCGGTAAGCTTGTAATCCGAAAGGATCGCGGTTCCGCCCGGTTTAAGTACCCGAGCGATCTGCTCCACGGCGCGCCGCCGCGTTCCGCGGTCGTAGATGTTGTGCAGGCAGAGATTCGAGACGACCAGATCGAAGCTAGCGTCCGCAAATGGCATCTCCTGCGCCGGCATGCTCACAAGCGTACACAGCTGTGCGACCCCTTCTAGCTGAAGGTTGTGTTCAGTAGCGGCGACTGAGTTTCCCGCCATGTCGGTGTTCGACCAGATGTCGATACCTGTTGCCCGCCCGCCGCCGTTCAACTCGGCGATTCGTTTCGCTGCGCCTGCGATGAGCAAGCCGCGGCCGCAGCCCACATCGAGCACATTCTCGTCGCCACGCCATCGGTGCATCCCGAGCATAAAATCGCGGTGGCGAAATTTTCCAAATTTCACATAAAGCAGGAAGAGCAAGCCTTCGCCGATGAGAAAACCAGCGGGCCAGAAGAAACTGCGCGCGTGAATACTGACCGGACCGATGTGGACGATTCGCGGGGCAAGAGTGGCGAATAGGAGGAATGCAAATCCTGCGAGGAAGAAAGCTCGCATGACGCCCGGCGCATCCACGCCGTAATTCGGCTGTATTTGCTTCGGTGTCATCCCCCGCTCCCTTGGCCTGCTTTTATCCACTTGGCGAGTTCGTGAAACCCCGCCGCAAAATCATCCACGGATTGGAAAACCTGGGCTATCAGTCCCCACACTACGCTGAGGATGAGGGAGCCAGTGGCATCTCGATTGAGGTCTGCTCGAAATGAACCATCCAGTTGGCCTCTCTTGAGGATTTCGCCCACGTCTTGCCGCCAGCCATCATGCAATTGTTGAACCAGCTTTCGAATCATTCGATCGCGCGGCGCGCGGCTCACAAATTCGCGATACACCGCAATCATCTCAGGCCGGTGCTGGTAGTAAAACAAGGCGTCCTTAAATTGACGCTCAAGCGCATCGGCTGCACTCTCGCCTGCTACTGCCGGTGTCTTTTCGAGACGAAAGTGGCTTTGAAGATGGATAGCGACCGCTGCGATGAGATCATCCTTGGTCGGAAAGTGGTGGTGTAACGTAGCGCTGTTAATACCGACCAATGCGGCTATGTCTCGTGTTCGCAATCCCTCAAAGCCGTCTTTCGCAATAGACCTGAAGGCAGATTCCACAATCATCTTGCTTCTCACATCAGCGTGGAGCCTTGTCCGCGGTTCAACTCTCTTCGAACTTGTCGGGCGCGATCCAGTAGTTTTTGTTTTTCTTGCCTGAGTCATTGGCCATTCCTCGTTGATGCATCCTGGAACCTTAGCTTATGAATCCGAGGCCGCATTCTCAAAAAGCACAGCCGCGCCGTAGCCGTCTTTCGCCGGCACCAGGATGCGGTTCTCGTGCATCTTGAAGGCAATCGCCCGCTCTTCGAGCATGCGTCGAGTGATGTGGAGGGGGGAAGAGAGCGTCAGGCCGGCCAGGAATGGAACTACAGGCGCCGAATGGCCCGGTAGCACTTGATCGAGATGCTCCGGAGGGACAACGACGATTCGCGACCGCCCGAACTCTATAACTCGTGCATGGCCTAGCCGCTGTACGGGCCGATTCGTGTACGTTCCATACCTTCTGGAAACCTCATCTGGCTCGTGCACGCAAACGATCACTTCCTTGATCGAGATCGCGCCGTTCGGGTGTTCCATATAGCGTGGCTGCAGCACCAGTTCCGGCGTTTCATGTTGCGCAATCTGAAAAAGCGCCTCCGGGTTGGTGCCTCGTGGAAATGAAAGGGTCCGAGCCCTCATCATTCTGGGGCCATCGGGCGTGTCCACGAGACGCTGGAAAGCATGGATATCAGATGGATGGAGGCCATCTCTTATGAGTCTCGCGCGAACTCGCTCCAGACCCTCGGTGCCCAGGTGAAGCACGTGCAAGCCCTCATAGCGGCCAAGAGGTTCATCGAGATCAAACGGACCACGTTGTTCAGGGGTTATCGAATTCCACCGATCCGAATCGATTACAGCCAGAATTTCCAAATAGCTATCCCTGAAAATTGCGCAGCGGTTCCCCGCTCCGATGGGTTCGGGAACAGCGCCGGGTCCCAGGGGAATTCTCGGGACCGAGAGCGGCGTGAAACGAAAGCCTAGCCGCTCGTAGCGGCTTACGGCCGCCTCCATGTCCCGGCTGACGATCCCGAGATGATGGAATCCATTGATTTCGTTGATCATTCTGAACAGCCTTTAGCGAACTGAAGTGATTTTCTCTATCAAGCATATGGTTGATTATTTATTGAAAATTGTCAAGCACATGCTTGATAGCGTCTCGCGGGTTTATCTGCCACAAGATCGCCGGTTCAGCCTCCATTTATGAAATTGAAGAGCAACTCTCCTGAGCGACGATTCTCGAAAGGCCTAAGAGCCCGCTGTTCTGCGCGATCGCCGCTTCTGGCTCCAGGACGAACGTGCACATCAGCATTTCAATGCGGCCAGAATTGCCCGGGATGCTTCGACTTTCGCATTGCGAAGGGAAAGCCCCGTCGAGCGCCGCAACGCAATAGCGTGGCCAAGGGCTTCCACCATGTTTCCCAGCAGAAAGGCCCGTAAGTCCAGTTTCGTTTGTCCGCCAAGCGTCCTTGCATGCGGTGCGAGGGCAGTTCGGAATTCCCCATGCAGTCTGACCGAGAACTCCCGGGATCCATCTGCCCGGTGGGGAACTTCTGAATCGAGCAGAATCGAAAGTGCGGGATCGGCGGCATGGATCTCGATCATGCCATCAATCAGCGAAGAAATGAGCCGATCGAGCGGCTCGTCGGCATTCTCATCGATTTTCGCGTGCATCACACGATCCACTTCGCGAATGTGCTGCTCATGTAAAGCAATGAAGATTGCTTGTTTGTTCGGGAAGTACTGATAGACGGAACCGATGCTCACTCCGGCTTTTTCCGCGATGCGGTTTGTGGTGATCGCTGAAATGCCCCCCTGTTTGAGCAGTCTCACGACTGCCTCCAGCATCGCCGCCACCGTGGTTTGCGCTCGTAGTTGAGTCGGCTTTCGTCGTCCTGTCGGCTTCTGCTGTGCCCTTCTCGTCATCACTGCAAGTCTATATCGAAATGTGAGCTTTCCTTCAACAAGTGGCGAATTCATCAAGAAACCATCGACCTCGCGGCTCTACGCCGAATGCGAGTAGACATTGCTTCGACCGAAGGTAGTCTCTTCTATGAAGGGCAAGGCAGGTTTTCTGAAAAGCCCTTCGTGGAGGAAGAAAGCGAATGACCTATCTAATTACAGGTGCTACCGGCGATGTCGGTGCACGGGTTGTCAAACAGTTGCTCGATCGGGAAATCCGTCCGCGGATTCTTGTGAGAAGCGAGGCAAGGGCACGCGGGCTATTTGGAGACCGTGTCGATGTCTATACAGGTGACCTCGCGGATCCCACGACCACGCGTCAGGCTCTTCGTGGTTCAAGCGTTCTATTTCTGGTAAACGTTGGGCCGGAAATCCCAGTGCGGGATTCGGCTGCCGCAACCATCGCCCGGGAAGAGGGTGTCAGTCGAATCGTCAAGCTCTCCTCTCTCGATGTGGAGCACGGCCTGGCGATTGGCGCGTGGCACGAAAAGGGCGAGGCGGCCATTCGTGCGTCGGGAGTTCCGTTCACCTTCATCCGACCGACGGGCTTCATGAACAATTTGCTTGCCTGGGCGCATGCAATCAAAACAGAAGGCATCATACGCTCCTCAACCGGAGACGGGCGTCGCCCCTTTATTCACTCCGAGGACATCGCAGCGGTTTCAGTCGCCGCTCTGCTCGAAGAGAAATATTCAGGACAGATTCTTTCGATCACCGGACCAGCTTCGCTGACATTTCGAGAAGCAACCCAGGTCATCTCAACCGCGATTGGGCGGACTTTGCAGTACCAGGTGATCTCGGATGATGAGGCGCGCGACCGATATTCGACCGTGAGCGGATCTCGAGAGGAAACCGAAGCCCACGTCGCGTTGTGGCGTGCCATTCGCGAAGGCCGTCTCGCGGCGACAACCGACGGCGTGGAGCAAATCCTGAGAAGGAAGCCGATTTCTATTGAAGATTGGGCCTCGGAGAACAGGCATCAGTTTCTCCCGTGACCTTTCTCGCGCAGACTGACCAGTTGCTGATCCTTTTCCCGAGTTGTTGGTAGGCTGCGTCAAGAGCGTCAAACAGACTTCCCCATCAATGGATTAGTTAGGTGGATCTGGACGCTGTTTTGGGGTTTGGACCACGAGGGCGAGCGGGATCGCGCGGATTCAGGTGGTTTGGTATTCGGTTCCGATTCGCGGGTGATCGGTGGTCTTACCGGCTACACTGGGTGGCGCCGGGCGCGGAGTGGGCGCTAGACTCCTTAATGATGCCGCACCGCTGCTGGAATGAGAGCTACGCCTCGGGGGAGCTTCCATGGGACACCGGGGAACCGGAACCGCTGCTGGTCGAGTTCATCACCGCGGGGCGCGTTCGGCCAACGCAAACGCTAGAGATTGGCGCGGGGACGGGGACGAATGCTCTTTGGCTTGCGGAGCGCGGCTTCGACGTCTTGGGGATCGATGTCGCTCCGCTCGCGGTGGAACGTGCCACTGCGAAGCTGAATGGTCGCGCATTACGTTGCCGCTTCGCAGCTCTGGACTTTCTGGCCGGTACTCCGGAGGGCGGTCCGTTCAGTTTTATCTTCGACCGCGGATGCTTTCATGTTTTCGATGAACCTGAAGAGCGCGCCCGTTTCGCCGCACAGGTCGCGGCGGCAATCGCGCCCGGAGGGATCTGGCTGAGCATGATTGGCTCAACCGAAGGCCCGCAGCGGGAGGTGGGTCCGCCGCGCCGGTCTGCCCGGGAGGTAACGCTCGCCATCGAACCCGCACTTGAAATTGTCGAGCTGCGCTCGGCCGAGTTCCGCGGTCACGGAGCACCGGCGTGGTTCTGTCTTTCACGCAAGCGCGCGATCCCAGCACAACCATCCACGCGGCACGAGTGATTTAATGGTGAGTGATCAGCTAACTGCCGACGAGGAACGCTCGCGCGGCCCCCATGATCTCCGGCGCCACGGTCTCTAGATCATTTTCCCTCATGAGCCGCAGCGGGACGCGGTCGCCAAGTTCAGGGTTCAGGCCGGTCAGCCAGGATTGGATCACCGTGGGGTCTTCTCTTTCGGCGAGCATCCGGACCAGTTGGAAGGCAAACCTCAGACGTTGTGCGGCATCGCCGTAAAGCTCGCTTCCGTTCATCCACCGATCGATGGCGCGCACGTCCCGGACACCGCCGACGTAGGCGGTGAGTTTTCGGCCGATGATGCCGACGAGCTGCTTGACGATCTCCGGGATGGGAAGGCGGAGCGCTTCACGATGCGCTGCGAGATCCGGGCGGGATGCGGGGACGGTCGCCATTGGAGGCTCCTGCAAATCTAAGTATAGAGTCATTTAACACATAAAACTCACTTAAATTACACAATAATACCGACTATTCACCATTTTCCAGATTTGGAAAGCAGTGCAGAAGGAAATTTTTCCTTTACATCTGATTTCCTCTCTGAGAAAATTAACCTATGCAAGCCGCCGCCACAGCGACCGAAGCCTCTGTCGTCCAAGCGCTCAAGGACAAGGTTCCCTTCGTGCAACTGCCGGGAATACAGGTCTCCGATGTGGTTGACAGCCGCCCGTTCGACATCCGCTTTGACCTTGAATCCGGAACGAACAAAGTTCGAGTCTACGCCGAGATCAAGCAGTCAATCAGTCCCCGGCAACTGGAAAACATCGCCCCTTGGATCGCACGTCTCAAGGCAATTGAGAAAGACGCCGCTTTTGCCATCGTGTCTCCGGCACTTTCCCCGCAAGCGCAGGCTTTCTGCATTGAAGCAGGAATTGATTTCCTTGATCTCGCCGGCAATATCTCCATCAATGTTCCTGGCAAATTCGTCTTGCAGCGGACTGGTCAGCGAAATAAGAGCGTCGTTGAATCGATAGAAGGCCCTCGCGAGGTCAATGTCTTCTCAGGACGCTTTTCGCGCGTCGTCCGAGTACTTCTCCAAAATCCTCGCAGCTGGACCTTGAGCGAGATTGCCCAGGAACTCGATAGGGAGTCCCGCGACAATTCAGTTCTCGCCGGGGTCGGTGAGGATGGAGTTTCTATCCGCAGTTTCGTTGTCAGTCTGGGCACCATCTCGAAGGCTCTCCGCACGCTCGAAGACCAGCTTTGGATCCGTCGGCGCGGAACATCGGTGCTGGTGCCTGAGCCCAAACGCCTTCTGCTCGCTTGGGCCGCGAAGTACCGGGAACGCTATCGCTCGCGCTTGCGGAACAGCGTTACCTATCCCAATCCCTTCGGGCAGGATCTGACCGCGATCAGCAATGCTCTCGAATCTCTTAAGATCCCCAACTTTGCCTTCACTGGCCCCGCGGCAGCGAACGTTCGCGCGCCCTTCATCGATGTCGACACGATAGACGTATATCTGTCTTCGCCTAACCAGGGTGAAAAGCTCCAGAATCTTGCGAACCGCAAGGCAGATGGTCCGCCGCTCCGATTCCTGGAACCATACGATCTCGGCGTATTCATGTATGGCAAACGCTGCGATCAGATTCCGACAGTCTCCGAAGTGCAGGCTTACCTGGATCTGATTGCGCGCGGGGGGCGCGATCAAAAGCAGGCGGACTACCTGTTCGAAAAGACGATTGAGCCAATGTGGAAGGCCGCATGATTTCCGAACCGCAGAGAACGTACCTTCTGGAGCTGCTTGCAGCGCTGGGACCCGCCGCGGGCGACTTCGTCCTGGTGGGCGGTCAGGCGCTGAAGTTTGTTCTTGCCGAGGCCAGAGCAACGAGGGATTTCGACTTTCTTCTCGATGCGATTTCTCTTCGCGAGAAGCCGGCAAATATCGCAGAAAAGCTCGGGGCTCTGGGATACACAGTCGTGCCCGAATCGCGTAATTTCCAGTTCCAGAAGCCGATCCCGGGCACGAACGAAGTCATGCGCGTCGAATTCATGGCGCCGCGCGAACTTAAGCGAGTCAACGACTTCAGAGTCGACATCGAAAACGGCTTGCACGCTCGGGAATGTCTAGGTGGCACTATCGCACTCAATGAATCGGATATCCATGAGATACAGGGTGTGCTGCCCGATGGGACACCGGCGCGCGCCAGCCTTCGTGTTACGCGGTCTCACGCACTTGTGTTGCTCAAGCTCCTCGCCCTCGATGACCGATACAGGAATCTACGTGGGCCGGATCACGCAGAACACGATCGTAACGAAGCCAGAGTTCATGCATCGGATATCATCGCGATCCTGAATGCAGCCGTAGACATCGCGGCGCTTCGAGAGGCCTTCTACGGTCAATTCGCGAGCGATCCGACGCTCGGCATTCGTGTCGCTGATCACCTGCGCACGTACTTTCGCGAAGACACTAGCCCCGGCATGCTCCTGTATGAGGAATCGCTGCGCTCCGGCGGTCCCGTTGACCGCCAAACCAGGGCACAGTTGGCGGACGAGCTGCGCCGCGCCTTCCGGATGGTCGCGGAGATTCTGCCATCCGAAGCATTTACTACGCTGCGATCCGCCGCAGACGACGTCTGCAACCTCGAGCAGCGACGAGGATTGGCCGAGGACTTTCTTCGCGGCCTGGAGCATGCCGGAGTCAATGTCAGTTCCGAACAGGCGATTCAGTTCTTTCCCGGCGAGGTATTCGGCGGAGCATATGCTAGAGGACAGGAATTCCAGACGAGCGCACATCAAGAATCCCAGAAGCTTGGCAAAGCCGAAGCTGGACTTCTGACCGCTTACTGGAAACTGCGGTCTGCTGTTCTGCTCAGAGATCGAGAGTTCACGACACAATTCAGAACGATTATGAAATAGGGCCAACTATGCGCACAGACGATCTTCGGCAAAATGTCACTGTCTATGGTTCTCTATTCCCAGAGCCTGTCCAGATCATTGTTGCCACGCCGATGGGTAATTCCGTCAAGCTCATCGGAAAAGGTCTCCGTTCCAATCGCGTCTACGAGCCAATCCTGAGTTCAGAGCAGATCGACCAGTTGCAAGCTTCACCGGCCCAGGAACCATTCGACGGTGACGCTGCTAAATTTCGGCTGGGCATTGAGGCGATGCGCTTGGGCCTGGCATATGAATACGATCCCTATTTCGCTCTCTCAATCGCCCGAGTTGATCCTTTGCCCCATCAGTTAGAGGCAGTCTACGACTACTTCATCAAGCTGCCTCGCATCCGTTTCCTGCTCGCCGACGACCCTGGCGCCGGCAAAACCATCATGGCTGGCCTCCTCATCAAGGAATTGAAGATTCGCGGGCTGGTGAAGCGCACGCTGATCGTGACGCCCGCGAACCTCTCCTTCCAGTGGCAACGAGAACTAAAAGACAAGTTTCGCGAGAGCTTTGAGGTAGTCCGGAGCGATGTGCTTCGGGCCAACTACGGCATGAACCCATGGCAGGAAAAGAACCAGGTCATCACATCCGTGTCGTGGGTATCACGGATAGAAGATGCCAAGGAATCGTTGCTGCGCAGTCACTGGGATCTCATTATCGTGGACGAAGCTCACAAAATGAGCGCATACAGCGCAGACAAGAAAACCCTTGCTTACCAACTTGGCGAATCGCTGTCGCAGATGACGGATCATTTCCTGCTCATGACAGCAACTCCGCACAAGGGCGATCCGGAAAACTTCTGTCTTTTCCTGTCACTCCTTGACAAGGATGTCTACGGGAACGTGAAAAGCCTCGAAAAAGCGATGGAAGAGCACGAGGCGCCGTTTTATCTTCGCCGCCTGAAGGAAGCGCTGGTTACTTTTCCCGATCCCGACACCGGCCTGGTGAAGGCACTCTTTACAGAGCGCAAAGTCCGAACCACTCCTTTTCAGATCAGCGATAGGGAACTCGACCTCTACGACCAACTCACTCAGTACGTTGAGGACCAGTCCATCAAGGCAGCCCGAGAGGATTCGGCGCGGGCACGGGCCGTTGGATTCACAATGGCGATGCTCCAGCGCCGCTTCGCCTCCAGCATCTATGCCGTGCGCAGAACGCTGGAACGCATGAAGGAGAAGCGCGAAAAGATTCTCGAGGATCCGGCTAAATTCAGGCAGGAACAGATCAATCGTCGCCTTCCGGAAGACTTCGATGACCTGCCTGACGACGAACAGCAAGAGATCCTGGAAGAACTCGAGTCGACCGTCGCTTCTTACGATCCCAACGATCTGCGCGTCGAAATTTCAGAACTCGACCGGCTCATTCGCGACGCCAAGGTGTTGGAACGCGCGGAAGCCGAGGTGAAGATCAGGCGGCTAAAAACACTGCTGGTCGATGAAGGAATTTTCTCCGATCAATCCATGAAGCTCCTGATCTTCACCGAACACAAGGACACCCTGGATTTTCTGGCCGGAGACGGCCGTGACGGCCGGCCGCTCGGCAAGCTCCGCGAGTGGGGCCTATCGGTCACACAGATTCATGGCGGAATGAAGATCGGTGACCGTGACACGCCAGGCACTCGCATCTACGCCGAGCGCGAGTTCCGTGAATCCTGTCAGGTACTGGTCGCAACAGAGGCTGCCGGCGAAGGTATCAACCTTCAGTTTTGCTGGTTGATGATCAACTACGACATCCCGTGGAATCCGATTCGCCTGGAACAGCGGATGGGACGCATTCACCGCTACGGCCAGGAAAAAGACTGCCTCATCTTCAACTTCGTAACCACCAACACCCGCGAAGGCCGAGTCCTCGGAAAGCTCTTTGAGCGCATTGAAGAGATCGAGAAAGCTCTCGATCCCAAACGCACAGGGAAGGTCTTCAATGTTCTCGGGGAGGTTTTCCCGGGCAATCAACTCGAAAAAATGCTGCGCGATATGTACGCGCGCAACCAGATGACCGAAGACCTGATCAAGCAGCGCATCATCGAGCAGGTGGATGTTGATCATTTCCGGAGCATCACCAATTCGACGCTCGAAGGACTTGCCAAGCGCGAACTCAACCTTTCCGCCATCGTCGGCAAGTCGGCTGAGGCGCGCGAGCGCCGCCTGGTTCCCGAAGTGATCGAAGGCTTCTTCCTCGAGGCAGCCCCGATCACGGGCCTTGCAGTTAACGAGCAAGGAAAAGGGCAACATACCTAACCAATGACGCTTATGTCCAAGGCGATCTCACACCGCTCAGTACAAAGATCTCGGGTATCGTTCGCGAAGTGAAGGTCAACGACTACCAGATCGTCCACAAAGGGGACTTATTGGTTCAACTCGA
>Ga0335072_10001939_pt1 | contig 32823 bp, 33 predicted proteins | sample Lox_Sample_21_FD_206725 | JGI IMG/M metagenome (GOLD analysis project Ga0335072, IMG submission 206725) | Soil microbial communities from Loxahatchee National Wildlife Refuge, Florida, United States - Lox_Sample_2.1 | ecosystem: Environmental > Terrestrial > Soil > Wetlands | place: USA...
ACGGCCTGTCGCTCGGCATCCTGACCAGGGACGTGATGCGCGGCCTTGACCTCGCGCGGCAGATTCCCACCGGCATCGTCCACATCAACGATCAGACCGTCGATGACTCGCCGAACACGCCCTTCGGCGGCATCCGCGCCTCGGGCACCGGCGCGCGGTTCGGCGGGACGGCCAACCTGGATGCCTTCACCGACACGCGCTGGGTCACGATTCGCGGGGACATCGCGCCCTACCCGTTCTAAGCCAGCTGGCCACCGAAGCGGGATCATGCGCACTCGCACGCAAGTAGGAATCGTTGGCGCAGGGCCGGCCGGTCTGCTGCTGTCGCACCTGCTCGCGCTCCGCGGCATCGACTCGGTACTGATCGAGATCCGCAGCCGCGAGTACTGCGAGGCCCGCCAGCGGGCCGGCGTCCTTGAGGACGGTAGCGTCGCGCTGCTGCGCGCCGCTGGCCTGGCCAGCCGGCTGGACCGTCAGGGACTGGTGCATGGCGGGATCTACCTGCAGTTCGACGGCGTGCGTAAGCGCCTTGACTTCCGCGACCTGACTGGCGGCCGGACAGTCACCGTGTACGCCCAGACCGAGGTGGTCAAGGACCTGATTGCCCGCCGTCTTTCCGACGGGGGCGCGGAGGCGATCGCGTTCAGCGTCACCGAGACCGAGGTGGCCGATCTCGACACGACGCATCCCGTCCTCCGGTACACCGGCGCCAATGGCAGTCGGCACGAGGTCACCTGCGACGTGATCGCCGGCTGCGACGGATTCCACGGCATCTGCCGGCCCGCGGTCCCGCACGGGGTGCTGACGACCTGGGAGCGGGCGTACCCCTATTCATGGCTTGGCATCACCGCCGACGTGCCGCCTTCGACCGACGAGCTGATCTACTCCCACCATCGCGACGGGTTCGCCCTGCATAGCCTCCGCAGCCCGTCGGTAAGCCGCCTGTACCTGCAGGTCGATCCGGACGAGGAGATGGCCAGCTGGCCGGACGAGCGCGTCTGGGCCGAGCTGAGCCGCCGCTTCGAGTTGCCGGGCTGGACCCTGCTGCGCGGACCGGTGCTGGACAAGAGCATCACCCCGATGCGGAGCTTCGTCAGCGCGCCGATGCGCTATGGCCGGCTGTTCCTGGCCGGTGATGCCGCCCACATCGTGCCGCCAACCGGCGCGAAGGGCCTGAACCTCGCGCTCGCCGACGTCGCCGTCCTCGCCCCCGCGCTCGACGCTCTGCTACATGGCGACGAGGGACCAGCCGCCGCCTACTCGGCGATCTGCCTGGACCGGGTGTGGCGGGCCACGCACTTCTCCTGGTGGATGACGACCATGCTGCACCGTACGCCTGGTGCCGACGACATGACGACCCAGCTGCAACTCTCCCAGCTGCGCTACGTCACCAGATCCCGCGCCGCGGCCGCCTCGCTTGCCGAGAACTACACTGGCTGGCCGCTCCAGCCCGCTGACGCAGTGACGCCGACCTGAGCCCCCAACGCCGACCAGAATCGAGGATGCTGACCTCCATGCGCACCACACCGCCCTTCCGCGCCGACCATGTCGGCAGCCTGCTCCGCCCCGCCAGCCTGAAGGCGGCGCGCGATGACTTCGCCGCTGGCCGGATCGATGCCATCAGCCTCCGCGCCGCCGAGGACGCGGCGATCGCCGAGGTGGTCAAGATGCAGGCCGACGCCGGCCTGCAGTCGGCAACCGACGGCGAGTTCCGCCGGGCGTCCTGGCACATGGACTTCATCTACCAGCTCGGCGGGATCAGCAAGGCGCCCGGCAACCTGGCCGTTCGCTTCCGCAACGCCGACGGCGAGATCTCCTGGACGCCGGCTGCGCTCCATATCGGCAGCAAGATTCAGCTCGACCACACGATCTTCGCCGACGACTTCCGGTACCTGCAGTCGCTCGTCACCGGACAGACCGCAAAGCTCACGATCCCGTCGCCCAACATGGTGCACTACCGCGGCGGGCCCGCCTCCATCGACCACGAGGTCTACCCGGACATGGAGCAGTTCTGGACCGACCTGTCCGGCGCGTATGCCGACGAGGTGCAGCGGCTGGCCGATCTCGGCTGCACCTACCTGCAGCTCGACGACACCAGCCTGGCTTACCTCAACGATCCGGCGCAGCGGGCCGAGATCGCCGAGCGCGGTGAGGACGCTGAGCACCTGCACCTGCGCTACATCCGCCAGGTCAACGACTCGATCGCGGGGCGGCCCGCCGGCCTGCGGGTCACGACGCATATGTGCCGCGGGAACTTCCGCTCCTCCTGGGCGGCTGAGGGCAGCTACGATTTCGTGGCCGAGGCGCTGTTCAGCGAGCTCGCCGTCGACGGCTTCTTCCTCGAGTATGACGACGAGCGGTCGGGTGGATTCGAGCCGCTGCGCTTCGTCCCGAAGGGCAAGATGGTCGTGCTCGGCCTGGTCACAACCAAGCGCGGGGAGCTCGAGAGCCCGGACCAGCTCAAGCGCCGGATCGACGAGGCGGCCAGGTTCGTCCCGCTCGATCAGCTCTGCCTGTCACCGCAGTGCGGCTTCTCCTCGACGGTCGAGGGCAACGTGCTCACCCAGGAGGAGCAGCGCGCCAAGCTGCGTCTCATCGTGCAGACCGCGCACGATGTCTGGGGTGAGGGCTAGCCGCTCCCGTCTCTGTCCGACGTCCGCAGCCAGTATCCGACCGGGAAGAGCCGCAGGTTGAGCTGTTCATCCACGAGTCCCCACAGTCCGCGGCGGGCGAACAGGGCAATGACGATCGCGACGAGGCCGAGGACGATCAGGTACCAGGCGTTGTAGGAGGCCAGCGTCTGCTGCAGCACCATGTAGACGGCCGTGCCGATGATCGGTCCCTCGATCGTGCCAAGCCCGCCGATGATCGTGGCGAACGCCATCTCTGCGGTCCACTGCACGCTGAAGTCCGCACTCGGCTGCACTTGCAGCTGGCTGATCGCGAGCACCGCGCCGGCCGCTCCGCAGCCGACGCCCGCCACCAGGAACACCAGCATCCGGGCCAAGCCCACGCGCGCTCCAGAGCTCCGCGCGGCGACCTCGTCGTCGCGGATCGCGGTCAGAACGAGACCGAGCCTGCTGCGCAGCAGCAGATAGATGCCGGCCAGCGCCAGCACCGTCACTGCCAGTCCGGCCCAGTAGGTATACGCGGTCAGCAGCACCGAGCTGTAGCCGGTGAACCCTGGCAGTGGCATGCCGCTGCCGCCGCCGATCGAGGAGAACCGCTCGATGAACAGCATGATCGTCGCGGCGAGCACCCAGGTGGCGATCGCGAAGTAACCGCTGCGCAGCCGGGAGACCAGCCACCACAGTGGCAGCGCCGCCACGCCGCAGCCGATCGCTGCGACGGGCAGCGCGGCGAACGGCGAGAGTCCGTGCAGGGCGAGGATGAGCACGAAGTACGCCCCGAGGCCCACGAATCCCTGCTGGCCCACCGACACCAGGCCCGCGTAACCCGCGAGCAGGTTCCACATGCTCGCGAGCGTGAGCACGATGAACGCCTGCACGAGGATCGCCGTGGTGCCGGAATAGACGAGGTAGGGGAAGAACGCAAGCACGACGACGACGATCAGCGCGCCGACGCCGGTCCAGGCGACGTTGCGCCGCGAGCGGGTCACGCGGAACCCTGCCGCTGGCTGCGTGCCGACGTCGGTAACCAGGCTCACGTCTGTGCCCTCCGCGCGGTAAGCCCCTCCGGGCGCAGCACGAGCACCGCGAGGAACACGATGAAGCCAGCCAGGAGCTCGTCGGAGATGTTGATCTGGGCACCGATCTGCTGCGCGACCCCCAGCACGATGCCGCCGATCAGCGTGCCCCACAGCGAGCCGAGGCCGCCGATCACCACCGCGGCGAACGCGAACAGCAGAATCGTGTCGGTGCCTGCAGTGGGATCGAGATCGGAATACATCCCGTACGCGATGCCGCCCAGCGCAACGGTCGCCAGCGCGACCGCGGCCGCGATTCCGAACACGTGCCGGTAGTCGGCCCCCGCGAGCTGCGCGGCCTCCTTGTCGTCGGCCACCGCCCGGATCAGGCGACCGTACGTTGACCTGGACAGGAAGTACTGGAGCCCCAGCAGGACCGCCACGGCCACAGCGAAGAAGACCACGAGCAGCCACGCGACCTGGATCTGCGAGCCGATGCTGAAGGAGTCCTGCACCAGCGACAGCCCGACGCCGATCCCGCGGGTGTTGGCCGTGAAGAACTGCAGCAGGCCGTTCTCGATCACCAGGGACAGCCCCAGGGTGACGATGAGCGTGGTCAGCACGCCGCGGTCGAGAGCGCTCTGGATTAGGGTGCGCTGGAGCGCGTAGCCGAGCACCGCCATGACCGGCACGACGATCAGGAACGACCAGAGCACCGGGACATGGGTTGCGGCGATGATGCCGATCGCGATGTAGCCCGCGACCACGGCGAGGTCGCCGTGCGCGAGGTTCACCACCTTCATCACGCCGAACATCAGCGAGAGCCCGCACGCGAAGAGCGCGTAGAGCCCGCCGGTCAGTACTCCCTGGATTATCGCGTTCACCCAGGCCACGACGAGTCGCTCCCTTCAGCCGGCTGGCCGGCCGGGGCAACGCCCGCCAGGCCGAAGTAAGCCGCCTCGACTTGCTCCGCGGTCACGTCAGCGGGCCTGCCTTCCAGGGTGGTCCGTCCCTCAAGCAGGCACTGGATGTGCGATGCCACCCGCAGAGCCTGGCTGACGTCCTGCTCGACCAGCAAGACGGTCATCCCGGTCGCCAGAATCTGCGGGAGCATGCCATAGATCCGCTGGACGACCAGGGGCGCCAGCCCGAGCGACAGTTCGTCCAGCAGCAGCACGCGCGGGTTCGCGACGAGCGCCCGCCCGATCGCGACCGCCTGCTGCTCGCCGCCGGAGAGCTGCGACGTGCGCTGGTTGCTGCGGTCCCCCATCCAGTCGAACATCTTGTACACGCGCTCGATCGTCCACGGACCCTGCCGCCCGTAAGTAGCACCCACCTGCAGGTTTTCCCGGACCGACAGTGATTCAAAGAGCCGGCGGCCTTCCGGCACCAGGACGATCCCCTGCCTGGCCCGCAGCTCGGGCCGCAGCTGGGTCACGTCTTTCCCATCGAGCAGCACAGATCCCGTCGCCGGCTGGTGCAAGCCGGCAATGGTGCGCAGCAGGGTCGACTTGCCAGCGCCGTTCGCGCCGATGATCGCGTAGACCTCGCCGGGGAATACCTGCAGCGAGATCGCGTCCAGGGCCTGGAGCTGCCCGTGGTACACGGCCATGTCGCGCACCTCGAGCAGCGGGGTCCCGTTGCCCGCCCGCTCGCCATTGACCGGCGCTGTCACGGCTCGCCCTGCTCGCCGTCGGCCAGGGACGCCTCCAGCGCTCCGCCGGCCAGTGCCGCGGTGACGTCGGTGCCAAGAAATACTTCGCGGACCGCGGGGTCGGCCAGCACGGCGGCGGGATCACCGTCGCCGACGAAGTTGCCCCCGGCCAGGCATATCAGCCGGCTCACCGTCGCGGTGAGCGCGCGCACGACGTGCTCGATCCAGATGACCGCGATGCCCTCGGCATTCACCGAGCGAACGATCTCGACCAGCTGGGCGACCTCCGGGTCGGTGAGACCGCCAGCCACCTCGTCCAGCAGCAGCAGCTGGGGCCCGGTGGCGAGCGCCCTGGCCAGTTCCAGCCGCTTGCGCTGCAGCAGGCCGAGGCGCTCGGCGGGCAGGTTCGCCTGCCCGGCGAGCCCCGTGCGCTCCAGCGCCTCTATTGCTGCCGCGTAGCTCGCGCGCCGCCGCAGTCCGCCGCCCTGCTGTGCCGCGACAAGCACGTTCTCGAACACCGTCATATCGCCGAACGGCCGCGGCACCTGGTAGGTGCGGCCGACACCAAGCCTGCAGCGCGCGGCCGAGTCCAGCCTCGTGACAGGACGGCCGGCGAAGCGGACTTCGCCGGCATCCGGCCCGAGGTCGCCGGAAATGAGGCCGAACAGGCTGGTCTTGCCAGCTCCGTTCGGCCCCACGATCCCGACCGTGTCGCCCGCACTCACGGCAAACGACAGGTCCTCCGCGATAACGACGCGACCGAACCGCTTCGTTACGTGCTCGAGCTCAAGGAGCGTGCTTGTCATCCGATCACGTATTGGTCGGCAGCAGGTCGGCCGTGATCTTCGCGTCCGGTAGCAGCGTGTTGTCGACGACCTGCATCTCCAGCGGGTACTTGGTCCCCTTCTGCCACTGCACGCCGGCCGGCGGAGTGATCGCCACGCCAGGCGCAGGCCCGCCCGAGGCGAAGTCCAGCGGTCCGGCCAGCGCGTGAATGTTCACGTTGTGGATCGCGCTGGCGACCTCGTTGTGGTCGTGCGGGTCACTGACCGACGTCAGTGCGGCGTGCGCGACCTCGAACAGGCTGTAGTTGCTGATGTTGGCATTCCACTGACCGCCGGTGGCCGCCTCGAACTCGTTGGCCATCGTCTGGCAGTTCTCACCGGTGAACGTCGAAGTCCACGGGAGGGTGGGCACCCACCATGTGTCGGTGGCCACGTTGTAGACCGAAGAGCCCATTGCATAGGCGTCGGGCGGGAAGAGCAGCACCTTGGCCACCGTCGCCAGCTTCGGCCGGAAGCCCTGCTGGATCGACTGCTTCCACATCGCGGCGAAGTCAGGCGGCAGCGGCACGTTCGTGAAGAAGTCGGCCTTGTCCGCCTTGAACTGCGAGATCATCGACGTGTAGTTCGTCGTGCCGTCCGGATACGCCGAGGACATGTCGAACTTGTACCCGGCCTTCGTGACAATCGGCGGGAACACCGCGCGGAAAGCATCGCCGTCGGGGTCGTTCGGGAACGCTGCGGCAACCACCTTGTCGGTGTGCAGCTGGGCGTGGATCCGGTTCCACATCGGGATGAAGCACAGCGCGAGGTGCTCGGCGCCGAGGAAGTACATCACCACGTACTTCGCCTTCTCGGTGGCGTGCAGCGGATTGCCCTTCGGGAACAGGTTCAGGTACCACGATTCCCACGGGACGTTCGAGCAGACGAGCGGCGTTCCCAGCGACTCGGCCTGGCTGGACACGGCGTTGACCGTCTCTGGCGTCGACGACGCGAACAGCAGGTCGACGTTGTCGTTCAGGATCGCTGTCCGGGCCAGCGCTCCGGCCCGGGTGACGCTGGATTGCGAGTCATACGACTTGATCGTGACGGGGTAGGTCTTCCCGCCGATCTTGAAGCCGTTCTTGTACGGGGTGGTCTGCTTGATCTTGGAGATCACCCAGTTGTCGGCGGCTCCGAAACCGGCGAGGTCGCCGGTGAGGGGGTGGATCCAGCCGATCGTGATGCCCTTGGTGCTGGCGGAGCTGGCACCCTTGATGCCGGAGCTGCACGCCTGGAGCAGTCCGCCGGCTCCCACAACGGCTGCCCCTGCGCCGACCGCGCGCAGCAGGCCCCGTCGGCTGATGCCGTCGGCGGGGTCAGGGCTGCCCGTGTGCACAGTCTGATCACTCATCTTTAATCGATCTCCTCGTGAGGTCGTTTCGCAGCGGCCGGGACCGTAGCCGCGGCGACCGCCGAAGCCAGTCCCACCAAGCAGGGAGCGCATAGCGAGGTGGTCGGATGTGCCAGACTGCCACGCTTCTCGCTTCCTGACATTCCATTCCGTCTCGTCGGCGTCTCGCCCGCGTCGCCCCTGCGGCCGGGCTCCGCCTCGAAGCAACGTTCTGCTGTGATCAGGCACCGCGAGACGATGGCATCTAGTGTGCGCCTGGCGTACGGCCATGCGCAATGCAGAACTTTTCTATTTTCTCCGCCGACCCGGGCGTGCGGCCGACCTTGCCGAGAAGCTAGACTCCGCCGCCATTAATGTCAACAATCGTGCTGCCTTTTAATCGCTCCGATACCTCGGCGTGATGCGGCGAGCTCCCGGGCATCTGCGCACCTGCAGGCTGCAATTACCCGCAATCTTCCGGCACCGTTGGTCGCGGGATGACGGCATCCGCAGAAATCGTTGACAATCTCGCTGGCACTCAGCTAGCTTCCGAGCTGGAGCCCTGCCGACCGGAAGGAACCGATGAGCGCCAGCGACGCGACACGCAGCGATCCCGTCTTGGTGGTCAGCGCGCATGCCGCGGACTTCGTCTGGCGGGCTGGCGGTGCCATGGCGCTGGCAGCCTCGCGCGGTTCGAGCGTCACGGTGCTGTGCCTGAGCTATGGCGAGCGCGGCGAGTCGGCCAGGGCCTGGCGCGAGGGAAAGGACCTTGCGGAGATCAAGGCCATCCGGCGCGAGGAGGCCAGCCAGGCGGCAGCGGTTCTGGGGGCGGCCATCGAGTTCCTCGACGCCGGCGATTACCCGCTTCGCGAGTCCGAGGATCTCGTCGACGCGATCGTGCGGTCCTACCGGCGGATCGAGCCGGCTGTCGTGCTCACGCATGCACTCGCTGATCCCTACAACCCCGATCATCCGGCTGCCGCGCGGATCGCGCTGCAGGCACGAGTCCTCGCGCAGGCGATCGGCTACGACGCGCCCGGCGAACCGCTCGGCGCTCCGCCAGTGTTCCTGTTCGAGCCCCATCAGCCCGAGCAGTGTGACTTCAAGCCCCAGGTGCTGCTCGACATTACCGAGGTGTTCGACACGAAGCGCAAGGCCATGGAGTGCATGAAGGCCCAGCAGCATATGTGGGACTACTACACCGATCTGGCCAGGCGCAGGGGCACCCAGCTGCAGCGCAACGCAGGCCCCAACCTCGGCCTGGCGCACGCGACCATGGCCGAGGCGTACATGCGGCTCTACCCGCAGGTCACCCGAGTGCTCCAGTGAGGAACGTGGTCGTGACCGGCTGGCCACGGGCGGACGCGGCGGACGTCGCGGCGCTGGCCGGGTTCGGGGTGGCGACGGTGCATGAGGCGATCGGCCGCACCGGGTACCTCGGACCGGGAATCCGCCCGGCGCAGCACGGATCCCGCATCGGCGGCACCGCGGTCACCGTCGTCTGCTGGCCAGGCGACAACCTGATGATTCACGCCGCCGTCGAGCAGTGCCAGCCCGGTGACATGCTCGTCGTGACGACCACGTCGCCATCCTGCGACGGCGCCTTCGGCGAGCTGCTTGCCACCTCGCTGCAGTACCGGGGCGTGCGCGGCCTCGTGACCACCGGCGGGGTGCGCGATGTCGCGGAGCTGAAGGCCATGAGCTTCCCGGTCTTCTGCGCAGCCGTCTCGGCGCAGGGCACGGTGAAGGCGACGGCGGGTGCGGTGAACATCCCCGTCAGCATCGGCGGCCAGCAGATAACGCCGGGGGACGCGGTTCTTGCCGACGATGACGGCGTGCTGGTGGTACCCCGCGCTGACATCAGCCAGGCGCTGTCAGCCGCCCGAGCGCGAGCCGAGAAGGAGGAGGCGACGCGGGCCGCGTTCCGCCGGGGCGAGCTAGGCCTTGACCGCTACGGCCTCCGCGACACGCTCGCTCAGCTCGGCGTCGAGTACCTGGACTACCGGTCCTACCGGGACGGGCCATGACACCCGGCGTTACGAGAGCGCCGGCGGGCATCCGGTGCATGATGATGCGCGGCGGGACGTCGCGCGGCCTGTACTTCCTCGCCAGTGATCTGCCCGAGCGGCCCGGCGAGCGGGATTCCGTGCTGCTGCGCGTGATGGGCAGCGGCCACCCGCTGCAGATCGACGGCCTCGGCGGCTTGCACCCGCTGACCTCCAAGGTTGCCGTCGTGTCCCGCTCGGCGCGGGACGATGCTGACGTCGACTACCTGTTCCTTCAGCTCGGCGTCGAGCAGGCGACGATCACCGACCGGCAGAACTGCGGAAATATACTCGCCGGGGTCGGTCCGTTCGCCGTCGAGCGCGGGCTGGTCGAGGCCGGTCAGCAGGTCACGAGCACGCGGATCCGGATGGTGAACTCTGCCAGTGTGGTTGTCGCCGAGTTCTCCACCCCGGGTGGACTCCCCGTGTATGCCGGCGACACGGCGATCGCCGGGGTGCCGGGCACGGCAGCGCCGATCACGCTCAAGTTCGCCGATACCGCTGGCTCCACGACCGGAAGCCTGCTGCCGACCGGCAGCGTCCGCGACGAGATCGATGGCATCGAGGTGAGCTGCGTCGACAACGGCATGCCGGTCGTCGTCGCCCGTGCCTGTGATCTTGGCATCACCGGCTACGAGACAGTCGACGAGCTGGCGAGTGATGCCCGGCTGACCGCGCGCATCCGCTCGCTCCGCCTGGCAGCAGGCAAGCTGATGGGTCTGGGCGACGTCAGCGACCTGTCGGTGCCGAAAACCACGCTGGTCAGCGCTCCCCGCGACGGCGGCACGATCTCCACTCGCACCTTCATCCCCGAGCGCCTGCACACCTCCATCGGCGTGCTCGGCGCGGTTACCGCCGCCACTGCACTGCGCCTGCCGGGCGGCACTGGCGCCGAGCTTGCGGCGTTCCCCTCAACGGGCCATGTCGTCGACGTCGAGCATCCCACCGGGCACATGGCGGTGACGGTTGAGCTCGACACCTCGGGCGGGCAGCCACGGGTGATCAGCGCGGGCGTGATCCGGACGGCGCGCAAGATCTTTGACGGGACCGTGTTCCCGGCCGGCCAGCCAGAAGCGACCTACGAGTAGGACTCCACGATGACGCGCCTGCTGCACGAGATAGCGCACCTCGGCCACGCCGAGCTCCTGACCCCGGAGCCGGAGAAGAGCCTGTGGTTCTTCACCCAGGTGCTCGGCCTGACCGAGAACGGCGCCAGCGGCGACTCGGTCTACTTGCGGACCTGGGACGACTACGAGCATCACAGCCTCAAGCTGACCGCCGCACCGAGCTCCGGCATCCGCCGCACCGGGTTGCGGGCGGCAAGCGCGGAGGCGCTGAAGCGCCGGGTCGCGGAGATCGAGTCACAGGGCCTCGGTATCGGCTGGCAGGACGGGGACGTCGGCATCGGTCCGACGTACCTGTTCCGGGACCCTGACGGTCACGAGTTCGAGCTGTACTGGGAGACGGAGCGGTATCAGCCGCCGGACGAGCTCAAGCCTGCGCTGAAGAACCAGGCACAGGCCTACCCCGCGCGGGGCGTGTGCGTGCGGCGCCTGGACCACGTGAACTTCCTGGCCGCGCGGACCGAGCCGAACGGCCGGTTCATCTGCTCCGCCCTCGGCGGGCGGGTGACCGAGCAGATCGTGCTCAACGACGGCACCATCTCGGCCCAGTGGACCCATTTCGCGCAGAAGTCCTACGACCTCGTCTACACCAATGACTGGACGGGGACGAACGGGCGGCTGCACCACATCGCGTTCGCCACCGACACCCGCGACGACGTGCTCCGTGCCGCCGACATCTGCCTCGACAAGCAGGTGTTCATCGAGACCGGTCCGCACAAGCACGCCATCCAGCAAACCTTCTTCCTGTACGTGTACGAGCCGGGCGGCAACCGGATCGAGCTGTGTAACCCGTGCGCCCGGCTGATCTTCGCGCCAGACTGGGAGCCGATCTCGTGGTCGGAGGCAGAGCGCGCGAAGGGGCAGGCGTGGGGACTCGCGACCATTCCCTCGTTCCACACGCACGGCACTCCGCCTGTCGCTGAACCGCGATAGCGCGGCCCGCTATCCAGCTGAGCCGCTATCCAGCTGAAAGGACAAGCAGGAATGCCGGATGACGCCAAGCCGGCCGTGACCGAGGCGCTGCGCGCCGCGATCCTGGCGGGCGAGTACGCGCCGCGGCAGCGTCTGGTCGAGATCGACCTGTGTGAGCGGTTCGGCACGTCCCGGTTCATCCTCAGGTCCGCGCTGCAGGAGCTGTCCGGGCAGGGACTCGTCGAGTTCCAGCGCAACCGGGGCGCCCGCGTCCGTGACATCTCCCTCGATGAGGCCATCGAGATCACGGAGGTCCGGATCCTGCTCGAGGGTCACCTGGCCGCACGGGCCGCCGAACGCGCGACCAAGGCAGACGCGGTCATGCTGCGCAAGATCATCAGGGATATGCGGTCGGCCGTGCAGCGGTCAGAACTGCTGACCTATAGCGATCTCAACGCCCGGCTCCACGAGGGCATCAGGGATATCGCCGCCCACGAGACGACAGCCCGGCTGCTCCGGCAGCTGCGTGACCAGACCGTCCGGCACCAGTTCTCGCTGTCGCTGGTCCCAGGGCGCCCGACGGTCTCGTTGCCGCAGCACGAGGCGATCGTGGCGGCGATCACCGCGCACGACCCAGACGCGGCTCAGCGTGCCATGCACGAGCACCTGCAGAGCGTGATCCAGGCGTTCCAGGCCCTGTCTGCGGCGGCCGGGCAGGCGGCCGGGCAGGGGTCGCCGGAGCGCGCCCGGCAGTCAGGAGGCGAGCGCAGCCGATGAGCGGTTCAGCTTCACCGGTGATCTGCGTGCTGGGCCTGGGCGAGGCTGGCTCGCGGATCGCCCCCGACCTGGCAGCGGCCGGCGCCATCGTGCACGCCTTCGACCCGAAAGTGCCAGCGCCGGCCGGGATCACGGGCTTCGCCAGCGATGCGGACGCCGCCCGCGGTGCGTCGGTCGTCATAGCACTGACCAGCGCGCACGACGCGGTCGAGACGCTCGAGCTGACACTGCCCGGCCTAGCCGACGGGACGATCTACGCCGACCTGAATACCGCGTCCGCCGGCCTCAAGGCAGCGCTCGCCGCGACAGCCGCGAGAGCGGGCGCGACGTTTGCTGACGTCGCGCTCATGGCGCCAGTGCCAGGGCTCGGACTGCGCACGCCCATGCTGGTGAGCGGGCAGGCCGCGGCCGATTACGCCTCGGTTCTCGGCGCTCTCGGCGCCACCGTCACGGTTCTGGACGGGCCGCCGGGCATGGCGGCGACCCGCAAGCTGCTCCGCAGTGTCTTCTACAAGGGACTGGCCGCCGCGGTCACCGAGGCGCTGCGTGCTGGCCGCGCGGCCGGCTGCGAGGACTGGCTCAGGAACGACATCGCCCTAGTGCTCGACGAGGCGAGCACGGCGACAGTCGGCCGGCTCGAGCAAGGCAGCATCCGGCACGCCCGCCGGCGGGTGGACGAGATGACGGCCGCCGGCGACCTGCTCGACGAACTCGGAGTGCCCCCTCGGGTCACGCGGGCAAGCCAGGGATGGCTCGAGCAGCTAGTCGCAGAATCCGGCCAGGCCCTGGGTGACGGGCCGCGGTCGCGGTGACGACGGCGGGTCAGCTCAGGTTCTGCGATCTGAGGTCCGCTTCAATGCGGCTGGCCGTCTCCAGCAAAGCTGGCAGCAGGCCCGTCCGCATCGCCGCGAGGCTTACCCGGCTGGCGTGCGCAGACACGTTAATGGCAGCGGTCACCGCGCCGCCACTGCCATGGATGGGCGCTGCTATCGCGCGCAGCCCTTCCTCCAGCTCCTCGTCTACGATCGCGTAGCCCTGCCGGCCTACCTCGCGGACGATCTCCCTGAGCCGGTCCGGATCGGTAACGGTTCGTGCCGTGAACGACTCGAAATCGGCCTCGGCGAGATACCGGTTCAGCTCGTCCTCGCTCATGCCGGCCAGCAGCACCCGTCCCATCGAGGTCGCGTACGCCGGGAACCGGGTGCCGACCGAGATGGCGACCGTCATGATGCGCTTCGTCGGCACGCGTGCCACGTAGACGATGTGATCGCCGTCCAGGACCGAGATCGAGGATGACTCACGCACTTTGGCGACGAGCTCTTCCAGGTGCGGCGACGCGATCTCCGGCATCGCGAGGCCGGACAGGTAGGCGTAGCCGAGCTCGAGCACGCGCGGGCGGAGCGAGAACTCCCGGCCGTCACTGCGCACGTATCCCAGCTTGACTAGCGTCAGCAGGAAGCGGCGGGCGGCCGCTCTCGTCAGACCCGTCTCCCTGGCGACATCGCTCAGGCTCAGCCGCTCCCGGCCGGGGCCGAATGCCCTGATCACGGCCAGCCCGCGATCCAGCGACTGCACGAAGTCGCTGTCGCGTCCGGCGCTGTCCGCGCCGTCTTCGCGCGCCGGGCGGCTAGCGGCGGTGCGCATGCCCGCAGCCGACTGCCGGGCGACGGTGCCCGCCGTGTTCGCTGTGCGCCCAGAAATTGTCATCAGAGCGCATGTTAGCGCCCGTCCCGCCAGGTGACGCCATCTGCGACCGCGCCGTTCAGGTGCGCGAGCAGCGCGCCGGTGACGACATCCGGCGAGCAGACGGCAGCGAGGTGGGACGCGTCCGGAACCACCTCGAGGCGCGCCCCGCCAATCCGGGACGCAATGACGGCGCCGTGCTCGGGCGGAGTCGCCGGATCCTCCGCGCCGGCGATCACCAGCGTGGGCGCCCTGATGGCCGCCAGGTCCGGCCGCAGGTCCATTGCGGCGATGGCCTCGCAACAGCGCGCATAGCCCTCCGGATCGGTGTTCTCGAGGCCCGCGAGGAACAGTTCGATTACCGGCGGATTCGCGGCCGCGTAGGCCGGGGTGAACCAGCGGCTGGCCACCATAGCCGAGACCGCGCCCATGCCGCACGTCCGCACCTGGTCGGCTCGGGAGTGCCAGCCCTCGGCCGGCGGCAGGTACGCGGACGTGCAGACGAGCCCGAGCGCGGCAATCCGGCCGGGCGCGTGTGCGGCCAGCCATATGCCGACCATGCCGCCCAGTGAGATCCCGCAGTAGCCGGCCCTCTCGATGCCCAGTTCGTCAAGCAGCGCGAGCACACCGGCCGACAGACCCGCGATCGTGTACGGGCCCGGCGGGACCGGACTGCCGCCGTGACCGGGCAGCTCGTACCGCAGCAGCCGGAAGCTGGCGCCGAGCGCGCCGGCCTGACGCTCCCAGACCACCGCGCTCGTGCCGAGCGAGTTGCCCAGGACCAGGACCGGCGCGCCTGCCGGACCCGTCAGCGGCGCGGCCAGCGTGAGCGGCACCGGCGCGGGCGGGGCAGGCGCCGGGTCAGACATCAAAGAAGACGGTCTCGTTCTCGCCCTGGAGCCTGACGTCGAACCTGAAATAGCCGCCCCCGCCGGCCGGGTCCATTCCGCCCACCGCGATCAGCGTGTCCCGGCGTGCGTCAGGAACGGACGCCAGCACCGGGTCAGCCGCGTTGGCCGCTGCCTCGTCGGAGAAGTAGATCCTGGTCACGACGCGGTCCAGCAGGCCGCGCGCGAAGACCGAGACGTCCAGGTGCGGTGCCTCAGTCCCGCCGTCCGGCCCGGGGAGGGCGCCAGGCCGGAGCGTGACGACGCGGTAGTTCCCCTCCGAGTCAGTCGCCGACCGCCCGAACGCGCGGAACCCAGCCGGTCCCGCAGCAGGCCCGCGCGGGTCATCGGGGTGGTCGAACCTTGATGCAGGGTCCGCCTGCCAGGTCTCGACCAGCGCATCGGGAACCGGCTGGCCACCGCCGTCGAGCACGCGTCCCTCGATAACGATCGCCCCGGGCGTGTCCGACGGCACCACGAACGGACCGTCGGGCCACGGCAGCCCGATCGCGAGGAACGGGCCTACCGTCTGCGACGGAGTGATGCCCGGGCTCACCGGCCCTCCTGAGTCTCGAACACGGTCGCAGTGCGCCCGCGGAGCACGATGTCCCACCGGTATCCGAGCGCCCAGTCCGGTTCGGTCAGGTCGATGTCAAACGCTGAGATCAGCCGCTCGCGCGCCACGGCATCGGGAATCGAGTTGAAGATCGGATCCAGCGCGAACAGCGGATCGGACGGGAAGTACATCTGAGTGACCAGGCGCTGAGTGAACGCCCGGCCGAACAGCGAGAAGTGAATGTGGGCCGGCCGCCACGCATTGTGGTGGTTGCGCCAGGGGTAGGAGCCGGGCTTGATCGTCACGAAGCGATACCGGCCGAGCGAGTCGGTCACGCAGCGCCCGGCGCCGGCGAAATTCGGGTCCAGCGGCGCCGAGTGATTGTCGACATGGTGCGCGTACCGGCCCGATGCGTTGGCCTGCCAGATCTCGATGAGCGTGTCAGGCACCGGCCGGCCGTCCGAGTCGAGCACCCGTCCGCTGACGATGATGCGCTCCCCCAGCGGCTCGCCCGGATGGCCGATCGTCAGGTCGGCGTCGCTGGCGGTCACCCGCTCCGGCCCGAGTAGCGGCCCGGTTATCTCCGTCAGCCCCTGCGGCAGCCGCACCAGCGGCTGATGCGGCGCCCGCAGCGTGGAGGAGCGGTACCCGGGGCTGTCGAGCGGCGGATGGACGCCGACGGCGGACCCGTACTGCGGCACGGCCAGCTTGCCCGCGGCCAGCGATTCGCTCGCGGTCATGACGAGGCTCCTTTACTAACGGGAACGGCGGAACTGCGAGCCGACGGTACGCGACGCGAGTTCGCCGCCGCCAGCGGCAAGCCTCCGGCCTGCAGGTCACGCAGCGCGGCGAGTTCGGCTTCCGACGGCGGCGGGATCTCACTGAGGTCCGCGGAGATCTTCAGCTCCCAGCCGGTACTGGCTTGTACCCGTTCAGCCGAGACGCCTGGGTAGATCCCCGTCAGCACGAGCTCCATCGTGCCGGGATCAGGGCGCAGCACCCCCAGGTCGGTGATCACGAGCTGCGGGCCGCCGCCGGTCAGGCCGAGCCGCCGCCTGCTCTCCGGACCGGTGCCGAATCCGACCGATGTGACGAAATCCAGCCGCTCAGCGAACGTCCGCGTGGACTGCCGCAGGACGACCGCTACTTCTTTGCAGGCGGCGGCGATCTCCGGTGCGCCGCCCGCACCAGGCAACCGCACGGCCGGGCTCTCGTAACTCGCCCCGATGACGGTTGTGTTGATGTTGCCGTACCGGTCGAGCTGCGCAGCGCCCAGGAAGCCGATGTCGATCCGGCCGGGCTGGAGCCAGTAGTTGAAGATCTCGGGCACGCTGACGACCGAGTCCGCGGTCTCGGCCAGGATCCCGTCACCGATCGACAGCGGGACCTGGCCGGGCTTGGACCCGATCGTGCCCGACTCGTAGATCAGGACCAGGCCAGGCGCGTGCGTCGCGCGGGCCAGGTTGGCTGCTTCGCTGGGCAGCCCGATGCCGACGAAGCAGGTCATCCCGTCCCGCAGCGAGCGCGCAGCGGTGACGGTCATCATCTCGTCGGCTGTGTAGCTCAGCATGCGGCTGCGGCCTGACCAGCCGTGCCTGGGACGGCGCTGCCGTAGACGTTCTCATCCAGCCAGGCGGCAAACTTCTGCCGGTCCCGGCTGATCTCATCCCAGGCCAAGTAGAAGTCGTTGTCCCGAGCGGAGTAGCCGAGGGCGTAGGAGGGGTGCGCACCACCCGGCACGGCCGCCACGTAGCTGACAGCCCAGGATGGCAGCACCACTGCTCCGGGGCGCGGGTCCAGCGAGTCGACGACCTCCTCCACCGTGACGACCGACCTGGCCGACGCCAGCACGACTTCTTTCTGCACGCCGCTGATGCCCCAGTACTGGACGTTGCCGTGCTTGTCAGCGCGCTGAGCGTGGATCACGGCGACGTCGGGGCGCAGCGCGCTGACGGCGGTCAGCGTCTCGCCGGTGAACGGGCAGACGATGTCGGCCACTCCGGTCGTGTGCGCGGGCAGGCTGGTGCCGCGGTACCCGCGCAAGACGGCGAACGGCAGCCCGGATGCGCCAGCCTGAAATCGATTCGCCATGCCCGCGTGACTGTGCTCTTCGAGTTCCAATGGCCGCGGCCAGGAGTGCTCGACCGCGTCGCGGAAGCGGTGCAGCGATCCGACGCCCGGGTTGCCCGCCCAGGAGAAGATCAGCTTGCGCGCGCAGCCGGCCCCGATCAGCTGGTCGTAGATGATGTCCGGCGTCATCCGGATCAGGGTCAGGTCTTGCCGGCGCTGCCGGATCACTTCGTGCCCGGCCGCGTGCGGGATCAGGTGGGTGAAGCCCTCCATGGCGACGGTGTCGCCGTCAGCGATGGTGGCCGAGATCGCTTCGGCTAGCGTCACGATCTGCGCCACGGTACGACCTGTCCTCCTTGCCGGTTTACCGAAACGATATCGGCAAATCGCCGCCAGGTGAACGCCTGTGCGTACTACGAATATCCCTCGATGATCGGTGCCGCGATCGCGAACGCGCGGTTGGCGGCCGGCACCCCGGCGTAAACGGCCACCTGGAGCAGCACCTCGGCGATCTCGGCCCGGCCAAGCCCGTTCCGCAGCGCGGCCCTGACGTGCAGGGCGAGCTCCTCGTCCCGGCCGAGTGCGGCCAGCATCGCGATCGTGATCATGCTGCGCTCAGGCCGGGACAGGCCCGGCCGGTTCCAGATCTCGCCCCAGGCATAGCGGGTGATGAGGTCCTGGAACGGGGCGGTGAACTCCGTGGTGTTCGCCGCAGCCCGGTCGACGTGCTCGGCGCCGAGTACCTCGCGGCGCGTGCGCATGCCCGCCGCCGTCCGTTCTTCATCGTCCACCCGGCGCTCCTTCCGTGTCGTTGTGCGCGGCCAGCGCGCGGCGGATGAACTCAGCCGAGGTTCCCAGGTACCCGGCCGGATCGACGGCAACCGCCAGCTCAGCCTCGCCGATGCCCGCGGCGCGCAGCGCGGCGGCGGCATCCGGGTCACCGAGCAGTGCCGCTGCCAGCCCGCCGCCGCCGTGGCCGGCGCGCTTCACAGCGGCAGCAACAAGGTCGTGCGCAGCGAGCGGGCCGACGGCTGGGGCAAGAGCGGCCGCGACGTGCTCAGCCATCATCAGGCCGCCGGATGCCTCCAGGTTCGCTCGCATCCGGGCTGCGTCCACATGCAGCCCGGAGAGCAGAGTGGCTGACCACGAGGCCGCAGATCCGGTCAGCCGCAGCAGATCCGACAGCGTCTCCCACTCCGCGTGCCAGGCGCCGGCCGCGCGCTGGTGCTCCTGCTCGGCCGCTGCAGCAAGCGTCGCCAGCAACCCGGGAGCGCGCCGCGCGCAGCCGAGCACCAGCACGGACGCGACCGGATTCCGCTTGTGCGGCATGGCAGACGAACCGCCCTGCCGCGGATCATCGCTGCCCTCGGCGACCTCGGCGACCTCTGTCTGCGCCAGGAGCGTCACGTCCCTGGCGACCTTGCCGAGTGCGGCGCACGCCCCCGCGAGCGCCGCGGCCAGCTGCACAATCCGCAGCCGGTCGGTATGCCACGGGAGCACGGGCTCGGCCAGGCCGAGCTCGTCAGCGAGCAGGGCCGCGAGGGCAGGCCCGCTGGCGCCGAGTGATGCAAGCGTCCCGGCTGCGCCGCCATACTGAACCGCCAGCCTGGACGCGGCGAACCAGCCGAGCTCACGCCGCGCTTCGTCGATGCCGGTGAGCCAGCCGGCGGCGACCAGGCCGAACGTGACCGGGACCGCCTGCTGCAGCAGCGTCCGGCCGGCCATGACCGTGCCAGCGTGAGCGCGGGCGAGTTCGGCGGCCTGATCCGCCGCTCTCGTCAGGTCAGCTCCCACAGCAGCGATGGCGCGCCTGGCCAGCAGCATGACCGCGGTGTCGATGATGTCCTGGCTAGTCGCGCCCACATGCACGGCTGCTTGCGCGTCGGCCGGCACTAGGGCGCTCAGCGCACGCACGAGCGCAGGCACCGGGTTTCCGGTGAGCACCGCCTGCCTGCCGATCTCGGCGAGGTCGAACCGCTCAGCCCTGGCGGCGGCAGTGACCGCGGCGCCGGCGCCCACCACAGCAAGGCCGGCTCGCTCCGCCGCCCTCGCCAGTGCGGCCTCGGTGTCGAGCAGTGCCTGCAGCCAGTCCAGGTCGCTAGCGCCAACGGCGCCACGGCCGAACAGCCCGTCGAACAACCCTTCCCGGCCGGATTCGCTCACCCGACCCATGATGCTCGCGCGCCTGCACCCCGGCGACAGCAGTGTCCGCGTTACCGTAGGTGCCGTGCGCGAACTGGCCGACTCCATCGCACTTCAGGCGAACCAGGCTGCACTCAGGCAGCGGCTGGCGCAGGAAGGCTACCTGTTCTTCCGTGGCCTGCTCCGGCCCGCCGACGTGCAGATGGCCTGCGACAGCGTGCGAACCGAGCTAAGCCTCGGCGGCTGGACTAACGGCGAGGGCCGCCCGAACGGCGTGCAGCGCGCACTCACGATCAAAGACGCGCTCGCCGATCCGTCTTACCGGGCCGCGCTGGCCAGCCGCGCGCTCAACCGGCTGGCCTACCTGCCACCGCTGCGCGTTCTGGTGCGGCAGATACTCGGTGCCGGCGCGTTCAGCTACCCGGCGAAAGTCCTGCGCGTGGTCTTTCCCGAGCCGCCGTCGGGGATTACGAAGGGCCGCTACATACACCAGGACTTCGGCGTCACCGGCGTGCAGGACATGCTCACCACCTGGCTGCCGCTGATGGATATTCCAGCGCAGCTCGGCGGTCTGGCTGTACTGCCGGGCAGTCACCTCGGGCCGCCGGCGCGTCCGAAGCTACTGCGAGCCGACGAGCGCGGCTGGGCGACGACCGATTACCGGCCGGGCGACGTCTTGCTGTTCCACTGCCTGACCTCGCATGCGGCGCTGCCCAATCACACCGACCAGATCCGCATCTCGGCTGACTTCCGCTGGCAGGCCGCTGACCAGCCAGCGCCGGCTGAGCTCGTTCTCGGTCCGGGAGCCGGCTCGGCCCGGCGGCCTCGCCAGGTCGAGCTGTTCAGCCGCCTGCTCGGCCGCGAGCCCTGGTGGGAGCCGGTCCCGGACGGGCTGTTGCTGCATACCCGACAGGAGCTCATCGCCGTGCCGCCGGCTCAGTCTCGTCTGTTCCCCGTGCATCCCGGCTGGCGGCGCTGGCGCCCGCCGCGCGCGGCGGTTCATTAGCAAGGCTGACCACGCCCCGGCGTGCTAGTCGCCGATGTGGTGGGTTAGGGCCAGCGGTATGTTTGCGGTTTCTCGTCCTGTGCCTGGCCGGAATGGCCGGGCCGGATGATGCCGGTCTCATAGGCGAAGCGCGCCTAGCCGAGCGCGGCGCGCAGGTCCTCGATCAGGTCGTCGGCCGACTCGATCCCCACCGACAGCCGGACCAGGTCGGCAGGCACCTCGAGTTCTGACCCGGCCACCGACGCGTGCGTCATCCGGGCCGGGTGCTCGATCAGCGACTCCACTCCGCCCAGGGACTCACCGAGCGTGAACAGCCGCGTGCGCCCGCAGATCTCCACCGCTTCGCCCGCGCCGCCGCGCGCACGGAACGAGACCATCCCGCCGAACCCGCGCATCTGCTTCGCCGCCACCTCGTGCCCAGCGTGCGACGGCAGGCCCGGGTAGAACACCTGGCTGACCCGCGGGTGGCTGGCCAGCATCTCGGCCACGCGCTGAGCGTTCTGGCAATGCCGGTCCATCCGGACGGCGAGGGTCTTGGCGCCCCGTAGCGTCAGCCACGAGTCGAACGGGCCGGGGGCGGAGCCGACTGCGTTCCGCACGAAATAAAGCCGTTCGCCAACATCGGAGTCGGCAACGACAAGAGCCCCGCCGACCACGTCGGAATGCCCCCCGATGTACTTGGTGGTCGAGTGGACCACCGCGTCGGCCCCGAGCGTGAGGGGCTGCTGGAGGTACGGCGAGGCGAACGTGTTGTCCACCACCAGCATGGCGCCCGCATCGCGGCACACCTGGGCGAGAACGGCGATGTCGGCAATGCCGAGCAGCGGGTTGGTCGGCGTCTCGACCCAGACCACCCGCGCCGGGCGCTCGGCGAGAGCGGCACGCACCGCCGCCGGATCCGACATCCGGACAGGCCGGTAGCTGAGGCCCCACCCGGTCAGCACCTTGTCGAACAGCCGGAACGTGCCGCCGTAGGCGTCATCGGGGATCAGCACATGGTCGCCGGGCTTGCACACCGCCCGCACCAGGCAGTCCGACGCCGCCATCCCGGATGCGAACGCCAGGCAGCGAACGCCGTCTTCGAGAGCGACCAGGCACTCCTCAAGCGCTCCCCTGGTCGGGTTGTCGGTGCGCGAGTAGTCGAAGCCCTCGATCCAGCGCGCCGCCGCACCGAGTTCCTTGCCGCGTAGCCCGCCGACGCCATCCTGCTTATACGTCGAGACCTGGTAGATCGGCGGCACGACCGCGCCAGTGGCCGGATCGGGCTCCTGCCCGGCGTGGATCGCCAGCGTCTCGAACGCGTCGTGGCGGTGCATGGGGCGCCCCATTACGCCGACTCGCCGGACAGGAACGTCAGGACGTCCTGCCTGGTAATGACGCCCGCCGGCTTCCCGTCGACCAGCACGACGGCGGCGCCCGCAGCGCCGAGCGCGCGCGCCGCGACGCTGACCGGCTCACCCGAGCCCACCGACGGCAGCGGCGGCGACATCAGCCCGGCCACGACGTCGTCGGGTGCAGCGTGCCCGGTGACAAGGGCGTCCAGCAGGTCGTGCTCGACGATCGAGCCGACTACCTCGGCAGCCATCACCGGCGGCTCGGCACTCAGCACGGGCAGCTGCGACACGTCGAACTCGCGGAGGCTGGCGATGACGTTCCGGACGGTGTCGGTCGGGTGCGCATGCACGAACGCGGGAAGGGAGGAGCCCGCCTTGCGCTCAAGGACGTCGCCGACCCGCGGCTCGGTCGTCTCCTCGGTCAGGAAGCCGTAGTCGGCCATCCACTCATCGTTGAAGATCTTGGCCAGGTAGCCGCGGCCCCCGTCGGGGAGCAGCACCACGATGACGTCATCCGGGGCTGCGTCCGCTGCCACCCGGAGTGCCGCCACGACCGCCATGCCGCAGGACCCGCCCGTCAGCAGCGCTTCCTCGCGCGCCAGCCGGCGGGTCATCAGGAACGACTGCGCGTCGCTGACCGCGATGATCTGGTCGCAGATGTTCTTGTCGTAGGTCTCCGGCCAGATGTCCTCGCCGACGCCCTCGACCAGGTACGGGCGGCCCGTTCCGCCGGAGTAGACCGAGCCTTCTGGGTCGGCCCCGATGATCTTCACCCGGCCGCCGGAGATCTCCTTGAGGTACCGGCCGGTGCCGGAGATCGTGCCGCCGGTTCCGATGCCCGCGACGAAGTGCGTGATCCGGCCGTCGGTCTGTTCCCAGATTTCGGGGCCGGTGGAATAGTAGTGCGAGGCCGGATTCTCCGCGTTTGCATACTGGTTTGGCTTCCAGCCGCCTGGCGTCTCCCTGGCCAGCCGGTCCGATACCGAGTAATACGAGTCCGGATGGTCCGGCGACACGGTGGTCGGGCAGACCACGACCTCGGCACCGTAGGCCCGGAGTACGCTGATCTTGTCCTGGCTGACCTTGTCAGGGCAGACAAACAGGCAGCGGTAGCCCTTCTCCTGGGCCACGATGGCCAGCCCGATGCCGGTGTTGCCCGAGGTTGGCTCGACGATCGTTCCGCCGGGCCGCAGCGCGCCCGATTTCTCGGCGGCCTCGACCATCCGCAGCGCGATGCGGTCCTTCACCGATCCGCCGGGGTTGAAGTACTCAACCTTGGCAAGCACGACCGGGCCGGCGCCGTCGCCGGGCAGACCGCGGGTGACCTTCCGCAGCCGCAGCAGCGGGGTGTGCCCGACCAGGTCAATCAGGGAATCGTGAACTTGCATCTCAGGGCCGCCTTGTGTGTGATTTGTCTCCCGAGGCCGGTCCGCCAGTGGCGGCCGCTGCCCCGTGCCGGTAGCGCCGCACAAGCTGCGGGTCCCCGTGCTCGCGCGCACGCTGCCCCGATCACTGACGCTATCCCACTGCACCACCGGACAAGACCAGGTCATGCCACCTGACCGGGGCCAGATCAGCCGGGCCGTGAGGTCTGCTGGCGGGCCGCCTGGGCCGGGAATCCGGGGATGGCAGCCGCTGTTGCATGAGCTACTGTCGGGTTAACTACTCAAGACTTTCGCAGGGAGCCCTCATGCCCGAGGCAGTCGTTGTTGCCACCGCCCGCTCTCCTATTGGCCGGGCCTTCAAGGGTTCGCTGACCACCATCCGGCCAGATGACCTGACGGTGCAGATGGTGGCGGCCGCACTGGCCAAGGTCCCTCAGGTCGACCCGGCGGAGATCAGTGATCTCATCCTGGGCTGCGGACTACCCGGCGGCGAGCAGGGCTACAACATGGCCCGGGTCGTTGCCGTCATGCTCGGCTATGACTCGCTGCCCGGCACGACGATCACCCGGTACTGCTCGTCCTCGCTGCAGAGCACCCGGATGGCCTTCCACGCCATCAAGGCCGGCGAGGGTGACATCTATATCTCCGGTGGCGTCGAGACCGTCAGCCGCTTCGGGAAGGGCAGCAGCGACGGCGCGCCCGACACCAAGAACCCGGTCTTCGCCAACGCCGAGGCCAGGGCAGCGGAGATGGGCAAGGGCGGCTTCACCTGGAACGATCCGCGTGAGGACGGGAACGTCCCGGACATTTACATCGCGATGGGCCAGACCGCCGAGAACGTCGCGCAGCTGCGCGGCATCAGCCGCGAGGAGCAGGACGAGTTCGGCGTCCGGTCGCAGAATCTGGCCGAGAAGGGCCTGGCAGACGGCTTCTGGCAGCGGGACATCACCCCGATCACGCTGCCCGACGGCTCGGTCGTCTCCGCTGACGACGGCCCCCGGCCGGGAACCTCGCTGGAGAAGGTATCCCAGCTCCAGCCCGTGTTCCGCCCGGACGGAACCGTTACCGCCGGGAACTGCTGCCCGCTGAACGACGGCGCTGCGGCTGTCGTGGTGATGAGCGACACCAAGGCGGCTGAGCTCGGCATCACGCCGCTGGCGCGCATCGTCTCCACGGGCGTGACTGCCCTGTCGCCAGAGATCATGGGCCTAGGTCCGGTGGGGGCATCGCGGCAGGCGCTGGCCCGGGCGGGCATGACCATCGACGACATTGACCTGGTCGAGATCAACGAGGCGTTCGCCGCCCAGGTCATCCCGTCCTACCGTGACCTCGATATCGACATCGACAAGCTCAACGTCAACGGCGGCGCTATCGCGGTCGGCCACCCGTTCGGCATGACCGGTGCGCGCATCACTTCCACGCTGCTCAACAGCCTGCAGTTCCACGACAAGTCGATCGGGCTGGAAACCATGTGCGTGGGCGGCGGCCAGGGCATGGCGATGATCTTCGAGCGCCTTAGCTAACAGCGCCTGGCGCCTCGGCCTCGGACCCGCACGGCCGAGGATTGTCTGCTATGCCCGGAACGGTATCGCAAAGATAAACAGGGCATTACGGAAGGGTTGTATCAGGGGGTTGTCACAGCGCCGGCGGTGGTGCACTCTCGAACGCAAGGACTCCCTCGCGCTGGAGGTGCGCATTGTCCCTGACCCACTCTCCGGAGACGCATCGCAACCTGATTGCCCGCATCCCGACCGTTACGGGACTCCAGCTCCGAGAGTGGTTCAGCCGCCTTGAATCGGGTCCAGCGTTCCTGAGATGCAACGAGCGAGCGCACTGGCTCTCTGATGAGCACGGGCTGTCGCATGGCTACGCCAGCGCAATCGTGCACGAATACGAACTTCAGCGCCGCAGCAGGCTGAACCGCGCCTAACCGCTGCCGTGGACATAGGTCGCGCGACCACTTTCCTGTCCACTCATCCGCGGGCGATCCTGGCTACTACCAGGTCAGACGGCCGTCCGCAGCTGTCTCCCGTGGTCGCCGCCGTAGATGACGACGGCCGCGTGCTGATCAGCACCAGGGAGACTGCCGTCAAGGCCAGGAACCTGGCCAGAGATCCCAGAGCCTCGCTCTGCGTCATCAACAACGGCTTCTTCGGCGAGTGGATTCAGGCCGAAGGCAACGCGGAGCTTATTCACCTGCCAGCGGCGATGCCGATCCTTGAGGACTACTACCGGCGGATCTCGGGCGAGCACCCCGACTGGGAGGACTATCGCGAGTCGATGCGAAGGGATAAGCGGCTGATCGTCAGAATAACTATTGACCGCGCCGGACCGGACGTGAGTGGCTGATGGGAACCAACGATACGCGCTTAGGCGATACGTCGTTTCGCGCCTCCCGGTGCCGGGGCGATCTGCGCTGCCCGAAAATGGCTAATGTCGGCATCAGGCATCAATGACTGAACCTTTAGTCAGGCCGCATATCTGAGGCGCACGCACGTCACAGCAGGCCAGCAGTACCCCCGGTCGGACTTGAACCGACACTGGGGACCCTTTTAGGGGGCCGGCCTCTTCCCTTGGGCTACGGGGGCAAGGCGATGATACTCCGCGCCCATCTTGGATTCTAGATATGACAATTACGCGGTCTGTTTACTGGCCAATGTCGGAATCAAATCACTGCGAACTTTCGCACCCTGGTCCCTGTTGACACTCGCAGTGACCAATGCCCTTTTCCTATTACGCTCGGTAATCCTCGGCCGCTTAGCGAGACAGTTCTCGGGCCCGGCTGAAGATGGCGTCGAGCATCGCATCGGTGACCCGGCCGGTGAAGGTGTTCTGCTGGCTCGGGTGATAGCAGCCCAGCACGGCAAGCCGGCTCTCAGCAGGTCCGGCGACGAAGACTTCCGCGCCGTGACCGAAGGCCGGACGCGGTCGCGGCAGTTCGTATCCGCCGGCTGACAGCTGAGGCCAGAGTGCCTGCCAGGCGAAATGCCCGAGACATACGACCACCTTGAGTAGGTCGCGCAGCAACCGGAACTCGGCAGTGAGCCAGGGCGCGCATGCATCACGCTCGGCGGGCGCCGGCTTGTTGGCCGGTGGCGCGCAGCGGACGGCGGCCGCCATCCGCGCTCCGATTAGCTGCTGGCCATCTCCCGCGGTCACCGACTCGGGCTGAGTTGCCAGCCCGCACCGCCAGAGCGAGGCGAAGAGCACGTCGCCGCTACGGTCGCCGGTAAAGACCCGGCCCGTGCGGTTCCCGCCGTGTGCCGCCGGCGCGAGCCCCAGGATCAGGATCGACGCCTGATCGTCGCCCCAGCCCGCTACGGGGCGGCCCCAGTACGTCTCGTGCTCGAACGAGCGGCGCCTCGTCATGGCGACCTGCTCGCGCCAGCGCACCAGGCGGTCGCAGGCCCGGCAGACCGACTGGCGGGCGGTGAGCTCGGAGAGCGAGTCCGCGCCTGCTGCCAGATCGCGCACCGCGCCGGCGTCGTGCGCCACTGGCGTAGCCGCAGTCGCGAGGTCGCCGGGCCAGCCGCTGCCCGGTGGCACATATGGCTCCCGCGGCTCAGACACCGGCAGCGATAGACCAGGCGATGCCATCCAGGATGTCGTGCTCGCTGGTGACCATCTCGGTGAACCCGAATCGCCGCATTACCCGGTCCAGCACGAGCGAGCCTGCACCGATCACGTCGACGCGGCCCGGATGCAGGGAGCCGATGGCGGCGCGCTGCTCATGCGTCTGGCCCAGCAGTTGCCTAGTAACGGCGGCCACTGCCGCAGCCGAGATCCGGGCGTGATGCGTCCGGGACGGGTCATATGTCGGCAGCCCGAGCGCGATTGCCGTGACTGTCGTCACCGAGCCGGCCAGGCCGACCAGGCTGCGGGCGTCCTTGACCGCGATCGCCGCCGCGACATCATCGAGCGCCCTGTCGATGTCAGCGCTCGCGGCATCGATCTGCGCTTGCGTCGGCGGGTCGGCATGCAGATACCGCTCGGTCAGCCGGACGCAGCCGATATCGACCGAGATGGCGGCGGGGTCAGCTCCCGCGATGGCCTCGTTCCCACCCAGGACGAATTCGGTCGACCCGCCGCCGATGTCGACCACCAGGTAGGGCGATTCCGGCCGCAGGCCGGGGCCGTCGCCAGCCGCGGCAAGCTCCGCCGTCGCGCCCGCGAACGACAGCCTGGCCTCCTCACGACCGGTGATCACCTCGGGCGCGATCCCGAGCGTGCGCTGAACTCCCGCGGTGAAGTCCGCCGCATTGCTCGCATCCCTGGTGGCGCTGGTGGCCACCATCCGGACCGCGGTAGCCCCGGCCGCACGGATGTCGGCTGCATAATCGGCCAGCGCACGCAGCGTGCGCTCCAGCGCCGCGGGTGCGAGCATGCCGGTCGCATCGACGCCCTGCCCGAGCCGGACGATCTCCATCCGGCGCTCGACATCGCTGAGCTGATGCGCGTCCACGTCAATGTCGGCGATCAGCAGCCGTAGTGAGTTCGTCCCGCAATCGATGGCGGCCACGCGCTTCGTCATCATCCGCCCTCCGGCCGTCGTCGGTCGCTGTACGCGTCCGCGCTGCTGGTATCCGGGTCCACGCACGGACCGGCCTCCCACCACTGCCCGGCCGCGTGGACCGCTTCTTCGCCCAGCGGACTCACCCCGGGCACTGCAAGTGTGTGCGCGGCTAGGGCGTGCAGGCACTTTACCCGGTCCGGCATCCCGCCGGCGCTCTGCGTGCCGGGCGGCAGCGGCTCTACTCCGGCTTGGGCTGCCGCCTCGGCCCGCCGGGTCAGGTAGTCCTCGTGCGCGGCTGCGTAACGGGCGCGCAGTCCGGCATCAGAGTGCAGCCGGGCGCTCATCTGGCGCATGACGCCGGCTGCTTCAAGCCTGCTCATGGCGGCGGCGGCGCGCGGACAGGTCAGGTAGAACAAGGTCGGGAACGGCGTGCCGTCTGGCAATCGGGGCGCGGTCTTCACGACGTCCGGCAGGCCGCACGGACAGCGGTGCGCGACCGCTAGGACGCCTCGCGGCCGTCGCCCGAGCTGGGCGGCGATCACCGCCAGGTCTGCTTCGGCCGGACCACTGGAGCTGGTCACGGCTTCACCGGGTCGGCTTCCCGTCCGCTTCCTTGACTGATTGCCAGAGCCGCCCGTACCACGGCGACGTGGTACTCGTGCCCGCGGACCTGCCATGCGGCTTAGCGGGGAGGATCACCTCGTAGCACGTCTGCGACGGGAAGCACATGTGCAGGTCGTCGCGTGCCTCCTGAGCGATGACTGCAGGGGAGTTCAGCGACCGAGCCTCGGCCCGCATGTGCCTGACCTGAGCGGCCAGGTGCGCATTGGCGGCGGCCAGCTGATCGATCTGCTGCTGCTCGGCGATGTACTCGCGAACCGGGTAGGCGAGCGTCAGCGCGATCGCGCACAGCACGATCGCCAGCACAGCGGCCCGGCTAGTGAGCTTCGGGCGTGCGGTGGCGGCGGACCGGATGCTGGCCTGGCTGGCGCTACGCCGGTTAGCAGCGCTGCCCTGGTTAGCAGCCCCGCGCCGGTTAGTAGCGCTGCCTCGGCCAGCGCCGCCGCCTCGGCTCACTGGCTGAGAGCCGCCGACCGCGGGAAGGCCGCCCGGCCGGCGTAGGCTGCGCTGTCGCCGAGCAACTCCTCGATCCGCAGCAGCTGGTTGTACTTCGCCACGCGCTCGGACCGGCACGGTGCCCCGGTCTTGATCTGGCCGCAGTTCAGCGCGACTACCAGGTCGGCAATCGTGGTGTCCTCGGTCTCTCCCGACCGGTGGCTCATCATCGTCGTGTAGCCGCTGCGGTGCGCCAGGTCGACGGCGCTGAAGGTCTCCGTCAGCGTGCCGATCTGGTTGACCTTTACCAGCAGTGAGTTCGCAACCTTCTCGGCGATGCCACGCCGGATCCGCTCCGGGTTCGTGACGAAGATGTCATCGCCCACGACCTGGACGCGGCCACCAAGCTCCGCCGTCAGCTCCCGCCAGCCCGCCCAGTCCTCCTCAGCCAGCGGATCCTCGATGGAGACGAGCGGATAGGTGTCCAGCCACTGCGCGTAGATGCTGGTCATCTCCGACGCAGTCTTGGCGCCGCCCTCGAATTCGTAGTGGTCGCCGACCAGGAAGTTGCTCGCCGCGGAGTCGATCGCCAGCGCCACATCGCGGCCGGGTGTGAGACCGGCCTTCCCGATCGCTTCCACGATCAGGTCGAGAGCCGCGCGGTTGTGCTCCAGGTCTGGCGCGAAGCCTCCCTCGTCACCGACGCCGGTGTTCAGTCCGTGCTGCTTGAGCACTGCCTTCAGCGCATGGTAGGTCTCGGCCCCCCAGCGCACCGCCTCGGAGAAAGTGCTCGCGCCGATCGGCGCGATCATGAACTCCTGAATGTCCACGTTGGTATCGGCGTGCGCGCCGCCGTTCAGGATGTTCATCATCGGCACTGGCAGCAGGTGGGCGTTGGGCCCGCCGAGGTAGCGGAAGAGCGGCAGCCCCGACGACTCGGCCGCCGCCCTCGCCACTGCCAGGCTTACTCCCACGATCGCGTTGGCACCGAGCCGGGACTTGTCCGGCGTACGGTCCAGGTCGATCATCTCCTGATCCACCATGCGCTGGTCGTCGGCGTCGTAGCCGAGCAGTTCAGGCTGGATCTCATCGACTACGGCCTGGACGGCCTTCGTCACGCCCTTGCCGCCGTACTCCTCGCCGCCGTCCCGGAGCTCGACCGCCTCGAAGATCCCCGTCGAGGCACCGCTTGGCACGGCAGCGCGGCCGAGGCTGCCATCGTCGAGCACCACCTCGACCTCGATGGTCGGATTGCCACGGGAGTCAAGGATCTGCCGAGCGAAAACGCCTTCGATGGAGGCCACAGTAAGAGCTCCTGCGGTGTAGCGACGCTAAGGGATGGATTTGAGCCTAGTAGAGCCCACCCCGGCTGACCGACGGGGCACGCCGCAATGGGCCCGGCGGGCCGGTTCGCACCGGCTTGGCTAGCTCGTACCGGGACCGCGAGCTCGAACGAGGCTGGCTAGGTCGCATCGGGACCGCTAGCTCGCGCCGGACTCCCAGGCGCGCACCCGCTCTGCGTAGGCCAGCGCGGCTGCGCGCAGTTCCAGCTCGGGATCCAGGTCGGCGGCCCTGGCCCGGCCGACAAGCGCCAGCAGCTCCCGGCCGATCTCGCTGGCCTCAGGCTGGCCGGAGGCCTGGTCAGCGGGCTGCTCGACCAGCTCGGCGGGCGCTCCCGCCTTCTCAGCCCGGCGAAGCAACTGGGCGGCAAGCGACAGCGCGGGCTGGCTCAGCGGCACCCCGGCCAGCGCGGACACGGGCGCACCCGGTGCACCCGGCGCGCCGCCAGCGTCAGCGCCTGCTTCCGCTGCGGCCCGCTCAGCTGCCTTGGCGGCACGCTCAGCTGCCTTGATGGCATCCCAGTTCTGGGTGACCTCGTCCGCACCCGAGACCGTAACGTCGCCGAACACGTGCGGATGACGCCTCGTGAGCTTCGAGATGATCCCATCGGCCACGTCGTCGATGTCGTAGCCGGTGCCGTCGGTCCGCTCCTGCGCGACCCGCGCGTGGAACATCACCTGCAGCAGAACGTCACCGAGTTCCTCGCGGACAGCGGCCTGATCGCCGGCGGCAAGCGCGTCGACGGCCTCATACGTCTCCTCGAGCAAGTACGGCATCAGGCTCTCGTGCGTCTGCCGGGCGTCCCACGGGCAGCCCCGCCGCAGCGTGTCCATCACCCTGACGAGCTCGAGCAGCCTGGCGCCCGGCACCGCGAGCTCAGCCACCGCGGGCTCGGGCGCCGCCGCGGGTTCCTCGCGCGGAGCGGTCTCGGCGTCGCCTGCCGACCCGCTCACCTCGCCTCCCCCAGCGCTCAGCAGGGCGCCTTGGTGACAACGGGAGTGGGCGATGCGGCCGGAACCGGATTGGCCGCCAGTGTCGGCGTCGCCGCAACGACCGAGTAGGTCCGGTAGTCCCAGACGCCATACTGCGGATTGACCGAGACGCCAAGATTCCTGGACGCATAGCACTGCTCTTTGCCGATCTTGGCCTGCAGCGCGTCCTGGCCGGCTGTCGTCGTCGGCGGCTTGCCGTTGTCGAGCCTGCCTTCCAGCTCAGACAAGATCGCGAAGTAGCGCCCCAGCTCGGGCACCAGGTCAGGGGGCAGCGCCCCGGCCGCGGAGACAAACTCCGGCAGAGTGGCCTTGTTCGACGCGGCCTCACTGCTGAGGTTGTTGAGCTGCCGCTGGGCCTGCTCCTGCGAGACGTAGATGCCGCGCTGAGCCGCGATCTGGTCGTAGACCTGGAACAGGATCAGCCAGGTCAGCACCTGCTGAGCCTCCTGCCCGGTGGGCCGCTGCGGCTTCAAGCCCTTGGCGGCATCGCTCTGATAGGCGCTGTTGAGGTTGGCGACCTCCGCAGTCAGCGTGGCCGAGGAGATCCGGCTGGTGTTGGTCACCGCTGCGGCGCCCATCTGAACTGTGCCGCACGCCGACGCGGCAAGACCGGCAGCGGCCACCGCCGCGGCCATCTTCACCCAACTGCGGGACATGACGATGCTCATCCTTACCCTGTCGCCCTGGTCAGGCCAGGGTCCTGCTCATGCCGAGCGCCCCGGATCCGCTCCGGTCGCGCCACCGCCGGCCGCGCCGTCACCGGCCGCTCCCTCCGACACCAGCCCCGCGAGCACCGATCCGATCAGCTCCTCGCACCAGGCGAGCAGCTCGGTGTCACGCAGCGGCGGCGCGCCGAGGGAGATGGTCTGTCCGGTACCGGCCCGCGTGCTGCCCGACCCTGCGCGCGTGCCGGGCACCGCCTTCGGCACCGGCACAAGCATGGTACGCACCGCGGACTTGAGCACCGTCCCCGGGTACAGCCGCTGCACGCGCACCTGCCGCGACTCCGGCAGCTCGACCGGCCCGAACCTGATGTGATTGCCCTGCAGCGTGATGTCGGTCAGCCCGGCCTCCCGGGCGACTGCGCGCAGCCGCGCCACCGCCAGCAGGTTCTCCACCTGGACCGGAACCGCACCGTACCGGTCGGTCAGCTCGTCGCGGACCTGGTCGATGTCATGCGCCGAGTCGATTGACGCGATCCGTGTGTACGCCTCGAGCCGCAGCCGCTCGCCGGTGACGTAGTCGTGCGGGATGTGCGCGTCTACGGGCAGCTCGACCCGGACCTCAGCGCGCTCGGCCGGGCCTTCGCCGCGAAGCTCGCGGACGGCCTCGCCGATCATCTTCACGTACAGGTCGAACCCCACCGCTGCGATGTGCCCGGACTGCTCGCCGCCGAGCAGGTTGCCCGCGCCGCGGATCTCCAGGTCCTTCATCGCGATGTGCAGGCCGGCCCCGATGCCGGTGTGCTGCTGCAGCGTCGCCAGCCGTTCGTGTGCGGTTTCGGTCAGCGGCTTCTCCGGCGGATACAGGAAATAGGCATACCCGC
>Ga0335072_10001940_pt1 | contig 32812 bp, 27 predicted proteins | sample Lox_Sample_21_FD_206725 | JGI IMG/M metagenome (GOLD analysis project Ga0335072, IMG submission 206725) | Soil microbial communities from Loxahatchee National Wildlife Refuge, Florida, United States - Lox_Sample_2.1 | ecosystem: Environmental > Terrestrial > Soil > Wetlands | place: USA...
CCTAGACGCAAGCCACATACGCTTATAGCGTGGGCCCATGGGCCCAACAGCGTGGGCCTGAAGGAAAAAGCCTGCCCAGCCCGGCCCATGGGCTCGAGCCCGCGGCCCATGAACTGCGACCACTGAGTGGCCATAGCGATTTGCGCGTGGTTGGCTCAAAAGAGTGGTCACCCTCGAACAAGCATTGATTCAAGAGTACCGATGTCCTTTTAGTTTCGAAAGAAATCGATGTTGGAGAGCCTTCATAAATGATCGCGTCAATCATGGTAGATGAGCGATTCCTTTTGTGACGACTCGCAGCGTTGGCGGACGAAGGCGGAACTGGAAGTGGCAACGACGAATCCGTCGAGGCGTTGGAATCCAGCTCAGGGGACTCATTAATTGCTTGGTCTTCCAATTCTTCCAAGCGATGGTTGGCACTCTGTTGGGCAAGGAAAAGGCTGTGCGTCATCTGCCTGTCTTGATCGTGATCTGGATCGGGCTCCATGCATGAATCTAGGCAGAAATCAATCCAGCTTCAGCATCACATGAGGGACGGACCTTACCTGCGGGTATTGTTATGCCGCCAATCTATTGTTGATAGCATGAGGTGAAGGGTCGTGGTACAAGACTGTAAGCTTCCACGCAACATTAGGACCTTTGGGCGCTTCAGCGTCCACTTCACTCTTGCAAGGATATCGAGGCCACTTTGACCATCTTTGCGAAGCTTGCTGAGAATGCCCTTGATGTCGTCCAAAATTCTCTGGCATCGGCCCACGATGTCTTGAGTCGTCTGAATGGCTGTCGCTGATAGTCTTGTGGACTTTGAATTGTCTAATGTCGATTGCACTCGTTTGAGGACAGCGCAGAGGAGGGTAATATCGGAGCCCATGTCCTCAATCTCTCTACCTGCAGATCCTAGAGTGCTTGCGAAATCGAATAGCCCCACAGACAATTGAAGTCCAGCTCCAACTACGCCGACAAGACTCGCAAGGACTCCGAGCTCGGCCATCATAGCCAGACAAAAGATGTGAAGACAGAAAGCAATGTGGAAAACGTTAAGATTAACAGCCACGGATTAAGCGATTGGGAGAATAGCCAAGTCAAGGCGTTCTACTTCAAGAGTCGAGAAAACAGCCTTTGCAACAAGGCTGTGCTGCATGAACCTATCGCAGCTGCATACGGCTTGACTTACCAGATTCAGGGGTAAGGGCCTTTGGAATGGTACATTGCTTCGCTGTTCCACAAAATTAGAGCACATTTAGATACAATGAAGCTCGGTCATGACTGAGAAGACTAGCTTTGATAGCTCCTGTGCTCCATTACAGTCTCCGCGAGTATCGAAGTTGTTCGAGCTCAGAAGGACCCGGCCTGCGTCCGAACCCGCCAAGGCCCGCTATTTGGAGGGCACCTGAAGCGGTCAAAGGTGGGTAGCTTTGCCGGCGAAAAAAATATCGCACGGCTTTCCCCCGCTGACTTCGACTCGAAATGTGCAAAGGAATGTAATACAACATGGTTCTAACATACCTTGAGTGACGGCAGCCTTCAGGTCTAGACACAAGAATGAGAGGTGTCCCACAGTATACGCATTCGCCGCGAACTGAATGCGTCAAATCGCTGTGACGGACGGTACTATATCTTAAGCAATGAACTCACCTCCGATTCCAGGTCCCAAACCTAAGTCTGCTCTACCTGCCTACTTACTCAATGGCGGCTTGCGCCCTCAGACAAATACCCGAGCTCGAGAGCGTGAGAACCTTACATCCTCAATACAGTCCACCTACGGAAGGAGAGCAACGGTAGACCTGGTGGATGCGAAGAGCAACAGATCTTCGAGGCCGTGGGCTGAAAACGAAAATGATCTGCCAATTACAAACGGCGTCTCCCATGTGTCGCTCAGTGAAGCGGCCAGGGATCCTAGAGACGAAGCTACGCCGCCCACCCCTCCCGTGTCTTCAAGTCGCCCCGCAAGCCCGTATACTCTTAACCCACCCATAGATTTTGATGGATTAAGCTGGCCGAGTAAGCCGCTCCACCTTCCTAATGCTTCAACAACGTGCTGACTGCGGTTGCCTTCCCCAGGTGTCGGAACGCGAGAACGCCTAGAGTCGACGCCCGAGGAGGCGGAAGAACGTCTACAAAAGCTCGCAGGTGCAGTCAAGACCATATTCGAGTGCATTGGAGAGGACCCTGAGAGAGAAGGCTTGAGAGAGACACCTGAGCGCTATGCAAAAGCATTGATGTACTTTACAAAGGGTTATGAAGAGAATGTCCGGGACCTCGTCAATGGTGCGGTCTTTCACGAAGATCACGACGAGCTTGTTATCGTCAAGGATATCGAGGTCTTTTCACTATGCGAGCATCATATGGTTCCTTTTACTGGGAAGGTCAGAATCTCGCGGCGCTCAAGAATCATTTCTCACGCTGACAACGTCGACAGATGCATATCGGCTACATACCTAATCGTCGTGTCCTAGGCCTTTCCAAGTTCGCTCGCCTCGCAGAGATGTTTTCACGACGATTACAAGTCCAAGAACGTCTTACGAAACAAGTCGCTCTCGCCATTGCCGAAGTGCTCAAACCGCAAGGCGTAGCGGTGGTTATGGAATCAAGTCACCTGTGCATGGTTATGCGTGGCGTTCAGAAGACGGCTTCATCAACAACTACAAGCTGCATGCTCGGTGCTATGAGATCGAGCGCAAAGACGCGAGAAGAGTTTCTGAGCTTGCTAAATAGGCGGTAACTCGATCTTTTCGGCCGATTACTTGTCTGGGTGGGACGGTGCCTGTTCTGCATTGTTGCTTGGCGTTTAGGAGAAGGGTTGGTGCCCAAATTTCAACACTCAAGATACCAGGATAGCATTGGGATGGAGTAAATGGCCCTTCAACATGTGGCTGGTGGAAATCTCATGTCAGACTATGTCGATGGTAGTACCATTTGCAGCACAAGCTTTCGGCAATGAATCCTCAAAAACTAGGACTCCTAAATCACCTCGAATGCTTCGTTATTCCTCAGAGTAAGCCACTTGTCACAGCATGATGCTCCTGAGACCGGCCTATCCTTCTGGTCAAATAATTCACCGGAGGGAGCGCACTGCTTTGTATTTGACTACGGCCACGGCCTGGGTGGTAGTACTTGCGCGAATGCCTTACCATTATTCGGTACAAGACGTCTCAAATGTCAGGTAAAATGTGTATTGTTGATTGATTGGATATATCGATATTTCATCTTAATGGGTGATCCTTTTTTTTTGGCAATATCACCTCTAGAACCCTGAGGGTCTCCAGGTATTTGATTTTTGCCTCGCCACGACGCTTTTTCGGTCTATGCATCTGGTATCAATAGTGTCGGCCCTGTTCCCTTCCCCTGAGCAATGCAATGCTACCCTAAACATTGGCCCCTTGCAAAATATACTCAGCACCATCTGCATAAAGCCCTTCCCCCTCCGGCCTCACCTCGACTCAAGCTCCATGTTGCATACTCTGAGCCTCATAAACTCACACTTTAATAGCCTTTGCCCTTCGTCTCGCCGCGATTATCATATCGTACAATACAACCTTAAATGCAAACAAGAATGCAGCTGTGAGCACGCTCTGGCTGACTTTCGGTCCAATTCCTATATATCACATAAGAGTCAGCAAAGGTAACGTCACTTTCTACCGTCAAGAAGATTGAATTACCTTTATACAAGCCGGCGACTCCTTCCTCCTTTACAATCTTGTTCAAACTCTTCCACATCCCATCCACCGGCTGATTTTTGGTCGCCACATGAGCTCGGCTCTTGACTGTAATGTACGGATAGGTAATACTCGTCGCCGCTAACTTTCCAATTGCACCAAGGCAAAATGCATCCGTGGGCGTCATACGCCGTCGCTTCTCGAGAGTATTCTTCAACTGCTCAAAGATGGTATACTGCAAAATGGGATTGATGACAAGAACCAGTGCAGGCATGACGCCAGCCAAGAGAGAAGTCGCTCCCTCATCACGGATGAGGGATATAAGGGTGTTAATCGTGGAGGGTGCTTTCTTCGGTAGACGCTTCTCGCCTCCAGGAAGTGTATCATCCTCATGCTCTTTCCTCGTCGTCATTCGTGTATTGACAACCCAGATGGGATTCGTCAAAAGAACCGTGGCAGAGCCGGCGATCGCGCCCGCAATCATGCTCTCAACTGTCGTCAGCTTCTTGCTTGCGCGGCCGGCTTTCTCTGCAGCTTTTTCGAAGAACGCCCGGGTCCACTCGTACCAATAGTAGTAGACGAAATTCGTGACAGAGATGCCGAAGAGGGCCGACTCGAGGCCAGCGTAGAGGCCGACAAACCCCTCACGGTGGATGATGTGCTTTACGGTGGCGAGTAAGGAAGTGGAGGAGCGGGAGGCTTCGACTTGGGCGCGGGTCGAGAGCGTGATCAGCGGGTAGGTGAGCGTCATGGCTATGAGACCGCCGCCGGCGCCAGAGAGGGCGTGTGTTATATTGTCCGATTGTTGGGTCGCAGAGGTAGGGGGTTCGGGGGCGCGGCCTTTGGGCATGGTGGCACTCGAGGGTAAAGCTGGCGCGATGGTCTTTCTGTCGGACATTTCGGACGGCGAAGAGGGACTTCAGAGATTGGTAGCGGATATGGGAAATGACCCGCTTGCACGGTATCCAATGCTGAAAGTTCTTAGCAGATTGGTCTTCTAACCAAGGGACGGCTTTTAAGCAGTAAAACCACAAGTTGTTTGCGAAGAAGACCCTTCTCTGAAGCACATGTGGCTCGCAGCGGGAGACGAGGCGTCAAATATGACGTGAAGCGCGTGAACCTCGGTAAAAGCCATCTCGGCATCGCGTTGTGAAAAGCCCCGGACGATTCCGACGTCTCATTTTACCAAGGTGCTTACTCTCGGTTGCAATCGGACGAAGATGGCACAAGACCCGCTTAGGAGCGAGCTGCTCGGCTCACTAAAGTTCAACCGCAGGCTGGTATAAGGATACATATCACTTCGGCAAATCATTGATTTCAAGTCAAGGACGTGTAAATTGAAGCGCCTTGTTAATGTGAGAGATGGTAATCACTTCCAATTTGCATGATCTGCGAGATCTATGCGATGAGCAGCCCTAGAGCCTTGAACAATCCTTCCAAAGCATACTGCTCCGGCAGCTCACAGGCGGCCACCGCGGGCGCTGATGGGAATTTGGCACGCAAAAAGCGTTCAATGTGGCCGTATATGTCTAGCAGCCGCGTGGTCGTCAAAAGAGGACCCAACTTGTAGATGGATATGGAAGGCAGAGGCCGCGCAGAATTTACTGCCCTTGTGAGAGCCAGGCATTTTCATTACCTTATTCAGAGTTGCAGGGGCATCGTGGCTTGATTTTGTCAATGAATGAAGGTAAGCCCCGGGGTTGGTTTTCGCATAAATCCTAAGGAGAAGCGGATGGAGAACCAAATCTCGGAGAAGAGGAGCAAGAGAGTAAAAACCGGACGTGGTGGCTTCTTAGATGGATTGTTCCTGGGCAACTCGTTGGGATTGACCTTAGAAACGAGAGGATGCTCATATAATTCAACGAGACGATTGAATCCATGCCCTCAACAATAACCATGCTTCAGCTCTGGGCCCACTTTCGATTAAATTTGCCGAGCACATAGCCTGATACCTAGATCGGCACTTCGCTCTGCAAGAAGCGAGTTCACAAGATGATTGCAAAGCGAGTTAAGGGACATCCTAATATCTACCAAACGTACAATAGACACTGCACAAGGGGAGCATACTTCTCATTCTCAAGCAGAGAGAACTTGCCGGGAAGGTAAGGTATATATTACTAAGTTTAGAAGAAAGTTTCCACAAGCCAGAAGTACAAGTGTAGTTGGCCTAATGGTAATTTAGTCCCTTTCCATCATCAAAACAACAACAAATAACAATCTCAGGACAAAAAACGAAAAGTCGAGCCTCATCTTCGCTCCTTTCGGTTCACTTGGCTACCCTCCCTCTTCTCAGAGGCCATAGTCCATTAACTGGAGTTGACGGCCCTGCCGCAACCAGTGGGTTGATCGAGTTTCTTTTTGCAACTTTTTTTGGTCAAAAGTGGGACGTGGTAACAGTGGGTGCTTTCCCTTTCTGTTACTTCCACGGCCCGGCAGTGATTCCCTGAGAGGGCGAATGCTGACCACTACCGCTGCTCAGCTTGTTTGCAGGGCTAAAGCTCATATTTCAAGTGCATGGGTCGCAAGGTGGGGACAGCGAACCTCTCCTATTGTGAGCTTGCGGTATTATGAGTAGCGAGTCCTTTTCTGCTCACCTGCTCAAGGGCTGCATACTCACAGGTGTTTCATATCTAGTCTCCAAAGGCGAAAACACTTGATCATTTCATTCCTGTTTTCTCTTAGAGAACAACATTCACCCCTCCCTGCCTCACAATCCACGAATTTCTAATACTCCACTCCTTCTCCGGCTCCGCCAGCCGGATCTCATAACGCATCGCCAGCGCCAGCACCAGCTTATGTATCTCCAGCATCGCAATGTTCTTGCCCAGACACGTCCGCTTCTCCACCCTGAATGTCAGGATACCGATCCATCCGCTTGACACATTCGGCATCTGTATCGATCCACCTCGAGGGATTCCAAACTTCGGCATTCTCCAAAAATCCTCGAGTCACGGTGCATGATCCAGAGGTTCACGCCGACGATCGTGCCGGGCGGGAGGAATGCGTCGTTGAGCTTCAAGCCGGAGGCGGGTACGACGCATTCCAAGTTGAGGCCGAGGGCTGGGTGCATGCGGAGGCCTTCTTTGATGACAACGGAGAGGCACTGGAGTTGTTGGCTTTCGGACCAGGTGGGGAGGGGAAGGGCGAGACGGTTTGAGGAGTGGGCGATATTCAGCTCCGTAAGGAGGGTGGCCAGAGTGGAAGGGCACTGAGGAGGTAGTAGAAGATGGAGCGGAGGGTGGAGGCAGCAGTATCAAAGCCGGCGTTGATGTTCATCTGTGGATGTTAATTGTGGTGATCGTCAGGAAGGCAGGAAGCTGGTTGTTTGAACTACGTACGAAGAGGTATGCGCGCAGCTGTTTGTCGGTCACGATATCTGGGTTAGTCTCGCGAAGGGAGAGGAAGCGGGATAAGAAGTTGGGCTTCCATGGTCGTTGCTGTTTAAGCTCTTTGGCTCTGAGCTCTGGATTCTTGATTTCTATTAGTGATTCGTCTTGCTTATCCTCCCCGTTGAGACACTCCATCATGCGCCGTTGGCCAAAGTTAATAATGGGAGATGCAATGGGTCTGGAGAGGGACTTCAACTAGATCGGATTCTTGGTCAAAAGATAGTCCAGGATTGACATCTGTCCAACGACGAAGCACCAATCGAAATTGGCTGCTATCGATGTCACGATGCCCTCCACATCCTGTGCTCAAGGAAGCCAAGGTGTTTGGAAAAGGTAAGCTTGCCAATAACATCGAAATCGAAGAATTGCAAGCATTCGCCCAGATCACAAGCCTCTTCAGAACTGGTGAAAGTTTCATCCAGCCGCGAGAAGAGAACAGCCGTTGTGGAGTCAATGAAAGGCTCAAGCTCTACCAATGTTGATAACGAGTATGCAAGCGATTGGGCGTTTCATTGCAACGTGTTGAGACTCGTCGAGTGAAGACCATTGATGCAACGCGACGACCATTGACGATGTTCTGCCACATGATGTAGAAGTCGGACCGTCACCGGTATTAGCCATCTCCGCTCGTCGCCTCTACGCATAGCTTGCCTTGACGAAGCCTTTGCCGGCGCCATAGATGCTTTGAATGACATCTGGTTTCGATATGCTGACATTGTTCAGACCCACGCGAACTAGGTCTTCGTATTCTTGTGAAGGTCAAGGTAGGTGGTCTCCGCCCTGCCGCCCCAGACGGCGATCAAGCGCCATAAGCCAGTGAAAGCAGCAAGCCTTCAGCGCGGGGCATGTCGCAGACGTCAATAAATTTTACCGAAGCGAAGCACGAGGAAGAGTAGAAGGACATATGGCACCCAAAGTAGGAGATTGCACTTCAACTTCATGAAACACCAACTGGAACATGGGAGATTACGTGAATCAAAACCGCTAAGAGTAAACTGAAGCGACCCTGCTTGTCAAGGAACCAGAGAGGGTCTCAAGAAGCTGAACCAGATGTACAATGGTGACATTAATGAACGAATTGACCACTGAATTTGCAAACTCCACTTTCGGCTCGACTCCAAATATACCCACTAAGCGGTCGCCGTTGGACTTCGGGCAATTGCTAGTAAGCAAAGACACAAGTGAACGAGGGAGCTCCGCGAGAAAGGAGCTCGGTGAGATGGAGGCTCGGGATGACGTTGCTAGGCCGGGATTGACTTTCACGAGAATTACTAGCGACCGGAGCGCACAAAGAATAAACCCTTTAGGAAGCTTTATCACATTATGGAATATCGGAGAAGGCAAAGGCGATAAGAATACAAGAATTGGTCCTGAAATAGCCAAAGCGTCTACTACGCTCCGTGACCACGAGACCGTCGTGAACCTCGGACGTCTCACCCACTCAACCTCCGTCATGCTCAGAAGCTACCTGTTACATCTATCCAAGAGATTATGATGACTTCTTGGCACTGATTGGCTTCGATTGGCGCTGAGTGTATAGAACATATGCGAAGAACGCAGCCACCAATCCGCCTATGATGATAATATTTGCTGCGCAGACTCTTAGCAATCTAAGGAGATGTTTGATCACGTGCTTGCACCTACAGAAGAGAAAATTGATCGTACCGCCGAGAAGGTGGACAAAATTATTGACCAGGGAGCCGACCATGGCGAAGACGGACTGCACGAACGAGAAGATGGTGTGGATGATGCTGGTAAAGATCTCGAAGATGGAGCCTATGAGATCGGAGAACGCCTTAACGATTGAAGACATGGTGATGGCCGGGTCTGTCGCAGATTCTGGCTCAATGGAAGGAGGAGAGCTGTTTTGTGAAGAGTATGAGACTAGCTGGGCCAAGTCAGTGCAGAAACTTGGAGATGATGAAGACCTGAGAGATTCAACAGCGGGTTTCTTCAAGCGTTAGAAAGGACAATATGCTCCTTGAGGATTCTGGCAAGACGACTCATTTATGGCGTCCTGAATCCCTTGTTGCTACGTCAGATTGTCTGGTTGCGGCACATGAACAATGACATGAGGAAGGCATTCCACACTGGCCGCAAATCAAAGCGGGTGACGTAGATCGTTTATTCTCTTTTCAAGCCACAATCAGGTTTTCAACAGCCACCATATCTCAACGCCTCAATTGCCATTGGACGGAACTTTGCTGCGACTGTGCACCAATTCGTTGAACTTAGATGATCGTAATTCTCATTGCGCCTCGAATTCCTTATCGAATCTTGCGCCCGGGACACTGCAAGGGGGTCAAACTCATCCCGCAAATTTGTAAGGCTGAATGATCGACGCAGAGTTTAAGTCGAAGTGGAGTGCCGCTAAGCTTTTGCACAAGTACGCTACAATTTTACGACGTGCTCATTGTCTCGTAAATCACCAACTTATAACTCATAATCTATGTTTATCACCAATCCGTCTGATCAGGGATCCCCGCGATGTTCTCCAGCATCCAGCCAGGCCAATATGTCGCCTTACGCCTGCCTTCCGATGCCGTCAAAGTTGAAAAGATAGTGCCCAATACGTATGTGCGGTAGCCTCTGTGAGCTTTGTAACCAGGCCGCACTTCATAACTGTGGCTAATACTTTGCAGGCTCGTCTCTCTCGGCAAATATGGAGCTTTCAATGCCAATCAGATTCTCGGACGTCCATTCCACTTGACCTTTGAGATATTAGACCGATCAGAAATCATAGATGGCCGAGAACTGCGCATTGTACCTGCCGCAGAGCTACATGCGGACGCACTCATCGATCAGAGTGAGACGCCCGGGCTGCGGGAGGATGGAGCTACCCCCAACACCAATGCTGAAGGAGTGGACGAGGAAGTGTCTGTGGATACAAGGACGAACAAGCACATTATTGACGATCCAACGGTCCAGAGACTGACCATGGCCGAGATCGAAGCTTTGAAGCAAGACGCGACGGGCACAAGCAAAGAGCTCATAGCAAAGATTTTACAATCACATTCGGCCCTCGACCAGAAAACTGCCTTTTCTCTTGCGAAATATACCCTGAGGAAGCATCGGAAGTACTTGAAGAGATTTTGTGTGTTGCCTTTGGATGTCGTCACTCTCACAGATTGGATGATGAACGAAAGAGACTTTGCAAAAGTGATGGAGATCCGGAATGAGGTCTTGGGGTTGGTGGGCTGCTGGGCAAATGTGCATTCGGCTGGAATTGCCAGTACCGAAATATCCACGACTCCTGGGTCTGGTCGTTATCTCGTAGTAGACGACACTGGTGGGCTGATAATTGCAGCACTGGCCGAGCGAATGGGCATATTATACCCTCCCGAAAGTACAGCCTTGCCAGCGGAAGAACGCACACCTCCACCAGACCAAGAACGATCAGTAGACGCAACATCAGACCAACACAGACCACGGCGACCCCATCCGGAAGATCTGGCCATGAGTGCAACATCCAACACCATCACGCTCATCCATGCAAATTCCCAACCGAACCTCGCTCTCCTCCGCTACTTTGGCTTCGATGCCAGTACCCCATCTCCCTCCCACCCACTCCACATGCACCTGAAAACCCTTTCTTGGCTCCAACTACTGGACCCAGCCGCGGACCCTATCTACGCCGAACCCGAGAAAATTTCCCAAGAAGTCCTCTCAAGCTGGAAAAGCAGCAAACGAAGCACTTACTTCCGCAAGCGTCGCCGCTGGGAGCGCACAAAATCTGTCATTGACTCAACGCGATCGGGTGGCTTCAACGGACTCATTATCGCCAGCTTCACAAACCCCGTCTCAATCCTCCACCATGCCGTCCCTTTACTGGCAGGTGCGGCGCAAGTTGTCATCTACGCCCCACACATCGAGCCGCTGGTCCACTTAGCAGACTGCTACTCCACGGGAAGAAGGACGGCTTTTATCAATACGCCTGTGGAAACCCGGAAAGTGCCCAGCGATGACTTTCCGGTTGACCCAACATTGTTACTTGCGCCAATGGTGCAGACGGCGCGGGTGAGGCGATGGCAGGTCCTGCCGGGCAGGACGCATCCGCTGATGATGGGACGGGGAGGAGCGGAGGGCTACGTGTTTATTGGAACAAGAGTGTTGCCGGCGGAGGGGAAGGTTGAGGCAAGAGGGAAGGTAGGGAAGAAGAGGAAAATTGAAGTTGAAAGGAAGGGAGACGGTATCGCGAAGGAGGGATCAGTTTATGATGAGACTGCCGGTGCTGACGGAAATGGGGAAGCTATGATGGAAGATGTATTACCATCATTGCCTCAGGCGACTACATGAGGGTAATGCAGCACGGAAACTTGAATAGGTCAATTTAACTCCACGGCATGAAATACTTTTCATTGGGCCTTCTCGCAGATAAGAGCCACGCTCGATGAGAATATTGAGTCGAGCAACATTCATGATGTGCTGACACAAGTCCGCCCGCAACAATTCCACTGTCCATAGAGTTAATATGCCTCGACCCTTGTGAATGTGCCTGTGCGAGCCCACAGTTGGCGGGTAGGTTGTGTGATCATGCCCCATCATAACTTCATCCCCATCGTCTCCACAACTTATGGGTAACATAGGACTCTTTCCAACGTCGATTGTGCCACCCGTTCAAGCCGATGAGATGCTTCGCGGCCAGTCCCATCTACCACTCCTTTTCTCTCACAAACTCTTCCCCATAAACTTCCTCTTCGCAAAGCTCAGCCACCACTTACTCGGCACCTGGCTACCCCCTTCATACAACCTCGCATGCAACCTACTCGCCAACTCCTGCCTGACCTGCCCTACATATCCCCTCAGCGTCTCCGCCTCATTCCGATCCCGCGGCCCTTCAAACGCCTGGTTCAGCGGAAACCCTGGCTCCCCCGGTAGGCTAAACTGCTCCAACGCCAAGTTGGTCAGGAATTTCGACCCGGCGGAGGAATCCATATTTGGTTTGAGTTTGGAGAGGCAGTCGGAGAGGAAGAGGATGCCATAGATGAGGAGGCGGTCGGCAGGGCCTTTGATCTCGAAGTTGCGGAAGAAGGTATTGGCGCGGAATAGCGAGAGGACTTCGTCGAGGATGTCATAGGATTCCGAGTCTGGGTCGACGTCGAGGGCAGAGGTGTTGGGCGGGAGAGGGGGGAGGGTGTAGGCGGGGCCGCGGGTTTTGGTGCGGAGGGGGAGAAGGGGGAAGTTGCCTGTAAAGGGTGAAGAGTCAGAGGTCGATTTGACAGAGAGGAGAAGGAGGAGCTGATTAATGAAGGTAGTAGTGAGGTACCTATTAATTGGACGCCGGTATCACCGAGGAATATCGAGTGGTAGGCCTGCGGGGATGTAAGCAATAAGAGATTTTAGGGTACTTTGGCAAGACTCACGGGCATGCTGGGCGAGGAAGCTTGCAATGACTTCTAGGTCTTTGAGTGTACAAGACCGTTATAAGGTCATCATCAGAAGCTTGCGTTCCTCAGGTGGAATTTCGAAGTTGGCATCGTCAATTCGCCAAGATAACAGAAATTCTCCGGTTCTAGGGTGACGCCGCCCTGAGCCGTATGAGCGCCGGGTGAAGTCTTGGGTGAGGCTCACCCAGGGAAACATCTTCGCTGTCAGTGATTTAGCCCCCATGTGACCTCATTAGCAGGGGCGTCCTGGATAGCAATTGGGGCCCACTTTGCCTGCAGCAGTGCCAGGGGTATGTTTTGCACCAAGCGAAGCCGGGGATAGCCTAGAAGCAGGGTGGGTTGCCACCTAATTTGCCCGCAAATGTCCACTCCGGGCACCCCTAGGTATAGCCAAATCTCACTGCACAGGCTAGAATTCTACATATAGGCTTTGACCTCAAAAGATTGAGCTTCTGCTGTGTAGATATAGCAGTTCAGCGTTCGATCTAGTCGTATTTATTTCCCAACCCTATTCTAGAGCACATTCCTCTGTGTGGGTTTTGAAAGCTGCAAGACTTGTAATGCTCGCTGTTGCTAACAAGCCGTGTTATTTTAGGCCTTACACCGGCAAGTGTAGCCAACTATCTAGTCTGATAAGATGCACGTAATCGATAGTACGAAATGAGTCCTCGCCTTTCTCGGGACAATTCTCTCTTATGGGGATGATGTGTTCTCAGTTTTGTCTAAGCCTTAGGTCATACAAGGCGATGCTCCAGCTACCTTATTTTGCCCAGAGAATTTTCCCTATGACGTAGGTAATAGGTGTGGAAAGGTGGCAGAAAACGGCGGCCCTGGGGGGTTGTTTTCGGCACCCTTTCCACCAGAGCCCAACCCGCAGTCTGGCCGCTTTAACCATTTTTTAGGTTCTAGCGCGCCAAGCGCCCAGAGAGCCTCCAGCGCACCGTTGCTCACCTTTTTTGACATCCACTCTCACTCAACCTCCCCCTTCCCCCCCTTCTTCAGAGGGGCCTATTTTGGGTCCACGAGCTCTGTCCCCAAAATGGACCTCTCTCCATCTACCCTGCGCATCATGGCTCGCGGTATATATAGGACTGTATTACCAACTGGCCTTCGCCCTCGCCTCCCTATCGATTGTCGCCCTCTAAGCTCAGGCGTCTACTCTCTTTTCAGCGGGACGCAGGCTTCAAGTCATGAACTTACCACCGTTGTAGCCCTGTCCTGTCCCTCCTCATCCATACTGGACCGAACCCGTGTCCCGTGAGGAAACATTGCCAAGACGGGAGAAATTTCAGAAGATTGGTTGGTTTGCACCGAACCATAAATCTAAGACGAAGAAGGTCATCGCAACGATTAAGAGGCTCTGGGATAAGTACGTAATTCATGGCTACTGCCTTTGCCTACATGGTGTCACGGTGCGTATGGCTGACGGTGTGTTATCAGGTATTATGAGCATATTGGTGTGGATGCCGATTCACACCTTTTAGAAGGCCAGCATCACGACTTTGAATCCTGGATTGATTGGATCCACCGTACAACCAAGAAGAAGACGCACCATAATATTAGTCAATACTGGAATGGCAGTGCCAAGTCTACAGCGAGCAGCTAATGGACTGCTTCACCACCGAACAAGTACGAAGGGTACGGCGTGTCCCGTTCTATCCCGCAATAGATGACACCCTCAGGGCTGACTCTTGTTCTTTAGTATCTTAACGGGCAGATGCACGAAGACCACGACGTCAACCGCCAGACTTGACAAAAGAATACTTTAAGCGCTGAAGACCTCGGCATCCTACTATAATAGCATTGGAAATACAGCATGTCTACCTTCATGAACGAGCGTCAGCGGGTTTAGTTAAGCCTGCTTATGCTCTTCTCTATCTTTACCGGCAGCCGGCCAGATACTGTCGACAAATAACAAGGTGAGCACTCAATGCTTAGCCCTGGTCGAGAAGCGAGGTAAAACTTCCGGCAGCTACACACGACACAGATTTGAGCGGGTTTGTCGTTGAAGATGATGCGGAATTAAGTGTTCATGGCTCAGAGTCAGGGTTGGAAGAAAATCTCCAGCAAATCACAGATAGCCTTCGGAGGTCAAGAGTGGGAATTGGGAAGTCATCTCATAGACTATCCAACGTTGTTGAACAGACATTGGCGTGTTTAAAAGGTTCAAACAGCTTCGGAAGACATGGCTCGAACATGGGGTGGACTATTTTGGTTCCTGCATATGGGCTTGGGCGAGCATCAGGGGCAAGCGTAGGTGCGGAGCCAGGGGGCGGACTCGCACTGGACGCCACACCCCTTAGGGCTGCGTTGTGGCTCGTGTCGCGAAACCGGATCACATAAGCGCTCTGTGACCCCCGCCATCCCGTAATTGATGGAGCTCGGAGAATCACAAGCTCCAAATCGATCTTTTGCTTTCCGAACGTGAAAAAATGTCCCGGTCCCGTACGTCGTGTGGCTTGAGCTTCTTTCAACATTTCGTTCTTCTAAGGTCTACAGTCTGGTTGATAATCTACAATTTGTTTCTCCTAGGACATTTCCCACCACACTGATCCCACTTCCCGCCACAGCTATAGCAAAACTCGTGCCCACACGTACAGGTCATATGCAGACAACCTTCGTCCCGCTCCACGACCGCCTTGCATCGTGTACACTGGATCCAATTTTTGTTGCCAGCCAGGTTCATCAACTTCAGCCCAAGTTGGTCTGGCGGACACACGCCCTTGTGCTCAGGGTTCTTGCATAGACTGCAACTCACGAACCCGCATTTGCCGCATGTCGCCATCGGTCCCTTGAGATTTGAGGGCGGGATGAACGCCGCGCAGCCAGGCTTGGCGCAGTATATCGGGTTTAGCGTCGCACGCTCCTCCATCTTGACTCGGTACTGTGTGACAAAGTCAAAGGGCAGGAATTGCGTCGCAACCTCAATGGGTGCGGGTGTCTTGTTGCAGCAGATAAATACCTTACCCGCCGCAAGGGCGTGCTTGAACGCGTCGGCGACGCAGATGCTACAGTACGCGTGGCCGCATGGGAGGACGGCCATGGCAGATGCGGAGTCTTTATCACCACACGCCGTGCATTCGAGTTGATTTGAATGCGAGTTGGCTTTTGCAGCAGCTTGGGCTGCTTTCACTTTATCGAGGGCGGACTGTTTTGCGGATTCTTCTAGAGCGCGCTGGGTGGCTTCGTACTTCGCGATTTCCTCTGCTGCGGCATTTGCGGCGTCGAAGGTGCCGTTAGTCTGCTTTGTGAGTTGAGGGTTGGAAGTGCGTTGCGGTTCGGGTTGGGATGCGGAGGTTGAGGCAGTGATCATTGGCGGCTTCACAACGACACCGGGATGGATGTCGTCCTCCAGCGCTGGAGCGAATTGGACATCATCATCCCCGGTGTCCAGTTGTGATGGACGCCATTGCGGAGGATTCCTCCCCTGAACGGCGGTGGCAGGTTTCGTAAATCGATCTGACCGAGACGAAGGTTGATGTTGGAAATGAAGGGAAAGGCCTTGTTGCCAATCAAGGCTAGAGTTCGCTGCGGAAGGAGCATTCCATGAATCTTGTACGCGGCGCGCGAACGCCTCTTGCTCCGCCAGCTCGATCTCGTCTTGACGGTTAAATTCGTCCTGCATGCGCTGGAGAGCTGCGATTTCGTTGTGGTCTGCGCGTTCTGCTATCGATTGCGCTATCTGGAAGTCGTCCTGTTGTGACGTGGGCTGGGTGCTTGTAGATCTGTTCTTGGGCTGTTTCCAGTCGTGCTCCATCGGCTGGCCTTCATGGTGATCTACTGAGATAGGTCTCCGCGCCTTGGGACCGCTCGGCCTTAGTTGGTTGGGAATGATACCATTCTGGCCCCCAAACGATGCAGAGTTGTGCTGAGACCGCGATTCCGTACTCGGAGCACTTGTTCCTGCATCAAGGTGGCTTCGCGTCTCGAAGACGCTTGGCATCAATTGATTGGGGACTGTTCCATTCGGGCTGCCTAGCGGGTTGAAGGAATGCGGGGCTTGTGACGACATGCTTGATTGGCGTTGGCCTGCATCAAAGTGGTTGTCTGGCTTAGAGCCGCCTTGCTTTAGCTCGTTAGGCATTATAACATTCTGGCCTCCGGATGGACCAAAAGCCTGACGTTCTTGTGGCATAGTCTTCGGAAGACCCCAACCGGTATCGACAGATTGCGCAGCTTGCACAGATAGCCAGCTGGGAAGTTCCGTCTTGGACGGGATATAATAGCCTTGAGAGACGTCCTTGGTGGGCTTCGTTGGGTTAGACTGGTGCTCATGGAATGGGAGCAAATCTGTTGCAAACGGGGCTGAATAACTGGTGACAATGGGAGAGGTGCTAGTATTAGGCCCAGACGCTTCACCGAAGCTGGTGGATTGCTGTACAGGTCTAGATGCCAGACCCATCGCGTTGTCTCCTATGCCATAAATTTTTTTCGCCTGGGTATTTTGATTGGGGTTCCCGTTGAAGCCTGGAAATTGACCGGCATAATTGGGTCGAACAGGGTCGGAGAACGCCTGCCTTGGATCATTCGGCATCACATTAGCTGGTGAAAATGATTGCTGGGGGACTGAATCGCTAGCGAATCGAGGAAGGGAGAGGAAGCTGGAGGCATTAGACAATTCTGCGCGTGAGGGCCGAGGCCGTAATCCGAGCTCACCACGGCCTGCTGGAGAGGCGGGTCCTCTCCCATTGCCTTGGTCGTTGGGGAATCTTCCTGGCACTGATGTATAAAATTGTGGTTGTCGACTTCCATCCGACGGGAAAGTCCTTCCGCTCCCTTGATCGTTAGGGAATTTGCTAAGCTCCCGGGTACTGAGCATTGGCTGTGGGCGTCCTTCTGAGCTGAAGCTTACCACACTGCCATTTGCGCTCGGAAACCTACTGGACACTGCATCGCTAAAGACATGCAGTGGTGGGGAAGACTTTCCTCCTCCAAATTCACCAAATTTGCCGAATCCTGCGGTGTTGAACGTCGGCTGCGTGCGAAAGCGGACCTCGGGGTTGGTCACCGCAGGAGCCTGGTGCGTCGAAGACCACGATGGTTGCGAGCGATGCTGTATGTCAGACGAGTCTGAACATTTGAGCTCTTCTGCTGACACGGACGACCTTGATGCATTATGATACTGCTGAGAGAAGACAGTGTTGTCAGAATCCGTCACTTTAGGAAGTTGCATTGGAGGTACTTGGTTCCATGTTGCCTCTCGACTCTGTTGTGAACGAAGTGAAATCGGAGTCGCAGGCTTCTGGCTAGTTGACATAATATGAGTCCAAGTTGCTGATTGCCATGAAGTTTCACGGCTTGGTGGGGTCGGGGGCTGCATTGGGGGACATGGACAGCGAGGAGCTGTTTCCGTAGGGTTTGTCACGAAAGCCCATGGTGTTTCTTGATCATTGAACGATCCGCCACGTCTTTGTATTTGCCCCTCAGTGAGCATTGTGCCCGTTGAGTCGAGTGATGTTGAATTCACGACCGCCTCCATAGAAGCAGCTTGTCCTGGCATCGACAATGCTAAGCTTCGAGCACTGGGACCCTCCTTTGACTCCTTTTTGACGTCGTTTACCAATGGTGTGGATGCGGTCGCTTGCTTGCTTGATAAGAGGGGGGTTGCGAATGCATCGGCAGAGACAGGTGCTTTGGTAGGATGTAGCCACGGCCCAGGTGGCGGTGGGACAGAACATCTTTTGATATGCTGCGTGGAGTTCACTGGTTTTCGTTTGATCAATGAAGACTTTGAGCCCTTTGATTGAGTCCCGGTCATGGGTGCATCATCTCTTGCGCCTTCAGGCTTGAGTGTCGCGCTTGGAGCGTCTAGTTCAGTAGCTTTGAATGAAGGTGCATCGTCAGTAATTGCCAATGACTTTGCAACGTCCACCAGTCCCCATTCGTCCGAGAGTGAAGTTGACTTCGAAGGTCCCGGGGTGAACTTCGTCTCCGGGAATATCCATTGGCCTGTGATTGGATTAATATAGGGTTCAGTGTCGGGCTCCTGTCGTTTAAACAGCGGCGAAACGGAAAATGTTGACTTGGCCATCGCTTCGGCTTCCAGGGCAGGCATTGCATCGCCCTGTCGAGTCTCCAGTAGAGCCGTAATGGTCTGAAGCTCACGCTCGTAGGTATTCTCCCTAGCGACATCTTCTGGGGTGACGGCCAATTTTCCATTTCTTGGAAGATGACTCTCGTGCTTCTGGCGTTCTGCAACTAGATGCTGTTGATAAAAGACAAGAGCTTGTTGGATTGTCGCATTCTCGATGTCTGTCCTAGCCATTTTGCAAGGAAGAATCCAAGAAACCCTCTCGGCCTTTGTTCTCGAAATTGAGGTGTAAAGCTGTAGATCGAGATAGCGTCAATGGAATAGCGAGAGGTACCGTCTTCAAGCTACTCCTTCCACATGAAGTGCTGCTGGTCCGAAGTAACACACCGTATCCCACGGGCGATTCTTAGAAGCTTCGAACAAAAGAAACGGAGTAAGCAGCTCGCAACGTGAGTTGGTGACGCCAAGAATCTGGTAGAAATACATGGGGGCACAAAGTCAAGACACCCATGTGCTTGAAAGTTCTGCAGATTCGACAATCTGGATGCAAGAGTGCCGAGGGGCAGTGCTGGGCATTTTCGTTTTTTATGGGAAAGAACCCGTTTTTGGGTAAATAGCGTATGTTTTTTACGATAAAATACGAAACGCGGCGTATAGTTATTCCGGGGCTTGGCGGCCTTGGATGAGGATGAAGATGCTGCATTTGTTAGGCCAGTCCATACAGAAGGGCCAGGATTGGACAGCCTTGCCGAGGGCTCACAGGACGCATTGATGTAGATTGCTGTGCACCAGAGCATTTGTCGACATTTCGTCATTGTAGGTTTTTTACTCGGCTTTCTATTTTAGAAAACGTGTTTTTAACGTCTTTTTTTCCATACAAAACGGCCGTTTGTTTCGAATCGCACAGCACTGCCGAGGGGAAGCGAGGAGACATGTCGGGGCTCTTGGAAAGGCGTGTCAATTAATGGAAAGGCGCCATTTGACGGGGCTCCGGAGAGAACGAGTCAACCACTAGGTAACTTCTGGAATGTGGCGCATCGCTAAGTGCATCTATTGGACTCAGCCCCCACCACTTGCCATGGGAAGGGCAATAGCCTCTCTCGCTGCTATTTTCGCCCTCGAGAGACAGGGATGCCAGCGCAGAGCGACGTGCAGCTAGCTGGTCGGCCCAGGCAAAAGGGGGAGGCCGGCCATAGCACGTGATTAACGCGATCTAGTCTTCGCCTTTCTCTTGTCACATTCTTAATGTGATACAGCAGAGATGAATCGAGACTACTTCGAGATCAGCAGAAAAAGACCGGGAGATGCAGCTCTCATCCACGCTAATGCAGGTCTCAGCCTAAATTGGAAAAGGCAATTTAACGCGTCACGTGCAGGTCTAGATCAGACTCTCTGGTCAAATAACATCGGTAAGGGGGTATGTGCCCCGTCCTGTTTCGCGCTAGTGCAGTTGACAGATTTGGAAGCAGCTTCAGCCTGTTTCACGCATTTCGAACAAGCTCCGGGACTCAATCTCAGAAATCAAGAAAATGTGCTCGAGAGACAAGTTCGTAATCGGAGGACTCAGCACGTCGAGATGCTTGAATGAGACCTTTTGCGAATACTGTGCGGTTGAAGCGCAATTTCGAGCTAAAACGAGATCAGGCTTGAAGCCCGGTTCGCCCTCTCCGGGCGCAGCGTAACTTTCGTGCGTCTGCATCGAGCGCTGGAAAAAGTATTACCAGGCAACGGAAATAGATCTGGGAGCAACCCGTCCTGAAGGCCACCACTCAAGCCACCACTCAAGCCACATCCTCGCTTGACCGTATTGGGGCCATCTCGCGCTAACGAAGCCATGGCATTTTTTGGGAAGATTCTCGATCATGGACATTGTTGGTTTAAAATAAGGCACGCAGGCGCCTGCTGCCACTCAACCATCCTTTGAGCGAACTACCGAGGCATCTTCCGATCTAGCTGAGGTGCTCCAAGCCAGCCCATTTGGTCACAGGACTTGAGAACGACAGTGCGTCCTGCAGTTTCTGCTACCCAGAACGCTCATCATTCTTCCGCTAGCCTTCCGTTCCTTCCTCCGCCTGCAGGCTAGCTACGCAGTTCCAATCACTGCAACACTTTCTGAAACGGGGAGGACAGTTCACTACTTCCAGTGCCGCCAGCCATCAGGTGTGTATTACTCAAACCCTGCTCTGATGGCGCAGAACCAAATGCAGCGCCCGGTACTGGGCCAGTGGGCAGACCTCGGTTCCCTCTACGATGCCAGGACCGATACCTTCGTGTCAAGATCTTTGTTGAGAGGCCCGGTACCAGAGACAGCCATCAGCACAGCAAGGAATCAAACAGGCCATATTCAGCTCCTGGTCAACGACAGCTACAAAGCCAAATTGAGCAATATGAAGGTCGGCACTGAGCTGGGCGCAAGCTTTTTGTCAGGCATGATCAATGTGGCTGGCGCTGCTGAATATCTCAAAGTCACCCGCAGCAGCAACTTGGTCGAACAAGCCTCGATTCACTACGCAATCACGACTGTGGAAGAACGGCTGGGCATTGCTAGTCCTGAGTTGAGACCATACCTGACTTTGGACTCCGTGCAAGGCTCAGGTGCCACTCACGTTCTGGCGGCCATCGTCTGGGGTGGTCAGACAATTGTGACTGTCAAACACCAGCTGGTCCACGAGAGTGAGCGAGACAAAGTAAAGCGTCACGTCGAGGACGAGTTCAAGCGGATTGAATACGCTACCACGTCTGGGCTTAGTGCTGGCTCTGGATATCATGACAGCCAGAGTGATCGAAGCATGTCTTTCGATATCGCGGTCTGTAGCGACGTGATATCCGAAGTTGGCCATACCACCGACCTCAAGCGGGCATCTGACTTCATTCTAGAATTGCCCAGTCGGACAGCGGCTATAGAAGGCGGCAAAGGAATGCCACTTACATACACGCTGGTCCCTCTCGAATTGCTATCCTTCATGCTCGAGGTTGATATAAGAGCTGACGGAGCCTTTCATCAGCCCAGCTTCAACTGTCTTGAAGATTTTGTGGTCTTTTTCGATGAACTACGCGATTCTGGCCAAAAGCTCAATGATTACTACCAGGAGCTGACACGCCACAAGCACTGCGTACCGCCCCAGTTCATTGACACTGTTGCCGGTTGTGGGCAAAGCTTGGCAGCGGCCGAATCAAATCTCAAATTGAACTACGGTCGTCTTCTGAAAGACGTCAGATGTGGTTATGCTGATCAGTCGCAACTGATACAACTGTTAGAAGCAGCCCGGCGTGGAGTCGCATCTTCAAGAGACATCTCTGACATGACGAGCCAATACCGTGACAAGATGATTTTTGTTAGCCGCGTAATGGCCAGTGGTATTAATTACTTGGGCTATGGGGCTAGTCCGATTGAAGTGGAGCTTCAGAAGCATAATATTGAGGATGCCTACGTGCTCTACTTCACCGAAAAGATCAGGTATGAGTCCAAGTCTTGGAATGAGAACTACAAGCTTCTCCAACAGCTACTCGAAAGCGGAACGCCGGACTGTATTATCGCACTTGTGGATTGTGACGCCACTGGTGCCCATCTAGAGCGTGATTGCATCTCTCGCTTCCAGAAAGGAAAGGTTGTGGTGCCAGATGTGCTGGAGCAGATTACGCACGGCAAATGTTACGCTCGATACATCAAGGAGGAACACCTTGACAAAAGCGACGCGAAGAAGCCTTTACGGCGGAGTGCCGTTAAGATAACCTGCCCTGGCCCAAATTGCAACAAAGGTGTGGCACACGATTGGATCTGCCCCAAATGCGAAGTCTCCATTGAGTACGGAGCGGCCGACCAATACATTTATTGTGATTGTGGTCGAAGCCCATACAGCAACTATGGCTTCAAGTGCAAAGAGCTGGAGCATGGGAAGCTCTTCGAGAGATATGAGAAGGGCATGCTCCTGCAGCTTCTCGACTCACTCGACCCTTTGGACGAGTTGAACATCCTGATCATCGGAGAGACCGGCGTTGGCAAATCTACTTTCATCAATGCGTTCATCAATTATCTCTCCTACAACACCCTTGACGAGGCTATGAAGAACGAGAACTTGGATTGGGTGATACCCTGCTCCTTCAACGTGCAGAGCATGGACAGGTCTGATCCGAACGGGGCAATCACGCAGAGAAAGATCAAAGTTGGCGAGGATGAAGATGAGGTCGACGGTGCGACAGGCGCGTCCGCAACTCAGAAGACTATGGTCTATCCTATAACGCAAGGCGACACGGTGATTCGACTTATCGATACACCAGGCATAGGAGATACGCGAGGGGTTGAGATGGACAAAGCAAATATGGCGAACATCCTCGCCATGTTGAGCAACTTCGACAAGCTGCATGGAATTTTGTTCCTACTGAAATCCAACAGCTCACGGCTTACATTCATGTTCCGCTTCGTGGTGGAAGAACTCCTGACACATCTCCACCGGGATGCCGCCCTTAATATGGTATTTGGCTTCACCAACACGCGCATCTCAAACTACATGCCAGGTGACACCTTTGGGCCGTTGGAGAAACTGCTCGAGAAACACAAGCAAGTGAGCATTGGACTTTCTCCGCGTACGGTATACTGTTTCGACTCAGAGAGCTTCCGATTTTTGGCTGCCCAGAAGAATGCAGTCACCATGGAAAATATCCAAGACTTTCGCTTGAGCTGGGAAAAGTCAGAGCAAGAAACAAAGCGTCTGATTGAACATTTTCGGTCACTTGCACCACACTTTGTCAGGAGCACGCTGAGCCTGAACCAGACGCGGGATTTGATCATGCATTTGACAAGACCAATGGCAGACATCATGCAAGAAATCGACACGACAATTCAGCTCAATGTGGACAATATCAAGGACCTCTCGGACACCAAACTCAGAGGAGACAGATTGCTCGATCGCCTTCACTGGGAGAAGACAGAGCTTGAGAGCCGTGCGCTCAGCAAACCTCGGACGGTGTGCAACGATACCAGTTGTAAGGAGTTTCAGGACGATGGCAGTGGAAACCGGCTGCCCATTTATAAATCCATGTGCCACAAGGAGTGCTTTCTGACCGGTATTCCACCAGAAATGCTTTCTTGCCCCGAGTTGATGAAGTGCGTAGCCTTTAATGGCAAGGAGGAATGTGAGGTGTGCGGCCACCATTGGGAGAACCACATTCATATAATGCGTGAGCAGGCGCCCGTACTGAAGACCGTTGAAGACGAGTCTGTGAAAGAGCTTCTAGCAAAGAATGCGTCTGACATCGTACTGAAGGAAGCGGCAATCAAGAATCTGGAGAATAAGATCGCCGAAGCCGACTACGAATATAAGGAGATCCAAGATGCCGCCGTTCGATTTGGCCTTTTTCTGAAGAAAAACTCGATTACGCCTTACAACGACGCTATGCTAGCATATCTTGACCATCTCATCAAAGAGGAGATGGACAAAGTCCAAATCGCCGGCGCAGATCGTGAACGTCTAGATAACCTCCTAAGACACCGTCGCGAGCATGTTCAGCAAGTCGAGGTCCTTTCCAAGAACATGGACAGTGGTTCTATGGAAGAGCTCCTCGATGAGGCTGGCGTTGAGGCCTTGGTTGAACATCTATACCGCCTGAAGCATTGGGGAAAGAATCTGCGCGATATCAAGAACAAAGCCGAAGAAGCTCATTTGGACAGCTACCGCGAGCGACCATACCGCCCTCAAGGCAGAAGTTCAGGCAACAGCCTGGCTGGTGCAGCGGCTTCAAGTGCGATCAACTGGCTGGCGGGCAGGATGGGCACTGGTATGACGATCACAGAAAAGCCGAGGGGGCCGATCAGTACGCGTGCGCCAGCCGCCGCTCAATCTAGAAATCTGAGCATGCCAGGGAGCTTCCCTGTGGCAGCGAGCAGGAGTGCCTCGATGCAAGTCCAGAAGAAAGTTCCGCGGAAGTTGCAATCATACAGGCCTCCTCCTCCGAAGTGGAGCATAACATCTCAGTATGAAGTACCTCCGCCGCCGACTAAACCGGATTCGGATTCACTGAAGTCGCGGCTGCTGAGGCCCTTCTCAAAGAGATTCTGAAGAAACTCGGAGAAGACGAAAGTAGGAGAGACTGCTTCTGGCATAGGCGTAGTGATGTAGCATTCCGGGTCGTTGGAGTTGTCAGGTCTATGTTGCGCACAGAGTTGTGGACGTACATTCTTCCTTAAAACAATGAATTTCCTATCCGACCTCGGTCGCTACTGCACCATTGATGTTGAACCCTAACAGCGGGTAGCTTCTGTCGGTTCTTTTTTCCTGGGCGCCTTGGTGACAATCTTCCTCAGCGCAGCTTTGACTCGGGACCTGGAGTGCGCGACAGAGAATTGGCGCGCTGGTTCAGGATGCGGACAGTGTTCATCCAGACGACCTGGTCGCTGCTGGATTTGGAGGGGTAGAGCATGCACAATAAAGCGCAGAGATCAGCACGAAACTGTGGTCGGATTTGTCCTTTAGTAAATCTAATAACGATAACGTTGGCACCATATATAGGACCTTATCTATGCATTGCGACAGCAAAATACAGTATCGCAGGCTGACCGCCACAGTAAGGCAAAATAGTTAGATTTCCCATGAGGTTCGCACAAGCTGCTGTGATGCTAACATATGTAAAGCTCAGGCTTTCGGTGCCACACGAAGCCTTGACCATGATCAATTGGGTTTTCTTCAGCTGCCTAACCTTAACCGGCGCCTTGGCCATCCCCCCGAGTACAGCCTATCTCGACCGACGAGATCTCGGCGTATCCTGTGTTGCTGATCATGTGCCATGGGTGAATCTTCCAGATGCATTGCTAGCGAGCTTGTGGCAGTGGGTAATCGATATGGTAGTTAGTAAGCTCTATATCATGGGCGAGCTGTGTGGCTGTGGGCGAGTTGTGTGGCCGTGGGCAAGCTGTATATCGCTGGTGAGCTGTGTGGTCGTGGGCGAACTGTGGGCCGTGGGTAAGCTGTGTGGCCGTGGGCAAGCCGTGTGGCCGTAGGCGAGCTGTGTGGCCGTGGGTAAGCTGTATACCGCTGGTGAGCTGTACGCTGCTGGAGAGCTGTATGTAGCTGGAGAGCTGTATGTCGCTGGCGAGCTGTCGAGCTATGCGACGTTGGGCAAGCTACGCGGCGTGGGTGTTTGGGTGGGGCTTGGCATTTGACGGCGTTGGGCGCAGATGTCATAGGTGTGAAACCGACAAATCGCAGTTTAGCGAAAAATCTCCAGAACTACCAATGCGAGCGTACGTCTCATAGGCATACACTGGAAAATGGACAGGCATTCTCGACTCCATGGTGAGGATCTCTTTTCTGTGCATTCTGGGGAAGCATACCTTTCGATGAGGATTTGGTCAGCTATTGGTCAGTACGCACATAGTGATGATTGCTGAAGCAGCCAAGTTCGGCCCAGACTGATCGCTCGCAGCGAGCCCGTCCAGAAGCCTGAAACGAACCCCAACCCCAGCAATGCGCCAGGCACCAGGGCTGCCGCCTAGTTGGCAAGGATTGACGTAATCTGAAGTCCCATGCCTGGCTTGAAAGCTTGGGCATGTCTAAAAAGCGGCGACTTCGAATTGCTGTCACTCGCTCAGCACTTTGGCCGCGCGATCCTCTTTACGATACTCCGTATAGACATCTGCCGTCGTCGAATTTTCACTCTACAAAATCAACCGCCATCCCTCGCCGCTTTCATCACTACCTTCTCTGCTTCTGCATCACTGCCCACCCTGTCCGATCCGCCAACACGTCAAGCGTAATAGTCAGCACGGCCACCTCCAAAGTTCCTACGATCGTGTTCCCACCCTCTCTTGAACTGACCTTTTCGCAACCCGGGCTTTTTTGGGCCCCATAGTCGCCCAATCTGCGTACCAAATCCATCCAACATCCAGTACTCTAGTGACAAAATGGCTCAACATAGATGGCATGACTTCATTATCTCGAGCTTGACGGCCTCTGTACGGTGTGAGACGAGGTTGACGAGGAAAAAGCCTGTAGAAGGAACGCGAGCCCGGTTCCGCAGGTCGCAAGTGCTCTACGCAGCTGGAAAGACCTAGCTGAGACTGCGCGGGGGACCAATAAAGCAAATACCGCACATACCAGGAGAACCTAGCCTCGCAGGCGTCGTCCAGCTAGGCAGCATGAATGATTGGTCAATAAGGGCGGAGTGTTTGGCGCGTACGAGGCCTACTATTCTATTCATATACCCTATCATCCTTGGGAAACAGGAACTGGGTCTGAACAAAAGCTACGCCATAATTTGTAGCCCCTTGATAGTAGACATTTACGCCCCTTTTCCTCCAGACTTCCAATTGATAGGGCCGTTGCTGATTCTGATCTGGATGCCTTTGGTCAGGGTTCCAAATGTCACATGAATTGAATGGTTTTGACTTTCACTCGCCGCCCTTGAGATAGCCTCCTCTTTGGCCTTTGACAGCAACTCTTCCAGTAATTTCCGCGACGAGTCAAGTGCGCTTCGTTCCTCTTCAATTTGCTTGACCGTATTGGCCATATCCTCTGCATTTTGATTCTGTTCCTGTCCAGCGCCACCAAGGTGTAATTCTCCTAAGCCAGTTTCCACTTCCGCTAGCTATGCGCCAGTCGAAGTAATGGCCTGAGAGATTTCCACCTCTGTTGAAACGGGTTTCTTGATCTCTTCGGTGATATAGGTAGCGCGAATGGAGCTGTATCTACGCCACAATTATTAGCATCGACTACGATTATGACGTCTCAGCTCAGAGGAACGCACCATGTCGCAGTGCCAACTACCGAGCTGATGCTAATCTTGCAAGCTTGGAGTTGGTCAGATATGGCTTTTATTCGGTGCTGCTTGAAGAAGCCAGCGTTTGCTCTATCTTGCCATAATGGCCTTCTTTCGTCAGAATGTCTGATCCACTGCTGGAGGTTGGCGCAGAACATGTCGCATGCTCTTGTGCAAGTGTTGATTGTAGAATTCGTTTTGTCTCAGTCACCATGGTAAGTGAAGTTTAGATGATATGCAAATCTTCCACAGGTGGGTTGACCTTTCGTCCGAATAGCTCTCCGTCCATAATTCCGTGGATATAAGCTTCTCCTACCAGTTCAAACCGCCGTAGTAAAGACATGTCAGAGCGAGAACTTGACTTTGAGACTGGGCGAAGGACGAATGGGACTTGTGCCCCTTGAATCAAGCAGATTATATCACCATCTCGTGAAAATCGAGGCACCACTCCGATATATCCGAGCTCTGTGATGCAAAGCTTTCGGCCATACGCACAATTTGGCAGCAGGTATCTAAATGAGGGACCTGGGCCATATCTCTGCATCAATTTAGGTGCCAGTGGTCTGTTGACGTCCAAAATAATACCGCTTTCTACCATTTCATCTAGGATGTTCACCCATCTCTCAAAATCATCGCCATGTGATGGTGGAGCCGGACGTGTATTCCTAGTTCGGTCTCCAATAAGCGTACGCCAGTACACTTCTCGAAGTCGCTGTTTCGGCTGTGTATGTGGATACGGTTCTTGCACAGAGTCGGAATCGATAATGAACCTCCATCCTTCGTGTATATGTACTAGCTCAATGGCCAAGTCAGAAACTTTCCAGCTGTCCCCTCCACTAGTCATCAGATGGCCAAATTCTGGTCCAAAAGTCTTGAGAGCGTCGATTACTCGACCACGAAGCAACAACGTTGGCGGCTTTTCGTCTGGCCAAACTGTGGGTTTCCCATCCCCGTCTCTCCCTGCTTGGTATGGACATGAAAAGACTGTAGAGTCCCTGTAGCTCAAAGTTCCAATAATGGGTTGTCGGCTCCAGTCCGGGCACCAGGAGGGTAGTTCTTTGCCATCTTCATTTTGTACAATAGGGCTTCGGTTATTCTTGCCGAAATAACCTATGCCAGCATAGGACAATAAACGGAGGGGGTCTTCCCGTTTGAGCAGATACCCTGCGGTGTCCAGGTAGAGTTCGATTGTAGATTTGTTGTAATTTGGACGTATGGTGGCATCCAGCTGCTCTTGTTCACAGAAACCTTGAATTCCGAACACCTTATCTCTTGGATCAGTAGACTGGAACTTGTGGCATAAGAATAGGGTGGAAGAGAAGGGGAGTGACTTTGTCTTGCTTTCCTCGATCGTGCGCCGAACGTGAGACATGAGTTGGATGTTGGAAATACCACGAGGCGGCATCTTTCTAGTTGCAAAATCGCGTGTCGTTTCCATTAACGAACCGATGGCTGGATGTCTAAAGCAAGAGCCCAAACCTTCAACCAAGTGTTGCCATGGTATCTCCGTTTTGCCATAGAGAACCCTAACAGACGACGCCAGGGATACCTCTTGGACAACCCAGACTCTATTAAACCAAGAGTTCGCAGCCAGATTTTGAAAGGCTTCCCACCTGGGCTTTCTGACTTGAGACCCATACCTCCGAAAAATATCAAACTCGCTTGAACCAAGGCGCAAGTCCAGGAAGACCAACTCATCGAGAATATCACATGCCAGAGCGGCTTCAACCCATTCCAGTCCCTCGCGAACCCAACTTTGTTCCGGTGGTTGCAGACAAACGGTAACAACGAATGCACTTCTGTAGATGTCTCCCATAAGTTTGAGTTGGGAAGACTTCTCACTATTGTCTGTTTTGACAGTCCCCTTTATGACGTCTTCCTTTGTGCTGTCTGGCTTGGTTGTGTCTTCCTTGGATGTGGCATCATTTTGATTGATGCAAATAGAGTCTATCCACACCAATCGTGGTTTCCAAAAGGAGCTTCTGCTTGCCAAAACCCTGTAAGTGCTCTTCGGAACTTCGAGACGTTGGCCATTCACCCGAATATTGCACGTCTCTTTCGAAGTACCCCAGGTATGGGAAAGTGCTTCGTACTGAGGCGCCTGACGCAGGGGAACTTGAAATATGGTGCAATGAATATCATCTAGCATGGATCTCGGATGCAGCAGTAGAAGGCGAATATTACCAGGATGATCAAGGGGTTTGTAGGTGAAAGCCTTCTCTGTGCTCGAAATGCCCCGGAGAATGTTTCGCCTTGGAAAATTCCTCCACCTCCTAGTCCTTAACATGCAGAGTTGCGTAAGTGCCCTAGTATACCAATACCGCGGAATTTGCTTTCTCCAAGCTCCGTCGTAGGGGTGTTTTCCACCGTCCTGCAGGCAAAACACACTCCAGAGCACGGCGTCCCAAAATACATGATCGATCAGATCTCGGAAACAATTCGCAAACACCCAAAAAAGACGGTCCGTATTACTTTTGACCAGATGTATCCCCAAAGCCAGGAAAGTTTCGAACAGGGAGGTTGTGATAAATAACATGAATCGTCCGATTCTGCGAATTTTCAAGGACATCCTGACCAGGAGGTATAGCATCACCTCATTCTGAAGCAGGAGAAAAATTGCAAAATGGGCTAAAGGCATCCATGTATACTCCCGAGGAGCATACACGAATTGTGTCAACAAATTCGTTCGTGACAATGCGAAGGGACTACTGTGTCGAAAGAGCGCTGACACAAGAGCAATCGAAATAACAGAGTTCAAGGCCATGTCGAATGACTCGCGTCTGAGTTTATAGTCGAAGAGCTTCTTCAACATCTCAATCTCCTCACGACTGATTTGAGACTGGAATATCTGATCGACGGCTTCTAGTGCATCGCGGCGCGTTGGAGCCTTGAGGTCCTTCCGAAATGTCCTCCATAATTTGCCATGGTTTCCGTGGTGTGACAGGCATTTCGATATATTCCACACATTCTTGCGGAAATCGGCGTTGAACCATTGTTTGACGGGATAGAATGGTTGAATGACACGGAACAACATTCGAAAAGCCGCCCAGCGAAGATCGTTCGCAACAAGCAATGTATCTCCCTGACCAGCAATGAAGAGAGCGGTAACGCCAAGAATATGATCATAGCATTTATCAAGAACTCGCTCCAGTTTGAGAGCTGAGCTTGCCCAGAAGACGTTGAATCTGAGCGAAGGTGGGGCGTCTTGCAGTGTCGACATCGTCAATTGCTGTAGTCGGAGCCAGACTATTTGAGGGCGAAAAGAGGAAACGATAGTAGATTTGAGGAGCTCGATAGTAAGAATGTTATGAAGTCTCCATTTGGTGCAATTTGCAAAGAACGGGGGGAGAACTTAATGGGAGTTGCGGAGGTTTGTGTCACGGCCCAGTCAATATAAGGAATGGTGACGCATCATTCATATTGGTGACCTAAATACGAAGAGATCAAAGTACAGTACAGGAGGTGCTATGCTAGGCGAGGCCCCTGAGGGGCGACCCCTGACCTAGGCGAGATTATGTGACGCAAGCCACATGTCAGAGCTTGAAGTGCAGAAACACGGAAAGCGCCTGATAACAAAAGGCGTTGGTGTAGCGCTCAAGTGGACGTTGGAGCAATATTGACCAGCGCTTGGAGAATTCCGTGTTGACAAGAAGAGGAATAGTCTGAGGTCTCTCAAACCTTAAAAAGAAATTTCTCTAGTTATTGACTGTTGATGCGCCGTCCAGCCTCGTCTGGTGGCGGTTAGACTCGGCCACAGCAGCGCCTTCCGGTTGCATCTTCACTGTCTGTGTACCGCCCACTTCAGAGAGGTGAAAGAAGCCTCGCCATCGTCAGTTAGGCACCGCGTTTCTGGAGCCGGGTTAACACCAAGCTCATTTACTAGCTCCCGGATGCGTCATAACACTGAAACGACAGGTCCTCCGCCTCCTGCCTCCCAAAACCCCAACCCCTTATCCCGTTTCCCCGCAACAAGATAAACTTCTGAGTTCATGTCAAGTGATTTCACGATTCTCTTCAAGTACTAAATCCGTATGTATTCATAATCCCGGCCTTCTTTTGCCATCTTCCCATTGCGCAAATTCAGCTTTGGTCAGGAGAGGAACTATAGCTTCCGCAGCAATGCAAACATCGATACGCTTAGTTGCAGCGTACAGAGCGTGGATAAGTTTCTGAATGAGCCCTGAAGGAGAAAATCGCCTCCGTTTCTTTACAGAAGTTCCTGCTTCGGATGGCATGGTCTTCCTTTGATTCTCGCGCCTTGGGAATCCAGAGCTCATCTTCCTCAGTGAAGTCTGGTTGGATCTCACTTAGGGTAGTTGGATGAGTCTATGTACGCTATGTACGAGTACTATGTCGATTACAAGAGTGCCGGCGACCATTTCGTCGCGGCTCGCCCACAAGACTGTCCCCGCAGTCCGCGGTATGAAATTGTACAGGCTGGGTGCTCCCTCCGCCTTCTGCGACGTGCCTTTAGACCTGCCGACGCCGAACAATCCGAGGTTGTCTGCGTTGTCGAGCACGAGCACGAGCACCCACTCCGTATCCGATTCGAGCCGTTCTCGCACAGCCATCAGCAACTCTTCACCGTCAAGCTTATCAGTCACCCCCCAATTTCCTTGCAATCGACTTGTAAACCCGGAAGGAAATATGGTCTCGCTGTCGGCGTGGACCCAGAAAATGGAAGATGAGGTATCGCGACATCGACGGTAGACGAATTCAAGGGCAATTTATGTATTCCTTCCTGATTAGCTTGTGTAAGACCAATTAAGCAGATGGCGGAACCTACCCAGACCCGCCCAGACCCCAGAAGACGGCGCTTCGATGTTCGGAAGAACGAGGAAGTAGCTTCTCCAGCTCGGAGAAGATTTCAGTACGGTCGATGACATCCCTTCCAATCGGGCAACTTTCATTCAAGCTGGAGTCGATTTCAACGAGTCCACACCACTGAGCAATCTCGTCGAGGCCAAGCTCGGACTTAACACGATGCAAGCCCGCTACCACGTTGATTTCATCGAGAAGCTCTTGCCGCAAGAAATCGACCGTGTCAAAAGCTGAGTCCCCACGAGTGTGGTAGCGTTAAGGAGCATTTACACAGTATCGGTCGGTCAAGGGCACTCTCCTTAAAGCTGAGACTGAGCTCCTCTTCTCCGGCCAGTATCTCTAGTTTCTGGAGATCCTCGAGCGATTCGATACCGAACAGGGCGTTGTCCGCGACCGCCATAGTAAGGAAATAAGCGGCACAGTTGTAGATGCGTTTTAGATGCTCTTTTCCTGTGGAACCGAAGTTACGCAGGCCCTCCCAATCAGCACACCTCGACCCTGGATGGAACCTCAGGGCAAGGAGAAGAAAGTAAGAGTAGCACATACTAGATGTTCTCAGGGTCACGGTTGTTCTTCACCCAGCGCTGCTTGATCTGATAGATAATTCTCCACCCACCGGTGGGGACACGTTGCAAGGCAAGATCGATATCCTATACTATCAGCCATCCTGTTCATAGGTTAGTCGTTAAAAGACGTACTTGGTAGCGAAGCCCCCCCAGTGAAAAATGCAACCCAGTCGTGCTCCAGTCCAGCAGAATTCAAGGAAAATGAAGTTGA
>Ga0335072_10001941_pt1 | contig 32802 bp, 32 predicted proteins | sample Lox_Sample_21_FD_206725 | JGI IMG/M metagenome (GOLD analysis project Ga0335072, IMG submission 206725) | Soil microbial communities from Loxahatchee National Wildlife Refuge, Florida, United States - Lox_Sample_2.1 | ecosystem: Environmental > Terrestrial > Soil > Wetlands | place: USA...
GGGGCGGTGCCGCGCCCTTGGCGTGGTACAGCAGCCAGGTCAGGCTCTCCATGAAGTTCTCCGGCTGGACCGGGCAGCCGGGGATGTTCACGACCGGCAGCTGTCCGGCCGACCTGAAGTCCTTGCTGAGGTAGTCGTTCAGGCCCATGGACCCGGTCGGGTTGCCCGCCATCGCGTGGATCCCGCCGTAGGCGGCGCAGGTCCCGATCGCGACCACGGCGAACGCCCGGGGCGCGAGCTGGTCAATCCACCAGTTCAGCGTGAGTGGCTCACCGGTGGACTGGTCATTGCCGAACGAGGTCCAGTAGCCGTCGCCGTTGATGTTCTCGTTGGGGATCGACCCCTCGATCACGAGGACGAACGGGTTGGCGGACTCGCCCCTGGCGGCGGCGCGGTAGGGCGCGAGGAAGTCCTCGCCGCCCAGGGTGGGCGACAGCACCTTGTTGTGCAGGTTGACCTTGGGCAGCCCGGGGATGAGCCCCATGATCACGTCCTCGATGGACGGCTGGGCCGAGGCGGTGATCGACACGGTGTCGCCGTCGCAGCTCATCCCCTCGGAGATCCACAGGATGTCGATCTCGTCGACGGCCGCCGGCTTGGTCTCGGCCATGGTCATGACCGTGTCCTCGCGGCGGGCTGGCCGGTGGCGGCGACCGAGATCGACTCAAGGACCACGTGCTCGCTCCCGGTCATCTCGATGTCCACGCCACCGCAACGAGCGCAGGCGCTCATCGCGGCCGCGTTGTCGGCGGGCGCGCCGGCGCCGCAGTCACGGCAGCGCCCGACGAGCGGCTCCATGACCAGGTCAAGCGCCGCCCCCTCGACGACGGTGCCGATCGCGGCCACCTCGATGCCTTGCCTAACGACGCCAGGATCGACGGGGTGGCCCCCGATCCGCACTCGCAGGCCCCGCACCGGCCGGCCGGCGGCCCGCCGCGCGGCGGCCTCGACGATCCCCTCGCACAAGCCAAGTTCGTGCACGTGACAGCTCCCGTCCGCTGCATAGTGTCCGCTGCACAATGGGAGCGATCCGCCCGACCGCTAGTTACGCTCCGTGTATACCCCAGCCCCTATACGGTTTCCATAGTCACTGACAGTAAACACCTCGGGGGAGGTTTCCTGGCGGAGCGACGCGCGGTCGTCCGGCGGGCGCGGCCCGGGTCGCGACGAGATCGCGGACGAGCCCGACCGCGGCCGGGATGGCGGCGGCTACCGCCGCGGTCAGGCCGATGCCCTCATCGAGCGCGCCCGGCTGGCAGCCGACCACGAAGACCCGGTCAATCGCGCCGCCGAGATTGTGCAGGGCGGCGAGCACCGCCTCGGGCTGCATCGAGTGGGCGTTTACGGCGGTGTCGGCCCAGTCCGCGAACTCCGCGCGGCGGCAGTAGCCGCTGACGTCAAGCACGGCGAGCGTGCCCGGCGCATCTTCCGCCAGCGGAACGGCGTCGATCATCACCAGCGCGTCGTAGCGGCCGCCGAGTAGCTCATAGGCGAGGTGAACACCGCGGATGCCGTAATCGGCCACGTCGACTCCGGGCGGCAGCGATCCAGGGTCGATGGCCTTGACCGCCTCAACGCCGAAGCCGTCATCGGTCAGGAAGATGTTGCCGATGCCCGCTACCAGCGTGCGGCCGCCCTCCGCGGTGGTCATGACGGTCCCGCCGGCTGGATCTCCTCGGGGCTGAAGTGGAAGAACCGGCCGAGCATCCGCTGCAGGTCGGCGGCCGGGTCATCCTCGACGCTCACGGCCAGGAACCGGCTGCCATCTACGTCGGTGAGCACGTCCTCCACGACCGCGTACCGGCCGGCCAGGAACATGTCGTGCGCGTCAGCTCCCCGTTCCCTTGGCTGCAGCCTGACCCGGCTGCCCTTGCCGATCGCGATCCCGGCGACGATGACCTGGCCGCTGCCTGAGGGCCTGCTGCCTGCCTGCGACCTGATCGTGCCGTGCAACCGGGCGAGCACGTCCGGTGGGCTGTCCTCCACCCGGTCGAGGATCTCGGCGGCCCGTGGATCGGTCGCGCGCGCCTCCCGCTTCTCCTCATCCGTCAGCGTGAGCGCGCGCAGCGAGAGGATCTCGTCGATCTCCCCCGCGTCGAACAGGTCACCCGGGCTTTCGGGTGCGACTCGCGGATAGTCGTAGAGGATGATCGGCGACGACAGCATCAGGTCGCTGTGGCCCGCCTGGCCGGCCAGCACCGGCATCGTGTGCACATTCACGCAGCCCCTGGCCGCGGCCTTGGCCCAGTGCGGCGGATCGAGCAGCGAGACGAACCGGCCGCCATCCGAGGCGATGAGGGTATGCGCCGCCAGCAGTGCCCGCGTCAGCGCCTGCTCGCGGGAAGCGTCGACGGGCAGGCCGGCGGAGACGTTCTCTGTCCGCACCTGGATCCGTGTCAGCGGGAATGGCGCCTCGACCCTGGCCGCGGACACCCGGACGGCGACCGTCACCGGCGACCGGTGCCGCACCACCCACCCGCGCAGCCGGCCATCGGCGTCCCCCAGCTCCTCGGTGCCCTGCCAGCCAGGAACCTCGACGGTGAACTCCGCGGGCGCCTCAGCCAGCGCGTCGAGGCGGCAGGTGAAGTCCCGTTCCAGCGGCACGGCCTCGTCGAAGCTGAGCAGCAGCCGCCCGCCGACTTCAAGTCCAGGCACCGGCAGGAAGCCACCGTCTTGCCCCCGTTCCTCAACCGTGCGTTTCTGGGCGTGCAGGAACCGCAGGCGCAGCGACACGGTGGCCCGCGATCCCCTCGGCTCGATCAGGCACTCGGTCTGCTGGAACCACGACTCAGCCGAGCCGGCCACCCCCTGGTCCGGTGGAAGGTTCCGCTGCGCCCAAGAACGCGGAGCCAGCACGCCGAACTGCCAGCGCAGCTGGTTCTTCCCCGCCGACTTGCGGTACGGGTAGAGCAGGTAGCCCTCGTAGAGGATGGCATCCGCCACCGCGCTAACCGCGTGGTACGACATCCAGGCGATCCCTCCGTGAGCGTCCGGCGACGCCATCACCTTACGTCACTAAGTGATTACACCCGGGTCCTGGGCCTATTATCGGGAGCGTGTGCGATGAGCAGGAAGATGCCGGGGCGGCGCAGGCAGCCGCCCCACGGGCCGCTGCGGGGCTAGCGATCGACCCGATCGCGTTGCCCGAGGTGGACGAGGTCACGATCACCACGCTGGCCGACAACGTCTTCGACGCGCTGCTCGCTTCCGCTCCGGGTGTGACCCGGGCGCGGCCGAACTCGGGGACCGTTCCCGCCGAGCAGTTCACCGCAGGCACGACCGTGGCCGGAATGCGCGCGGAGCACGGGTTCTCCGCCCTGGTCAGCGCACGGCGCGGGGACGCGGAAACGACGCTGCTCTTCGACACGGGCGTCTCACCCGACGGCATGACAGCCAACGCCGAGCGCCTCGGGATCGGCTTTGGCGACGTGCAGGGCGTCGTGTTGAGCCACGGGCACTTCGATCACGCGGGTGGCTTCGACGGGCTGGCCAAGGCCCGTGGCCGTTCTGGCCTGCCGCTGACCGTGCACCCGGCGATCTGGACCCGTCGTCGGCTCGCCGTGGGCAGCCACGAGCCGTTCGAGATGCCCACGCTGTCCAAGGGCGCCCTTGAGCGTGAGGGCTTCCAGGTGATCGAGCGACGCGAGCCGTCGCTGCTGGCAGGCGGGACCGTGCTGATTACCGGCGAGGTCGACCGCACCACCGATTTCGAGCATGGCATGCCGCCGGCGCACCAGGCCTGGGACGGCCAGGGCTGGCACCACGACGCCAAGGTCATCGACGACCAGGCGCTGGTCGTCAACGTGCGCGGCCGTGGCCTTGTCGTGCTCACCGGATGCGGGCACGCCGGGGTGGTCAACATCGTCAGGCACGCGATGCGGCTCACCGGCGTGACCAGGCTGCACGCGGTCATCGGCGGCTTCCACCTCACCGGGCCGGCCTTCGAGCCGATCATCGCGCCGACCGTGGCCGCGCTGACCGAGTTCGCTCCCGCGCTGATCGTTCCCGGGCACTGCACCGGCTGGCGGGCCCAGCATGAACTGGAGCGGGCACTGCCCGACGCCTGGGTGCAAACCAGCGTCGGCACCGCGTACCGGATAGCAGCCGAAGCGGCCTAGGCCATCATGGCCAGTGCCCCGTGATCGCCTCGAGGATGATCGAGGCGTATCGCGCGGGTGCTTCCTCCCAGACGAAGTGCCCGGCATCGACGGTCACGACGCGGCCGGTCGGCAGCCGCTGGTAGAGGAACTCGGCATTGGCGATCGGTACGACACGGTCGCTGTGGCCCGCGATGATCGTCACTGGCGCCGCGACTTCCGCCAGCAGGTCGCCAAGGACGGGCAGTTCCTCTGGATACCGGCGGACATAGCGCATCGACTCGACAAGCCTGTCGCCGTCGTAGCACTCCAGGTAATCCGCGCGGATCTCCGGCGGCAGACCGCCCGCGATCGTGCCGACCGCGGTGTCAACGATCGCCCGCGGGTCTACCGTGCGGAACCTGTTGAGGTCGGGGTCAAGCACCCAGGACGCCAGCGGCTCGCCGAGCTGGACAGGAACGGCCGCCCCGCCGCTGCCCACGATCAGGCTGGCGATCCGCTCTGGATGGTCGGCGGCCGCGAACAGCGCGGCGGACGTCCCGACGTCCGGGGCGACGATGTGCGGCCGACCCAGGTCCGCTTCGGCAATGAGCCGGGCGAGGAAACCACCCATCGCTCTCGGCGACAGAAGGTCGTCCCGGCGTTCTGACGCGCCGAAGCCGGGCAGGTCGACGGCGAAGAGGCGGGCGTGGGGCGACAACTCGGGCCATACCGACGCGAACGCGTAGACGCTCTCCGGCCAGGGACTGGTCAGCAGGACCACTCGCTTCCCCGGGCCGCCGCAGTCGGCGTACCGGATCCTTACTCCATCAACGGTCCTGAAGTCGACCAGCGCGCTGAGCGTCGTCGCCATCCGGTGTACCCCCGATCTGCGGCCCCCGCCGAGCCATACCCGCCACGCCGGCCGCCCAATGCCGGCAGCCTCCGCTGTCTCAGCGCGGGCAGCAGTCGGTCGCCATGGCTACGTGGTTGGGCACCAGACCGGGGTGCCGTATTCGATCGCCGTGGGGTTGCAGATCGGGGGCGTGCTTGCCGCCGTCGTGGCGGTGACCGCGGGCATCGCCGCGAGGGCCACGCCTCCCATGCCGCCGAGAAGCGCCGCGCTGGCCGCCGCGCCAACGATGATCCTGCTGATTCGCCTCATGAGATACCTCCCATTGCCTGGGACACCCCGATGGTGCGCCGTGGTCGCGGCCCCAGGCCTGTTATTTCTCAGGCTGTACCTTCTCAAGATCAACAGCAAGACTGCGGCGTACTTTGACTGAATACGATCAGCTTGGATCTAACGTGCGGACTTGGCCGCAGCGGACCCCCAGGCTGGCCGTCACCGAGCCTGGCAGCCGCAAAGGCCAGCGATGGCGAAGGTCGCGGTGGTGCGGGCGGCCGGGCCGCCGTTGCGGCTGACGGTCTGGCCGGTGAAGACACGGGTGGTGGCGGTGCCACCTGAGCTGGTCTCGGTCAGAGTGACGGTGTAGTGGCCTGAGTCGCTGTAGGTGTGGCTGACGGTGGCCGCGGTAGTGGTCTGGGTCTTGCCGTCACCGAAGTTCCACTGGTAGCTGGCGATGGTGCCGTACTTGACGGTGGAGGCCGCGGCGTTAAAGCGGGTGGCCTGCCCGGCCATGGCGGGGGTGACGGTCACCCGGGCCCGCGGGGCCTGGTCTGGGGTGACGGCGACGCCCCACGGGCCGCTGCCGACGGTGACGCTGTCTGAGGCCGCCCTGGTCGCGGTATCTATCACCGACACCGTGCCGGAGCCGGTGTTGCTCACGTAGACGGTGGCGCCGCTCGGAGTAACCGCGACACCGTACGGGTTGGCCCCGACCGGGATCGTGGCGGTGACGGCGTTCGTGGCGGTGCTAATCACCGACACGGTGCCCGAATCGATGTTGGTGACGTAGGCGGTGGCGCCGTCCGGACTGACCGCCACGCCGAACGGGTCAGCACCGACGGGGATCGTGGCGGTGATAACCCTGGTGGCGGTGTTGATTACCGAGACAGTGCCCGAGCCGCCGTTGGTGACGTAGGCGGTGGCGCCGTTCGGACTGACCGTGACGCCGAACGGGTTGGCGCCGACCGGGATGGTGGCGGTAACAGCCCTGGTGGCGGTATTGATCACGAGGACCGTGCCGGTGGCGTCGTTGACGACGTAGGCGGTAGCGCCGTCCGGGCTGATCGCGACGCCTTGCCCGCCGTAAGCCCCAGGGATGCTGGCCGTTGCGGCCTCGGTTTGGCTGTCGAGCACCGACACGGTGCCCGAGACGCTGTTGGCGACGTAGGCGTTCCAGGGCGGGCCCGCCGGCTGGGCCTGGGCGTCACGGGCCAGCCCGGGCTGGGCCGTCAGCAGGCCGGCGCTCCCCGCTACCGCGATCGCGACGGCCATTGGCCGCGCACTCATTCCGAAGCGCGATTTCCGCACCTGACGTATCCTGCGCATTATTCCCCCCGATGATGAAAGACGCAGCGTACCGCGCCTCAGCAGCCTATCGGCCTGCTCGAGCCGAGTGTGGGTATTCTGGCGTTCGCAGACCGCAAGCCCATCCGAATTACCGCAATTCGGCATCGAATAGGGCGGAAGGGAGAACTGCCAGTCCACCGACACCAGGGGTAGCCCCCAGCGGCCGGGTCCTGCCTCAGCCGCCTCTTGCGTCACACGGCCAAAAGGAGGCCTGATCCTTACCGGCAGTCACCATCTGTTAGTCAATGTTAACTGCGGTAATGACAGGAAACGGATTGTCGCTTACCCTATTTGTCATGCACCTGCGGGGCGTGAATGGATTCGGGTCGACACTCGCTTAGCTGAAGGCATGCGGGTCATGCTCAAGGGGGGCCGATGGCTGGTGAGAGTGCTGCCATCGCACGCGACCAGCTTGTCGCGGATCTCTCGTCGCTCGGCTTGCAACCGGGGCAGGACCTGCTTATCCATAGCTCGCTGCGGCGAATCGGCCCCATCGCAGGCGGCGCGGCCACGCTGCTCGCGGCGATCATGGACGTGGCGGGGCCGATGGCGACACTCGTGGTCCCGACCGGTACGACCTGGAACTCGTTTACCTCGCGGGCGTTCTTCAACGAGACGGCAGGCCGTAACGCGGAAGAGCTCGCCAGGTACATTGCCACCATGCCCGGGTTCGACCCGGCGACCACGCCATCGGCAGGCGTGGGGGTCTTCGCCGAGCACGTCCGGACGTTTCCCGGTGCTCATCGCAGTGCCCATCCGCAGTCGTCGTTCGCGGCGGTTGGACAGCGGGCCAGGGACGCCATGTCCGTGCATGACCTGGACTGCCATCTTGGCGAGCGGTCGCCACTCGGCTGGCTATATAAAGCGGGTGCCGCAGTCGTTCTCCTTGGCGTGAGCTATTGCGTCTGCACTGCCTTTCACCTGGCAGAATACCGGGTCGCTGGCGTGTTGCCCCGGCGGGAGTACCGGTGCTTCACGGCCAGCGGAGGCGTGCGGACAACCCGCACGTTCACTGATATCGACCTGATCGACGAGGACTTCGAGTTGATCGGCGCGGCACTCGAGGCGACGACCTGGCCGGATGCCGCGACAGCGCCCCGGCATAGCCGGGTGGGGATGGCCCCGGCCACGTTGCTGCCGATGCGAACCGCCGTCGATTTCGCGCGTTCCTGGCTCGCGGAGCACCGGAGGCAAAAGCATGACGGCTAGCCTTATGCTTCGACGGCCAGATCGCTACCATGGTGCCATCAAGGTGCGGGAGGGGTGCCTAGTGGTCAATCAAGAAACGCCGTTCTTCCTCAGCTACCCCCGGGCGGAGGCGAGAGGGAGCGGCCTAGGGGGCACACGGTCGCCAAATCAGCTGGTCAGACAGTTCTATGAGGACCTGTGTGAAGATGTCGCGCAACTCGTGGACCGACCCTACGGATCTGACATAGGGTTCATGGACATCGAGGGGCTGCCGGGCGGTATGAACTGGCACACCGAATTAATACGCGCACTCGGCACCTGTCAGGTACTGGTGGCCCTGCTGTCCGTGCCCTATTTGAAGAGCGACTGGTGCGGGCGGGAATGGCACGCCTTCGCACTGCGCAATAAGGTACAGGAAGCCAACATAAGCCCCAACCAGGGCTGCATCATCCCTGTACGCTGGGCACCCATTGCGGTTGAAATACCCCCAGTGGTGAAAGATCGAGTCAGTATTTTCAGGCCTAAGCCCACGCGACGCAACCCGCAGCTCCCTCAGCGGTACGAGAGCGAAGGGCTCTACGGCCTACTGCAGACGGGCGAGGACGATGCCGTCAGCGAAATAGTGTGGCACCTGGCCCAGCTCATACAGAGGATTTATTATAGCCAGCGACTGGAAACGCGAGAATTCGAGCTAGATGAACTGACCAATGTATTCGGGGAAGGTGAGTTGTGACCGAAAAACAGGAAAGGGCACTCGCCCCCTACTTCTTTCTGAGTTATGCGAGGTCAGCTCCACTCGCGGGCCACCCTCACAGGAATCCCGACCACCTGGTAGAACGGTTCTACAAGGACCTGACCGAGGCCGTGCGTACCCAGGCCTCGCTGGCAGCGGAGGTCGTGTCCGGGTTCTTCGACCAGAAGATCCCCGTTGGCTCTGACTGGAAGCAGTCCATCACCGAGGCGCTGAGCGCGGCCCAGGTGTTCGTTCCGCTCTATTCCGTCAGCTACTTGACGAACTCCTGGCCTGGCCGAGAGTTCGCCTGCTTCAAGCAACGGGTAGAGCAGGCGGGCGGCCCCAACCAAGCACCACGACTCGTCCCAGTGCTTTGGGCTCCGCTCGCTGGAGGAAAGGAAGCACCAGGGCTGCGCGAGGCCCTGGCCGCTGGCGCCGAGCCCGACTACGCAGAAAACGGCCTGCGCGCGTTGCTTAAACTCAGGTACCGCGATCTCTACGAGACCGTTGTCAATAATATAGCGAAGCAGATCGTCGACCTAGCCGAAAGTGATCCGATCGATCCTGTCCAGCCATCACAGGTCCCGGACCTCGAAATTGTGCAAAGCGAATTCTCCCCCGACACCCCGCTCGCGATCTTTGACATCGAGGTGGCCGTGCCACCGGTCGCAGACGGCGATCCCCATGCCCACGCCAGAGCCCCGCTAACGTGGCGTCCGTTCCAAGGACAGAAACTGCCACTGGCTGAGCACGCGAGGCAGATCACCGAGCGGTTCAACTTTGACGGACGGGTCAGCGAGGCAAGCCCTAGTACCGAGGCGACCAGGCAACGGCCCGGGATCATCATCATCGATCCGTCATTCGTGGCCACCAAGCAAGGTGCGGCCGCCTTCAGGCTCTTGGCGAACTTTCCGCGATGGATAATGCCACTCGTGGTCCTTGGAGACCCGGACAATCGTCACACGCGGGAACTCGCCGACCAGGTCCGGGCCATCCTCCGGGTCGATAGGCTACCCACGGAATCGGCGCGGCTTGGCGCTCGGGGCGTCAAATCCCTGGACGATTTCGTATCCCTCGTTCCAGTTCTAGTCGCGGAAGCTGAGCGACAATATCTCCGCTACCGCACTGGTCATGTACCATCAACCCGACCTGCCGGACGTCCCCGCCTCGGGCAGGGCGATGGATCGGATGAGGCCACCGGCGGCCCAGATCTTTAGAGGAGACAATATGTCTGACGAGGGGGCCAGGCAGCTCCGTGGCTCTGGCCACATCGTGACGTTCTACTCATTTAAGGGAGGAACCGGGCGCACCATGGCGCTCGCCAACGTGGCTTGGATTCTCGCCGCGAACGGCAAGCGGGTCCTGATAGCGGACTGGGACCTAGAATCGCCTGGCCTGCACAGGTTTTTCCAGCCCTTCATGGACACCGGCGTCAGCGGCAAGCCGGGTATCGTCGACTTCATTCGCCAGTATGAGTGGGGGGCGAAGGAGGAGGCGGTCCGTATTGCCGACCTTGACGTGAGCGACACAGAACGCGAACGCATAGGCCAGGCCGCGATATCGGAACTAATACGGAATCATGTATCCCAGGTGGATCGCTACGCGGTCCCAATTAGCTGGCAGTTCCCTGACGATGGGGCCATCCATTTCCTCACGCCAGGCAAGCAAAGCAATGGCGTATACGATAAAGCCTTGAGCGCGCTGGACTGGGATACTCTATACGATCAGCTTGGCGGCGGCGACTTCTTTGATACGCTGCGTGCGCACTTGAAGGATTCGTACGATTACGTCCTGATCGACAGCAGGACCGGCTTGTCTGATATCGCCGATATTTGCACACTTCACCTGCCCGACATGGTGGTCGACTGCTTCACCTTGAGCACGCAGGGCATAGAAGGTGCCGCCCGGATAGCGAGGTTGATTCAGCGATACAGCGAGCGCGCCATCACTATCCTGCCGATCCCCATGCGCATTGACCACTCACAGGCCTCCAACGTAGCGGCGGGTCTTGGGTTGGCAGAGTCCCTGTTCCGCGGCCTGCCTGCCGGGATTTCGCCGGAGGAGAGGGAGAAGTACTGGAGCGAGATGGAGGTTCCCTACCTGTCGGCGTACGCATACGAAGAAATGCTCGCCGCCTTTGGGGATCAGCCGGGCGGGAAAGATTCACTGCTCCCCGCCTACGAGAAGATCGTCGCACTGATCACCGGGGAGACGGTTACCGCCTTGCCGCCGATCGATGAGTGGATCCGACTCCGTACTCGGCTGCGCTTCGCCCGGACGGCTCAAGTGGACCTGCCCGAGGTGGTCATACAGTTCAGCCCCCAGGACCAGCTCTGGGCCGAGTGGATTGCCGCCGTACTCGCAGGCACCGGTGTCTATGCCCGGCTGATCGATGAGGAGGATGCCGATCCCGCTGATCGCACGAAGGGCACTCGACTCATCGCGGTCGCGTCTGAATTCTACTTCGCACGGCCAGAAGTACAGGATCTCACGACAGAGGTGCGCCCGGAATTGCTTATCTGCGTGACGGACATGCGCATCCCCTTGGGGCGGCTTTCCGAGGTTCCCGTCATCTTCCTGTCCGATCTCTCAGAAGCTCATGCGGTCGGCCTGCTGACTGATCGATTTGGTGGAAAGCGTCTATCAGAATCCCAGTCGATCACTGGCGGCATGCGTTATCCAGGCAGCAGCGCGAACCGGGTCGAGAGCATGCCTACGCGGAACGCCAACTTCACCGGCCGGGATGCGGTGCTGCTTGAGATTCGCGAGCAATTGCGGTCCCGCCGCCTTGCGACCCTGCCGCCGCTGACGATCCAGGGAGCGGGCGGCGTCGGCAAGACGCAGGTAGCGCTTGAGTACGCGCAGCGCTTCAAGACGGATTACGACATCGTGTGGTGGCTGAATTGCGGACAGCCGCAGTATATTGACTCATCGCTCGTGGACCTTGGAACCCGACTGAGCGAGACGTTCGAAGTAAGCCTGCCGGAAGAAGGTGCCGAGGCGACACGACGGCTTCTTGACTACTTGAGCAAGCAAACCGACCTCCGCTGGCTGCTGGTTTACGACAATGCGGAAGAAGAGGATTTCGACACCATCTCGCGCCTTCTGCCCAACGGCGGAGGCCATGTGCTGATCACATCGCGAGACGACCTCATGGCCGGGCGGGGAATGACGATGTCGCTCAGTGTGTTCGAGCGGGAAGAGAGCATCAACCACCTGCGGCGGCGGATGCCGGGCATCCCAGAGAAAGAGGCGTCTCAGCTGGCGGCGACCCTCGGGGACATGCCACTTGCCGTCGCCACCGCGGGCGCGCTACTCGCCCGCGAGAGCATGACGGTCAACCGGTACCTGGCGCTGCTCGACGCCCAGCCGGTGCGCGAGGATGGCCCGTCCGTTGACTACCCAGAGACGGTGACGAAGGCCTGGCACCTGTCCCTGGACCGGCTGGAGGCCAGGTCCCCGGCCGCCTTCAGGCTCCTGGAGATCTGCTCAGTGATGGCATCGATCATTAGCCTCGACCTTGTCGTCAGCGATGCGATGGCGAACGCCTTGCAGGAGCTCGATGCCAGCATCACCGAGCGGTCGATGATTAACCGGCTCATCAAGCAGATCGACCAGCTCGCGCTCATCAAGGTGGACTACTCGGCCCGCCAGATGCAGGTGCACCAGGTGGTACAGGAAGTCGTCCGGCAGCGCATGTCGCAGGAGGCCTTGCTGGGGGCGCGCCACGAGGTACACCAGATGCTTGTCGCCGTCCGCCCCGCGGGCGACGTTGACGATCCCAGTATGTGGTCGGCCTACCGGATGATCTGGCCGCACCTCACCCCCTCGCAGGCCCATCGCTCCAGCCGGCCTCAAGTCCGCGATCTGCTCGTCGACCGGGTGCGATACCTTCGTCAGCGCGACGACCTGGAGCGCGGACGCCACCGGGCGGAGGAGATCCAGAAGGTCTGGGTTGCCATGCTGGCTGACGAGAACGACGCAGCGGTTGCTAAGTCGCTGCAACCGCAGCTATACCGGCTTGAGTTCAACCTAGCCAACATCCTGCGCGACCAGGGCCGGTACGAAGACTCCCGCACCATGGACCGGGCCGTCCTGCGCAGGCAGGAAGCCTTGCTGGGCAAGGATCACCAGCACACCCTCCAGACCCGCAGCAACCTTGCCGCCGACCTGCGCGCCCTCGGCCAGTACCAGGAGGCCCTCAAGTACGATCTTGAGACTTATACGTCCTGGGAAGAGACCAGCGGATTCGGCGATGAGTATTATGGCGCCCTCAACGCGGCGCACAACCTCGCCCTGTCCTACCTGCTGAACGGGGACTACCGGCAGGCGCTGCGGTATGACCAGCAGACCCTGGACCGTCGTCTGCGGACTTACGCCCGCAACCACCCGCGGACTCTGAACTCCGGATCGGCCGTCGGACGGGACTTGCTGGAGGCGGGCCGGTATCTGGACGCAGTACGCATGTCGCAGGATGTTCTCATGCAATCCCACGAGACGTTCGGGGATGACGCTCGCATCACGCTGAATGCCTACCTCTGGCTTGGCGTCGCGCAGCGCTGCGCGGGCTATGCGGACCAGGCTGAACCCAATATCAACACGGCAGTTGACGGGCTGAGCCGCGCGTTCGGCCCCGAGAGCAGCGACGCCCTAGCAGGCCAGCTCAGCCAGGCGCTGAACCACTGGGCCCTCGGCCGAGGCATGGACGGTCAAGTGCTGGCCGAGAAGGTCCTTGTCAGCTACGAGACACGGCTCGGGCCTGATCACCCGCACTCGCTCATTTGCCGGCTCAATATCGCTACCGTTCTCATCTCCGAGGAGGAGTACGAACGCGCACAGGCCTTCGCCGAACAGGCAGTGGCCGGACTGGAGGGCCGGCTCGGTGCGCTTCACCCCTATACGCTGGCCGCCAAACTGGTCCTGGGAAGCGTGCTCGCCCACCAAGACTCGCTATCTGAGGCCGCGAAACTAGAGGCACTCGTCGAGTCGGGGCGAACCGAGGTGCTCGGCCCACAGCACCCTGACACACTGCGCTGCCGCGCGAACCTGCTTCTCACCCAGGGCAAGCTAGGACACCCCGAGGCCGCGGCGGACCGCGAACGGGTTGTCAGGGATCTAGAGGTGCTGCTCGGCAGCGAGCATCCCGACGTTCGGGCTGCTAGCCGCCAGGATCGACTCCCATGCGTCGTGGATCCGCGGCCGCTCTGACCGGCCTACCGGGCGGGCGTCCCAGGCCGGGGCAATCGGATTCATTCTGTTGAGCACCCAGGTCAGGATCTCAGGGAGGATCTCGACTGCCCCAAAGTGAGCAATTCCCGATTTCATCCTGAATTCGGATGTCGTAATCTGCTCGTGGAGCCAGCGGGTATGGCTAGGCGGGGAGAAGACATCGTCTCCGCCGTGCCACAGTAGTACCGGCACGGTGATATCAGCGAGGCGGAACCCCCACGGGTGGCCGAGCGCAATGACGTCGTCCACCCACCCATCGACCGACTCGTGCAGCGCTTCCGCATGCGTCTGCGCAACGATCCTTCGGAGCGCGATATCTCCGATGACCTGCTTGTCTGAGCTGACGAGCTCCGGCCAAAGGGCGTTGAGCAAGCCTTGCGAATTATTTCGAACTTCCCCGGCATGCTGCTTAAGCGTAGCGATGAGCGCAGGCAGGTTGCTCCCGGCGTTGTGATACGCGCGCACGTTCGATTCCGCCATGCCACGGGACCAGTCCAGGCCCTTGGCATCGTAAGGGGCGAGACTGCTCAGTGCGGCGGCACATACGACCCGCCCGCGCAATCGCTTGTCCGCAGCACATGCCAATGCATGCGGCGCGCCACCCGATCTTCCTACGACGCAGAACTCTGCAATCCCGAAATGGTCCGCTATGGCCTTGACATCGGCGGCGGCATCCGCGACAGCACGTCCCTGCCTACGCTCCGAGCCCGGGTACCCGGGACGGTTATAGCTAATTAGCCGGATGCCCATACGGTGCAGGAAAATACCGCGTGGACGTGGTCCGAGGAGCGAGCCCGGTGTGCCGTGCAACAGAAACACCACTGTCTTGCCCGGCGGGGCACCAGAGATCTCGACTGCCAGCCGGTCCCCATCTGGTCCCGTGATCACCTGCGCCACAGCAGCACTCCTCTACGCCCTTACTCCCGGCTGCCGGTCCTTTAGAGGCCTACACAAATCAGCCCGCTTCCCGGCAGTGTTTCACAACTTTGCCCCGTCTCCAAGCTCACACGCCGCGAGGTCTACCCTACAGGCTGGTCAAAACCATCGAGGGCTGCATGCATTTTTACCGCCTCGTAATGAATGAGCCTTTCATCATGCTCTGATCAGCCTGAGATGCGAGCTCAAGATCGCAGCCGGCGACCGCACCCCGTTCTCAATTCGCTTGCCGTCCTGCCCGGTTGCTGGTCGAATGTGTGCTCATGACCGACAGCCGCGAATCCTCAACCGTCTATGCGGGCGCCGACGACAGCGAGCTGCCCATGCTGGTCTTCGAGCCGACTGCGGGCAGGCAGCCGCGGACGGGCATCGTCTTGTTCCACGGTGGCGCGCTGCGAACCGGCTCCGCCGATGGCCTCGCTCCGCATTGCCGCGAGCTGGCGTCGCGCGGCATCTTCGCCGTTTCGGCCGGATACCGGCTGATCGGCCAGGGGGCTAAGACTATCGACGACTGCATCGCGGACGTTCGACGGGCGGTCGAGCACTTCCGGGGATTGGCCGCATCGCGGGGGCTTGATTCGTCGCGCCTGGCGTCAGGTGGCAGCTCGGCCGGGGCGCATCTCGCGCTCGTCGCCGCGATGATCTCCCCCGACCGGCCGATTCCCGCGCCTAAGCCTTACGTCGCGGCCATCGTGGCCCTCAACCCCGTGGTTGACCTGCTGGCCTACTCGCCGGCGCAACTACGGTCGCTTGAACGCGACGTCGGCATGGCGGCGGGCAGAGCGATTGAGTACTCGCCGATTGAGTTCGTGCGGCCAGGGAATCCGCCGACGCTCATCCAGCACGGGGCGCGTGACGAGGTCGCTCCTATCGAGCAGGTACGACGATTCAGGGACCTGATGGCGCGCGCTGGCAACGACTGCCTCTTGGTCGAGTACGAGCAGGCCGAACACGCGTTCCATTATCCCGGCCCCGCTGGGCACTTCCATCGCGTTATTGACGCAACCGCTGAATTCCTCCACGACCGGCTCTGGACGGGCTGAGTTATGGTGGCATAAGGCTGACGCGAGGGTTAGGTGACCGCCATGCAGGAGTACAGCAGGCAGCACGTGATTGACCTGCTCAATCGCCTGGGGTACCCACAGCTAGCCGACGAGGCGTCGCGGGTCCTGCCCGACCCGGCCGACATCAATCAGCTTGCGGCGTGGCTGATGAAACACGGCCTTACCCGCGATGAGCTGATTAGCCGGATGGGTGGCAGTCCCTGAATCGGGCGGCGGGCACGGGACTCGGGTCAGAGCTCGCGGACGACAACGTCCAGCGCGATAGCGGCATCCGGGCCGCTGGCCTGGGGTCCCGGCTCGGCCACATAGCCGAGCGCGCGCACCAAATCCGCGAGCTCGTCCGGCTTGCCCGGCTGCTGCCCCGTCTCAAGTAGCGCCCGGATGAGCCGTCCCTTGGTGGCCTTGTTGAAGTGCGAGACCACCGCGCGCTTGACCACGCCGCCGACCTCCCGCTCGTGCAGCACCCGCACGGTGACCGCATTAGCGCCGGGCGTCCACAGGCCGGCATAGGCGCCCGACCGGAAGTCCACCACCAGCTGGTCGCCGACATGCGCGGCCAGCGGAGCGCGCAGAGCCTTGCGCCAGGCAGCTGACACTGAGCCAAGGCCCGGCAGCTTCACCCCGGCGGAGCAACGGTAGTGCGGTATCCGGTCACTCGGCCTGACCACACCCCAAAGGCCCGAGAAGATCAGCACATGATCGATCGTGACACCCCGGCGCTGCAGGTCGGCCAGGTCGAGCGCGTCGTAGAGCACGCCGGTGTAGACCTCGGTCGCCGGGCCGGCCGGCGCCGAGACAAGCTCCCGGTTATGGGCGAGCTCACCCACTTGGCCCTCGCTCAGTCCCAGCGCCTCAAGCGCGGCCGGTTTCCGGCCACGGGCCAGCCGGACGAGGGCCTTTACTAGCCCGGCCCGTGTCGGCGCGAGCTCGGGCAACGCGAGGGAACTGAGGTCGACCGGGGCTGCCTCAGCGGGGAAGGCCTTGGTCTCTGACGGCGGAGCGAAGATAAGCATCGTGGAGCGGTTCCGTGGTAGGTCGCTGGGGATTGCCACTTACCTTAGCCGGGAGTGCCGCGGCCGCTGCCCGATCCCTGCGGCCGGCTGCTGCCTTCACGCCGAACCTAGGCCCGCCAGGTACGTGGCCAGCAGGCGGCGGCAGGTCGCATCCCAGTCTGGATCGGCTCGACGCGGCTGAGCGAGCATCGCTCCGAACGCGACGACGTCGTGCGGAGTCACGTCCCGCGTGATGGTGCCATCGGCGCGCCCTTTGTCGATGATCTGCTGGACTACCTGGTGGACTCGCTCGCGGACGACGCGAGTTCTCGGCCAGGTCGGGGGCGGCCCGCCGTGGAGCGGCAGGACGAGCTCGTTGCGCTGTCCGATTGCCGCCTCGATGAACTGCCGCAGCGCCTCGGTGGCGGTCGCGGCATTCCCCTTGGCCGCCTCAGCGTTGGCGAGCACCTGCTCGAACGATGCGTGAGTGAGGTAGCCGAGCAGGTCCTCGCGGGTGGGGAAGTGGCGGTAAAGGGTCCCGATACCGACGCCCGCGTCGGCCGCGATCGTGGCCATGGGGACGCGCGGGCCCTCGCGATGGACTGCCCGGGTGGCGGCCTGGACGAGGGCCTGGTGGTTGCGGGCCGCGTCACTGCGCGGTTCTCGCGGGTTGGTGGCGAGCATGCGCTCATTCAACCCGCATCGGGCCCCGCCGCGCAGGCGTGCTAAGGTCAAGCGGACGAAATACTCCGTTTTAATTCCTGGCTGAACAGCGCACTTCGAGGAGGCGCCATGGCGGAAAAGCCGGATCTCGTCCCGCCCGACGACTTGTCGCGCGGGCTCACCGTCGCCCGGCCTGACGAGGACCAGGGCCTAACGCACATCGGGCTCGTCGGCGACACGTACACGATCCTGGTGACCGGCGACGACACCGCCGGCCGGTACACCCTTATCGACATGCACGTCCCGCCCGGGGGAGGGCCGCCACCGCACCGGCACGACTTCGAGGAGATGTTCACCGTTCTCGACGGTGCGGTACGGGTGACGTTTCGCGGGCAGACCCTGACCGCCAGGGCCGGGCAGACGATCAACGTGCCAGCCAATGCGCCGCACTCCTTCACCAACGCCTCTGACCAGCCATCGCGGCTGCTGTGCCTGTGCGCACCCGCAGGCCAGGAGGAGTTCTTCACCCTGGTCGGCCAGCCGGTCGCCACCCGGACCGAAGCACCTCCGCCGCTGGGCCCGGACGCGCAGGCAGCATTCATCGCGAAGTCGCAGCGCCTCGCTCCCCAGTTCCGGACCGAACTGCTGCCACCTCCTGGTGACGACTAGCGTGGCCGCGTCGGCTGCCAGGTGGTGGCCCCTGCGTCACCACCTGGCGTGACGTCCGCGGGTCAGCAGCCTCAGCCCCCGCGCCGTCACGGGAACGGCAAACCACAGGGCGAAGGCCCACGCCGTCACGAACGCCACGGGAATCGACACGAGGAACGTCACGATGACCGCTAGGTAGGAAAGGCTGTCGGGGTGGCGGGCACTCTCCGGCGCGTTGGGGCGGAGCACTCCACCGCGACTCACTTCAAGGCTCATCCGCATCATGCAAGCTGTCGCGACGACCTGGATCAGCGTGTAGACCGCGAAGCGGACGCCGAGCGCGCCCTGATCCGACAGGATCCTGGCCGCGAATGGCGTCAGGACCATCATCAGCAGCCACAGCATGTTCAGTCGGCCAAGCCGGCCCGTGAGCCCGGTCGCGTAACGGAAGACGCGACGATGCGCGGCCCACTGGTTCCCGATGACCACGAAGCTGAGAAGGAAGGCGAAGTAGTCGGGCCAGTCGTGGCGCAGCTCGTCTAGGAACTGGCCGTTGGTCAGGCTGGCCGTCCCGCCCGGGACCGGCAGCGCGAGCGCGAGCAGCGTGATGGCGATCGCGATCACGGCATCGGAGAAGGAGACCACCCGCTCGGTGGCCCTGCTCTCGACCGCCACCTCGGAATCGGCTGGCTCTTCCGGCGAGGCCATCAGCGCCCGCTGTAGACGAGCGCGCCGTAGATGACGGCCATGCTGACCAGCGCGAGGAGAACCCATCCGGTCCACCACGCCAAGCGGGCGGCAGCACGGCCGGGACGGCGCCGGACTTGCGGGGCCCGTGCCCTAGGGAATTGGTGCATGGTTCAGCCTTTGGTGATGGTGGCGAGGAAGCCGAGCGTCCGCTGGAAGGCGGTCCGGGCTTCTGGGAGGTTGAACTTGAACTGGTACTCATGGCCCAGGTGGTCGCCAGTGCCGTTCCAGAACAAGGTGGTCAGCGGGACGCCACGGCGCTGCAGGACGGACGCCAGCTCCGCCGCCTGCGACCGGAACGGATCCGCGTCCCCGTCCGACAAGAAGGTGGGCGGGTATTGGGGTGTGATGTTCTGTACCGTTGAGAGCTCGTCAATGGCCGGGTCCGAAGTCCAGTTGCGGGCACCGGTGTAGGCCCAGAGATAGGTGCGCAGCCCAGGGAAGCCGGTACTGCCGACCGTGCGCAGGTCGTAGATACCGCAGAAGAGCACCACGCCGCGCAGCGCCACCGCCGGCACCGCGGCGGTCAGCCCCATGGAACGGGCGAGGACGGGGTTGGCCTGCACCGCGGCAAGCTGGCTGGCGATCTGGGCGCCGGCCGAGTCGCCGCCGAGCACGATCCGCGCGGGATCACCGCCAAACCGGCTCACGTTGCCACGCAGGTAACGCAGGGCGGCATTGCCCTGGAGCACCGGGACCGGGTAGCGCGCCCCGGGGGCGAGGCTGTAGTCAAGGCTGGCCACCGTGTAGCCCGCGTGAGCGAGCATGATGGCATAGTCGGCCACGGTCGCCGCCGATCCCGAGATGAACCCACCGCCGTGTACCCACAAGATCACCGGGCGCGGCTTTCCTGCCGTGCCTTCCGGCCGGTAGATGTCCAAGTAGGCCACGGGCGCGCCCGGCACGGGGACGGGCACACGGTCCTCGGTCACGGCCCCGGCGGCCACGGCGAAGTCCGCCGGCGGCACCACGAGCTCGTTCCCCGTGAACACCGAGGCCACGAGCGCGGCCCCCGGCTGGACCGACAGGTGGTAGAGCGCTTCTGCGCCGACCAGCCCGGCAAGGACCGCGAGCAAGGCCGCGACTGCGTGCCTGAGCACCCGGCGGCCGAGGGAAGCGGTGGCGGGCGTCATGGCCGCCCGCCCGAGGTTGACGATCTGGCCAGCTCAATGGCCGTGGGTGCTAGCGTCGATGGGATTACAGTGCCCAGCTTGCCGCTCATGCGGCCACCATAGCGACGATTAAAGCAAATGTCTCTGCTTTAGGAGGATCCGTGTCCGCGCCGACCGACGAGCCAGTGCAGGCTGGCCAGCAGGCCGCGGCTAGCCGCCCTGGCGGGCGGTCCGCGCGGGTGCGGGCAGCGATCCTCGAGGCGGCCGCGGAACTGCTGCGCGAGCCCGATTGGAGCCGGATCACCCTGGCGAAGATCGCGGAGCGCGCCGGAGTCAACCCGACCACCGTCTACCGGCGCTGGGGCTCGCTGGAGAACCTGATCGGAGCGCTGGCCGATGCGACGGTGTCGGACCGGTCGCCACTGCCCGATACGGGAACCCTGGCCGGGGACATCCGCGCGCACTCGGTGACGCTGGTCAATGACCTGACCGGTGAGAACCGGCGCTTCCTGCTGCGGGCACTCATCATCGCCGGCGATGACACGGGAGGCGACAGGTCCGGCCAGCGGGCGATGCTTGACCGGACCGGAGGCGTGGTGGCCATGTTCGACCGGGCGGTCGCACGCGGGGAGCCGTCACCCGGCTTTGTCAGCTACTGGGAAGCGGTAGTCGCACCGCTGTACGGCTACGCGCTGATGGTGCCCGGCCTCGTCCGCCAGCGGGCGCCCGTGCTGGTGGAGGAATTCCTGGCCCGGCTCGATCGCGACGACTAAGTACGCGAAAGCGATCGCCCTTGACCCGACCACAGCCGCCCAACAGGAGCGCCGGACTGGTCTCATGCTCCTCGCACCTCGCGGAGCTTCTGCGAGACGGTCGGTGCGGGCCCGACCGGCGCCCTTACGCTGATGTGGAACAGGACGACGTGGACGCTCCGCGGTCGCGCGAAGCCTGCTGGGGGCGGGTCCGGTCCTCGCCCCCAGCAGGCGATCAGGCTTATGCGGGGATAACGGCAACGACGTCGATCTCGACCAGGATGTTGGCCAGGGTCGAGCCGACGGTGGTGCGCACCGGGTACGGCTCGCTCAGGAACTTCTCGTAGGTCGCGTTGAACCCGGCGAAGTCCCGGTTTAGCTCGGCTAGGTGCACGGTTGCCTTGACGACGTGGGAGAAGTCAAGGTTGTGCGTGGCCAGCGCGGCGGCCACGTTCTTCATGACCTGCTCGGTCTGCGCCTCGATGGTGTCGCCCGCGACCTTGCCGGTGGCCGGGTCCTGCGGTCCGAAGCCGGCGGTGTACAGGAACCCCCCGGCCACGATGCCTTGCGAGTAGGCGCCGGCCGGGCGAGGGGCGTCCTGTGTTTCGATCTTTACCCGTGACATGGCTTGCTCTCCTCCTGGTTAGCGGACAACGTTGTCAGTGGCGTGCAGCAGCGCGAGCTCTTCACGCCGGGGAAGTCCTTCCCAGTCGCCGCTGACAGTGACAGCGAACGCGCCGGTGGTGTTCGCGGTTTCAAGCCGGGTCGCGGCGGGCTGGCCGGCGATGAGGTCGGCAAGGTACCCGGCGACGAACGCGTCGCCCGCGCCAACGGGATCGACGGCACGCACCGGGAGCGCGGCACACCAGTACACCTGCTCGTCGATCAACGCGACGCACCCGTCCCGCCCGCGCTTGATCACCACCTGCGGCGGGCCGTACGCCGCGAGCTGGCGCGCGAGGTTCACCGGGTCCGTGCGCGCGCCCTCGGTGCCGGCCAGCAGCATGGCCTCGTCCTCGCCGGCGAACAGCACGTCGGCCTGCCTGACCAGGTCCCGCAGCGTGCGGGCGGCGACGTCCTGCGTCCACAGGGCGGTCCGGTAGTTGACGTCGACGGACACAATGACGCCGTGTGCCCGCGCCGACTCGACTGCGGCCTGGACGGCGGCGGCGGGTCCCGGGCCCAGTGCGGGCGTGATGCCCGTGACGTGCAGGACGCTCGCGCCCGCGACCACGTCCTCGTCAACGTCCTCCGGGCTCAGCCGGGACCCAGCGCTGGCTGAGCGGTAGTAGGTGACCTGGACAAGATCGCTGGTTCGCTTCGTCTTGAGCATGAGCCCGGTGGGTGCGCTCTCCCGCCGGGCCAGCACGTGGACGTCTTCCGCGCGCAGCTCACGCGCGATCAGGTCGCCCATCTCGTCGGTCCCCAGCCTGCCAACCCAGGTGGCGGCCACGCCGAGGCGACGGATGCCGATGGCCACGTTGGACTCGGCGCCGGCGATCCCCAGGCGCAGCGCCGGTATGCGGTGCAGCGGACCCACCTCGGTGGCCACCAGCAGGCCCATGGTCTCGCCCAGCGTGACCAGGCCTCCGCGCGCGGGGGGTGAGCCGGCCAGCGGGCTCACAGCGGTCATCGACCGTCCCGTCCGCGTGCCACCTCGTCCAGTACCCGGCGAGCCCGATCGGCCAGCGCGGACAGGTTCCCACCCTCGAGCGCGTCGCCAAGCAGCGACGAGCCCATGCCGACGGCGATCGCGCCAGCCGCCAGGTAGTGGCTCACCTGATCGATGGCCACGCCGCCGGTCGGCATGAGCGGGATCTCGGGCAGCGGGTCGCGAATGCGGCGCAAGTGGCCGGGCCCGCCGGTAGCGGCAGGGAAGAGCTTCACCGCGGTCGCGCCCGCCTGCCAGGCGGACAGCACCTCGGTGGGGGTCCACGCCCCCGGATAGCAGGGCACATCGTTGGCGGTGGCGAAGGCCATGACATCCGGGGACACCGCCGGGCAGACCAGGAACGTGGCTCCGGCGGCGGCCGCGGCCTCCGCCTCGGCCGCGGTGGTGACGGTGCCGACGCCCAAGGCGGCGTGCTCGGGCAGTGCCGACTTGAGTACCGGCAGGAGACCCAGTGCGCCAGGAACGGTGAGGGTCAGCTCCAGGCAGGTCAGCCCGGCCGAGACCAGAGTGTCCGCGACCTCCGGGATGTGCTCGGCTCGGGCCGAGCGCAGGATCGGCACCACGCCGGTGTCGATGAGCTGGCGGGCGGGTCGGGGTCGAGCGGGGGTGGGCATGTGAGCTCCGTCTGCAGGCATGGAAAAGAACGCGTGAATTACGTCGGTGACGTGGTCGGCTGGGGCGCGAGCAAGTCCTCCGCACTGGTGACGGGGAAGTGGCATGCGGCCGGGTGGCCAGCGCCGTTCTGCTGATCAAGGCCGGGAGCCTCGCTCGAGCACAGATCGCGTGCTACCGGGCAGCGGGTATGGAAGGCACAGCCCGCCGGAAGGTCGTCGGGCGACGGGATCTCGCCCTTGAGCACTATCCGGCGCCTGCGGCGCTCGACGGCGGGATCGGGAACGGGCACCGCCGAGAGCAGGGACTGCGTGTACGGGTGGCGGGCCTGCCTGAACAGCTCATCGGTTGGCGCGAACTCGACGACCTGGCCCAGGTACATGACCGCGACGTAGTCGGCGACGTGCCGCAGCACCGACAGGTCGTGGGTGACGAACACGTAGGTGAGCCCCCGCTCGCGCTGCATCCGCGCGAGCAGGTTGATGACCTGCGCCTGGATCGACACGTCGAGCGCGCTCACCGGCTCGTCGAGGACCAGGAGCCTGGGGTCAAGCGCCAGGGCGCGGGCGATCCCCACCCGCTGGCGCTGCCCGCCTGACAGCTCACGGGGATGGCGGTCCTGGTCGCCCGCGCCCAGGCCGACGGCCTCAAGTAGCTCCCCGACGCGCTCGCGGCGGCGGCCTTGCGAGCCGCGGCCCCGGCCGACCAGGCCGTGGGTGACCAGGGGCTCGGCGATGATGTCCCGCAGGCGCATCCGGGGGTCGAGGCTGGAGTACGGGTCCTGGAAGACGATCTGCATGTTCCGCCGGACGGCGAGCAATTCCCGGCGAGACAGGCTCGCGATGCTGGCGCCCTCGAAGAGGACCTCGCCGGACGTCGGGGCGTAGAGGCCAAGCATTAGCCGGGCGAGCGTGCTCTTGCCGCAGCCTGACTCACCGACGATCCCGACCGTCTGCCCGGGCCAGACGCTCAGGTTGACGCCGTTGACGGCGTGCACCTGGCGCCTGGCCTGGCCGCTCAGGCCTCCCCCGGCGTTGAAGACCTTGCGCAGGTCACGGACCTCGAGCAAGGGGACGTTAGTTGTCATGGCGTCGGGCTCACTTCGGTTTCCAGGTCATGCTGTCGCTTGCTGAGCTCGGCCGGCTCGAGAACGCAGGCCGCGCTGTGCCCCGGGAAACGCTCGGCCAGCGGCGGCACGGCGGCGCCGCAGGCGTCGGCCGCGAAGGGGCATCGCGGGGAGAAGCTGCAGCCGCGCGGGAGGTCAAGCAGGTTTGGTGGCTGCCCAGGGATCGTGATGAGGTCGGCGCCCCGAGGCGTCCGTGACGGCACCGACTGGAGCAGCGCCCAGGTGTACGGCATCTGCGGGTGCGCGAAGATGTCGTCGACGCTGGCGGTCTCGACCAGCCGGCCCGCGTACATGACCAGCACCCGCTGGGCGACCTGAGCGACCAGGCCCAGGTCGTGGGTGACGAGTATGACGGCGGTGCCGTGCCGGTGCTGCAGTTCCTTCAGCAGCTCGACGATCTGGGCCTGGCTGGTGACGTCGAGCGCCGTGGTTGGCTCATCGGCCAGCAGCACCTTGGGGCGGCAGGCGAGCGCCATGGCGATCGCCACCCGCTGGCGCATGCCTCCCGACAGCTGGTGCGGGTACGCGCGGGCGCGAGCCTCCGGGCTGGCGATGCCGACCTCACCGAGGGCGCTGACCGCGACCTTGCGGCTCTCGTCCCGGCTGACCTTCTGGTGGATGCGAACCGCCTCGGCGATCTGCGCGCCGACGGTCATGACCGGGTTGAGGCTGGTCATGGGGTCCTGGAAGACCGTGGCGATCGCCCCGCCACGGACCTGGCGCATGGACCGCTCAGGCAGGGTCAGCAGGTCCCTGCCCTCGAGCATGATCCGGCCGCCCGTATAGGCGAAGGGCGGCGTCGGATGCAGCCGCATGAGCGCCAGGATCAGGGCCGTCTTGCCCGAGCCCGACTCACCCACCAGGGCGATGGTCTCGCCCTCATCGAGGGTGAAGGAAACGCCGTTCAGCGCGGGCACCGTTCCGGCCGGAAGCCGGAACCCGCCCGACAACTCATCCACGATCAGCGTGGACATCAGATCACCTCCTCGGCTGATGCCGGGCTGGCCAGGAAACGGCGGGCGACCCGCTCATACAGCAGCGCGGCGTCTTCGACCTGGCCGACGTCGACGAACTCGTCCGGGCGATGGGCCTGGTCAAGGTGGCCAGGACCGCAGATCACCGTGGGGATCCCCGCGGTGTTGACGAGCTTGCTCATGTCGCAGCCCGCCCCGAAACCGACCGTGCCCGCCTGGGGCCTGCCCACGTCGGCGGCGGCGGCCAGCGCCACCTCCACGATCGACGCGGCCTGGGGCGTCTGCGACGGCGAGGTGGCCACAACGACCTTGACCTCCCCGATTTCCGCGTCCGGCCGGGCAGCCGACAGCCGTTCAAGCACCTGGGCGAGCTCGTCGTCGCAGGCGGCGTGGGTGTCGCCGGGTATCAGGCGCCGGTCGACGGTGACCGTCGCCTGGCCGGGCACCGTGTTCTGCAGGGTTCCGCCAGAGATCAGCGTGACCGTCAGCGTCGCCGGGCCGAGCAGCGGGTGCGGGCTCTTCGCCAGGATCGCGTTCTGCTCCTCGCACAGCAGGCAGAACGCCGCCCCCGGCAGCACGGCGTTGCGCCCGAGCCATGGGGACGCGCTGTGGGCGGCCACCCCGCGGAACGTGACCGAGCGGATGTAGGTGCCCTTGTGGGCGCGGGCGATGCGCAGCCCGGTGGGCTCGCCGACCACGGCGCCGTCGCCGGTGATCCCCTGGCTGACCAGGTAGGCACTGCCAAGCCCGCCGGCCTCCTCGCCCATCACCGCGGTCAGCAGCACCTCGCCGTGCAGCCCGGCGGGCTGGCGGGCCAGGGCTTCCATGGCGGCCAGCATCGCGACCAGGCTGCCCTTGGCGTCGCAGGCACCGCGACCGTAGAGACGGCCGTCGCGCAGCACGGGCTGGTAAGGAGGTGTGGCCCACACCTGCTGGTCGGGGTTGGTGACGTCCATGTGGCTGTTGAAGACCAGCCGCGGCCCCGGGCCGAACCGGAGCAGGGCCAGGACGTTGTCCAGCCCCGGTTCGACTTCCTGGCGGGTGACCGTGGCTCCCATGGCCGTCGCCCAGTCGGTGACCATCCCCGCGACCTGGGCCACGTCGCCAGGCGGCGTGGGGCTGGGGGCGGCGATGAACTCGCCCAGCCTGGTCAGGACCGGCGTCGCTGCGGGCGTGCCCGTCATCGCGTTCCTCCCTGCTGCCATACCTCGTCAAGCACCCGCACGATCTCGTCGGGGTCGTCGGCGCTGACCTCGGTCACCGGCCCGCCAGGCGGTCCGATCAGGTCGGCGGGCTGCTTGAACCCGGACCCGGTGATCACGCAGACCACCTCGCTGCCGGGGGAGATGGCCCCGGTGCGGAGGCCCTCTATCAGGCCGGCCAGGGGCGCCGCCGCCGACGGCTCGGCCAGGATCCCCTCGCGTCCCAGCAGCCTCATCGCCTCGGTCATCTGGGCATCAGAGACGGCGACAGCGGTGCCTTCCGACTCGCGGATGGCCCGCAACACCCGTTCGCCTTGCTGAATCGGAGAGTCGCAGGCCATGCTCTGCGCGATGGTGGCGCCCGGATCACCATCCGGGGTGGTGAAGGCGGCTCCACGCTGAGCCGCCTTCACGATGGGGGCGCAGGCTACGGGCTGAACGCCCACCATGCGCGGCATGCGGTCAATCCAGCCAAGCTCCCGCAGCTCGCGGAAGCCCTTCCACGCCCCGTACACGCCGCCGCCGGTGCCGACCGGGTGCAGCATGACGTCGGGAGCGCGCCAGTCCAGGGCCTCGCAGACCTCGTAGGCGTAGGTCTTCATGGCCTCGTGCCTGATCGGATTGATGAAGTTGACGAACGAGTACGGCGCCTTGCCCGCGATGGCCTCAAGCGCGTCGAATATCTGCGCGGATGAGCGGAACCGCAGGCTGATGACCCGGGCGCCATAGCCGCGGATGGCCGCCACCTTGACCGGGCTGGCCAGGTACTCGACCAGGATGGCGGCGTCCATTCCCGCCCGGGCGGCATAGGCGGCCAGCGAGGCCCCGGCGTTGCCGGACGAGTAGGTGAAGACGCGCCGCAGACCCAGCTGCGCGGCGACGGTCACGGCCAGGCTGAAGCCACGGTCCTTGAAGCTGCCCGTGGGCATGAGCGTGTCGTTCTTGAGCCACAGCCGCCGCAAGCCCAGGCGCTCGCCCAGTTCCCTGGCCAGGAGCAGGGGCGTGTCGCCCTCGCCCAGGCTGACCGGCTCGCCTCCGGGGTCGACGGGCAGCAGGTCACGCCACCGCCACAGGCCCGCCGCGCGCGCTCCCGCCGCCCGCTCCCGCAGGCCGGCGGGGACCCGGCGCAGGTCGTAGCTGATTTCCAGCAGGCCGCCGCAGTTCCGGCACAGGTTCTCTGGCTGGTCCAGCCCGTAACGGGTGGCGCAGCGATCGCAGATGTACTCGATGGCACTGGTCATCGCAGGTAGGCCTTAGGGTCGGCAATGTCACGAAGCATGTCGCCGGCCAGGTTGATGGCCAGCGTCGTCAGCACGAGGGCCAGGCCGGGGAACACCCCGACCCACCACGCGGTGCGCAGGTAGAGCTGGCCCGCCTGGATCATGGCGCCCCAGCTCGGGTCGCTCGGGGGGACGCCCAGGCCCAGGTAGCTGAGCGAGGCCGCGACGATGATCATCGAGGCCACCTGGAGGGTCGCGATGGTGGCCAGTGGCGCCATGACGTTGGGGAGCATGTGCCGGCGAATGATCGTCAGGTCCGACACCCCGATGCCGCGGGCGGCGGTGACGAACTCCTTCTGCCGCAGGGTGAGCACCTCAGCCCTGACTACCCGCGCGTACGGGACCCAGCCGGTGAGGCCGAGCACGATGACGAGGAACAGCACGCTCGGCCCGATGACGGCGACTAGCACCATGGCCAGCAGGATGCTGGGGAAGGCGAGCTGCATGTCGGCCAGCCGCATGAGCAGCTGATCGCGGATGCCACCGAAATAGCCCGCTATCAGGCCGATCGCGAGCCCGAGGACGCCCGCGAGCGCCGTCGCGGCGACCCCGACGAGGAGGGTCAGCCGGGTGCCGTAGATCATCTGGCTCAGGATGTCCTGGCCGAGCTGGTCGGTTCCGAGCAGGTGACCGGCGGTGCCCGGCGGCTTGAAGGACAGCAGCAGGTTCTGGGTATCGGCCGGGTAGGGCGCGATCCAGGGCGCGAAGACGGCCACCACCACAAGCGCGCCGAGGAAGACCGTGATGACCCGGGCCAGGATCCTTCTGCGGCCGGCGGTGCGCCTGGCCCCGCGCCGTCCGAGCGCGGGCAGCCGGGCAGTCACGGTCATGACAGCCTCACTCTCGGGTCGATGACGCCGTAGAACAGGTCAACCAGCAGGTTCACGACGAGGAACGTGGTCACGAAGAGCATCACGATTCCCTGCACCAGTGGGAAGTCCCTGTTGTCGATCGCCTGCACGGTGAGCTGGCCAAGCCCAGGCCAGGCGAAGACGGTCTCCGTGAGGATGGCGCCGCCGAGCAGGCTGCCGATCTCAAGCCCGACCACGGTCACCACGGGGAGCGAGGCGTTCCGCAGCGCGTGGCCCACGATCACGCGGATGCTGGACAGGCCCTTGGCCCGGGCGGTGCGGATGTAGTCCTCGCCGAACACCTCGATCAGCTGGGTCCGCAGGATGCGGGCGATCACCGCCAGGGAGTAGGAGCCGAGCGTGATGGCCGGCAGTATCAGGTGATTGAGCCCGCCGATTCCCGAGGACGGGAGGATCGGGACGAGGATGCTGAACACCCAGATGAGGATGATCCCGATGTAGAAGGCCGGCGTGCACTGACCGAGCAGCACCAGCGACATCAGCACGGTGTCGACCGCCGATCCGCGCTTGACCGCGGCGATGAGGCCGGCCGGGACCGCCAGGATCAGGGCGAACACCAGCGCCCCCGCGGCCAGCTCCACGGTGGCGGGGAACCGCTGGGCGATGAGGGTCACCACGTCGCTGCGGTAGTAGAGGGACTGGCCGAGGTCCAGGTGGGCCAGCCCGCCCATGTAGTGCAGGTACTGCACGATCAGCGGCTTGTTCAGGCCGAGGGACTGTGACAGCTGCTGCGCGTCGGCGAGGGTGGCGTCGGGCGGCAGCAGCACCTGGACCGGGTTGCCCGTGACCCGGTCAAGGAAGAACACCAGGGTGGCCACGCACACCAGCACGAGGAGTGCGTGGCCAATCCGTATCAGTACAAATCTGGCCATGGCCTGGTCTTCATGCTCCCGGGTCAGCCAATGCTGGCAGTGGTCATCGCCTGCATCCCCAGGCCGTTGGGCTTGAAGTTCACCTGGCTGCTCATCGGCAGTACCACGTCACTGACGTACAGGAAGATGAACGGGGCCTGCTCGATCATCAGGCTCTGGAGCTTGGCGAAGGCCGCCTGGCGGGCGGTCGAGTCCACGCTGGTCTGCTCGGTGTTGACCAGCTGCGTGGCCTGGGCGTTGTTCCAGCGGCTCGAGCGCGACACCGGCCGGATGTAGGACTGGAGGTAGCTGTAGGCGTCCATGCTCCAGCCGGAGTTGTTGACCACGTAGGTGGGGCCGAGGGCGTTGCCGTGGTTGACGTAGTCGAGCTCGGTGAACGTCTGGACGGCGTAGGTCTTCTGCGAGACCTCGACCCCGACCTTGGCCAGCTGGCCCGCGATCGCCTGCAGCAGCAGGGCGTTGGTCGCGTTGGCCGACATCTTCGTGCTGAAGCCGTTCGGGTAGCCGGCCGCGGCCAGCAGCTGCTTGGCCTTCTGCGGGTCGTAGGGGTACGGCTGGACCGACGAGCTGTAGCCGAAGGCGCTGGAGGGGAACATGGTCGCGATCTGCTGCCCGTATCCGGCCAGCACGACCTTGATCAGCTCCTCGACGTCGACGGCGTAGTTGAGGGCCTGCCGGACCCGGACGTCGGCCAGTGGGCCCGACGCCTCGGTGTCGAGGTTGACGAAGTAGCAGCGGATGCCGGGCACCGAGACGATCTTGATGCCAGATGCCCCGGCGATCGGCTGGACGTCGCTGCCGACCAGGCCGGTGACCATGTCAAGCTCGCCGCTCTGCAGCGAGGCCAGAGCCGTCGCGCTGTCGGGTACCGGCTTGATGATGAGCTGGCTGAGGGATGGCGCGCCTCCCCAGTAACTGGGGTTGGCCTCCATCACCACCTGCGCACCCGGCTGCCACTGCACGAACTTGAACGGCCCGGTCCCGACCGGGTTCTTGGCGAAGTACGCCGCACCCTTTTCCTGGATGTAATTCGGCGGGACCATCACCCCGTCGAACAGCGCGCACTGCTCAGGGATGATGGGCGCCGGGGTCTTGCTGACGATGTCGGCCGTGTACTCGTCGATGACGTTGACCCCGGTCACGCCCGCGTCGGCAAACTCGACGATCGGCGACCCGGTCTTCGGGTCGAGCAGCCGCTCGATGCTGAACTTCATCGCGGCGGCGTTGAACGGCTCGCCGTTGTGGAACTTGACCCCCTTGCGCAGGGTGAATCGCCAGGTCGTGGGGTTGACCGCCGTCCAGGAGGTGGCGAGCTGCGGCACTAGCTTGTTCTGGCTGTCGCGGGTGGTCAGGCAGTCGAACATGTTGATCAAGATGTTCATGTCGGCCACGTCGCCCTGCAGTTGCGGGTCCATCGTCGTGGCGTCGGCAGGCTGGGACATCGTCAGGATGCCGCCCGGGCTGCCCTTAGCGGCTGAGCCCGAGCCCGAGCCCGACGACGACGTCGTGCAGCCGGCCAGCAGGGTGCCACCCGCGGCGGTGAGGGCGCCGGTCCGGATGAAGTCTCTGCGGCTGAAGGGGTTAGTCATGATTCCTCCACGTGGTGCTCGAGATACCGCCAGGTCTCGGCGGGGGTAGCAAGGTGGGTGGTTCCGCCGCGGTGCCCGACAGCTTCGGCCGCCGCGGTCATTCCCAGCCGTACGGCCAGGTCGAGGTCGTCGCCCAGCACGAGGCGGGCCGTGAGCGTCCCGGCCAGGATGTCGCCGCAGCCGGTGGCGTCGACGACGGCTGGCGCGGGGTACGCCGGGTAGTGGGTGATGTGCGTCCCGTCGGCCAGGATCACGCCGCTATCGCCGAGGGTGATCACGGCGGCGGACGCGCCTGCCTTCAGGGTCGCTTCGGCTGCGGCGCGCGGCTGCGCCGCGCCGAACAGCGCGGTGGCGTCGTGCGGCCACGACGGGGTGACCACGCTGGCCAGGGGCGCGATGTCGGCGAAGGCCCCGGCGGCTGCCGCCGGTGTGGTCAGCTTCGGCCGGTAGTTCGGGTCGTAGACCACGATCCCGCCCCGCTCGCGCATCAGCCGCGCGCCGCGCAGCGCGGCCGCCGCGGCCGACGGAGATATGGCCTGGGTAATGCCGCTGACCAGCAGCGAGCGGGCCGAGTCGATGACGCTGGTGGTCACGTCCTGCGGGCGCAGCAGGCTGGCGGCGCTTCCGCGCCTTGAATAGATGAAGTCCCGGCGGCCACCGGGATCGGCGCCAGTCAGGTACAGGCCGTTCGGGGCGGACGCCACGGCGATCAGGGACGTGTCGACGCCCAGGTGCGCGACGTACTCGGTGATCGCAGCGCCGAACTCGTCGTCCCCCACCTTGGTGAGGATGCCCACCGATGCACCCGCGGCGGCGGCCCCGGCCGCGGCGTTCAGGGCATCCCCTGAGAACGACAGGGCGAAGTGCGTGGAGTCGCGGAGGGCCACCGGCGATGACAGCTCGACGAGAATCTCGCCAATGACCACCAGATCCCAGCTCATGCACCACTTCCGTTCGCTTTCGCCCTGCTTCAAGGCCGTTCCGTTCCGTATTACGGAATGCTCTTCTGCTAGGTTGAACGGAACCGTACTAGAATGCTCAAGCGCCCGTCAACCATCGAGGAGCTGATGTGTGAACGCCATCGAGAAGACCCTGAGCACGCTTGAGGCCATCGCAGCCGCGGACGCGGACTCGAGCCTGGCCGCGCTGAGCGCGCGCGTCGGCGTGCCCAAGCCGACCGCCCACCGGATCCTGCAGGTCCTGGCGGAAGGAAGCTACGTAGTAACGGACGGGAAAGGCTCCTACCACGCAGGCCCCGCGCTCATCGCCCTGGCCGGCAACGTCTTCGGCGCGCTTGAGCTCACCCGGCTGGCGCGATCCGCCGTGCTCGACCTTCGCGGGAAGACTGGCCACACCGTCCACCTGGCGGTGCGCAACGGCGACCGCGCCATTTACGTCGACAAGGCCGAAGCCGACCGGCCTTTCCAGATGGTGTCCCGTGTCGGCATGAGCATTCCGCTGCACTGCACGTCCATCGGCAAGGCCATCCTGGCCGTGCTGCCGGAGAAGGAAACGCTCAGCCTGCTTTCCTCCGCTGGATTCGAGCGCCGCACGACGCACACCCTCACCTCGGCGCAGGAGGTGCTTGGCGACCTCAAGACCGTCAGGGAACGCGGCTACTCGATCGACGACGAGGAGAACGAGATCGGCGTCCGGTGCGTCGGCGCGGCCATATACAACAGCCTCGGTGACCCCATCGGCGCGGTGAGCATCTCGGCGCTGACGTTCCTGCTGTCCGCGGACAAGGTTGACGAGACTGGCCAGGCCGTGCGGGCCGCGGCCGCGACGATTTCCGCGACGCTCGGAGCGCGGACGTATCCACAGGCGAATACCGGGAGGCACGACCCACAATGACCTCGCTGACCAGCATTCTTCAGCAGGCCCGCGACGACAGGCAGTTCTCGGGTGCCGCCTATGTGGTCGGCACGAAGGACCAGGTCCTCGCGGCCGACGCCGTCGGGACGACCGCCTGGGAAGACGGAGCGGA
>Ga0335072_10001942_pt1 | contig 32766 bp, 21 predicted proteins | sample Lox_Sample_21_FD_206725 | JGI IMG/M metagenome (GOLD analysis project Ga0335072, IMG submission 206725) | Soil microbial communities from Loxahatchee National Wildlife Refuge, Florida, United States - Lox_Sample_2.1 | ecosystem: Environmental > Terrestrial > Soil > Wetlands | place: USA...
TGAGGTCGGTGGAATGGTTCCCGATGTAACCCACGGTGGCGATCAAGTCGGTTGCCATCTGGTGCTGGACTTCAAGGTTCCAGCTATAGACCGTAGCCGGCCGACCGGCACCCGGTGTGATGTAGGAGCCGGGCACATAAGTCCCGTTGTAAATGCCGGGGTCCTCGTCCGGTGGGGGCGTAAAGGCGGGCATGCCGTCGTCGATCGTGAAGTCAGGATCAAATCCATTCAGGCTGATTGAGTTGGCGCTGACCGAGTAGCCAGTCGTCATACTGCCGCCGAAGTCGGTGTACACCTCCGGGCCATACAGAATCCCGACACCGCCTCGAACGACCGACTTCTGCTTTAGGAAATCCGGTGACCAGGCAAACCCGATGCGTGGGCCCCAGGACTTCATCCAGGTGTTCGCCCAGCGGGGATTGCAGCCAGTACATTTGTCGGCGAAGACCAGCGCGCCCGGAATGTTCAGCTCCGGATCGGTGGCGGTGGGGCTGAAATTCGCTGTGTGGTTATGTGCCTCTTTCCTCGGAACATCGATGTCGTAGCGCATTCCGAGATTCAGCGTCAGGGTTGGTGACACTTTCCAGTCGTCCTGAACGAAGAGGTCGTAATAATTGGAAAGCCACTTCGGAGCCTGCAACACATCATTGTTGGTGTGGCCATCATTCGCTAAGCCCAGGTAGAGGCTTGCAATGCCCAGACCGCCACCGATGCCAAGTGCACCGGCAGTTTCGCCAGAGGCGAAGTCGATCTCCTGGGTCTCGCCGACGAGGTGGTTGAACTGCTGGTAATGGGCCTCGCCACCGAACTTGAAGTTGTGGCGCCCGTGCGTCCAGACGACAGCATCGTTCAGGTAAAAGCCGTTGTCCACCTCGTCGTCGTCATTGCCGATATTACCCATGGTCGCATCGATATCGCCGGTGACGATCAGAGGGAAGCTGTTGCCGGTCGCATTCTTGAGCCCGAGAAGTGAATCCCAATCCTTTCCGCTATTCGCAGCCTCGTTGTAATTCTTGCTGTTGCTGCGATTGGCGCCGAAGATCAGGTAGTCGAGCGTGTTCGGCGTGAAATTGACATCAAAGCCCACGCGGATAAAGTGGGTGGTGAAGTCCTGGAACCACCCCTGGTTGCTAATCGGGAAAGGCAGGTCAGGCGCCGCGCCCGACCACCGGACGTTTTCGCGAGAGCTGTATGCGCCCCAGAGCTTGAGCTTTTGGGTTAGGTTCTGGTCGATACGAATCGTTTCCGTCGTGTCGGTGGTCGGCACCACTCCAACCATCGTGTAGTTGTTGACCACGTTACTGTTCGATGGAGTCTGGGGATAATACGACAGGAGCGTTTTGGCGAGGCCGCTCTCCTCGCCCTGCGGAATCACGTTAGTGGGATTGGCATCCCCGCCAAAGGCGGTGCGACACTCGACCCCGCCAACTGTCGTGGTAGTGGTCGGATCGAAAATCTCACCAGAATAAATCTTCGTGCCATCGCAGGGGTTTGTGCCGACCACCGTGCTTGTCAGCCGATCGGAGAAGTTGCCGCCGAGTTCGGCCGTTGTCGGGATGGTGCTGGTCTCTGGAGAGCTAAACGTAAAGTGAATCTGTTCCCAGTTGAAGAAGAAGAAGCTCTTGTCGCGCCCGTTGTAGAGATGGGGAATGCGGATGGGGCCGCCGAAATTGAGGCCGTAGTCGTTCTTTTGATCTTCTCCACGAGCCCAGGGCGCATTGCAGGCCGGCGTGTTATTGGTCCCCGAACAATAGTAAGTGTCCCAGCCATTGTTGAACCAGGTGTTGGCATCCAGAACTTTGTCCTTGTAGAACTCCCAGCCGGTGCCGTGATAATCGTTGGTTCCGCTCTTGGTAACGAAATCTTCCACGCCGCCCGTGGTGCGGCCAAATTCGGCAGGAGGCAGTGACGTGATGACCTTGAATTGCGTCAGGGCGTCCACCGAGGGAGCTTCTTCGTCGAACGACGAGCCATTCTCCGTGCGCTCCTGGCTGACACCGTCGATGAGCACTTCATTGCCGTACTCCTGGCCGCCAGCAACTTTGGAGAGAAAAACGCCATTGGGGTCGTTGATGCCAGGACCCGTTGTTGCCGGCTGCAGGAACATGAAATCCTCAACCGAACGCAGCGCGCCCACGCCGGTGGCCAGGGCGATGGGCAGGTCTTCCATCTCTTTCTCGCTGATGACGCCGCCGATATCTGACGATTGCGATTGGATTGAGAGCCCCTCGGCAGATACTGTGACCGACTCTGTAGTCGCGCCGGGCTGCAGGGTCACGTCACGGGATGACACGGTCGCAATCTGAACAAGCACACCCTTTTCGACTTCGGTCTTGAATCCAGGTGCAGTGACCGTCACATCGTACTCGCCGAGGGCGATGTCCTCAAATCGATAAACGCCCACAGAAGTTGTCGTTGTCGAGTACGTCGTGCCGGTGCTGGTGTTCACGATGGATATCTTGGCTCCGGAGATCACGGCCCCGGTTGCATCGCTTACAACGCCGGCGAGGGTACCGTGCACCGATTGCGCCACTGACGCCAGCGGCGTCAATAACCCAATCAGAAGCAACGTCCAGCATCTCCTCACTATCCAATGCATTTTCAACGCACTACCTCCTACAAAGTTGGCTCGTTCCTGGTTTACAGGTAAAACGTTTTCTCGATTCGCACACAGCTGTAGAGTGGATTTTTCTCCGCGAAGAACCTTAGAGACGCAGAGCAGCTCAGTCTTGAGCAAATCTTCCTATTGACAACCGCCTCAATCGATGGTATGAGACGCAGTTCCACCCCATACGGCGCACATCTCCCGAGGGTCGAAATCGAGACAAGCTAAAGATTATGAATAAGTTAAATATCTTCCAGGGTCACAATGCCGCGCACCAGGCAGAGCGTAACTGCCTCGGTACGGTCAGTGACCTCCAGCTTGGCCAACAGGCTGTTGACGTGGTTTTTGACGGTGCTCTCTGAGATGCTGAATACGGTCGCGATCTCGCGGTTGGTGAGGCCCTTGGCCAGGAGCCGCATCACTTCCACTTCGCGCGCCGTCAGCGGTTCGCGCAGGGCGCGTTCGGCAAACTGCTTTTGAATGGTGGGCGAAACCCAGGGTACACCTAAGTGCACAGAGCGAATCGCTTTGATCAGCATTTCGCGGCCCATGTCCTTGAGCAGATAGCCCAAAGCCCCCGCCCTCAGGACCTGATAAATCTCTTCTTCGGTCTGGTAGCTGGTTACAATCAGAATCCGCGCATCAGGGAACTCAGCCCGGATCGTCTGCACGACATCAATGCCGCCCTTTTGCGGCATGCGCAAGTCAAGCAGCATCACGTCAGGGCACAGTGTGCGATAGAGCTCGATCGCCGAGGCGCCATCGCTCGCTTCTCCAACCACTTTCATTCCCGGTTCGTTGCCTACCAGGCTCCGGATTCCCATGCGATACACAAGGTGGTCGTCAGCCACCAGAATCCTAAGCGTAGACCCATTGGCCGGTTTCAGCGCCTGCCGGTTCTGGGACTTTGCAGATTCCTTCAGCACAATCACACTCCCACTTTCACGCCCAAAAGTGTACCGTCCGGGCTCGACCGCAACTCAAGTCGCGCCCCAATGTTGGCGCATCGTTCGCGGATGCCAGTCAGTCCGAAATGACCCAGTTCCGGACCCGGGGCACTCTCGGGACTGAAGCCCCTGCCATCATCTTCCACCTGGAGCCTTACTTCGCGCTTAGTATAGTTCAGCCGCACTTTGATCTTATGGGCAGCCGCATGCTCGACGGCATTCGCCAGCGCCTCTTGTGTAATTCTGAAGAGGTTATTCACCACATTGAACGAAAGCGGCACCGGGCTGCCATCTGTCTCCAGTTCGATCGCCGTGCCTGAAACTGCCACCTTCTGCAAGACGCAATGGCGGATCAGCACATCCAGCCTGTCAGAGTGGGAGAGCGAGCGCAGAATATCGATGGACAGGTGGGACTCGTCGCGGCTGTGGCGAATCAGCTGCAACGCTTCGTTCAGCATTTCGCCGGCGCGCTGTGTGTCGCGGCCGATCATTTGCTGCGCCGCCTCGAGCTGTAACGCAATGCCGGCAAATCCCTGCGCCAGGGTGTCGTGAATATCCCGCGCAATCCCGGCACGCTCTTCGGCGACGACGCGATAACGCGCGTGCTTTACCCGGTAGTAGATGCTAATCCCGATCAGCACCAGGATCACTCCCATGACTCCCAGCAGGAGCTTGTGCGTCGGTGTCCACCACGATGGCGGCTCAACGAGTTTGATGTCGTCCGCAGTGCGCAATTCGAGCGAAAACGGGTACCCTTGCGCCGCCGACTCGCCGTAATTGAGCATCAACACACCGGTGAGGCGTAATGTTGCTCCGATTTGCATTGACTTCGTGTCGAGTTCGCCGCCAAGGCTGTCGCCAGGCAGGACCGCATAAAAACTCTGGTGCCCGCCGCGCAAATTCAGTCGTACGCTGGTCATTCCGGCCGGAACCACATCCACCAGTTCGGCCGTGGTCTGCACCAGGTGCATCTCATTCTCTCCGTTCGCTGCCTCATCGGGAGTAACGGCAAGAGGCAACGGCATCGATCCACCCCATAGCCGCCTGATTCGCGCCTGCTGGATCTGCGGTTCAGGCGCAAGCGCGAGCTTGCCTGAAACCTCGACTTCGTCGCCCAGCGCCAGTTGCCCGGCGGTCAGTGGTTTGATCTCGGCCGCACCGGTCTGGTCTTCAATCACAATCAGCCGGTGATTGGCGATCACAATTCCTCGCAACACAACGGGAACGGGAACCGTGGAGAGCCCGGCTGTTTCGATCGCTGACTCAATGGACTGCAAACGCGACGTGCCCAGGCGGCTTGCTGCGGGAGCATGCGCACTCAGCGCCGCAATTGTAATGCATAGAACCAGGGTCGCCAGCTTCAGATTTGGGTGATTGGGGCAGACTCGATCCATGCGATGCTTGTAAATTGATATCGGCGATGTAAACCCACTATACTTGATCCGCCAATTATGCGAAATCTTCCCAGAGTTGCGCGAACGCTCGTGGTTGCTATCTCTCTGGGCGGGGTCCTAGCCGCAGGAGCGATCGCTTTCATCCTCATCAAGCACTATAAGGCGCGCCACGATCACTACGAGAATATGTCGGGCTGGCAGCCCATCACCGGCCGCTGGAGCAGCGCCTCAGGCATCATCACGAACGCAAACTATGGCCGTGGCGACATGGTCATCGCTTCCCACTCCGACGGCACAAACTACAAAATCGCCGCCGATATTCGCTTCGACCTTCTCTTTGCCGACACGCATCGCGGCGACGCAGGCATTGTTATTCGCACCACCGATCCCGAACCCGGCGTCGATTCGTATGAGGGCTACTATGCCGGTCTCCGTCCCGACGATCAATCCGTCATCCTGGGGCGCGCATCGTTTGACTGGCACGAGCTTCGCGTTGCCGCTCTCGCTTCGCCCGTATCGGTGGGCAGCTGGTATCACCTCGAGCTCGCCGCCTCAGGTTGCACGCTCAATGTAGTTGCAACTCCATTGGGCGGAGGACATGCCACCCACATCACCTATCAGGACACGCGCTGCCTCAGCTCCGGAGTGGCCGGCCTGCGCTCGTTTTACACGCAAGCCTCGTGGCGCAATGTGAAGATTACGCGTGATTGATGCGCTTCGCTGCGCCTCTCAGTGCACCTCGCTGAAAAGCTCCGCAACGACGGGATTGCCGTTGATGCTCTGCCTGTCGACAATGTATACCGGCAAATTGGTTGAGAATGCACTCGCATTTCCTCCGGCCAGCGCCGCTCTCATCGCCTGCATCGCCTGCACTCCAAGCTCCCGGGGATTGGTCACCACCAGCGCATCGATTCGACCCGACTTGAGCCCGTTCAGCTCCTGCAATTCGTCTGAGATCCCGATCAGCAGCGGCCGTTTCTGTCCCGGCTGGTCAAAGGCAAATGCGGCGGCGTGGGTGGAGAATTCATCGGTCGTAAAAATCCCCTTGATGTTCGGATGTTCTGACACCAGGTCCAGCACCGCCTGCCGCGACCTCGCCCAATCAGATAGCCCGTACTTAACTCCCACAAGCTTGACGCGGGGCGCCCTCGCAATCTCCTCGGTGAACGCGCGCTCAATCAGCGAGCTGCTTTCCACGGTTGGGCTTACGCCCACCACGCCAACCTCGCCGCCTCTGCCAATCAGAGCTACAAATCGACGCGCCGCCAACCTTCCCGCCTCGGCCTCATCCCAGCCCACAAACGCTGCAAAGTCGCTTGCTGAAAGCGCAATCGGCGATCCCACGATCACCACTGGAATCCTGGCCTGCACTGCCTTTTGAAGAACCGAATTCAGCACCAGTTGATGCGCAGGCGACACGATGATCCCCTGCACATGCCTTGAAATTGCGGTCTCAACCATCTGCGCCTGCTCGGTGTAATCGGTCACCGCTTGCGGCGCGGCCAACTCCGTTTGAATTCCCGCAGCTTTCGCACTCGCCTCGACGGCGTGATTAAAGTCCTCCCAGTACTCGAGGCCCCCGGTCGGCGTAATCACCATGATTGTCGCCGGGCCTTTGTGTCCGCAGCCCAGGCACCAAGCCAGAATAAGAACCGGCAGCACACGGCTCCAGAGCAAGATTGTCGATTTTCCGCGAGCCATGGTTTCTGTTTTCTTACCTTCCGTCCTGCGCCAAGTCAACTCGAAGTACAGCTCTAAATTATCGGGTTCCACAACTTCAAGCTTCACTTCGGGGGTTTTGAGGCGGGTTTGCGAGCAGCGGCCCCCTCCTAATGAATCACTGTGAGAAAGTTACCGGCCCTCGTTCTGGCCTGCTCCTCATCGAGTTTTGTCGCCAGCGCAGCTTCGTTTCTGGCTTCATCACTGAGGCCAAGCCGAGCCAAGACCAGTGCATAATAGTGATGCGCTGCGGGATAGTCGGGAGCATTCAATACTGCATCCTTCAAAAACCCTTCCGCGGCCGGGTAATCTTTCGCACGATAGGCTAGAATCCCCATCCCCGTCAACGCGCCTCCGTGATGCGGCGCCAGCGATAACACCTTTTCAAACTCGACTTTCGCGTCTTGATTCTGTTCCTGTTCGAGCGCTATTTCGCCAAGCTCGTAATACGACGCGCTCTGCCTCGGCTCGAGCGCAATCGAGTGCTCCAGCTCTGCCTTGGCTTCGTCGTTTTTCAGCTCCATGTGCAGTAGTTTTCCCAGACCATAATGAGCCGTGGCATCGTTGGGCTGTTCCTTCAGGTACGCTCTCAGGTCAGCTTCAGCCTCCGGCATCTTCTGCTCGTCCAGCTCCACGTGGGCCAGCGCATACAGGATCTTTGTGTTCTGCGGAGCCAGCTCACGCGCCTTTCTTAGCGTCTCGTCGGCATCGTGAAAGATGCGCATGCCTTCTTCCTGAATCCCGATATCGAGCAGCAGCTCCGGCGAATCCGGCACCACCTTTCTGGCGCGCACCAAAACCGCAAGGGCATAACCGGGTAAGCCTGCACCGTTGTCGGCAAGCGCTGCCGAAGTCGCCGCTTTCACCTCGCCATCGCGCGCGGCAGTCGAACCCGGATGACTTTCAAGCACAGCCTCGAATGACTTCATCGCGTCATCGGTCAGGCCCTGGGCAAGCTGCACATTTCCCAATTCTTCAAGCACCGCACCGTCAGACGGGTTCCGCTGCGCGTAGTCCGTCAGCAGTTCGTTGGCTTTCTCCAACTGATGCGCGGCAATCAGTTGCTCCGCTTGCTGCACCACGAGGCTCGATTGAGTACCCACTGCCTGGCCAAAGACTGCCTGGGCAAATATGGCTGCAACTACTCCGACCCTAATCCAGGTGTTCATGGCGGTATCGTGCCGGTTTGCGGGTTTGCGAGTTTGCTGCATCCCGTCTCCTCAATAGAAATCAGGTTAAAGCGCCAAGAGAAGCGTCGCCAACCCTCATACGCGGCAGTGCCTGCTGAAATTCGGTTGCGATCAATCGCGCAGGACAAAGCCGTTCAGCGATTCCGCTGCGAGAATTCAACAGGAGAATCATAACGCGAGGGATGAATCCACGATGAGCTGATTTTTATGGTGGTTGCAAGGACACTCGCAGAATTACAGATTCTGACGGGTTGGCATGAAAGCGCTCTTTTGCCGGTACGGCTCGGGGAGATAGCCGAGCATTGAGCATCGAAGAAAGAGAGTCAACGAAACGCATCGGAACAGTTTGCGCCGGCAGGGCGAAATTATCTGGAACACAGCCAGGTTGGCGGGGTTAGCGGAGCTGGCGGGGTCAAAGGGCAGAAGCACCACAGTCTCTTTACTAATCCATTGCATGCAAGGTGTCATATGCTTCCTTCATCGCCGGATCGCTCAGTCCGATTGTTTGCAGCCTGGCTTCGATTCGCCGACGAACTTGATCGGCATCCGGAAAGTCCTGATCGGTCCAAAAGCGGTCCTTACGCTGAAAATAGCCTGACTCCTGGAGAAACCAAATCCCGTAGCGAAAAGCATCGCCGCTTGTGTCGTCCAGATCGCTCACCTTGAATGAACCGTCGGACTGGTAGGAACTGGTCAGGCACCAGTGCAACATCCGTGCAATCTCTGCCCGTGCCTGTCGCCGGGTCGTTTCATCTAACGTCGGCCACGCCATCCGGAAGATCTTCACCGCGTCCCAATTGAGATGGTTTTCGTAATGTCCATCGAACAAGATGCCTGCCGGGAAGTTCACTCGATCCAGCTGCAACAGCCGGCGCGCAATCAAGTCCTGGTGCTCGACAGCGCCGCGCAGATCCGAGACGACGTGGAAGGTCATCGCCATGTCGTCCATCTTCCAAACCTTTCCTTCGCGGTCTACGAGCCACTGGCCCCAGCAGCCGGTTGCCGGGTTTTGCCATCGCCTGACAAAGGCGAGCAGAGCGTCACGAAGGTGCGGATCGAAGGTGTAGCAATTTGTTGGAGTCGACGCGAAGAGCAGGCGGGCAATTGCTGAAAACGTCTCATCCGTTTCCTCGCGGTTAAACACACCTGTCTTGGTGAACGCGTCGTCCAGGTCTGTATCCAGCAGGGCGTTGAGCCTCTGCGGAGAATTAATCGGATCGAGAAAGGTCAGGGGATAGCGCGCTGGCGCGTGGCAGTTACTCACGTCATCCACTGAATAGTAGAATCGCAGATACCACGTATTGATGCCCATGCCCCAACTGCCATCGGAGGCCTGTTGTTCTTTCGCCAATTTCTGCTGATCTGTTTCCCCAAGGCTGCGGCGAAGCAGATCGATCTCCGCCCGCGTCCCGGCAACATCCGGTGTAAAGTTCAACCGCCAGCGAACCTCGCGATAGATATGCATCGAGTAGTGCATATCCTCGCCCGCGGCTTGGCGACGGTCGATCTCAATCACCAAGGGCTGGAGCACAGGATTCAACAATCGCAGGCGTTGCTGAAGCGCCACTGGAATTGCCGCGAAGTCCCAGTAAAATTGGGTTGCGTCGCGGAACCGTGCCCATTGCGACTCGCCCGGAGACGGCGGCGGAGGTGTGAACACGTGACTTCGATAAATAACCGCCGCAACGAATGCGCGCTTTAATTCCCGGCACACCGAATAAACCAATAGCGCGACCACGAGAGACGCAAACACAACCCCGAAGATCCATCGCCTGCGCCGACTCATGCTGGCAATAATACACGGATGCCGAACATGGTCATCTCTTGTTTGTGTCTATGATTCGCGTCTCAAATTGCCAGTCACGCCAACCGAGGTGGGTGATCTTTGCGCGGGGAATTCGTGAGTCACCGCGATTGGCTGAGAGGGAGAGCGGAGGCAAATGCGGTAAGTTGCGCGGCAGCCGGGAACAGGAAATGGAAATTCCGGTTAAAACAGGTTTCCGGCCACCTGCTCCGCGAGCTGCTCGAGTGCATCGTTTTGAGGATCCGAAGACTCTTGATCGCGTCCTGGCTCGCGAAGGGTTAAGCTGAATGGCACGTCTCGCACTCTGCCGCTTAGCATCTCCGAGGTGTCGCCATGCATGTCGTGTGTGCTGCATCGCGCTGCCTCGTTCCCGATTCCCGCCAGCTTGATGCTTCCCGCCGGACAGCCCGGGAGAGCGCCCGGGCCGACGGCAATCTCCAGCCAATGTGTTGGTGAATCGCGCCGCGAGAACCGGCACGAGCCTTCCGTCGCGTTGGCACCAGTTGAAATCACGTCCACCTCGCCACCCAGGGCTTTGGCAACGCTCCCGGCGCTCAGCCACGGGCAGATGGTCTGCGTTGCAGGAGGCGAAGGGGTTTGCGCAAGAAGAGGCCTGCCTGGCTGCATCCCAGCCAGCAGAGCCGGCGAGGCCAACATCAGCAGGCATCGCGTCTTCATGGCGTGGTTACGCCTTCACCTTTGCCGGAGTAAGCGGTCCGGATGCGAGGATCTTGCCGCCTTCCTGAATGACATAGAGCTGGTTTGCCACGAGATTCCTGAGCTGATCCACCTGGCCGCTGAGCCAACGAATCTCCACCAGGTCCACGACTTTCGCCTGATCCAGCCCAAAATGCATGCGCAGATCGTTTTGCGAAAAATAGCTGCCGCCGCTGCGCAACTCGTCCATCTGCGCCAGCGGCTTTGCGGCGCCGGCGACGGTTGTCGCGGTGACCGTGACGCGGCTTCCAATACCGGAACGATTCGACTTGACGCCCACAAGCTTAATTTTGATCCAGTTGCGATTCCAGGTCGAAATGCAGCGCAACAATTGCGGCGGGGCATTGATGCAGTTGACGGCGACATCGATCACTCCGTCGTTGTTGTAATCACCGAAGGCTGTACCGCGCGCCGGCGCGTTCTCCAGAATTCCCGGCCCCCCCTGGTTCGTTACGTCCTCAAACCGTCCGTTGCGCAGGTTCCGGTAGAGATATTTGTGCTCGGCATATTTCAGGTCGCCGTTGGTTTTGTCGACTTCGGGATACACATGACCGTTGGACATGAGGATATCGAGCCATCCGTCGTTATCCATATCGAAGAAGCCAACACCCCAGCCCAGAAGCCGTGTATTCACGCCTAACCCGCTGGGATAAGTCCGATCTTCGAAGTTAGCATCGCCAAGATTAGTATAGAGTGAATCGGTATCTCCCGCAAAGTTAGTCTTCACCACGTCTAAGTTGCCATCGCGGTTATAGTCGCCGATGGAAACGCCCATGCCGGCCTGCGGCTTCGCCTCCGCAGAGAGAGCCGCACCGGCCTCGATAGCGATGTCGCGGAAGGTACCGTCTTTCTGATTCAGGTAGAGGGTCGCCGGAGCCGAGTCGTTCGCCACATAGATATCGGGCCAGCCGTCGTTATCTAGGTCAGACGCCGCCACGCTTAAACCATATGTGCCTACCGCAGTCCACATACCGGATTTTTCGCTGACATCGGCGAAGGTTCCGTCACCGTTGTTGTGGTACAGGATGTTTCTGCCACCGGGAAGGCCGGGAGGCCCGCAGGCTACCATGGTGCCCTTGTATGTGCACGGGCCATCCTGTGGACGAGGCGCCGTCTTGAGGTCAAAGTCAACGTAGTTCGCAACAAAAAGGTCAAGGTGTCCGTCGCGATCGTAATCGAGAAATGTGCAGCCTGTATTCCATCTGGTCTTAGGGCCAGGCTGAATCAGATTTGCCTGCTCAGTTACGTCCGTAAACCTCCCATTGCCGTGGTTTCGATACAGGATATTCTGTCCATAGTAAGTAATGAATAAGTCGTCGTAACCATCGTTGTCGTAGTCGCCGACGCAACACGCCTGGCCCCAACCCGTTTTATGCTCCAGCCCGGAGCCCGGAGTTACATCAGTGAAGGTGCCGTCGCGGTTATTCTTGAAAAGATGGCAGCGCGGTTCCTGTCCCGGCGGAAACCCTTCGAGTCTCCAGCCATTCACGAGGAAAAGATCCGGCCAGCCATCGTTGTCGTAATCGTAAAAAGCCAACCCGCAGCCGGTCGTTTCGAGCAGATACTTGTTTGCGCCTTCACCACCGTAGATTGTTTCCACATTGAGGCAGGCCTGATGGACCACGTCGACGAAGCTCACGCCCAGTGGAGTTCCCTCGATGGGAGACTTGGGGCCCGGAGGTGGAGGAGCGGGCTTCGCGTCGTAGGTGCGTTCCTGCGGGCCGATCTTTTGGGGATTGGTCTCCGCGGTTTGCGGTACCTGTTGCTGGGGCAGACCGAAGGCGACGATGTCCGCGAAGGGCAGAACTAAAGCCGTGCGGCTCAGAGAGCGGATGAATTTACGACGATTCAAAGCGAAATACCCTCCACGGTTCTATGGCTGCCCTGCGGTGGTTTCGCCAGCTTGCGGCAGGTCAGTGTGCAGGTGCCAAGGGACGCTCTCAATCGATATCTCCGGATGGCGGCGCAGATAATCGAGTGAATAAGTCGGCGCCGACGGATCGACCCTCTTGATGGTGTAGAGTTCGGCTTCCTCAGCAGCTTTCTTCTTCATTCCCATGCGGCGATACAAAATGGCGAGATTGTAATGCGCCGCGAGATCGTCCGGATCGATCGCCTGAAGCGCCTGGAACTGCTGCATGGCTTGGTCGCTGCGGTGCTGCTGGTAATACGAAATGCCCAGTTCGCGGCGGGCATCGCGGCAATCCGGGTAACGAGCAACGACTTTTTCGAGATCGGCCACTTCAGCCTGCGAGTGCCGCTGGCGGCGTTCGACGAGCGCCATATAGTAAAGCGCCCGCGGATCGTCCGCACGCAGCGCCAGGGCTTTCTCCAAGGGGGCACGCGCTTCGGAATACTTTTCCCACGCCAGGTACGCGATGCCGATATTGATATAACCGTCCTTATAGTCCGGCGCCAGTTTCACCACTTGCTCAAATGCGTGCAGGGCATCTGCATATTGCTGTTCGTCGAGAAAGCCGATGCCGACATTGTTCCATCGCATCCAATCGGGATTGTCTGTGGCCAGCGGCGGCGACACGGAGTTATCGCCAAGGTTCAGCGTTCTCGTCCTCGCCGCGAGTTCGACGACCGGATAGGCAGGGTGATCCGGGCCAAAGACGTTGTTGAGATAACTTTGCCGAAGGTGACGGTAATTCACACGCGCAGTGATGGTCAGCGGGCTCTTGGCATCAGAAGGTATGTGGAACTGGTATCGGACGAGGGTGGACCTTCCTGCCTGAATCGTGTTGTCGTAGGCCACGGACTGAATCGTCCAAACCTTGTGGTTGTCAACGAAGTCGCCGTTTGCGTCCACCGGACGGTTATCAAAAGTGTGCGCGCGCTCGTCGAGCGTTCCATCAGGCTTCAGGAAGCCGCTCTCATAAATCCTGGTTCCCGCGTCGTCGGTAACAGTGAACTGAACCCACGCCTGGTAAAGGTCGCGCACCTCCGGCAGAAGCGAGTGGCCGATGTTCTTGTTCTGCACTACGACATAAGCTACTGCGGTTGTCCCCGGCTCCAGGTGGAATGGTGTCGAGCCCAGCGGCGCGATCATCCTGCCGTCCTCTATCATGAGCCCGAAAAGATCGACGTTGAGATAGTCTCCGCTCTTGAGAAAGGCCACCGTTTGGTCGAACTGCTCGTCATATTTGTAATAGAAAGGTACGGCCGTGTTACCCGCCAGCCATCGGTGTGACGCCAAGGTTCCCGGACTGGAGCCGTAGTCCGGCAACTGCGCGGTCACGCGCTTCATGTGGCAGTCCTGGCAGGTTTTGAAATCGGCCGAATAGAAAGTGAGCGGATTCTGTTGTGAGAATTTCGAATCCTGCCACTCGTCGTACGCGCTGAAAGCGCGAATCCACTTGTAATGGTTTAACTGCGGCGGGAGGTTCGCCTTGTGGCAGGCCGAGCAAAAGACCGAAGTGCGATAGAAGTCCTGCATGACGGCTTTCACGTGCCGGTCGAGATGAGTAAGGATTTCGGAGTCTGGAACTATGCCGGGGATGCGATTTCCCTGGGCATCGACCACGACTGCCGGCACGCCCATCACGAAGCTGCCATTTCCCAGTTTGCTCTGGACGCTCTGGATGGAGTGACAGACCATGCAGGTTACGCCATTCCGGTCGAAGGAGCGATCCAGCGTCGATCCAGGGTTAAGAGCCCCGGCGAGAACGGCGATCGGGTTGTGGCAACTGTCGCAGTGACGGGCAAATTCGATTCCTCGGGTGCGGATCAATATATTCACGCTGGTGCGATAGAAGGGTGCGCGGAACGAATTCGCGTGCAACGCCTGCCGCCACTGGTGGAGGGCTTCCTGATGGCAGTGACCGCAGTATGCGGCATCGGGGAACGCGCTTGCCGGAAGAAATCCGCCGCCTTCAACAGTTGCGTTTCCCGGCATCGCGATGCGGTCTTGTCCAAAGGGGAAACTATAGGAACCGCGAACACTTTCATCGTAGGCAGCGCGGTTGGTCATTTGCTGGGCTTTTTGATCTTCATTGGATCGAGCTGCAGTCAGACAGGGAACCGAACCCCCTGACAAAATCAGGATTGTGAGAAGCACGCAACGGCCTGCAGGTTTCATGGTTCCATGGGAAGAAATCGCCCAACAACTCGGCAAAGCGTCTCTGAGGGCTGAAAGGGTTACACAATCCGCCCGGGAAACACATCACACTATAACAAATTCAATACACCGCTCGATACGAAACAATCTTGCGGCGGCCCACGCCACCATAAGACGAGATGCTTATTCGTGATTTTGTAGCGGAGATTTCTTTTCGAGAGCCGCGGCTTTCTGCCTTTCGGCCGCGGCCTCGGCTGAATTGCCTGATTGCTGCAGTGCATTGGCCAGTCCGAGATGAGCTGCGGCGTAGTTCGGATCGTAACTCAGGGCATCCCGGAACTCCTCAATGGCATCGCTCACTTTGCCGTTTTTCAGCAGATCGTTCCCCGAGTTGCTGGAAACTTCAGCTCGCTGGCGATTCATATTCACTCGCATCAAATCCGCAGCTTTCCTTCGGTCCTCGGCGGCTTGAGCGGGTTGGTTCAGCTTTACCAGCACCTCCGCCAACAAAAGATATGAGTCGGGCTGATCGGGCCGTTGCCGGATCGCCTCTTGAAGAGCCGATGCTGCTTCGGGAAGTTTGTCGAGATGGTTGTAAACGCTTCCCAGCGTCGCCCATCCATCGCCATTGGCGGGACGAAGCTTAAGCGACGCGTTCAGCTCCCGTTCCGCATCGGCATAACGGCCAGCCTGCAGATAAAGCATTCCCAGGGCAAAAGGCGCCTCCGGCGCCGCGGGATCCAACTTCTCTGCGGTTTCGAACTCCGGGATCGCGTCCGCGTCGTCATCTTTCATCTTCAGGGCGACCCCCAGGTTGTAATGCAGTTGCGACTGGTCCGTATCCAGGCTCAGTGCTGTACGCAGCTGGCTGACGGCGTCGTCGAATTGGCTGAGCTGAATGTAGGCGGCGGCAAGATTCTCATGCGCGGTGGGATTCTTTGGCGCCAGCGAGACGGCCTTTTGCAGAATGGGAACCGCGTCTTTTGCCTGTTGCACCTGGCACAGCGCCATGCCGAGGTTGACTAGGATTTCCGCATGCCTGGGTTCCGCCGCTGCCGCCTTTTCAAACAAAGGAATTGCATCGCTCACCTGATTGGTGCGCTGCAGGGCGAGGCCGAGCTGATACATTGCTGCCGTCGATGACGGGTTGACCTCGAGCACGTGTTTGAGCACCGGGAGTGCATTCCGATCGTCTCCTCTCGCCGTCATGGCTTGCGCCAGCGCCATTGCTATCGCGTTGTTCCGAGGCGCAAGCCGATAAGCCGCTTGTAACTCTTCCACCGCGCCGGGCTGCTTTTCCGCGTCGAGAGTCACGCCCATGTGGAAATGCGCCGTCGCCAGTTGGGGATCTAACTCGAGCGCCGACCCAAAAGCCCGCTGTGCGTCGGACCAGTCCGCCTGTTGCGCATATATGGAGCCCAACTCGTCCACCAGCTCCGCATTTTTCGGCGCCGCCGCAATAGCCTGCCTCATTTTCATCGACGCGGGTCCGAACTGGCGCGTGGCCGCGAGGGCCCGAGCCCATGCCGCAAGAACTTCTGCCGGAAGCGAGCGATTTTGGGCGCGAAATGTTGCATCCAGCTTGGTAAACCATGGAAGCGCTTTGGCCGCCTGACCGCTGTTTTCAAGAGCCACAGCGAGATTTTGTTGGGCGCCGGCATCGTCTGCCTGAATCGCCAGCGCCTTCTCGAGCTCGCGAATGCCCGCGCTGGTTTCTCCCATTTTCAGCAGAACCGAGCCGAGCGCGCTGTGCCCCAGCTCCACCGAAGGAACGAGGCGCACTACCTCTTCAAACTTTGCCTGGGCAGTCCTGAGGTCGTTGCGATTCAGCGCCGCGATTCCCTCCCGGTAATCCACATCGGCCCGGCTCAGACTCTCAGGTTGGCCCTGGGCCAGGATCTGGTATACAAGCGCTACACCGGCCAGGAAGGCCAGCAGCGGCTGTGACGGAGATTCGGGAAAATTGATGCGCATTGCAATTACCAGCACATTTTCTCATGACAGGAGAGGAGAGATGTCGCATGTCCATGTGAAGACACGATGGTGTATCCGGTGGAGTCCGTGTTCTGAAGAGAGGATCAAAAAAACAGGATTGCTGTGGACAGGGCACCGGGGCAGGCGCCATCGTGTGAAACAGGACTTGTAAGCGTCCAGCCAGAGTCTGGATTCCGAGAGTTTGACCGCCAACCCAGAAATTACTCGTTGATCAACACCTTCCGTACGGTGTTGCCGAAGTTACAACATCTAGTTGGACGACGATCGAGGCAGAACCTAATCTCCGGACCCTGCGGCGTTTTCTGATTACGTAGCTCCCTCTAAGCAGGCGAGCCAATTCGCGACGTATAATCTGCATTTCGCGACAATGCGCCAGGGCAACCAACGTTATCTGTTTAGCATAGGGAAGGCCATTCCTTCTTGTTCAGGCGCAATAATAATCCAATGACTTCGTTGGCTCGCTTCAAATTCGTGATCCTCGGCTGGGCGGGCGCTACCGTGTTTTTCACGGCCGTTCTGGAAATCGGCGAACTCGGCCATAAGCCCCTGGGCTTTGCCCTTTATTCGAATGCCGTGCATTTTGCCCTTTGGACACTCACCCTGCCGATTTTCACACGATGTATTCAGCGCTTCCCACTGAAAGTCCCAAAACGAATCCGGAATGCGGGGATCCTTCTGATCCTGATCGCAGTGCTGGCGATGATTGTGAATTTCACGCACTGGGCCATCGTTTTCCCAACCTTTCTCCCAGATCGCTCGCCTCTCCCCACGTTTGAAATCCTCCTCCGATCTGATCTATTCCGGTTTCTGCCCGACGAAATCCTGATTGGGCTCGTAATCGTAACTGCGATCGAAGCCTGGCAGGTGCTCAAGGATCTTCAGGTGGAACGAATGCGCGCGATGGACCTGGAGCGTCAACTCGCAGTCTCACGCCTGGAAGCACTTCGAATGCAACTTCACCCGCACTTTCTGTTTAATACTCTTCACACCATTGCGGGTTTAACCGTTGAAGACCCGGCCACGGCGCGGCGAATGGTGATTGCGCTTGGAGATCTTCTCCGCAGTACTCTCAAGGACACTGGCGACCGGGTGCGAACACTTGCCGAAGAACTGGAATACTCGGATTTGTATCTTGGGATCGAAAAACTCCGGCTCGGGGACCGGCTGTTGCTCAATTATGAGATTGAGCCCGCAGTTGCACGTGCCCTGGTGCCGCAGTTCCTTCTGCAGCCTCTGTTCGAGAATGCAATACGCCACGGCGCATCGCGAATGACCGGTCCCTGCGAGATCCGCTTTTGCGCAATCCGTAAATCGGGAACCCTCAATATCGTGATTCGCAACGATGGTCCCAAATGCACCCCTCGTTCTTCGCCGCCGCGATTCGGCGTGGGGCTTACCAATACGATTGACCGCCTGCAGATCCACTATGGAGATCGCCATTCGTTTCTGTATTCCGATCGGCCGGAGGGCGGAGTCCAGATCGAGATTTCCATTCCTTGCAGCGAGGCCGGCGATGGCGCTGGAGCGGCTGGCTCGATTAAAGAGCCTTTGTCAACGATGGATCACGACGATCAGACCAGCAGGGTGGCAGCTCCAACAATTGGATACACCTGAAAGCGCAGTTAAGATCGAGGAATCATGCGGAACGGACCAGAGCCCAGCTCTGCCACGGCGGGAATGGCGGCCCGCGTCCTCATTGTGGAGGACGAAGCGCATGCGCGTCATTATCTGCGTGAACTTCTCGACGACGAGCCCCGTGTGGAAGTCGTTGGAGAGAGTTCGAATGGCGTTCAGGGGGCTCAACAAATCCGGGAGTTGTCGCCTGATATCGTGTTTGTCGATATTCAAATGCCGGGTCTCGACGGGTTCGGAATGATTGATCAGGTCGCCGGATCCCGGCGGCCTCTCTTTGTCTTCGTGACGAGTTACAGCGAGTACGCAGTGAGAGCTTTCGAAATAGATGCCGTGGACTATCTATGCAAGCCTTTCGATAAAGAGCGCCTTTCGGTATCGATTGAGCGAGCGATGCGGCGACTGGACTCAACTGTCTCAAGCGTCGCTGACACTCAATGGCTCACGCGGCTCTCGATCAAAGATGACGAGCGCATCCTGTTCGTGCCCGTAGACGAAATCATCTGGATTGAAGCAGCCAACAAATATGTGATTATCCACACACCGGCTGGATCACACATTTTGCGGCAGACGATTCAGGGCCTCGAAGACCAGCTCAACCCGAGGGAATTCGTACGGACCCACAGATCGACCCTGGTGCGTAAGGCTGCGGTGCGGGGTTTGCACCCTCTCTTTCACGGGGACTACATTGTGAAACTCTTGAACGGTGCCGAGGTCTCGCTGAGTCGTAGTTTTCGAGGTTCGTTTTTCCGTGAGATGAGCCGGTAACTACGAATCATTGGTCTGCATTTCTCGGAGATGGTGTGACTGGGGTACCCCCCGGCCCCCGTCCCCCCGGGTGTTTTCTGCAATATCTTGAATTCAGGATAGTTGCCGGCCAGGGTCTACCCCAAGTACTCTCCTTTGAAGAACTTAGATCTCAAGACCGTGAAACAAAGGGAGTTGCAACGGATCTGAAGGGAGTTGGCCGCAGGTTGTCGCCTAAGAAAACGTGGCGCGGTTGAATCACCTGCTTTCAAGCTTAGCGAATCGGCTGATAAAACAAGCAAGCGAACGGCAGTCGCAAGTGGCTGAAGAGAGGTGAGTTGAAGGATCTTGTGAGGCGACGAACTTGACTGGGAAGGAAGAGCCGGTCGTTTGACTTTCGGCCGATGGAGAGAAATACAGATTAGTTGATCTCTTTTCCACTCCAAGAGTTCATGTCTCCACGCGACCGCATGCATTCATTTTTAGTCATCTCAAAGACAGGGCGGCGGCACTGATTCTGCACTGGATACATTGGCTTCGATACAAGTCTCGCAGCGTTTCCTCAGCAGCTTTCTTCAACTCACGAGCCTTAGCGCGCTCGCCCGAGGCATTAAGGACTGCGGCATAGGCCAATTCTCCTTCGAGGAACTTGATGTTGGTGCTTCCCGCAGTTTTCTCCAAAATTCCGAGGCCCGCGCGCATATTATCCAAAGCGTCTCGAGCGTCGCCAGCTTCGGCATTCGACTTACCGAGCAGCATATAACCCCACCCGACGATGAAATGTTGCTCCCCGTGCAAGTGTTTCCAAAGTGTCAATGCATGCTGGTAATCCAATTCAGCGGCGGAGTAATCCTTGTCTGCCTCATTCAGCCAACCTTGTGTAGAGAAGAGCGCGGCGAAGGAATCGTCATTGAGACCATTCGCATCCTTGGATGCTTCGAATGCGCGCTGCAGGTATCCTCGAGCCTCGCTTGTGCGCTTCTGACTGAGTGCAACATCTGCGAGGCTCCTGCACACCCCGCTCACGCCTGCATGATCATTGATTTCACTAAAGACACTCAGAGCTTTAACCAGCATCTTCCTCGCCGTTTCTGCGTCTCCCATATCACGATAGAGAATTGCAAACGAGTGTAAGGCCGCCGCATATTGGGATGCATATTTCAAATCGGTACCCGTGTTCTGCAAGGACTGTTCATAGGCGGTTATCGCTTCCTGATACTGTCCCTCCTGGTGATAGGCCATTGCAAGCAGCAGCCAGGCTTGGCCCAGGTCAGGCTCAGACAGACTGGCGGTCGAGGTGAGAGGCTTGATGAGTTCGATAACCTCGGCATACTGGCCCTGCTCGCTCAGTAGAAATGCATCTTGAAGCTTTTGTTGCGCAACCTCTTGACCCCAAACAGGCAAAGAAACAAGGGTGGCCAAGAACAGATGCAAGCTTACACGTCTCATAGCCTGATTCCTTCTCCTTCAGCTGGATTCGTTTCAAATGCGAACTGCATTGACTTTCCGCGGGAAGTTCGCTTCATGAAGGCAAGATAGCGATGACAAACAGAGAAACGCGAATGGTCTGACGCTGGGTGCAGGAAATGCGGCGCGAAGTGAGACAGCGAGGACTTAGGATGGAAGGCAATCGCCAGCAGCGGCCAAGGACGGGCGCGAATCGAGAACCCTCGGCTCGTGGAACAGCTGGTTCTCGACTACGAAATAGAGCCGAATGCGACGAATGCCGAAGTGCTCCAGTTGTTGTTTGAATTGATCCAACTCGCGCCAATAAACGGGCGTTTCGCTCCAAGCTGGAGGCGGACCTCGTCTTCATTCACCTAGCTTGAGAGATCAAGCAAGGTGACTGGAGACGAAATGAACACGCAACCGTTTGCAGATTGCTGCGGGTTGGCTATGAAGGCCGTCATGATAGCCGGCCGGAAGTGGGCAGTATTTCTTGTGGGGTTATTGGTTTCCGGGGCGGGTTTCGCACAGCAGTCCTGCATTCTAGGAATGCGAATCGACGGCGTGATTACCGATCCGACCGGGGCGGTAATTTCCGGTGCACGCTTAGAGGTCGGGACCGGAGCCACGGGCGTGACCGATGCAACGGGCCACTATACGTTCGCGTGTGTTCCCGTCACTTCAACCTCAATTACCGCAGATGCCGACGGATTCGCCCGGTCCATCGCCCGCGCACACGCTCGTGCAGGCGGTGCCGCGCATGTCAATCTCCAGCTTGCTGTCGCGCCAGTCGAGACGGATGTGCAAGTGAACGCGAAAGCGAACGAGGCAGACGACGGCCAAGCAGCAGGCACAACGGTACTCGGTACTGAGGATGTGCAACGGCTCTCCGACGATCCGGACGAATTTCTTCGCGAGTTGCAGAGTATTGCTGGGGGAACAGGTGGGCCTTCCGGTGGTGCCATCGTCACAGTCGATGGCTTTCAGAACAGCAGCGCGCTGCCTCAGAAGAGTTCAATCGCCTCCATTCGCGTGAATCCTGACTTGTTCTCTTCCGAGTATCAGAACCCGCCGTGGCTGGGCGCCAGGATTGAGATTGAAACCAAGCCAGGCGCCGGACCGTGGCACGGAGCCCTGTTCTTTGCCGACAGCGACAGCCTTTTCAACGCTACGGATCCGTTGTCCGCGGCCGCAACCCCCGCGAGCAGGCAGCGGTATGGGTTCGAACTCGGTGGGCCCATCACGCAGAAGAAAAGCGATGTTTTTTTCGCGCTTGAAAAGCGCGATATCGACGAGTTCAATGTGGTCGATGCGATGACATTGAATTCAAGCGACACTCCCGCGCCGTTGCAGCAATCCATTCCCGCTCCGCAACGGCTGTGGATCGGTTCCGCGCGCGCAGATTGGCGAATAGGCGCAAATGATCTGGCCACCGTTTCCTTTTCCTCAAACGTCAACAATCTTGGAAAGCAGGGCGCCGGCGGCCTGGTTCTTGCTGAAGCCGGTTACGACAGCATGTCAAGCGAATACGATCTGCGTCTGCTGAACACGCAGACCTTCGGCGCCAATCTGTTGCATGAGACGCGGATCGGCTACTCCTGGAAACGCACCGAGCAGACGCCTCTCTCAACGGAGCCTTCTTTGCAGGTGGCTGGCTATTTCGTTGGTGGCGGGTCATCCACCGGAGATCTCAACAACCGAGAACGCGATCTCGAAGCAGACGATGACGTAATGCTCACGCACGGCCGGCATACGCTGAAGTTTGGTCTGCAAGCGCTCGGCTTTTTCATACACGACTACGATCCGGACACCTTCAACGGCGCGTTCGTCTTTGGAGGGGGGAGCGCGCCTGCGCTCGACTCGCACAACAATCCGACCGGTGAAACAACCACGATCAGCGCAATTGAACAGTATCGTCGCGCAGTTTTGAACCTCCCTGGCGGAACACCTACGACCTTTCAGATCAACAGTGGAAATCCTCTTGTGCCCTTCAGTCAATGGCGGCTGGCTTTGTATGCGCAAGACGGTGCGAAGCTGAACGATCGCTTCACTTTGAATTCAGGCTTCCGCTATCAGTTTCAAACCGCACCCAGCAGCTTTACGAACTTCTCACCGCGCGGCGGCTTGAATTGGTCGCTCGACAAGAAATCGACATGGGTGGTTCACCTGCGAGCAGGATTCTTTTCAAGTGCGGTGGATCCAGGTTATGCCATGCAGATTGATCGATTGAATGGAATTCGCCAACAAGAGGAGACAACATATGCGCCAAGTTTCCAGAATCCGCAGACGCCTGTTGCCGGTTCGATCAGCGTGAGCACTTTATATCAGTTCCCGAAGACGTTCAGACAAATCCCCTCCTTTGCCACTCAGTTTGCAGTGGAACATGAGTTTTCGCGTCATTGGCATGCCGAGGGCGATTTCAATTACGGAGCGAACTGGGATCAGATCCGAGTAGAAAACATCAACGCTCCCATGGTTCGAAGCAGCATAGGCGTCGCGCCCGATCCAATCGCCGCTTTGCTTGCTCCGAGGCCGACGGCAGCCAACGAGAATATCTTTCGCTACGAGAAGCTGGCACATCTTCGGGGGAGATTCCTGGTTTTACATTTGCAGCAGAATGATTACAAGCGATTCGGCGTTTCCGCTTTCTACGTGCACATGGCTGGAGTCCGATCCGATGGAGGTTTCCGCGGTGAGAACACATCAGGGGCGGCCAATCCGCAGTCGAGTTACAGCGAGAGGGGCGAGTCATCGCGAGTGGATTGGCAGACATCTGGTCTCGGAGGCCTGTTCGGAAACGTGAAGCTGCCGCTGAAAGTAGAGTTCTCGAGCGAGCTTTTTGCAAGTACAGGCACGCCGTACAACGTCACTACAGGCACGGATGCGAATGGGGATGGCGACTTTAATGACCGGCCCTCATACGCTTTCAGCCCGGGCCCTGGAGTTTATAGCACGCCTTTTGGTTTGCTCACCACAAACTCGGTGAATGGAAACGTCCAGCGGAACATCGGGACGATGCCCGGAACCGTGCATCTCGACACGAACCTGAGCCGTTCCTTTGCCCTCCCTGGCAGCAAAGACCATCCGCGCACGTTTACATTTAATGCGCGTAGCGAGAACCTGCTCAACCATACCAATGTCACTGCAGTCAACACGATCCTTTCCTCCGGAGCGGTTGGGCAGCCCGTTGCAGCCGATACCGCCCGTCGCGTGGAACTGGGCATTCGATTTGCGTTTTAGCATTGTCCCACCTGAGCTGTTCACAGGCAAATTGAACTAGAAGGCTACGTGATTCTGTACTTTCAGGATAGATCGATCGAGCAACCATGATTCCGTCTGCTGAGCTTAACGATCGCCCGTTTAGGAGGCTCTCGGTAATTGCACGGACGAACCATGCTCAATGCTCCAGTCTGCTGACCCGCTCTCCAATGTGCCGATGCGTGCCGGGAAGCCATACCTTTTTGCGACTACAGCTCTGCCTTCTTCAGCTTCTATTCCAACCAATCTCGGAAAAGCCCCCTGTCCTTATTTAAGTATTAAGCGCTGGTCATTTCAATATCGAGCTAAGTTGGGGCGAACAACACCTCAACCGGTGGCATCCAAGATGCAACTAAAGCAGCATTTAGCTTCAAGCGTCACCTTGGTAACATACGCCTGAAAGTTAGCCGATTCCCCGATCGCCCAAATTTGAAGTTCTAATCTGCAGGCATCAACGAAGCGCAAGCGACGGCACTGCCTGCGTCGAGAACAGTTCGAGAAACTGGATGAGATTTCGTGTAAAGGCTCTCGTGTGCTTGGTGGTGGCTGGCGCAGCAGCGAGTCTGTACTCGACCTCTGGGCACGAAAACCGCGAGTGGCTACACTTCTTTGTGTATTTGTTAGCCATCCTCCTCAGTTCGGGGATGAAGGTGGCGCTGCCTAAGACCGAAGGCACAATGTGTGTCAATTTTCCCTTTATCCTACTGGGCATCCTGCAACTCTCCCCGCTTCAGGCCGTCATCCTCGCTGTCTCGAGCGTGGTTGCACAATGCCAGTTCCGGGTTATCAAGCCATTCACGCTCATTCAGATTCTGTTCAATGTGGCTAATGTAACAACGGCCACCGTGCTTGCATGGCTCACTTATGCGGGATGCCTCGGGCTAGTCCACAATGAGGTCGCACCTGCACTCGGGGTAGCGGCAACGGTTTACTTCGTTGCGAATTCTGTGCCGGTAACTATTATCGTCGCCTGGGACTCCAATATTTCGCCAATTGCCAAGTGGCGCCAGGAATTCCTCTGGTACGTGCCGTTCTACCTGATCGGCGCAATGCTGGCTGCAGCCGCCAACCTGATAGGCCTGATGTTCGGCTGGCTGACATCCCTTCTCTTGATTCCCCTGGTTTACACGGTGTATCGCGCCTACTGCGCACATACAGCAATTGTGCGCGACCGCGAGCGGCATATCCAGGAAACTGAGGCATTGCATCTCCGCACCATTGAAGGGCTGGCCATGGCGATTGAAGCCAAGGACCAGAACACGCACCGCCATCTAATGCGCGTTCGCGTCTATGTATCCGAGCTCGGCAAAGCCATGGGTTTAGACAAGCCGATCATGCAGGCGCTTACAACTGCGTCGTTCCTCCACGATATAGGTAAGCTGGCGGTTCCTGAGCGCATCATCAACAAGCCGGGCAAACTCACGCTGGACGAGTTCGAGAAGATGAAGATCCATCCCGTGGTGGGAGCGGACATTCTGGAACGGGTTCACTTTCCCTACCCGGTTGTGCCGATCGTCCGTTCGCATCATGAATCATGGGATGGAAGCGGATATCCCGATGGGCTCAAGGGCGACGAGATTCCCATCGGCGCACGAATTCTGACAGCGGTCGATTGCTTCGACGCACTGGCATCGGAGCGGCCTTATCGCCGAGCCATGCCAATCGATGAGGCCATGGCGTTCGTGAAAAAGCGCGCGGGAATACAGTTCGATCCGCAGGTGGTGCAACTTCTGCAGGAACGTTATCTGGAACTCGAAGAGTTGGCGCGCCAGCAGATCGAGGAAGTAGAGCCGCTCAAAACCGAGCTCTTCATCGATCGCGGCGCCGCTCCCGGGGCCGGCTTCGTGTCCGAACTGAACGTGGAGTCAGAGCCGCAAGATTACACGGAAGCGCAGACGCAACAAGATACGCTGAGTCTGATTGCGAAAGCTTCGCGCGAGTCCCGGGCAGTCTTCGAATTGAGCCGGTTGCTCGGCGGATCGCTCAGCTTGCACTCGTTGTGTGAAATGTTTTCTGAACGTCTGCGGCCGTTTGTTCCATTCGATTGCTTTGGGGTGTACCGCAAGCGTGAAGAAGCTCTGGCTGCAGTTTATTTGGGTGGCCCGCTTGCGAAGGTGTTCTCTGAACGTCCCATTCCACTTGGAGAAGGATTATCCGGTTGGGTAGCCGATAATGAGCGACCGATCATCAATGGCAATCCGACTGTTGAACCGAACTTTGAAACAGGCATCGAGTCGATTACCGAGAACAGTTCGGCGCTTGCCATTCCTCTCTTCAACCTGAATGGCGTTGCTTTCGGTGTGCTCAGTCTTTATTCGCGGAGACAGGCGGCGTTTTCGAAGGATCATCTCCGCATTTTGCAGGCTGTCGAATCCAATTTCTCGCTTGCACTTCAGTACGCCTGGAATTTTGAATTTGAGCAACACGCTGTGCACTCATCAGCGCTGAGGGAGTTCCTGGGGGCTGTCGACTTGGAAGCCGCAGACGCCCGCGAAACCGGGAAGCACATCGGAGTGGCGATTTGCGACGTCAATGCGCTTTCAGGAACTGGCGAGGCCGAGGCGGCCACAGGTCTGAATACTATCGTTGAAGCATTGCAACACGGCCCGAGCCCCGCGGCCACGGTTATGCGCACCTGCGCAGACCAGGGAGCAGTCCTCTTTTCTGCGGCGCCAGATGCATCAGCCGAGAATCTCAGTGACGGATTTGAAATCGTATTACGTGCGAGAGTAAGACGCGCGACAGCCGCCTCCACCGGCATTGGCATTGCCCTGCATCCGCAGGATGGCGATACCGCCGAGCAGCTTTTGGGGGTGGCATTTCGCCGAATGCACCGGCGGGCGCAGGATCTGCGCACCGAACGCAGAGAGCCCCAGGGCGGAAATGCATTGGAAGGTGCATTAATTCTATGAAGGCCGCGGCTGCTGTGGCCAGGTGGTTTGCCCGAACCCTCGCCATTGTCCTGCTAGCGATCGTCGGCTCAACAATTCTGGTCCGCTTGGCTCCTGGTTATTTGAGCGACGCGCGTGAGATTGACTCGCGCTACGGAGATGCAGTACGCGCGGAGCTATCCGCTGAAGCCGCACGGAGCGGAACACTCACGCATCTGCTTTCAGCGGAGTTTCTGGGGTGGATGCGCGGAGACGGTGGGGTTTCTCGCCAATATGGAGTGCCGGTTTCAGAACTGATACTTCCGCGCCTTGAAGTGACGGGCGGGCTGATGCTGCGTGGTCTCGTCCTGGCTTGGACGCTGGCACTGTGCACTTCGCTTCTTTCGAGCGCCGCACGCAAGCCGTCGGTTTTGTGGCAAGCGCCGGCCGCACTTCTGCTCGCCGTGCCCACTGCGGCAATGGCCACTTTGTGCCTGCTTGCCGGCTATGGCGGCCCGGTGCTGGTAATGGCTTTGCTGCTCTCTGCGAGGGATTTCAAGTTCCTGCATCACACGCTGCGGAAGGCCTGGTTCGACCCGCATCTGTTGCAGGCGCGCGCGCAGGGTATAAGAACTCACCGTTTGATTTTCGGATTTGTTCTGCCGTCCGTTCGTTCCCAGGTGTGTGCTCTTGCCTCGCTTTCGATCGTCACCGCACTCAGCGCTCTTGTGCCGGTGGAAGTGATTTTCAATGTGCCTGGCCTTGGTCAACTCGCATGGAATGCCGCACTCAATCGTGACCTTCCCGTGCTTTTGTCGGTAACCATAATTGTGGCATTGGCGGTTACACTGGCAGGCCTCGCGTCCGACCGGCCGGGAGAGTGGAGAAGCGCATGAGAGCTAACCTTGCAGCAAAGTCTCTGCTCGGCGTTCTCGTGCTCGCGGCAGTCATTGTTGTCTCCAGGCCCGGTGCGAGCTACTCGCATCAAGACCGTGAATCGCCACTGGCAGCGGCCTCAAAACAGCATCCTGCAGGTACTGATGCGCTTGGCCGAGACCGGCTGGTGCGCGTCTCGGCTGCGCTGCTGCTCAGTCTTGCCGGCGCGGTAGCCGCTGCAGCGCTCACAACTGCAGCGGCCGGGGGTGTTGGCGTGCTTGCTGCCTTCGGCCCCGAGTCCATGGGCTGGATTGCCATGTTAATTTGCGACGTATTTCTGGCACTGCCATGGATGTTCCTGCTCATGATCGTTCGCTCGGCTCTTCCTCTGTCTGCCTCACCGATGAACTCAGCTGTCGTCACATTTCTGGTTCTGGCTGCACTAGGGTGGCCAGCCTGTGCTCGAGCGGTGAACAAGGGAGCACACAACCTTAAAAGCTCCGACTGGATGCTCCATGCACGAGCGGCTGGTTTGCGCCGCAGACAACTTGTCCGTACGGCCGTGCCCAATTTGCTGCCTGTGCTTTTGCCGCAATTTCTCATCTCGATTCCAGCGTTTGTGATTGCGGAGGCAAACCTTGGCGCAATCGGATTGGGTATCGGTGAACCGCTACCCTCCTGGGGCGGCATGCTGCTCGAACTCGACAACTCACCGATGCTGTTCGAAACACGCTGGGTGTATTTTCCAATCGCCCTGCTGATTATTGTCTTACTTCTGCTGGAAGCGATTGCGATGGAGGCCTGACGAATGCGATTCGTGGCTGCAAGTTTGGCTCTCTTCTGCGCGCTCCTGACGCCTTTCGGCGCTGTTTCATGCGTTGCGCAAGCCGCGCCTCGACTGTCCGGCGAGCTGGCGTGGACGATCGGATACGATCCAAAAACATTCGACCCTGCCAAGGTCGACGATCAGGAGTCGGAGCTGGTGCGCTATCTCACCGCAGGCGTGTTATTGCGTTTTAATCGGTTCTCGCAACGAGTCGAGCCGGCGCTGGCGGAGAGTTGGAGCCTTTCCCCGGATGGCAAAACGCTCACGTTCAAGATGCGCCCGGGAGAGAAATTCTCCGACGGCAGCAGCCTTACGGCGCAAGATGCGGCGTGGTCTATCCGCCGTGTTCTTCTGCCGGCGACTGCAGCGCCAGTCGGAGAAGAGTTTGTGTCTCCGGCGAGCGTGACTGTCGATACACCTGATCCCACAACTGTAGTTGTAAATCTGTCCAGGCGCATCGTGGGCATTGGCAAGGTCTTCGATGAAATTGCAATCGAACCGATGAACCGTCCCAGCGATGGCCGCATCACAGCAGGTCCGTTCATTGTGGCAGATTATCGCCGTTCACAGTATGTGCGTCTGCGTCGCAATCCGTACTACCGGGGTGTTGTGACCGGTGCACCCGCTTATGCCACCGGGATTCGACTGGACATTCTGGAGAATACTGAACAGGAGATTCGGCTTTTCGAACACGACGAATACGACCTCATCGATGAACTGCAGCCCGACTATTTCGAAATGCTTCGCCACCGAGATCCCGCCGCCGTGCGTGATCTCGGTCCGTCACTGAACACCGAGCAAATGTGGTTCAATCAATCGCCCGTGGCCCCGCTACCCACGTGGGAAAAAGGCTGGTTCGCAAGCCGCGAGTTTCGTGTAGCCGTTTCCCAAGCGATTCATCGCGATGACCTGGCCCGCGTCGCATATCTGGGCCATGCAACGCCTGCTTATTCCTTCATCTCGCCTGCCAACACCGCATGGTATAACCGCAACATTTCCGCGACTCATACAGATCTTGCCGCTGCCAGAGCCGGTCTTGCCCGCGCAGGATTTTATTTCAGCGGTTCTCAACTCATCGACGCCACGGGTCACGCCGTAAAGTTTTCCATTCTTACCAACGCAGGTAATGAAGCACGGCAAAAAATGGCCACACTGATTCAGCAGGACCTGGCAGCCCTTGGAATGCAGGTGTCAGTTGTTGCGCTTGATTTTCCCGCGCTGATTGAACGCCTGATGCACACGCAGGACTACGAGGCGTGCCTGTTAGGACTGGAAAACGTGGATCCGGATCCAAACACGATGATGAATCTGTGGCTCAGTTCTTCGCCAAACCATCAATGGAACCCATCAGAGAAAGCGCCCGCAACCGGGTGGGAAGCCGAGATCGATCGTGAAATGAATATCCAGGCGAGCAGTGCCTCGGATCCTGTGCGCAAGCAGGCTGTTGACCGTGTGCAGCAAATCATTGCCGATCAACAGCCATTCATTTATCTGGTTTATCCGAATGTTCTGGTCGCTATATCGCCGCGGCTTGGTGGCGTGCGCCCCGCACTGCTGGCGCCCAATCTTGTGTGGAATGTTGATAACCTCAGGCTGACGGGGGCGCAATGAACAATGGACCTCTATTGCAAGTCCAACTCGATGCTGAATATGCCGGGAAGCCAGTACTGCGCGACATACGCTTCGAACTCGAACATGGTCAGGTGCTCGGACTTGTAGGAGCCAGTGGAGCCGGCAAGAGCACACTGGTCCTGTCGCTGCTGGGTCTTCTGCCCTGGCGCGGCGGTCGCGTCACTGGCAAAGTATTGTTTGAAAGCGAAAACCTGCTCCAGCTTTCAGAACGCAAGCTGCGTAAGCTGCGAGGACGCAGGATCGCGTACATCCCGCAAAGCCCCATGACTGCACTAAACTCGGCGATCAGCCTGAGGAGCCACTTTCTTGAAGCCTGGAGGGCGCACAGCGGCGAGGGCCAAACCATGCTCGACATCCGCATACACGAGTTACTCACTGAAGTGCGGCTACCATCCGATGCGGAGTTCTTGCGCCGGCGTCCAGCACAGATTAGCGTCGGTCAGGCACAACGCGTGCTGATCGCGCTCGCCCTATTGCACAGGCCGGCGCTGATTATTGCCGATGAGCCCACGAGCGCGCTCGACCCGGTAACGCAATCGCAGATCGTCGGGCTGATCAAGGCGCTGAATCGGCGCCATGGCGCTACACTACTCTATGTCTCACACGACCTCGTATCGGTGCTGCAACTCAGTAACCGGATCGCTGTTCTTCACTCGGGGACAATTGCCGAGAACTTGCCAGTGAATGAACTGGGAACCGCGCGTCATCACTCTGCACGGGCGCTTCTCGCGGCCCTTCCCGTTCCACTTGACGTGCTCCTGCGCTATCGGGACCGCTTGGAGGATGAGGAACAGGGCGTCATCCCGCAACTCTGCAATGTTGCAAACAATTGCATCAGTCATGCATGACTTATGCTTCCGTCTGTGACTTGGGCCGGAGCTATCTTATTTTCCAAGGTCAGGCCGCACGGAATTGATGAGAAATGTCGAAGAGCTATAGACTCCGGCGATTCATCACCATTGGATTACCCAAGTAAGTACTCAATCGGATTACTCATGCACCATTACTCCTCCACCTGTTGTGCCATTGATTCCAGAGCGCATACAAATAAGAATCGGTAACTATGGAACTGTAGTCTTCCCCCACGGGCTACGACCCTGATCATCAGTCAAAGAACGTGAGCTGGCTGAAAACCCATTGAGAGGTCACCATGTTGCGCTCGCGCATTCGTGTCGTATTCTTCCTCAGTTTGCTGATTGTATTCACCGCCCACTTAGAAGCTCAGACCGCCAGCAGCAAGATTTCCTGGGATCTTCAAAATCAGCCGTCCACGGGAAACGTGCCGGTCATCGTCCAGTATTACAACCCACCTTCGTCGCTTGAGACTCTTTTACTGGGTTTGCTTGGCGGTGTGGTGAATCTCGTGCTCGGAACGATAAACGCACTTGCGATTAATGTCCCCTACAACAGCCTGAATGCACTTGCCGCAGACGCGAACGTGAAATATATCTCCCTTGATCGCTCAGTTGCTGCCAGGCAAGAGGTTGTGATTCCGGCAGCCAATTACACTGTCGAGCCCATCAATGCTCCCGTCGTGTGGCAGAAGGGTTATATTGGCACCAATATCGGCGTAGCAGTAATCGACAGCGGCATCACGCCTGCACCGGACCTCGCGAGCAACTCTCTGACGCTTCCACTCGGCCAGCCGATTGTGGCGCAGCTTCTCGCTGCGACGAGTGAAGTGGCTCCCTGGAGCAACGGCCGTATCGTTTACAGTCAGAACTTTGTTCCCGGCCAATCGGACGCGCTCGATCACTACGGACACGGTACGCACGTATCCGGCCTTATCGCGGGAAATGGCGCGCAATCCTCCGGTGCGCAGTATTTCCGGACATTCTACGGATCGGCTCCCAACGCCAATATCATCAACCTGCGCGTCCTCGACGAAAACGGTGCGGGAACTGATTCCGCTGTGATTGCAGCCATCAGCCGCGCGATCGCTCTTAAGAACACCTTCAACATCCGCGTGATCAATCTATCGCTCGGCCGTCCTATCTATGAGAGCTATACGCTCGACCCGTTGTGCCAGGCGGTTGAAAAAGCCTGGCAGGCAGGTATCGTGGTTGTGGTGGCTGCAGGCAATGATGGACGCGACCTCAACGCGAGCCCGGAGGGCTATGGCACCATCAATGCGCCGGGCAACGATCCCTATGTGCTCACAGTAGGTGCGATGAACACACAGTTCACGCCACAACTTAGCGATGACATTATTGCGAGTTACAGTTCCAAGGGGCCATCTTTTGTTGACCATTTCGTAAAGCCGGACATTGTCGCACCCGGCAACCTGGTGACGAGCCTCGAGTATGCAGACGATCAACTCGCGGTCGAGAATCCTTCCTTCTACACGTGGTATTCGTTCTACCAGACGAACGGAAGCGAGACACCTTCCTCCGCTTACTTCCCGCTCAGCGGTACCAGCATGGCGACCGGTGTAACAAGCGGCGCCGTAGCGGACCTGCTGCAGGCCGCGCCGCAACTTACACCTAATCAAGTGAAGGCCCGGATTATGGCCAACGGCGACCGAAGCTACTTCCCGGCCACAAGCAGTGTTACTGCAGATGGCATTGTGTTCAATGCGAACTACGATGTTTTTACTGTGGGAGCGGGCTACCTGGACATCGCCGCGACGATCCAGGCCGCGCTGTCGAATAACGACCCCGTTCCTGCCGGCACCGCGATGTCGCCGGTGGCCACATACAACGCAACTTCAGGACAAACTACGGCCGTGACCGACCCAAGTGCGTTGTGGCAGCCGGCCGGACCGTGGTCGGCATCCAGCGTTTACGGCAACCACGCGTTCATCTCCGGTGCAAATTCACCTGCGATTTGGGGCACCACAGGGATATGGGGCGAAGAAGACCCAAATGGATTTACGGTTTTGTGGGGTAAAACTGGTCCTTGGAGCGAGGGTACGCCAGACGCTGCAACCGTTCTGTGGGGCAAGAGTTCAACTGAAGGCTCGACGGTACTCTGGGGAAAGTCTGGCGACTCGGGGTCAAACGTTCCAACCGAGTAACTGATAGCCTTCATCGGAAACGCCCAGAG
>Ga0335072_10001943_pt1 | contig 32764 bp, 36 predicted proteins | sample Lox_Sample_21_FD_206725 | JGI IMG/M metagenome (GOLD analysis project Ga0335072, IMG submission 206725) | Soil microbial communities from Loxahatchee National Wildlife Refuge, Florida, United States - Lox_Sample_2.1 | ecosystem: Environmental > Terrestrial > Soil > Wetlands | place: USA...
AGGCAATCATGACCGGGACCGGGACTTTTATTCATCGGTTTGTTCCGGCCGAAGACAGCAAGCGCACGCTGCTGGTGCTGCACGGGACGGGCGGCAATGAGGATGATCTGCTGCCCGTGGCGCGTATGCTCGATCCGGAGAGTGCCTCGTTAAGCCCGCGCGGCAAAGTGCTGGAGAACGGCGCGCCGCGATTCTTTCGACGCTTGCGCGAAGGCGTCTTCGATGAAGAAGACGTGATCCGGCGCGCAAATGAACTGGCGGATTTCGTCGTCGCTGCCGTCAAAGAAAATGGCCTGGATGCTTCGCAGGTGGTTGCTGTCGGATATTCGAATGGCGCGAATATCGGGTCGGCCATGATGCTGCTGCGTCCTGAGATTCTTCGCGGGGCTGTGCTTTTGCGCGGGCAGACGCCACTGGTTCCTGAGACACTGCCCGATCTCACGGGGAAGGCTGTGTTTCTGTCGTCGGGAAAGTTCGATCCGATTGTCGATGCTGAGAATGCGAGTGCGCTCGCGCAGATGCTTAAGCGGGCGGGAGCGGATGTCACGCACAAGCTGCTGCAGAGCGGGCACGAGCTTACGCGCGTGGATATTGATGACGCTCGCGAGTGGCTTTCGCGGCTCGCCTGACTGTTCGTCAATGAACAGGGCGTCATTCTGAGCGCAGCGAAGGTTCTGTTTTCTCTTGGGCATCGCGAAAAACAGGTCCTTCGCTGCGCTCAGGATGACACTCGGGTGCGGTAACTGACAGTTAGTGAAATAGCGACAGATCGATTGCGTCGGCCATGGCCTTGTATCCGGCGTCTTTCGGGTGCAGGTGGTCGCCGGAGTCGTAGTCGGGCAGGAACTGGTCGGGATGCGCCGGGTCTTGTGTGATCTTGTCGAAATCGATCACGCCGTCGAAGACGCCGCTGGTTCTGATCCAGTGATTGTAGGCCTGGCGGACCTGTTCGCCCTGCGGTGACGAGTAGCCTGTGGGCAGATACGGCGTGAGGGTTGCGCCGAAGACTTTGATGCCGTGCTGGTGGGCGCGGGTGACGAGCTGCGACAGGCCGAAGATCAGGTCGTCGGCGGTTATGTTGTCGCCGGGCTCGTGCGGGTTTTTCAGGCGGCCGATGTCGTTGATGCCTTCGAGAATGATGAGGTACTTCACGCCGCTCTGCGCGATTACGTCGCGGTCGAAGCGGGCGAGCGCGCTCGGGCCGTATCCATCATGCAGCAGGCGATTGCCGCTGATGCCCTGGTTCAGCACGCTGAGGTGCGCGGTCTTCTTGTCGGCCTGCAGGCGCGCGGCGAGTACATCGGGCCAGCGGTGGTTGGCGTTGGGCGTAGACTGAGCGCCGTCGGTGATGGAGTCGCCGAGAGTTACGATCGCGGCTGAATGATCGGCGGCGCTGGTGCTTACGTCGATTCCTTTTACAAAGCACCACGAGGTGATGGGGCTTGAGTTGTCCGCCGTGGGCGCGGCGGCTGCGTTGCCGCGCAGCACATAGTTTGTTGAGTGCCCGGCGGTGTGGCAGGTGGTATTGCTGATCTGCTGCTCGGGTAAGTAAATGCTGACTACGAGATCGGAAAGCGGAGTGGCCAGCATTGCAACCGGATCGCTGAGGATGAAGGCTCCGGCGGGAATTTCGACCGTTGGCTTGCCGTTGAACGTGAGCGCGTGGTCGGAGTTCGGCTGAATCGATCCGCCGCCCGTACTGACGGCGATATCGGCTGCGCCCACCTTGAGCGCTTGGGTGCCGAATTCGTTGGTGAGCTGCACCCGCACGGACGGCCCGCCCATGCTGATGTGCACGATGTTGCGATAGGTGGAATCGGCCGGGCTTGGCTGGCCCGAATTCACGACCGAGCCTACGGGCGAAGCTGCCCACGTCCCAACCCAGTTTGAACTTGGCGCCTGGGCCAGAGCCGCGAGGCCGCCAATCCCCAAAACAGCGAATGCAAGAATTTTCCGTAGCATCTATCCCTCTGACAGGAATGTATTTTTCGTTCGGGATGAGTGTATGACGATCACGCCGGTGAGCGCACGTTCGCGGGTAACTTCAGGTCATAAAATGGAAGAAAGGAATTAATACCAAGATGAAATTGAAATTGCCTGAAGGCTCGTTCAAGGCGTATCTGTTTGACTGCGACGGCACCATCGCCGACTCGATGCCGCTGCACTACATCGCGTGGAAGAAAGCGCTGGGCGAGTGGGGCTGCGATTTCGATGAAGATCTTTTTTATGCGTGGGGTGGTATGTCTGTGACCAAGATCATCTCCACGCTGAATGAGCAGCGCGGGCTCCAGATGCCGGTCGATCTGGTGGCGCACAGAAAAGAGAGCCTGTACTACGAGATTCTTCCGCAACTCACTGCTGTGCCTGAAGTGCTGGAGCACATTGAAGCTCAGTACGGCCGGATTCCGTTTGCTGTCGCCTCCGGCAGCACGCGCGAATCGGTTACGGCTTCGCTGACTACGCTCCATTTGCTCGACCGCTTCGAGACGCTGGTCTGCATGGGTGACTACAAGAAGAACAAGCCCGATCCGGAGTGTTTTCTGCTGGCGGCGAAAAGGCTTGGTGTTGCGCCGCAGGATTGTCTCGTCTTTGAAGACTCGGAGCTAGGCATTCAGGGGGCGACCGCGGCGGGCATGGCTTCGGTAAAGGTTCCGCTGCCGAGGGATCGCGCTGTGACGGTGTGAGCCAATTGGAATGTTGGGATGAGGGCATGACTGAAGACTATCTGCGCTACTACGACCTCGAAACGTATCTTTTTGAAGACGTTTGCAACAAGTTTCACAAGAATCAACGGCTTGATGCTTTTGATTTGTTTTCTATCATCATCTGGAAAGCTGAACGAGCGAAGTCGAAGCTTGCTCATAGACTGATTAAGCAAGCTGGTAGTTTGGAAGTCGCTGCAGACGAGTTTACGCATGCTCTATTTGAGGCTAAGTCTCCGAAAGACCGTCTATTCCTAACGATGGAGACATGGGGTTTCTATTTGCCGATGGCATCGGGCAATTTTGAGCGTACTCTGGCCTGAAGAGTTCACTGTTTACGATGTTCGAGCGTGTGGTGAACTTGGCGACTTCAGTAAGCTGGGAAATCTGACCTTCGAACATCTATGGCCGAAATATTGTGCCTATTGCGACGCTGTGAGGGCAGCTGTTCCTCAACATGATGCCTTACGCGATAAGGACCGATTTCTGTGGGGCAAGTCTACGGCGCGTCAGCTTAAGGAAGAAATCTCGAAAGGTTTTGCAGAGGCAATCAGCGAGGGCTGAACTCCGGGAGCGACAAACCTCTGCTGAAAATGCTACGATCACAGGTTTTCGCTTGATCATTTTGCATCGGAGTCATTCATGAGTTCTGAAGTCGCAGTGCCGGACGTTACCACCTACCCTTTTAAGCTCACCGATGAGCAGGAGCATCTGCGGCGCGAGATCCGCGACTTTGCCCAGCGCGAGATTGCGCCCAACGTGATGAAGTGGGACGAGGCCAGCGAGTTTCCCGCCGATGTGGTGAAGCAGCTTGGGCAGATGGGATTGATGGGCATGATCTTTCCCGTCGAGTACGGCGGCGCGGGTCTTGGCTATGTCGATTACATGACGGCGATTGAAGAGTTGTCGGCGGTAGATGGGTCAATCGGTATTATTGTGGCCGCACATAACTCGCTGTGCTCGAACCACATCTTTCTTGCTGGAAATCAAGAACAGCGGCGGAAATACATTCCGAGGCTCGCGAGCGGCGAATGGCTGGGAGCTTGGGGGCTGACTGAGCCGAACTCCGGCTCGGATGCAGCCGGCGCGAAGACAACTGCCGTTCGCAAGGGCGACAAGTGGGTGCTGAACGGCAACAAGACGTTTATCACCAACGGTCATTATGCAGATGCGGCCGTGGTTATTGCGGTCACTGACAAAACTCAGGGCACGCATGGATTGTCGGCGTTTGTCGTGGAAAAAGGCACGCCGGGATTTCGTCCCGGCAAGAAAGAAAACAAGCTGGGACTGCGCGCGAGCGATACCTCGGAGCTGATCTTTGAGGACTGCGAAATTCCGGCGGACAATTTGTTGGGCAAACTGGGCGAAGGATTCGTTGACTCGATGCGGGTGCTCGACGGCGGCCGGGTTTCGATTGCGGCTTTGTCGCTGGGCATTGCGCGCGGCGCGCTTGAAGCGAGCTTGCGCTACGTGAAAGAGCGCAGGCAATTTGGCAAAGCGATCGCCGAATTTCAGGGCGTGCAGTGGAAGCTGGCCGACATGGCCACGGAACTGGATGCGGCGCGGTTGCTGACGCTACGTGCCGCGGTGCTGAAAGACGCGGGTCAGCGCGTTACGCGAGAGTCCTCGATGGCGAAGCTGTATGCGAGCGAAGTCGCAGTGCGCATCTGTGACGAGGCAGTTCAGTTGCACGGCGGCTATGGATTTATCAAGGACTATCCGGCGGAGAAGTTCTATCGCGACGTGAAACTTTGCACCATCGGCGAGGGAACGAGCGAAATTCAGCGCATGGTGATTGCGCGCGAGATTCTGAAGGTGATGCCGTCGCGCGGCTAGGCATCAAAGCATCAAACTGGTGATGCTATGATGCTTCCATGAGGACCACGGTTACTCTCGATCCGGATGTCGCACAAATGCTGCGGAAGACAGTTCGTGAGCGCGATGTAACGTTCAAACAGGCTGTCAATGAGGCCATTCGCGCGGGACTAAAAAAGGATGTCAACAAGCGGCCCAAGTTCCGGCAAAGAACCTTTTCCATGGGGGCTGAGCAGCTGTTTCCGTGGGACAAAGCGCTGCAGGTAGCAGCTGCGCTTGAAGACGAAGAACTGATCCGCAAAATGGCGTTGGGCAAATGATCCTCGTTGATGCGAACCTTCTCATCTACGCGGTAAATAAGGACGCTCCTGAACATGAGGCCGCCCAACGCTGGCTCGAATCTGCAATTGCAGAGAATGGAGCCATCGGCTTTGCGTGGATTGTAATGCTTACGTTCCTGCGCATCACAACGATGCCTCGGTTGTTCCAGCGGCCTCTTACGGTAAGAGAAGCCCTGCAGACGGTGGAGGCATGGCTTGAGCATCCTGGGGTGACCGTTGTTCATCCAGGCGAACGCCATCCTCGCATCCTTCACGATCTATTGATCAAGGTCGGGACGGCAGGCAACCTGACAACCGATGCCCACATTGCTGCCCTAGCCATCGAGCATCATGCGGAGCTCTGTACCGTAGATCGCGATTTCGCCAAGTTTCCCGGACTACGCTGGCGCAATCCGCTAGGTTCCAGATGAGCAGTGCTTTACCGCGTGTGGAGCATGATATTCGTCTCCTCGTTGAGCGGTTGCGTTCCGGTGATGTGCGCGCCTTGGCGCGTGCCGTTTCTCTGGTGGAGAACGATGCGGCCTCTGCTGCTGAAGTCTTATCGGGATGCTTTCCTTATAGTGGGCGTGCCTTGCGGATCGGCGTCACCGGTGCTCCGGGCGCGGGGAAGAGCACGATTGTCGATAAGCTGGCGCGGCGTTATCGTAGCGCTGGCGTGATGGTTGGCGTGATTGCTGTCGATCCCACCAGTCCTTTTACCGGCGGCGCGATTCTCGGCGACCGCATTCGCATGCAGGAGAATCTAAGCGATCCGGGATTCTATGTGCGCAGCATGGCGACGCGTGGCTCGCTGGGCGGGCTGGCGAGGACTACGGCTGATGTCGCGTCCGTGATAGAAGCCAGCGGCAAAGACGTGATCCTGATTGAGACGGTTGGCGTCGGACAGGACGAGATCGACATCGTGCGCCTTTCCGATGTGACCATCGTTGTGCTGGTGCCGGGCATGGGCGACGATGTGCAGAGCCTCAAGGCGGGAATCATGGAGATTGCCGACCTTTTCGTTGTGAACAAGTCTGACCGCGAGGGCGCTGACCGCGTGGAAAAGGAAGTGCGCGCGATGCAATCGCTGGCGACGAGCCACGGCGACTGGGTGCCACCGGTGGTGAAGACGATTGCATCGAGCGGCGAGGGAATCGATAGACTGATCGCAGCGATTGCGCGGATGAAAGAATGGCTGGGGACGGATGGGCGCATGGAAGCGCGGCGCAGGAAATACTGGCGCGAGCGCATTACGGAGATGATGCGGCATGCGTTGATGCTCCAGGTGCGCAAGCATGGACTGAGCGACGCGGCACTCGACGCCTATGCGGCTCGCGTGGCCAGCAAAGAGGAAGATCCCTACAAGCTCGTGCCGGAGCTGGTCGCGCGTGTGGTGAAGGCGTAGACGGCATGATGCCGGGAACGAAGAAGAAGCAGATTCTTCGCTACGCTCAGAATGACAAGAGAGAGTAAGGTCAAGACTCATGACGAAGATCGATCATCTTGGAATTGCGGTGAAGAGCATTGCCGCTGCGCGCAGCTTCTACGAATCGCTCGGGCTGCATGTTGTGCAGGAGGAAACTGTCGAGCACGAGAAAGTGCGCGTGGCGATGATTCCTGTAGACGAAAGCCGGATTGAACTGCTGGAGCCGACCGTTGATGACTCGCCGGTAGGAAAATTTCTGGCGAAGCGTGGCGAAGGGTTGCATCATGTAGCGCTGCATGTCGATGATATTTCGGCCACGCTGGAAGAACTTAAGGCGAAGGGAGCGCGGCTTATTTCCGATGAAATACAGATCGGCGCGGGCGGGCATTTGTATTTTTTTGTGCATCCGTTGAGCGCGGGAGGCGTGCTGCTTGAAATCTGCCAGGATCCTATTGCGGATGTCTAAATGCTGCTAGCCATCGACACCTGCGGAAGCATCGGGACCATCGCTCTTGCTCGCAGAGAGGGCGAGAAGATCATTGTGCTCGGAACGGTGGAGCTTGCTGGTAAGACCTATTCCGCGATGCTGGTGCCGCGTCTGCGCGAACTATTAGACGCACACCATATTAGCTTGCAGCAGATTGAGGCGATTGTTGTCGTCAACGGACCGGGGAGCTTTACCGGCGTTCGCGTCTGCGTGAGCGCGGTGAAGGGGCTGGCTGAGGTCTTTGCCACGCCCGTGATTGCCGTGTCGAGGCTGCGGGTGCTGGCGCACAAGGCTCAGACGCAATACGCAGCGCTCGATGCCGGCCGCGGCGAGTTTTATTTTCGAGATGACAATCTGCTGATGCCGCGTGAAGCGCTCCTGTCGCTGAATGAATTGCAGGACGAACTGGAATTAGCTCCTCTCGGTACGCTGGCCGTCTGTGAGGAGAAGATTGCGGCTGTTTTCTCTGAGGCGCAGCTCGTGGCTTTGCCTACTGCCTCCGACGCGCTTGCCGTTGCCTTGCCGAGATTGCTGGAGCGCGACTTCGACGATCTTGCGTCGCTGGACGGCAACTATTTGCGGCGTTCCGACGCTGAGTTGTTTGCTAAACCGAAATCCGGAGCCCTTGCTGGGCAATGAGCTGGATTATCCGTCGTATGGCTGATGGCGATATCGACGCGGTACTGGCGTTTGCTGAGACGATTCCTGAAGCCCCGCACTGGAATCTCGAGGAATATGGCCGTTGCGTCGGGTTGGACGAATCTGGTCCGCTGCTGCGCGCCGGCTTTGTCGCCGAGGCTGAGGGGGGTTTGCTGGGGTTTTCGGTTGGGAAGCTGGTTGCTGGCGTCTGCGAGCTGGAATCGATTGCTGTGGCTCAGGAAAATCGGGGGCAGGGAATCGGCCGTGCGCTTCTCCAAACGTTGGCTGATTGGGCGCTGGTCAAGGGAGCCGCACGCATCGAGCTCGAAGTCCGCGCCTCAAATGCCAGAGCCATAAAGCTTTATGAGCAGGCTGGTCTGCAGCGCGAAGGTCTGCGGCCGGCTTACTACCGGTCGCCGGAGGAAGATGCGGTTCTGATGGGCAAGGTCCTGTTGCCTGGTGGAAAACTTCCTTGAAAATCGCATTGCCAGTGGGCTTCCTCGGGTGATAGTTTTTTCGTCTTAGAGAGTACGTAGGAGGTATGTTCCATGGATATGGAAACGTTCGGGTCACCGAATAGTGAGGCAATACAGCATTTGCAAGAGCAGCACCGGCACTATTCGGAGAAACTGGAAAGCCTGCTCCAGAAACCCTACCTTTCAGCCGAGGAACAACTCGAAGAAGTCCGCTTGAAAAAGCTCAAATTGTGTGTGAAAGACCAGATGGAAGCGCTGCGTCACGGCGTTCTCCACCACGTAGCGTAACGCTGCCATCGCATTCTTAACTGTCGCCCGGGCGACAGCGGGTAACGTGTGGTTACCTTCTGTCGTCGTCACAGGCTCTCTATCCGGAACAAAGACAGCAGCGAAAAATTTATAATGAGAGAATTATCTCTCATGGTTCGTGACGGTTACCTTTACGGCTTGACCCTGCTCGCAATTGCGGCGGTGGTGTATTTTTTTACCGGCGCATGGATCTGGTCGCTGATTCCGGTACTGCTTGCGGCTTTTTTTCTGTGGTTCTTTCGCGACCCGCCGCGCACGATTCCGCAGGGCGAAGGTCTGATTGTTTCTCCCGCCGATGGCAAAGTGACGGCAATCGAGCGCGTCGTCACTCCAGACGGGGAGGTCGTGCGCGTGAGCATCTTCCTCAGCGTCTTCAATGTGCATGTGAACCGCTCACCCATTTCCGGCACGCTGAGCGAGGTGCGCTACCAAAAGGGCGAGTTCCTGAACGCGCTCAATCCTGATTCTGCGGAAAAGAACGAGCAGAATCTTGCGGTAGTCGAAAGCGACGACGGCCACGAGGTGTCCTTCAAGCAGATTGCCGGTCTTCTGGCGCGGCGCATCGTCTTCCGTCCAAAGGCGGGCGACCACCTGGAGCGCGGCGAGCGTATCGGTATGATTAAATTCGGTTCGCGCGTCGACGTGCTGCTGCCGGCCTACGCCGAGCTGCGCGTGAAGAAGGGCAACAGCGTCAAAGGGGGATCGACCGTGCTTGCGCACATTCCCGATTTAATCGTGGAGCCCATGCTGGCTGAGCTGGAAGTGGAGACGCTGGTTTGAAGGCCGACACCAAGCGGCGGCGCCGCGGCATGTACATCCTGCCGTCTATGTTTACGGCAGGCAATATTGCCGCCGGCTACTTTGCCATCACGCAGAGCCTGCAGGGCTCGGTCCAGGAGCCGCATCACTTTGATTGGGCTGCGCTGGCCATCGGGTTTGCGATTCCGTTCGACGCGCTCGACGGCCGGATCGCCCGCATAACCAATACCACCAGCGAATTCGGCAAGGAGCTCGATTCGCTGGCTGACGTCATCACCTTCGGCGTGGCGCCCAGCATTCTCGCCTTTACCTGGGGCTTCCGCATGCTGCCGTCGATGGCAGATCCGGTCTACCGGCAGAAGCTCGTCCAGCTGGGGGCATTTATTTGCTTCCTGTTTCTGCTCTGCGGAGCCAGCCGTCTTGCGCGCTTCAATATCAGCAATGATCCGGTGCCCAAGAACCCGGGTCGTCCGGGACGAAAATATTTCGTCGGCATGCCCATTCCCGCAGCGGCAGGCGTCATCGCCGCAGTCATCCACTTCTTCCACGGCGTCCCCATTTCGATTGGCTGGGTTGCGCTCATCTGGATGGCGCTCGTCGGGCTGATCGGCTTTCTCATGGTCAGCACCTGGCGCTTTTGGAGCGGCAAGGAAATCAACCTTTTCAGCCGCCATCCCTTCCAATGGATCGTGCTGATCGGACTGGTGCTCTACGCGCTGGTCTTCTTTTCACAATACGTTTTGATTCTTATGGCGTTGATGTACATGTTCTCGGGTATTCTGGCGCGAGTGGCTTACTCGTGGCGGCGTGGCCGAAGACTTTCCCCAACTTCAGTGAGCCCAACAAACTAATGCCGGATACATACAAGATCGCAATCGTAGGCGCAGCCTCGCTGCGCGGCAAGGAACTGAACGACGCTCTCAGCGAATCGCCCTTCGGCTCCGCGGATTTTCTGCTGATGGACGACGAAGCCGCGCTTGGGCAGCTTGAGTCCGTCGGCGACGAGGTGACGTTTATCCAGCGCATCGAGCCCGGCTCGTTTGCCAACGTCGACTTCGTCTTCTTTGCCGGATCGCCGGAAGTAACCCTGAAGCACTGGCACAACGCGCATAAAGCCGGAGCCAGCATTATCGACATGAGCTACGCGCTTGAGAGCGAGCCAAAAGTGCTGGTCCGCGCCCCCTGGGTGCAGGACGAGACGCGCGAAGAAGTGAACGGCGGAGCCACGGAAGCCGCGCCCGATCTGCAGACACCGGCGGTCGTGCCTGCGCATCCGGCAGCATTAGCGCTGGCTCTGTTGCTGCATCGCACGAAGAGTGTCACGGGCGTCCGCTCGGCGTCGGCTACGGTGCTGGAGCCTGCGTCAGAATACGGGCGCGCCTCGATGGACGAGCTGCACCAGCAGACGGTGAGCCTGCTCAGCTTTCAGTCCCTGCCCAAGGAGATGTACGACGCGCAGGTGGCTTTCAACCTGCTGCCGTCGCTGGGCGAGTCGGCCAAGGTGCATCTGGGCGCGAGCGAGGCACGCATTCGCCGCCACTACGATCTGCTTTCGGCAGGGCATCTGCCGGAGGTCGCGATCCAGCTGCTGCACGCACCCGTTTTTCATGGATACGGCATCTCGCTGGCGCTCACGCTCGACGAGCCGGTCAGCCTCGAACATCTCGAAGCCGCACTGAACGGCGAGCATGTCGATGTGGTGCTTGGCGATTCCGACCCGCCGAGCAACCTCAACTCCGCCGGACAGGATGATGTTCTCGTCCGCGCGCGCACTGCCGACGGCAGCGAGCTGGCCACGCGGCGCTTCTGGATATGGGCTGCGTTCGACAACCTGAAGCTCACCGCTACGAATGCACTGGCGTGTGCGCAGGAGCTGCGGAGGCTGCGGCCTCATGGAAAGGTGCAGTAGCTTCAGACGGTAGGGTGCTTGACGCGCCAATCCCTATGCTGCGCAAGGATGAAGTTGTCTGTCATGCCCGCAATGTAGTCGGCCACGACGCGTGGCGCGCCTTCTTCCGACACGCGCGACGCGTAGCTCGCAGGCAGCAGCGATCGATTGCGCGTCCACGCCTCAAACAAGTCCGTAACGACGCACGCTGCTTCGGCGTGATCATGCGTCAGCTCATTGCAGTTGTAGAGATTAACGTAGAGATATTGCTTGGCCTCGACCCGCAGTGCTTCCATCTCTGATGAAAATGCAGCGAGCCGGTGCGGCGCATTGCGAATCTCTTCAAGGGTTGTGATTCCAGCAGCGCTCACCCGCCTCGCCGTCTCGGCAATCAGGTCATCGACCAGCGCATTCAGCACGCGCTTCAGAGCTTCATTGAAGACCAGTTTGGCAGGCGCATCGGGATACTCCGCAGCCATCGGAACAAAGAACCGCTCAAAAAGCTGGACATTCCTGCGAATGTCATCGAGATCGAGAATCTCGGCTTCCATCCCGTCATCGAGATCGGCGGTGAGATAAGCAATCTCGTCGGCAAGATCAATGATTTGCGCCTCCAGCGGCGGCCGCAGATCGAGAAAATATGAGCGCAGTTCCGGATGCTCGGCGGCGGAGTAATCGCGCGAGTGCTTGATAATGCCTTCGCGGACAGCGAGCGTCAGATTCAGCCCGCGAAACGCGGCGTAGCGCAGTTCGAAGTGCTCGACGATGCGCAGGGCATGCAGGTTGTGGTCGAAGCGCAGCCCGTGGGCGCGCAGCGCATCATCGAGAGCACGCTCGCCGGCATGGCCAAACGGCGGATGCCCGATGTCATGCACCAGCGCCAGCGCTTCAGTCAGGTCTTCGTTGAGTCCGAGAGTTACAGCGGCGGTGCGCGCAATCTGCGCCACTTCCATTGTGTGCGTCAGGCGGCTGCGGAAATGGTCCGAGTAGCGGTGGGTAAAGACCTGCGTCTTGCCGGCGAGCCGGCGAAAGGCGCGCGCATGGATGATGCGTCCGCGATCACGCTGAAAAGGAGAACGGTACGGGTGCGGCGGCTCCGGAAAAACGCGCGCCGCAAGCGGATCGCCTGCGGCGTCAGAGACCCTGCAGCGGGCGGGGAGTCGCATGGCCGCTATTGCTTGCTGCTGTTCTCAAGCGTGCCCGACGATTCCTTGGCCAGGCGAATGCGTGCGCTGTCGAGCTTCTTCTGGACCTTGCTTACGTCTCCGGGGTCGGCGTCCGCCGGAACGGTCTGCGCGTACTCATTGAGCGATTGCTCCCATTGCGCCGCCGCCAGCTTCAGCCGGTTGGTCTTCTCATACAGCTCGCCAAGATGGTCATGCACCGTCGGATCGGTACCATTGCGCGCAATCGCCTTGGTCAGATTCTCTTCCGCAGGCGCATACTGCCCAAGCTTGAAATAGGCCCAGCCAAGCGAATCGAGATACGCGTAATTCTGCGGATCAAGCTCGACCGCTTTCTTGATCATGGTCAGCGCTTCGTTCAGCCGCACGCCGCGATCGGCCAGCATATAGCCGAGATAGTTGAGCGTCAGCGCATTGTTTGGATCGATGGCGAGCAGCTTATTGAACTGTGCTTCGGCCTCATCGTAGTGCTTCTGCCGTTCCTCAAGCTCGCCGCGCAAAAAATAAATGTAGACCTTGTCTTCCGGTTTGTTGGAAAGTGCTTCGGCCTTATCGATGGCCTCGCCAGCTTCTTTCCACTTCTTGAGCCTTATGTACATCTCGGCAAGCCGAAGGTCGACGGTGCGATTGTCGGCAGGTGTGCCGTTCAGCATGCCCTTGGCCATCTCGATGCCTTCGTCGGCTTTACCGGTGTCCGCCAACTGGCTGGCCAGCATCAGCTTGGCGTCGCGGTTTGCGTCCTTGTCATTTGCTGTCTTCGCGACAGCTTCGCGGGCAGCAGCCGTGGCCTTGTCGTACTCATGCGCGTCGCGATAGGCGTCGACAATGTTCTGGTAGCCGCGGAGGATGTAATCGCCGCCCATGTCGGCCATCTTCTGGTAGGCCGCAACCGCCTGGTCGGTCTTGCCTTGCTCGCGGTAGACATTGGCCAGCCTGTCGAGAAAGATCGAGCGGTTGTTTTTCTCGCTGTCGGTGTACTGGCCGGTCACATGCTCTGAATCGCTGACCAGCTTCTCCAGGATTTGCGAGGCCTGATCGTACTGGCCGAGGGCGTCATAGGTCAGCGCTTCGTTGAAGTTGATCTCCAGCGAGTCGGAAACGAGGTCCTTCGCCTTCTTGAGCGTCGCCAGCGCATCGTCGTACTTACCCTGGCGGCGTTCGATCTCTGCAATGCGCAGCAGCGATTGCGGATCGCTGGTATCGCCTGCGGCCACGTCCTTAAAGGATTTCAGCGCGGCGTCATCCTGGCCTTCACTCAGTTGCGCCTGCGCCAGCGCGCGCTCCACGTCAAGGTTGTCCGGCTCAAGGTCGAATGCTTTCTGGTAGGCAATCAGGGCGTTTTTGGTGTCTTTGATCTGGTCGTATGTCTGGCCGAGCGCATACAGCGTCTTGGCCGTCTGGTCATCTTCCGGCAGCGAACTCAGCACCTGGATCGCGCGCTTGTTGTCGCCTTGCTCGCTATAGAGACCGGCGATATTCAGCACCACTTCTTCTGAATCGGGATCGATCTTCTGCGCGGCCTTGAACTGCTCTTCCGCGTGGACCGAATCATGGTTTAGCGTATACAAGCGGCCCAGCAGCAGGCGGTTCTCGGTGTTGTTCGGCTCCAGTTGCACGATCTTCGCGTACTCATCGATGGCCAGCTTCATCATCTGGTCCGACGGCTCACCATTCTGCACGTTGCCGAGCGACCGCAGATAGATGCGGCCCAGCAGCTTATGCGCGTCCACATCGTTCGGGTTCTTCTTGATCTCGTCCTGCGCGGCAGCAATGGCGTCGCGCACGCGCCCGGTCTGGAAATAAAGCTCCGCCAGATGCGAGTTCAAGTAAGACGATTCAGGATCGGCATTGAGCGCGAGCTTGTATTCTTCAATCGCGCGCGTCGCATAGTCGGGACGGCCGTAGGTCGTGGCCATCTCCTCGTAGCTGTGCGCCAGCATGTAGTGGTAATAAGCCGATGCGCGGTCGGGTGCCTGCGTTGTTTTGTCGTCAGTCGCCGCAGGAGTGACGGAAGGCTTGCTCTGTGCGTAAATCTGCTGGCAGCACACAGCGCCCAGAGCCAGCGTCGCCAAAGGGAGGAGTCGAGTATTGCGAACGGAACGAACCTTGCGAGTAGTCTTCTTCAAGGAGAAACCCCTGCCAGTGGCTTCGGAGCATTGGGCAGCCGCGCTCATGCAACTTCGGCCTGAAATATGTTGAAGCCGCCCGCAAAAGGGGTGGCGCCTTACTGTTCTAAAGACGATTGTAAACCGGAAACGGCTTCACGAGCAGGAGCACAGCGCACGGGGCTCAAGCCGCAGTTTCAGTAGTCCGCATTGCACGGCAATACATCGGGTTCGGTAATGGGAGATAGGAATACCGATAAATCGAGCTTTTTCTGAGTCCTGAGCCCAGAGCCCAGCAAAATCAGTGCCGGAAATGCCGCATCCCCGTGAAAACCATGGCGATACCCAGCCGGTCCGCCGCAGCAATCACCTCATCATCGCGCACCGAGCCGCCAGGCTGAATCACGGCCGTAGCACCTGCCGCGACCACGGTTTCCAGCCCGTCCGGAAACGGGAAGAAAGCATCCGACGCCGCCACGCATCCCGTCAACGGCAAAACCGCTTTCATGGCGCCAAATTTCGCCGCATCCACGCGGCTCATCTGTCCAGCGCCGACGCCAATCGTCTGTCCATTCCTCGCATAGACGATCGCATTCGATTTCACATGCTTGCACACGCGCCAGGCAAAGAGCAGCGCGGCAAGTTCATCTTCGCTTGGCCTGCGCTCCGTCACGATCTTCAATCCGGAAGCCGTGACGTGTCCACGGTCGGCGTCCTGCAGCAGCAATCCGCCTGAGACCTGCTTGATGACGCGCGGCGTCTCGGCAGACTTCACTTCTACCAGGCGCAGGTTCTTCTTTGTGGCAAAGCGCGACCGCGCCGCTTCGGTAAATGAAGGCGCGGCAATCGCTTCGACAAAGAGTTTGGCGATCTCCTCGGCAGCAGCCTCGTCCACCTCGCGGTTGATGCCGATGACACCGCCGAAGGCAGAAATCGGATCAGCCGCCAGCGCTTTCTGATAAGCCTCAAGAATCGTCACGCCCGTGGCCGCACCGCAGGGATTCGTGTGCTTGATAATCGCCACACCCGGCTCGTCGAACTCCTGCGCCAGCTCCCAGCAGGCGTCGAGATCAACGAGGTTGTTGTAGCTCAGCTCTTTGCCTTGCAGCTGCTCCGCGCCGGCAATGCCGGTGCCTGAGCCGTCGGCATAGAGCGCGGCCTTCTGATGCGGGTTCTCGCCGTAGCGCAGGCTCATGGCCAGGGGATAGTTGATGCGCAGCGCCTCCGGGAATGCCGCTGTCGCGGCGTCAGCAAACTGCACCGCAGCCTCGGCAGGATCGGGCGACCAGATCTGTTCGAGCGTGTTGGCAATCGCCGTATCGTAGGCCGCGGTCACGGCGAAAGCCTTTTTTGCCAGCCGCCAGCGCGTGTCGCGGGTCAGCGAGCCTTTATGGGCCTGCAGCTCTTCGGCAAGCGCTGGGTAGTCGTTCGGCGATGTGACGATCGCCACGTCCTCAAAATTCTTGGCCGCCGACCGCACCATCGAAGGCCCGCCGATGTCGATGTTCTCAATCACCTCGGCGAACGTCGCGCCGGGACGGGCTGCCGTCTTTTCAAAGGCATAGAGATTCACAACGACCATGTCGATCGGCTCAATGCCGTGTTCTTTCACCGCCGCCACATGCTGCGGGTTTTCGCGGATGTGCAGGATGCCGCCGTGCACCTTGGGATGGAGAGTCTTGACGCGCCCACCGAGCATCTCGGGAAAGCCGGTCAGCTCGGAGATATCGCGCACCTGAAGCCCGGCCTCGCGCAGCGCCTGCGCTGTGCCGCCGGTGGAAACCAGTTCGATGCCGTGCTTGGTCAATTCCCGGGCAAAATCCACCAGCCCGATCTTTTCGGTGACGCTCAAAAGCGCGCGCCGCACCTGCTTATTGCTGCTCAAACCGTGCTCCTAGGACGTGAAAGGTTGAAAGACGATTGTAAGCAGAGCGCCGCGCCTTGTCATGTTGCGCCTCGTCGTTCGATGGGCTGTTTAATCGTCGGGCTAGGGAGCATCAGCTATGGGCGGGAGCGATGCAAGCAATATTCCAAGATCGCGTTTAAGGTACGAAATTCTGGCCCGGACGTCCTGCAGCATGGCTGCGCGGTCTTCAAAATCGTCGATGCTGAGTTTCAGCCGCTCAGATGGCTGGCTGGTCAGATGATCGATCTTCTCCGTACTCTCGAGAGAGTCGATGCGCTTCACCCGAACCCATGTCAGCAGCAGGTCCTGCTTGCGAGTCAGACCGGGCGCGATCGGAGAGTCTTCGTTCAGGAAGGTCCAGATGATCGGCGGATACTGGCTGTCGGGCAAAGTTGGCCGGTCGAAAAACTGAGCGAGCATATTGGATTGGAAATCGAACTGGATGCTCTTGCCGGGCTGCGCATGAATTCCAACGAGAGCGAGCCCGGCGGAGACGGTGCCTGCTCCGATCCCGACGGCGGCTGCAGGCTTCGCTAAATCGGATGAGAACCCCAGACCGGAGCTGGTCGCGCCGCCAGCCCCGCCAACAAGCACACTGAGCAGGTTGGCGCGGCTGACGGTGCGATCGCGGCGATCGGCGAGATACCCGCGCAGTTCATTCGAGCGCGCTATCTCGTTGTCGATCTGGGCAATGGTGGCATCCACCACCAGCGAGGCGGCCATGACCTGCTCGGAGATGTGCTGGTGCAGCCAGAGAATCTGCCATCGGTCTGCAGGCGCAGTGCTGCCAGAGAGCTTCTCCAGTTGATCGATTTCGGATAAAACTCCGACGAGCCTCGCTGTGCTTTTGAATGCGTGCTGCTGCGCTTGTTCGGATGCAGGGGTTTGCGCCGCCGCGGTCAATGAAAGCGTCGTCAGCACGAACATCGTCACGCTGCGCACAGAAATCATTGCGATTATTTATGCGCCTCAAGCTGCTCGCGCGCAAGCCAAGTTTGCAGCTGCTTGCCGCTTTTTCTGAAAACGCCCTGATTGGCCGACGACCATTTGTCCAAGAATTGAATTGACAGGTAGTCACAAAAGACGGAAACTCAGTCGCCATGAGACTCGCGATCCTATGCGTCGTAGCGTCCGCTTTGTTGCCGTCACTGAGCCAGGCGCAGCAAGCTCCTGTTTTCGAATTTGACAAGGCTAAAAGCTCGATCGGATTCAATGTGAAGGCCTCGGTCGCCATAGCCGGTAAATTCGACAAGTGGGATGCCACGATTACGTTTACATCTCCGGATGTTACGACGGGCGTTTTGGATATCAAGGCTCAGGCGGCGAGCGTGGATACCGGAAGTGGCATGAAAGACGGCAAGCTGAAGGGCAAAGACTTCTTCGACGCGGAACACAATCCGTTGATCACGTTCCATTCGTCGAAAATCGTTCAAACCGGTCCAACCACCTTTGACATATCGGGCACCTTTACCATACGCGGAGTCTCCAAACCCGAGACCCTGTCGTTGACGATACTTTCCGGCATCGGGACAGGCCAGGGCGAGGTTAAAGGGGTAATGGCCTTTGACCGCAAAGACTACGGGATGAATAGCGGAATTCCCTTCATCAAGATCGCCGACCGCGTTGAAGTGGATGTCGACCTTTGGGGCAAGCGCGTCAGCGGACCCCCGATGAACCTAAAGAAATAACGGGACATCGCGCCCGTATTGGCGATTAGGCCCCAGGTGAACCATCAGAAGACCCCGGGCACCAGACGCTTGGTTTCCCTGCTGTAAGCGGCATACTCCTCGCCGAAGGCCTCGAGCGACGCAGCCTCTTCCACATGAGTGCGATAGAGCAAGGCCACGGTAGTTGGCACAACGGCCAGTGCAAAGCTGATCGAGTTGCGCGCAGTGATCGAAGCAAAGATCACGATCCAGAGAGAATGAGCTGCGATCCCCTGTCGCGAACATTCCGGTACCCCGCCGTGTGCGCGTAGTCACCGCGATCACAACTTCCGACCCGACCCAGATCCGGTAAAGCCGCGCCCAGAGCGTCGATATATGCAGCGCGCCCCAATACTTTTTCCTCCTCAGCTTCGTATACGCTGGCATACCACTTTCGAAGGATGCGGCGCAAAGCGGATTCAGCGAAACTGGGGTAAGGTTACATTAGGCGGTCTATGAGCGAATTTGGGAGCGAATCGTGGCGGAACAACCGAGGGAATGGCGGGCCGTTTCGCGCGGCGCAAGCTGAACCGGAGATTCTGCCTCCCGCGGGAAGCGCAGGAACGCCCGAAGAGCCGCGGCAGGCCTATTACTACCAGCCGCCGCAACCTCTGCCACAGCAGACCCACAAGCCGCGCTGGGCCTATGCGCCGGCGACATATATCCTGGTCGGCATCAACTGCCTCGTCTTTTTTGGAATGCTCTTCAGCGGCGTATCGCTCGTCGCGCCCACCCCTGAGCAGCTTTTAAACTGGGGCGCGGACTACGGTCCTTATGTGCTCGTACTCGGCGAATGGTGGCGTCTGCTGACCGCAACCTTCGTCCATGTCGGCATCATTCATCTGGCCACCAACATGTGGTGCCTGTGGAACCTCGGTCTGCTGGGCGAGCCGCTCATGGGCCCATTCGGCATGCTGGCAACCTATGTCCTGACCGGAGTAGCCGGCAACCTGCTGAGCACGGCTGTCCATCCGGGCGTTCCCGGCGGATCGGGCGGCATCGTCGGCGCAGGAGCATCGGGCGCAGTATTCGGGCTCGCCGGAGCGCTGATCGTGCTGCTTAAATCGCCTCTGCTGCCGCTGCCGAAAGTTGAAGTGCAGCGCCTGCGCAAGAGCGTGATCTGGTTTGCCGTGCTCAACTTCGTCATTGGCGCGGGCACGTGGATCGCGCGCACCTCGCTCCAGATTGACAACATGGCGCACCTCGGCGGCTTTCTCAGCGGACTCGCCTTCGCCGTGCCGATGGTTCCGCGTATCGGCGCGCGCCGCGAACTCTTCCTGCGCCGGCGCTGGTTCGCCGTGCTCGGCATGAGCTTTCTGCTATTGCTGTTCGCCTTCGGCGTGCACTCGTTCTATATAGGCGCACGTTAAGACGAAGACCCACCGCAGGCTCCTGCGGCGGGGCCTTGACCATGCTATCAATGGGCGTGAACTGAAGATCGCCCGGCTTGGATTCAGCGCACAGCCGTAGTCGCAAACTTCTTCACCATCGCCAGCAGCAACTTGCGGTCGCTGTCGTTCAGGTTGGAAGAATAGCGGCGTATCTGTGTCAGAAAACGAAGCTCGTCGTCCGAGAGCTTTTGCGTATTCAGTTCCCGGCCGAGCGTGTCTTCGGCGAAAAATTGTGAGAGCGGTAAATCCAACGCGCCAGCGATCTTCGAGAGAGTGTCAAGCGAGGGAACGGTATGACCGTTTTCCACTCTTGACAGGTAGCAGCGCAGCAGGCCAGTGCGCTTTTCAATGTCACCCTGCGATAACCCTTTTTGCAACCGATAACCCCTGATAGTTATTCCAATTTTCATAGTTTGTGGTCCTGTGTCCACAGATCCCCTTTCCTGACTGCGAAAGGTGGCTTGTTTTGTTATTGGCTGCATAGTTAACATGCCGACACGCCTGAAGCAAGCACTTTTTAATTTATTTCGTAAAAGTTGACTCTGCGGGAACCACCAACGGTTCTCGTACCAAAGGGATTTACCTCAGGGCTTAAGGGTTTTTGCGAAGAATGCCTGTATCCGCGCCTGCGCGTCTTTCGCATCCTCCGGCTTATATCCCTGGGCATTGTTGGGGTTCTCGAAGGCGTGTCCGGCGTCGGGATAGATCTTCACATCCACCGGCTTGCCCAGGCTCTTCATCGTGTCGGCAAAGGCGTTGACGGCGTCCGGCGGAATCCCGTGGTCGAGCCCGCCAAAGTTTCCCAGCACTGCCGCGTGGATGCGGCTCAGGGCACCTTTGTCGGTTGGCAGCGCTCCATAGTTGATGGCCACTGCGCGCAGGTTCGGATCAGCCACCGCAAGCTGCGCGGCGTAGCCTCCACCCATGCACCAGCCCACCGCGCCGATACGCTTCGGGTTCACATCGCTGCGTTTTGCGAGAAACTGCACTGCTGACACCAGGTCGCGTACGCCGCGGTCCTGCGGCAGCCCGCGCGACAGCTCATGCGCCGTTTCCGCATCGGTGGCTACCTTGCCGCGGTAAAGGTCGACCGCCAGCGCTACGTATCCCTCGTCTGCAAAATGGCTGGCCTGCTCCTTGATCCAGTCATTCAGCCCCCACCATTCATGAATCACCACAATGGCCGGATGCCGCCCGGTTCCGCTGGGCAGGTACAGCAAACCTGAGGCCGTTTCCGTACCGCTGGGGAAGGTCACCTGTTGTGGCGTGGCCGCGAAAGACGACACGGCGGCCAGAAAAAAAGCAAACAGCAGGAATCGTTTCATGCAGAACCCCGTCAGGAAAAGATCAGGCAACGCAAGGATATTGCATCCAGAGCGCGAAGATGGCAAGCTCCAGTCACATCTATACCTGCGGGAATGTTTATCCGGCAAATGAGCGCGCCGATGATCGTTGCAGAAAGGCTGAAGGACGGAGTGGAGCGCACCTGCCGCCAGGCGGGCAGCATCACCGTAATCGTCTATCACGAGCTGTGGCGCACGCGCGTCTTCACCGCGGCTGCGGGATTGGCATTCTACTTCCTGTTCTCGCTCGTGCCGCTTCTTGTCGTTTTCGCTTCGCTGCTTTGGTATCTGCCGGTCACCCGCATTGTGAGCCAGTTCCTGGCGATCATGGCCGCGCTCATGCCGCCGGAATCGTTACAGCTCGTCCAAACGGTAGCATCGAGCGTTCTTGGACCCGGCCACATCAAGCTGCTTTCTTTTGGAATCCTCGGCTACCTATGGGCGGCAACCGGCGGCTTCTCGGCACTTATCGAAGCGCTCGACATCGCCTACGATGTCGAAAATTCCCGCCCCTGGTGGCGCGATCGTCTTCAGGCGCTGCTGCTCACCTTTACCGTCGGCGGACTTGGCCTGCTCTCGCTGCTGACGATCATCGTCGGCCCCCACTTCGGCCATTTTCTGACGCTGGTTTTTCCTGCTTCCAGAGCCTTCGAACATCTCTGGCCCCTGCTGCGCTGGACGATCACCATCGCAACCTTTGTCACCGGACTGGAGTTGATGTATTACCTAGGCCCGCAGGGGCGTCATACCTTCTGGTCCACACTGCCCGGAGCCGCCATCGCCGTCGGCATGTGGTTTCTGGGCTCTTTCGGTCTCAGCTTTTACCTGGGCCATTTATCCAACTACAACAAGACCTATGGCTCGCTGGGCGCCGTCGCCGGCCTCATGCTGTGGCTGTACATCAGCTCACTTGCCGTGCTCATTGGCGCCGAATTCAACGCCGAACTCGCCAAATGCAGGCGACCGGCCGTTAAGGCGTGACAGACAGGAGTCTTGGCTGGATCTCGATCAAACCTCGCGCTGCGACGCGCCAAAAATCTCGCCGTTCTGCCCCTTCTGCGCAAAGACAATCAGCCGCATCTTGCTATGTGCCACGCCATGAGGCAGTTTGATCTCGATCGGCCCCGAATACGGCCCGTGCAGCGAAGAAATTTTCTCCATCACCCGCACAACGGAAACATGCTTCAACGTGTGCCCGGAGTTTTCCCCGCGCGCCACATTCGACGTGTCCTCATCATCGGCAAGCACCGCGTAAAGGGTCGTGCCTTTCTCTGTCTGCGGCGAGAGCGCGGGCACTGAAACCGTTGCGTGCAGCACATCGTTGTCCCACGCAGTGCCGGTGATCTCGATCTGCAGTTTGCCCGGCTTCGCAGCGGCAGTCTCGATGGCATGCGCCACCTGTCCGCCATTGCTGCCGATCACCTGCTCAGTGCCGTCGATGACCATCTGCGGCGTGTAAACGCTGTCCAGCCGGAAGCGCTCGTTGTATGCGTTCTGCCGATCGGTCCAAAGCTCGGAGGAGAATGGATCGTGCCACCCGTCGTGGTTCCAGTAATCCACATGCTCGCTCAGGACAATGACCGGCACGCCCGCGAAGGTCTTTCGCCGGTCAAGCTCGGCCAGCAGCGCATCGGCAGGCGGGCAGCTCGAGCATCCCTCCGAGGTAAACAACTCCGCCACTACTGCCGGCTTCGAATCTGAGGTTGATTGGGAGCCGCCCTGCGCAAAGCAGGCGAGCGGCAATCCCGCAGCGAAAACCATAACGAAAGAAAAAGCGCAAACATGCATGAGCGTTCTACCTGAACCAGAGAGCTTTACCCATTCGACGCGGCACGAAAAGCGCTGGTTACACCGGATCAAGGCGTATTCGGCACCAGTCATCGACATCCTAAGCGGAGACTCAACCCATGTACATGCCGCCATTCACATCGAGGACATGGCCAGTGATGTAGGCAGCTTCATCGGAAGCAAGGAATCGCACCGCATGGGCAATGTCTTCATCCGTTCCCGGGCGGTTCAGCGGAATCTGGGTCAGCATCGCCGCGCGCTGCTTCTCATCTAGCACCGCCGTCATCGCCGTCTCAATGTATCCCGGAGCGACCGCATTTGCCGTGATGTTGCGCGAGGCCAGCTCGCGCGCCAGCGATTTCGTGAATCCGATCAGCCCCGCCTTGCTCGCCGCATAGTTCGCCTGCCCGGCCTGTCCTGTTTCGCCGACAATGCTTGAAATGTTGATGATCCGTCCCCAGCGCGCTTTCATCATTGAGCCGATCAGCGCCTGCGTCAGCAGAAAAGTCCCCGTCAGGTTGGTCGTCATGACGTCATCCCAGTCGGCGCGCTTCATGCGCAGCAGCAGCATATCCCGCGTAATGCCGGCGTTGTTGACCAGAATATGCACGCTGCCAAAGTGCTCAAGCACAGCCTTGGCCGTCGCCTTGATCGACTCTTCGCGGGCAACATCGAGCACAAAAGACTTGGCATTCCCGCCGTGCCCCGCGATCTCATTGACCACTTCCTGCAGCTTGACTTCGTTCCGCGCGGCAACCGCAACGCTCGCCCCGGCGCGGGCCAGCGCAATGGCGCAGGCGCGTCCGATGCCCTGCGAAGCTCCTGTAACCAGCGCGATTCTTCCTTCGAGTGACAGCACGATTTTCTTCTCCAATTCCATTCAGATGTTTTGAAGGGGCACGGCTTTAGCCGTGCCATTCAACGCAATGATCAAGAGGGCTTTAGCCCCCTGAGGGATTTCTCTGAATTCGCAAACGAAAATTATAGAGGTTTATTGCAGCCACGAATTTCGGGTATCCCATCTTGTCGCGCTGTTTGCGACAGGGTGGGATACTGCAAATGCTAACTAAAGAGGCTTAGCCACCGGAACGGCCTGCGCCGCCGCATGTTTCCCCAGCGCCGGAAGCAACTCCAGCTGCCAGATGTAGACCACCAGCTCGCGCGCATAGTGCAGCAGCGGCTTCGTGTCCGGCAGATGGATCCCATGCGCCTGCGGCAGCTCGTTGATCTCGATCTCCGCCTCGGCCATCTCCAGTGGCCACGGCATGTGGTGAATGTTCCCGCGATACAGCGTGCCGCGCTTGTCGGTCGTATACAGGCAATACCGCTCAGTGAGAAACGCCTCGATGCCGCCCTTCGCGCTCGGCTGCTGCAGGCTGCGATAACGGGCGGAAAATCGGATGTGGTCGAGCGTAAGCAGGCGAGTGCTCTGGTAGTGAAATTCGCGCTGGTCTTCCGACTCGATTTTCATATGTGCCCAGTAATAGGGCAGCTTGAAAACGGTCCGAGCGACCGCTACCGCCGCCGGGTTCGCTGCATCGAGCGAAAAGAAATATACCCCGGACATATTTGAATGCCGCTCGCGCACATAGGTCCGCAGATTCAGCTCAGGAAAATGATTCGCGCCCGGAATCAGAGGCATGCCGCGCAGCCGGATGCGGTCCATCCAGAAGGGAACGACGCCCACCCACGCCGATCCGTCGAAGGTATCAACCACCAGCCCCGGCGGCAGCAGATGCACCAGATCCGAAGCCGGCACAGGCCAGTGCGCGAACAGAAGATCGTTCCAGCGCTGCGTCATCGCCCACGCAGCGCGCGGCAGCGGCCAAGGCCGATGGCTGGTCTCGGAGAGGATATCCTTCATCTCGGGGTGGTTCTGAGAGATGGGACGTGCCGCAACCCGCTGCAGTTGCAACACCTCGGTAACTCCATGAGTTTCAGCCATCTCTTCCAGAGGCAAATGCCGTATTCTGGTGGCCAACATGCCTGAATCCGTTGCTGAACCCGTAGTCGTCACGCCAGCCGAGCCTCAAAACCAGACAGAAGTTTTTGCCGTCCACGGCGCCGACCCCGAGGTGCTGGCCTACGCCATGGCCAAATATTCGCGCTCAGCGCTCTCCATGAAGGAGTCCCTCAAGGAGATTAGCAGTCAGCGCGCCGAACAGTTCCTCAACACATTCTATTTCCAGTATGGCCACCGATCTATCGCCGATTTGGCCCACATCGCCTTCGCCATCGAGCGGCTCTCGCTGCTGGCCGCCATTTCGCTCGTCGATGAGCAGCGCTGGGACGGACAGGAACGGTCTACAAGGTACCAGAATTTCAAAAAGAGCGGCTGGTACATGCCCGACTTCGGGACAGACCGCGACGCAGCCCAACTCTACCGCGAATCTGTTGAAGGATTGTTTACCGCTTATCACGAACTCGCCGAAGGCACGTTCGAATCATTGAAGCAGCAGGTTGAAAAACCTGCTGCCATGAAGGAAGACAGCTACGGCCGGACTTTGAGGGCCCGCGCCTTCGACGTAGCCCGCTACCTGTTGCCGCTCGCGACCAACACCTCGCTTGGCCAGATCGTCAATGCCCGCACGCTGGAGACGCAGGTCTCGCGCCTGCTGTCCAGCCCCTATGCTGAAATCCGCCAGCTGGGAGAACGCCTGCGCGCCGCCGCGACCGGTCCGGCCTGGAACGTCCACACCGAAGAGCTGGGCAAGTTGCAACGCGAGATTGCCGATTTGGACCCGGGTTTGGGAGCGAAAGCCGAAGCCCTGCTTACGCGGGAAGTCAAAACCGCTCCAACGCTGGTGAAATACGCCGCGCCGAACAACTATGAGATCGAAACGAAACGCGAGCTAAAGCAAGTAGTTGCCGATCTAATGAAAGACGAGGCAATTGCTCCAGCTCGAATTGTAGACCTGGTCGAGCGGACAGAATCCCTCGAAGCCGAGATTGCCACGACGCTGCTCTACGGCGCCTGCCACTACTCTTACCGCCAGCTACGCGACCGTGTCGCCACACTCGATGAAGCCCGTATCCACGAAATCATCGCCCTGGGCACGCGCCATCGCGGACCTCACGACGAGTTGCTGCGTGAATTCTCGGCCGGGCAAACCCTGCGATTCGACATCCTCATGGACATCGGCGGCTTCCGCGACATGCACCGCCACCGTCGCTGCGTGCAGGTGCTGCAGGGCTATACCACCGCCCACGGCTACGACATTCCTGAAGGCGTCGCCGAAGCCGGCCTGCAACCGCTGTATGAAGCCGCAATGCAGTCCGCGCACAAAGCCCACGCAAAGCTGGGGACAGAATCCGCCGACTATATCCTGCCGCTCGGCACCCGCATGCGCGCCCTCTTCAAAATGGACTTCGCCGAAGCCCTCTACATCTCCGAGCTACGCTCGCAGCCGCAGGGCCACTTCTCCTACCGCCGCGTCGCATGGGAGATGTACGAGGCGGTCAGGAAGCAGCACCCGGCGCTGGCGCAGTATTTTCGCGTAACAGATGTAAACGAGCCGGTAGACTTGCTGAAGAGGTAGAGATGCCTATAGAAACGGAGCAGCTTCTTCGCCACATTTACGCCGCCTTCAACCGCCGCGAAATCGATACCGTGCTCGCCGTTCTGCATTCGAATGTCGACTGGCCGAACGGCTGGGAAGGCGGCCGTGAACATGGACGCGAAGCCGTCCGCGATTACTGGACGCGCCAGTTCAAAGCCGTCAGCTCCAACGTAGAGCCGCAAGCCTTCAGGACAGAGGACGACGGCCGCGTCGTCGTCACCGTCCATCAGGTCGTTCACGATCTGTCGGGAAACCTGCTCTCTGACAGCGTTGTGGAGCATGTGTATTCCATTGATAACGGCCTGATACGAAAGATGGACATTCGCCCTTGAGAACAGCATGCGGAATGTGGCAAGATTACCAAAGTTTTTGATTTTTCTTCGCCCCATGAAAGAGCAGTGCTAGAATCGCCTCAAATCGACACATTTTCCTCAAAAAGTACGCGTATTCTGGCGCTAAAGAGCGCTAAAAGATTGGAGAAGTATTGTGGCAGATGACCGTACCCGCGCCGTGGAACTGGCGCTTTCGCAGATCGAGAAGCAATTCGGCAAAGGCTCCATTATGCGCCTCGGAAGCAAAGAGGCTGTCGTGCCGATCTCGACCATTTCCACCGGCTCGATCTCGTTTGACGCCGCGCTCGGCGTGGGCGGCGTGCCTCGTGGACGTGTCATTGAGATCTTCGGACCGGAATCCTCGGGCAAAACCACCATTACGCTCCAGATCATCGCCGAAGCGCAGAAGGCCGGAGGCATGGCCGCCTTCGTCGACGCCGAGCACGCGCTCGACCCCGGTTACGCCAAAAAACTGGGCGTCGATGTCGATAACCTGCTCGTCTCCCAGCCCGACTATGGCGAACAGGCCCTCGAAATTACCGAAGCCCTCGTCCGTTCCGGGGCCATCGACGTGCTGGTCGTCGACTCAGTTGCCGCGCTCGTCCCCAAGGCCGAACTCGACGGCGAAATGGGCGACTCCCATGTCGGCCTGCAAGCCAGATTAATGTCGCAGGCCCTGCGCAAGCTCACCGGAACCGTCTCGAAATCGCGCACTTGCCTCATCTTCATTAACCAGATCCGCGAAAAGATCGGCGTCATGTTCGGCAACCCGGAAACGACCACCGGAGGCCGCGCCCTCAAGTTTTACTCGACCGTCCGCATCGATATCCGCCGGATCTCGGCCGTGAAGGAAGGGGATGTCGTTGTCGGCGCCCGCACCAAGGTCAAGATCGTAAAAAACAAAGTCGCCGCGCCCTTCCGCGAAGCCGAGTTCGACATTCTTTATGGCGAAGGCATCTCGCGCGAAGGCGACGTCCTCGACCTGGCCGTAAATAACAACATCGTCGAAAAGTCCGGCGCATGGTACAGCTACGCAGGTGAGCGCATCGGCCAGGGCCGCGAAAACGTCCGCACCTACCTCAAGGACAACAAGGAAACCTTCGCCAAAATCGACACCGAACTCCGCCATAAGCTAAAAATCGGCGCCCCCGCTCCGGCAGAAATCCCGCCCGTGCCCGTTAACGGAGCAGCCGCTGCGCAGGAAGCTGTGCGACCCGCGAGACGGCAGTAAGCCTTATTACAGAAGAAAAGAACCTGCTGCGGCAGGTTTTTTTTGTGACTTGACACAGTAGGTATAAGTATGTAGGTTAAGTATGTAAGGAGGAAATATGGGTTTGAATGAGGAAGTTCAAAAGCACGTAAAAGTGACTTATTTGGATCCAGCAAGGCAGCGCGGCGAATCTACCGTTCGGATTAAAGCTGGGGATGTCCACCGAGATCTTCACTGGTCGAATCGAGTCCCGTCTGTATGCACAACGCTTTCATCGCAAAAGTTCCAACGAGAGACTGGGTTGGAGCTAGTCTCCAAAGACGGCCCTCCCTCCGGCTATAGCACAACTGTTGTTTTCACCTATAACCTTGCCCCTCGGAGCACAGCTGTACAACAACAGGAACGAAAAAAGAGCCGCCTCGAAGCACTCTATGGAACTCTCTCGGACGTCTTCAAGGAATTGGGCGGAGGTGAACATTTCCTTCGTAGCGAGCGGGAAAAGCTCCACTTTCTAAAAGAAGATCACAAAGCTGAGGACAGTAAGGATAAACAATGAGCCGTATCTACTGGGACACAATGCTCTTCATCTACTTTCTGGAAGGGCATCCTCAGTTTGGCCCCAGAGTGCAGGAGATTCACCAGGAGATGATTCGACGTGGCGACAGACTTTGTACAAGCGTCTTTACTGTTGGTGAAATTTTGATTGGTCCGCAAAAAAGGAAAGCGTTCGAAAAATTGAAGGATACAAAGGACTATTTCGAGAGTGATGAAATAGAGCTAATTCCGTTCAAGATGAGCACTGCAGAAGTCTATGGGAGCGTTCGGGCTGAAAACTCTATTCTGCCTGCCGATGCAATCCATCTCGCCAGTGCCGCAGAGGCTCAGTCTGACCTTTTTTTGACAAATGATAAGAAGCTTCAAAGACTTACTATTCCGGGAATAAAGTTTATTGCTGGCCTTGACGGAGCAATCTTCTGATTGGGTACCAAGGCAAAGAGACAGGTCGTGCCTGGTGTCTGACCTGTCTCTAAGAATTGTGTGCTATCCCTATCACGACTACAATTCTTCTGGCGTGAATACAGTAAAAGCCATCTACCCCGGCAGTTTCGATCCGGTCACCAACGGACACCTCGACCTCATCGCCAGGGGATCGAAGATCTTCGATCGCCTCGTTGTAGCCATCCTTAGAAATTCGGCGAAAAACCCGCTCTTCACCGTAGATGAGCGAGTGGAGATGCTCACCGAAGCCCTCGCCGGATTCGCCAACGTCTCCGTAGCCACCTTCGATGGCCTGCTCGTCGACTTCGTTCGCGAGCAGCGTGCGCAGGCGGTGATGCGCGGCATCCGTGCCATCAGCGACTACGAATACGAGCTGCAGATGGCCCTGATGAACCGGCGCCTCGCGCCCGAGCTCGAAACCATCTTCCTCATGCCGGACGGCAAGTACTCCTTCGTCAGCTCGCGCCTGGTCAAAGAAGTTTTCACGTTAGGCGGGTCGATTGAAGGGCTCGTCCCGCAATTTGTCATTGACCGCCTGAAGGCGCGCGTCCCCGCCAACGGCCACTAGACGCGACACGCTAGGCGTTGAATGTCAATCGCGTATAGAAGGAAGAATTAACATGACTCCATCCAGGATTTCAGGAATGATGAAGGTCTTTGGGAGGAATCATGGCGAAACCCGTCGTACATTTTGAGATCGGATGCCGCGACAAGCTGAAGACGAGCGAATTTTTCTCGAAGCTCTTTGACTGGGAGATCGACGATGGTCCGATGGGCACCATCGCGCCTGGGCCCAACGGCATCGCAGGTCACATCACATCGCTCGGGCACGAGCCTCACAACTACGTCACCGTTTATGTAGAAGTGGAAGAGCTGGAACCGTATCTGGCGCGCGTAAACGAACTGGGCGGCAAGACAATTGTGCCTCCGATCAATCTGCCGCATGGCAGCTTCGCATGGTTTGCGGACATCGACGGCAACATCCTCGGCTTGTGGAATCCAAAGAAGTAGGAGACGCATGTTCGAGCGATACACCGAAAAAGCGCGTCGCGTCGTCTTCTTCGCCCGTTACGAAACCAGCGAATTCGGGAGTCCTTACATCGAGTCCGAGTTCTTACTGCTTGGACTTCTGCGGGAAGACAAGTATGTCGTCACCCGCTGGCTTGGTGAAGGCGACTGGCAGACAATCCTGCGTGACGATGTTGCGAAGCGCGTCTATCAGGGGCCGAAAACTCCGACCTCGGTCGATTTGCCGCTTTCGAATGAAGCCAAACACGTTCTGGCCTATGCCGCTGAAGAAGCCGAGCGCCTCAGACACGAGCACATCGGCACCGAGCACCTGTTCCTCGGCCTTCTGCGGGACAGCGAGTCGCGCGCGGCAAAATTGTTGTTGGATCGAGGCGTGAACGTAGATACCGTGCGGGAGACCATCGCTAAGGAAAGCGCGCTCTCCGGCATCTCCGGTGGCGTAGGCAGAGCTGCAGTCGGCACGCAGCAGGTGATTGAAATTCACATCATTCCGGAAGGCAAAAATCAGCCGCTGCAACTTCAGTGGGCGAAGCGCATACCCTGCGCCGGTGAGGTTCTCTCGCTCGACCTCGACCAGGGCAAAACTATCGTCTATGAGGTCTCCAAGGTCGAATGGAATGTCACATCAATTTCTATCTGGCCGCCTCATCTCGCCAGAGTTCTCATCCACGTGCGAAAACTCCGCGAAACCGGGAGATGACACAGCGTCAATTTAGTCCCCTGCATTCCCCAAAAATCTGAAAAAATAGAAGCATGAGTTCTACGACGACCACCCCGACAAAGATATTCGCCGATCGCATCGGACGCATCGAGGTCTCCGCCACCATGGCTGTGACCGCGGAAGCCGCCAAGCTGCGCGCGCAGGGCGCGAAGCTGGTCGACTTCGGAGCAGGCGAGCCGCACTTCGCCACGCCTCGCCACATCAAGGACGCGGCCATTGATGCGATCGAGAAGAACTTTACGCGCTACACCACCGTCTCTGGCATTCCCGAGGTGCGTAAGGCCATCGTCGAGCGCCACGCCTGCGACTTCGGCTCAGACTACTCGCCGGAAGAAGCCGTCTTCACGACGGGTGGCAAACTCGCGATTTTCAACGCGATTCAAGTTCTCGTCGATCACGGAGACGAAGTGATCCTGCACGTCCCCTATTGGGTTTCGTACAAGGACATCATCCAGTACGGCGGAGGCAAAGTTGTCTACCTCGAAACCGACGAGGCCGAGAACTTCCGCGTTACCGCCGACGCCATCGAGAAGGCCATCACGCCGCGCACCAAGGCCATCATTCTCAACTCGCCATCGAACCCGACCGGCTCCGTCATTGCGCCCACCGATCTCGAGCGTATCGTGAAGCTCGCGCACGAGCGCGGCATCTATCTTTTGCTCGACGAGTGCTACGTCTACCTGCAATACACTGGAGCGCTGGTAAGCGGCGGCTCGTTCACCGACGCGAAAGAGCACCTCATCGTGCTCGGCTCGCTCTCGAAAACCTACGCCATGACTGGATGGCGCGCCGGCTTTGCGCTCGGCCCCAAGCCCATCATCGCTGCGATGAGCAAACTGCAGAGCCAGTCGACGTCCTCGACCGCACACTTTGTTCAGAAGGCCGCCATCACTGCGCTCAGCAGCTCACAGGAGTGCGTCACCGAGATGCGCGCCGACTACCTCAAACTGCGCGACCGCATTCTCTCTCGCCTCGCGGAAATCCCAGGCATCACCTGCACCAAACCGGAAGGCGCATTCTACGTCTACCCAAACGTCTCGGCGTATCTGGACAAGCCCGGCGCGCAGACCGCGATGGAACTCGCAGGCCGCCTGCTGCACGAGGCTCATGTCGTCAGCGTTCCCGGCGAGGCCTTTGGCACGCGGCAGCACATCCGCCTCTCTTACGCTGTCTCACACGACGATATTGAGGAAGGCGCGAAGCGGATGAAAGAATTCTTTGCCAAATTGTCTGCATAACCGAAGGGCGCCTGTCTCAGTGCAGGCGCCCGTTCCCATCTGCGTCCAACCCTCGGCCTCCGGAATCAAATCGCTATGGGAGTCGTGTTTCTGAATGAAACTGCAAGTCCGCGGAATCCTCTTCGACATGGATGGAGTGCTCGTCAGCTCGCTCGGCTCGGTTGAGCGCAGCTGGGCCAAATGGGGCGAGATGCGCGGCGTCGACGCGGCGCTCGCCATCAAGACCGCGCACGGCCAGCGCGCCATTGAAACAGTGCGCCGCCTGCGTCCCGATCTCAACGACGTCGAAGAGTTGAAGGTGATCGAAGAGATCGAGATCGCCGACAAGGACGACATTCAGGTGCTCGTCGGCGTGCCGCGCATTCTCGCCGCGCTGTCGCAGAAATACTGGACCGTCGTCACCTCGGCAACAGAGAAGCTGGCTCGCGCGCGCCTTGGTTATGCGGGACTCGCCGTTCCCGAGCACTTCATCACCGCTGACATGGTCACACACGGCAAACCCAACCCTGAGCCGTATCTCAAGGGAGCAGCCCTGCTCGGCCAGAAGCCCGAAGACTGCCTCGTGATCGAAGATGCAACGGTAGGCACCATCGCCGGCCGCGCCGCCGGATGCAAAGTGCTGGCCACGCTCTTTTCGCACACTGTAGAGAGCCTCGGTTCTGCCGACTGGATCGTTCAGTCGCTCGACGATATGGCTGTGCGCCCGTTGGAAGACGCAGTGGAAGTGGAATTCAAGCCGCTGTTTGAGAACGGCCGTTAGAATTCTGCCATGCGATCCTGCGGCTTCGATCTTCAAACAAGAAAATGCGTCGCTTGGAATCGCCGGAGAATATTGCGAAACGCCTGCATTCTCATTCCGGTCGCGTTCCTCGTTTCGAACCTGCCGATAAACGCCGCACAGGAGAGCCTCGCGTTTTCCGTCACCATCACGCTCTCACAAAAAGCGGCGGCAAAGCTGGCCGCGCTCCACGAAAACATCATCGTCTCCGCGTCTTATTCCGGCGACCCAGCTCCCGGCGCTGAAAACCATGCGGATGAGATCGGCAGAATCCCTCTCGGCATCGAAAACATCGAAGCACCCGGCAAAGCTGGAACGGTGCGCGTCCCGGGCACGAAGATCAGGCGCGACCACCTCGCGTGGGTGAAAGGCCCGGTGCTGCTGAACGTGAACGTCTATTCGGCGCGACGCAGCGGGCCGGACAACATCCTCGCCTGTGACTTCTTCGATGGAAATCTCGAAGATGCCATGCGCAAGCCCATGTCATTGCATTGCTCTCTGATTGTGGAAGGCGTCGAGACAAAGCACAAGATGTTAACGGCCGGTGGAACAGCCGGTTGAGCCATGACTAGCAGAGAAGCGGGGGGGGGGGGGGGTTGAAGGGCCGGCGGGGTTATAGAAGCCCCCCCCAATTGGTGTGGGGGCGAGGGTTT
>Ga0335072_10001944_pt1 | contig 32753 bp, 29 predicted proteins | sample Lox_Sample_21_FD_206725 | JGI IMG/M metagenome (GOLD analysis project Ga0335072, IMG submission 206725) | Soil microbial communities from Loxahatchee National Wildlife Refuge, Florida, United States - Lox_Sample_2.1 | ecosystem: Environmental > Terrestrial > Soil > Wetlands | place: USA...
GCCTCCGGGGCAAGGGCGCTGGCCAGATAAAAAACGTTCACACTTAAGGGAGGACTCGGCAGACTCGGAGCTCCGCTCAATGCTCCACGCGCGTCGAACCAAATCTGCGAAAAATTAGGGGAGGGCGAAGTGGTCGAGACCGTGCCCACAGCACTGGCGATCAAGCCGGAGGCGTTGGGGACGGTGCCGCTGTCGACTAAATTGCCGCCGCTACCCAGTAAAATCACTTTGTTTTCGCCCAGGTTTGGCTCCCATATGCCGTTGTTATTGTAGTCGACCCAGACATTGGTCACGCCAGGATTGGAAGGCGAGAGTGCGATGGCACAAGGAACCGGCTTGTTGAGGCGAATGGCCTCATAACGGGCGAGGCGCAAAATATCGGCCATTTGTGCGGCGGCGTTGGAGAGCTCGTAGGAGTGATAGAAGCGCAGAAATGCGGGCAAGCCCACGGCCATCAAAACGAGGCCGACGGCAAGCGTAACCACCAGTTCCGTGAGACTAAACCCACGGCCGTGCTTGAGCGAGCGGCACAAAACGGAGGATTTTCCTCTCATCCTTAGATAAAGGCCTACAACCGCCATGGGGACAGAGTACGACGGCAGGGCGGGACCGGAAGTATAAAGTAGCAGGGTTTTAGCTAGTTAGATAGGCGTTATTGGTGTGGTAATGGTGTCGGTTATATCGAAGTGGTAACTCGGAGTTGGGGTGGGAGGACGGAAAAGATAACGCAGAGGAGCGGAGGACGCGGAGAGAGTTGGATGCCAAGACGCCATGGAAAACGAACGGGCCGCCGCAGACGGCGGGGCCTACCCGGATTGGCAAGATGCAGCGGTTAAGAAGAAAAGCCTCACCCCTGGAAGGGGTGAGCTACAGGGTGCCGATTGCTGCGCCGCTACTGAGACGATTACTTTTGGGCTTTTACTTTGCCACCAGTGTCTTTGAACTTTTTTTGGAGAGATTGCTCGGTGAAGAAATCGGGAGGCAGGTTGGGGGCGTTGGTGCAGGAGTTGAAGAAGATTTGGTGAGTGCGGCGGCCGTTGTGCTCGCGGCTGACCTGCATGGGAGTTTGAATGCCTTCGAGTTGGCGATAGTTGGAGTAGATGGTGACGTCTTCATCCTTGTCGTGCTGCTCTTCGTTGGGCGTGGTGGCGATGGTGCGAAGTGGAAGATGGGTGAGGCGATCAACGGCGAGGCGCACGGTGCGGTCCTGGTCGTCGGAGAAGTCGACCCATTCGACCTCGCGCATATCGGAAACTCCGAAGCCAGCGTAGTGAAGGAAAACGTCAGGTTCGTCGGCGCGATGGAGAAGGAGGTTGCGAATGGAGCGCTGCAAGGCAGCCTGAAAATCGGAGATGACGGAGGCGTCGACGTCGTTGACGCCACTTTTGTCCATCATCCAACCCTTGTCGCCATCGATAACTTGAATGAATTCGCCGCCCTTGACGGGGAGATTGCCCCAAAGCACGGCGAAGAGACCGCCCTTGGTGGTTTTGACGACGTATTCGGTGCGGTTCTTGTCGGGATAGGACCAATAACTGCGCATCATGGAGTAGCCGAGGGTGCCACCGTTGCGGTCGAATTGAGCGACGCGACCGTCGCAATCGCTGGTTTTTTGGTCGCGATAGAGATCGCCGCCCATGGCATCGACAGCTTGTTTGAGAACCTGGCGAGCCTTGGCTTTGTTTTGGTCGAGGTCCATGGTGTCGGGATTCTGGTGGAAGGCTGCGGCAATAAGGAGGCCGGGCGCAGCGAGCAGAAGGCCAACGGTTAGAACGCGACGGGAAGTGGGACCACTTAGCCGCACAACACTGAGCCTCCGTTGACATTGAGAATTTCACCGTTGATGAAGTTGGCGAGATCGGAAGCGAGGAAGAGAATAGGCCCAGCGACTTCTTCGGCGGAGGCGGCGCGGCCGAGAGGGATGACGCTGGCGGCCATTTTTTTGCCGGCTTTGGTAGCGAGCACGGGATTGGACATGTCGGTGGCGACCCAGCCGGGGGCCACGCTGTTGACGGTGATACCGTGGCGAGCGAGTTCGGTGGACAAGCCTTTGGTGAGGCTGATGATGGCGCCTTTGGAAGCGCCGTAATGGGTATGGAAGGATTCGCCGCGCTGACCAGCGGTGGAGGAGATGTTGATGATCTTGCCGGAGTGCTGCTTCATCATTTGGGGAACGGCGAAATGGATGATGGAGTAGACGCTCTTGAGGTTGATGCGAATCATGTCGTCCCACTGCTTCTCGGACATTTTCTCGATGGGCAGGTCTTCGAGATTCCAGATACCGGCGTTGGGGACGAGGATGTCGAGGCGCCCGAGGCGCTTGATGGAATGCTCAACGAGCTTGCGGTTATCTTCATGCTTGCCGACGTCGGCCTTGAAGGCTTCCACGCGAGTGCCGTGCTTGGCGGCCTCCTGCTCAATTTGACGCGCGGCATCCTTGGCGGAGTTGTAACTGAAAACGACGTCTGCGCCGGCTTGCGCAAAGAGCTTGACGGCGGCGGCGCCGATGCCGCGAGAACCGCCGGTGATGAGTGCCGCTTTCCCTGCCAGTGAAATCATGTTTCCCCCAAAAGTGTGAAGCGTAACGACAAAAAGCGGTTGGACCCGAACTTACGACTGCAAGGTGGAGGCCCGGCGTGCCCCGCGAGCCGCGGCGACCAGATCGGAAAACAGCCGGGCGGCCAGAGCGTCGCCGCGCATGCGCTCGGGATGCCACTGAACCCCAATGACCCAATTGGCGTCGCCGGTCCACTCGATGGCTTCCACGATGCCGTCGGAGGCTTGGGCGGTGATGCGCAATTGACGGCCGGGAATGGCGACGGATTGGTGATGCGAGCTGTTGACGAAGGCTTGAGCGGAACCGGCCATTTTGCAGAGCTGGCTGTCGGGGGTGAAGCGCACATCGTGGCGCGGGTCTTCGGGCGGCTCGGGCTGCAGATCTTTCTTCCGGTGCGCGACGGTGGTGCCGGTTTCGGTGCGCACGTCCTGGATGAGAGTGCCGCCGAGGAAGACGTTGAGAAGTTGGCAACCGTAGCAGATGGCCAGGACGGGCTTTTGTTCAGCAAAGGCATGGCCGAGGATGGCGCGGTCGGTGTCCTCGCGAGATGGGTCGGGCGGAGCGGACTTGCCACGGTTAGAGGAGCCGTATTCGGCGGGGTTGACGTCGGCGGGACTGCCGGGGAGGACGAAGGCGTCGAGATCGGCGAATTGCTCATGGAGAGATTCCGGGTGGGCAAGGGAGAGGAGGACGGGGTCGCCACCGGCGAGGCTGACGGCGTCGGCGTAATCGCGGATTTTTGGCAAGTTGGCGGCGACTTCCTCTTGGGAGGTGCGCCAGGGGATGCCAATCCTTGGCCGGTTGGGATGGTTGAGTGTCATGGAACCCAAAATCGTAACATTGGGAGGCTGGGGCGGCAACTTGGGGGCGTTTCGGTAACCTTTAGAGCAAGGGTGTCGTCGTGGAGTAGGCTTGGGTAATTCGCAGAGAGGATGGAGTTATGAATGTGCCCGGAAATGTGAAGGTGCTGTTCATTGCGGGGTTTGGGCCGATTGTGCGCGATGTGAAAGTGAGCCGGAAGTTTTACGAGCAGACGCTGGGGATTGTGTTCAAGGAAGAAGAGGGAGAGTACCTGCACACGAGCGCGTTGGCGGGAGCGAAAACGTTTGCGTTGTGGCCGCTGGCACATGCGGCGCGGTGTTGCTTTGAGAACGAGGCGTGGCCGGCGGAATTGCCAGAGCCGCAGGCTTGGCTGGAGTTTGATGTGGAGGACGTGGAGCAGGCGACGGCGGAGCTGGAGGCGCAGGGGTATCGAGTGCTGGTGCGGAATAAGAAAGAGCCGTGGGGGCAGGTGGTGACGCGGCTGCTGAGTCCGGAAGGGTTGTTGGTGGGCGCGACGTTTACGCCGTGGATGCGGGAGAACAAGTAGCGTGGAATAGGATGCACCGCGACGTTTGCGATGGTGCGACAGACCCCACATGCGGAACCGGCATGTGGGGCACCCGAGAGGCGAGGGCGCGAAGATCGAAGAGAGATTCCTCGCTTCGTCGCGTCCGCCTACGCGCTGCGCGCTAGGGCGGACAGGCGCTCCTCCCTTCGCAAAAGCTCAGGGCAAGCAGGATGACAAGTTTAGTTTTTGGGGGCGTGGAGGAAGAACAGCAGCGTAAAGCCGCTGCTACCGGGAAAATCGAATCGCGCTGAAGACCGCTACGTTTTGCGATGGTTCTAGGGGGCTTCGGTGCGATCGAGGATGGGATGATCTAGGCCGGTTAGGGTGCGGTTGGGTTGGCCTTGTAGGTCGAAGACGATGACGTTGTTTTTGCCGGCGAGCTGGAAGGGGCCGGGGGCGTAGAGAGTTTGTTGCGGACCGATGTGCCAGATGCGGCCTAGAGGTTGGCCATTGAGCCAGAGCATGCCTTTGGTGAAGGAACTTGTGTCGAGGAAAGTGTCCGAAGGCTCCGGGTTATCGATGTGGAAAGAGCCGCGGTAGAAGCAGGGGCCTTCGCAGTTGGCGCGAGTGAAGGACAGCGTCGCCAGGTTGGTCATGGGAAGCGGGTAGATGTCCCAGCCTTGAAGAGGCTTGCCGGCTAGAGTGATTTGGCGGGTGATGCCTTTGCGTTCACCGCGGAGGGCGAGGCTGAAATTGATGCGGCCGGTGTTTTCGACGAGGATGTCGAGTTGCGCGCCATTGGCGGGGATTTTCAGCGGAAGATGATTCTGGTGGAGGCGGCGGTCGAGGGTGCCGACGAGTTTGTTGTCGAGATAAATCTGGGCGAAATCGTGGAGTTCGTCGAGGACGAGGTCGCCTTCGGCGAGGCCGGTGAGCTGCTTGCGATAAAGGATGTAGCCGTAAGCCTGGTCGACATCTTCCATGCTGAGGATTTGTTCGGAATGGATGGGCCTGGGGAGAACTTTCCAGAGGGAGATGGATTCGTCGAGAGAGAACTGGGGAATTGTTGTGGCGGGCGGAACATTGGGTATCGCGGGAGGAGTGGAGCCGGTGGCTTTGGCGATGACGTCGCGGAATTTGAAATACTTGGCAGCGGGGCGGCCGCTTTCGTCGAGAGGAGCGTCGTAATCGTAGCTGGTGACCTCGGGCTCGTAGGTGTTGTTGTCTTGGTTGGCGCCATTCATCCAGCCGAAGCTGGTGCCGCCGTGAAACATGTAGAGGCTGATGGAATAGCCTTGACGCAAAATCCAATCGAGATGGGCGGCTTCGGTGTCGGAATTAGTGGCGTGGTGTTTGCCGCCCCAAAAATCGAACCAGCCATCCCAAAATTCGCTGTTGAGAAAGGGGCCGTTGGGACGAAGCTTTTTGAGCTTGGCGAATTCCTGTTCGGCGTTGTCGTTGCCACCGAAATTGATGCCGACAGGGAGATCGGGGAGCGAGCCGGCGGGAACTTCGTCGGCGCCATCGGCGGTGTAAAGCTGGGACTTGGTGAAGCCGGCGTCGACGAGCATTTTGTGGATGGCTTGCATGTAGAGGTGATCATTGCCAAAGGAGCCGTACTCGTTTTCGACCTGGACGAGAATGATGGGGCCACCGTTGCCGATTTGCAGGGGAGCGAGTTCCTGGCCGAGGCGGTTGATCCAGCGCGTGGCGGGTTCGAGGAATTTGGGATCGCGACTGCGGACGACGGTGGAGTGATCCTTTAGTAGCCACGCGGGGAAGCCGCCGAACTCCCATTCGGCGCAGGCGTAAGGGCCGGGACGGAGAATGACGTAGAGACCTTCCTGCTGGGCTTCGCGAATGAATTCGGCGACATCGAGATTGCCGGAAAAATCGTAAACGCCCGGGCGGGGCTCGTGGGCGTTCCAGAAGACATAGGTGGTGATGGTGTTGAGGCCCATGGCTTTGGCCATCTGGAAACGCGCGCGCCAGTAGGAGCGGGGAATGCGGGCGTAGTGCATTTCGCCGGAGATGATGCGGAAGGGTTTGTCATTTAGGAGGAATTGGCCGTTTTCGGCGGTGAAGGTACCAGGAGTGGAGGTGGATTGTTGCGCCTGCGCGGTGTGGATGACGAAGAAGAGGAACACAAAGAGAAAGAAAGCGCGATGTTGGTTGGGCATGGAGTCAGTTTGCCAGCGGGGTGGTAAGCGGTACAAGGGCGCGGCGCAGGGAAGAAAGAGAAAAGGCTACCGCAGAGACGCAGAGGAGCGCAGAAGGCGCGGAGAGTGCGGGCAAGACGCGGAGATTGAAGAGAGATTCCTCGCTCCGAAGACTCCGCTCGGAATGACAGTGTTTTTGGGGGCCATTTAAGGTTAGCTAGGCGCGGGAGGCCAGGGATTCGGGGCGGGTTTGGTCCAGGCAAAATTCGGGGCGGTGGAAGAATGCGGGTAATTCGGTCAGGCGCTGCTGGAGTTTTTCGAATTTGTCGGCACGCACGGTGACGTGGCCGAGCTTGCGGCCGGGGCGGGGCGATTTGCCGTAGAGGTGGAGATGGGTGTTGGGGACGCGGAGGACTTCGGTTGTTTCGGGGAGTTCGGCGATGAGATTGAGCATGGCGGAAAAGCCCATATTGGCAGTGGAACCGAGAGGCAGGTCGAGAATGGCGCGAAGATGATTTTCGAATTGGCTGGTGGCGGCGCCTTCGATGGACCAATGGCCGGAGTTGTGGACGCGGGGAGCAATTTCGTTGGCGAGGAGGGTGTCGCCGACCTGAAAAAGTTCGAGACAGATGACGCCGCCGTAGTCGAGGGCTTCGAGGATTTTGCGGGCGTGCTGCTCGGCGGATTGTTGAAGGGCGGGCGAAAGATGCGGGGCGGGGGCGAGGGAGAGTCGGAGGATGCCGCCGCGATGATGATTTTCGATGAGGGGATAGAAGGCGGTTTGACCGGAACGATTGCGGGCGGCGAGGATGGAAAGTTCGCGGGTGAAGGAAACAAATTTTTCGAGGATGAGCGGGCCGTTGGGGATTTCGGCGCGGAGTTTTTCTACGTCATGGTTGGTGCGAAGGAGCCATTGACCCTTGCCGTCGTAGCCGAGGCGGCAGGTTTTGAGGACGGAGGGAAGGCCGACTTTTTGGAGGGCGGCGTCGAATTCGTCGCGCTTGGAAATTTCGGCGAAATCGGTGGTGGGAATCCCTAAGCGCTGGAAGAGGCGCTTTTCGCGGCGGCGATCCTGAGCATCCTCGAGAGCGATGGGAGCGGGATAGACGGGAGCGCGCTCGGCGAGGAAACGCGCGGCTTGCACGGGCACATTTTCAAATTCATAGGTGACCAGTTCGAGGCCGTGAGCGAATTTGTCGAGGGCTTGTTCGTCGGTGTATTCGGCGGTGACGCGTTGGGCGATGCGGCCTACGGGAGCTTCGGGCGAAGGATCGAGAAAACGGAAGTGGAGGCCGAGAGGATAGCCAGCGAGGGCGAGCATGTAACCGAGTTGGCCGCCGCCGAGAATGCCGATGGTCATGCGCGTTTTTTCCTTTTTATTGGCGACGGGGAGGAGGGGATAAGGCTGGCGATGGCGGGCGCGAGTTTGGCGGGATCGGGAGTGGAGAGCACTTTGGTGGTTTGCGTTTGGCGGAAGTTGCGGAGGGCTTCGCGAATTTCGGGATGCTTGTTGCCGAGGATGGCGGCGGCGAGAAGGGCGGCGTTGATGGCGCCGGCTTTGCCGATGGCGAGGGTGCCGACGGGAATGCCGCCGGGCATTTGCGCGATGGAGAGAAGAGAATCGAGGCCTTTAAGGGTTTTGGATTCGACCGGGACACCGAGAACGGGGACTACCGTTTTGGAGGCGGTCATGCCGGGGAGATGCGCGGCGCCGCCGGCTCCGGCGATGATGACCTCGATGCCGCGCCGCTCGGCGGAGGAAGCGTATTCGAAGAGCAGGTCGGGAGTGCGATGCGCGGAGACGACGCGGGTTTCGTGAGGAATGCCGAGCTGTTCGAGAGTTTTGGCGGCGTGCTCCATGGTTTCCCAATCGGAAGTGGAACCCATGATGATGCCGACGAGGGGCTTGTGTGAGGACTGCGTGTTGTTGTCCGGCATAGTGTGTTTGTGGTTGCGCGCTCGTCGCGCGGGTAAAAAAGAACGCCGGCCGTGGGGCCGGCTTGAGCGCGCAACAAAGGATTAGTTTACGGGTTTTTGGGGTGGGATGCGAATTTTCGTGGGATGCGAGTTTGAGGAAAAAAGTCGAGAAGCAGTTCAGCAGGGAGTGAAGAGATTGTGTGAGAAATGGAAAGGACCATTACACGCCCGCCTCAGAAGGTGGCCGCTACGAGAACCGACCCTGAGCAATTCCCCAGGGGCTAAAGCCCAGTTGGTTGCCTAGCATTTATGTCGGAGCTGAAGCTCCGACCCCCGGTGCCAAGCACATAAATAGCCCTCAGCGGCTGAAGCCGCACGGACTGTCGGCAGATCCGGCACGGCTACAGAGGATGCGGAAAAAGTCCGACGCAGAGACTTCAGGGGCTGAAGCCCGACTCATTCTGCACAGCGTACGCGGGGGCTGAAAGCCCCCGCCTCCTAAAGAACGGAGTTTTTGCGCAGCCTGTGAATAGGTTGATCCCGCGCGGCTAAAGCTGTGCCCTGACGTTTTCGGAGCGCTGCATCCAGGAGTGGCGGAGTTGGCCTACTAGGTAGAGGGAGCCGGTGATGAAGATGGCATCGTTGGGTTGGGCGGAGGCCAGGGCGTGGGTAAGGGCGGCTTCCGCGTTGGGGACGGTGGTGAAGTGGGGGGCGTGATGGCCGGCGATTTGGGCGAGCTGGCTGGCGCTGATGGCGCGGGGATTGTTGGGTTGGGTGAAAATGACTTCGGCGGCCAAGGGGAAGAGCAGGCCGGCGACTTCGTCGACGGCTTTATCGCGCATGGCGGCGTAGATGAGCAGGATGCGTCGATGGGCGAAATTTTCTTCAAGGAAGTGGGCGAGTTCGCGGGCGGCACTGGGATTGTGGGCGCCGTCGAGGAAAATGTCGGGATTTGATTGGAGCTTTTCGAGACGGCCTGGCCAATGGGCTTCGGCGATGCCGTATTCGATGTGCTCGTTGGTGACGGCATAATTCTTGGACTGAAGGACGCGCGCGGCGGCTAGGGCGTTGAGGGCATTTTGGAGTTGGAAGCGGCCGGGGAGATTGGGGGCGAGGGAGAAGCTGGTGGCGGTGGCGATTTCGGTGACGGTGGCGCGGGCGCATCCGGCTACTGTGTGTTCGTCTTCGATGCGGAAGGCTTCGGCGGTTTCGAGTAATGGGCAATGGAATTCGGCGGCGCGGCTGCGCAACACTTCTTGCGCTTCGGGAAGTTGTGGGGCGGTGACTACGGGCACGCCGTGTTTGAGGGTGCCGGCTTTTTCTCCGGCGATTTCGGGGAGGGAATGGCCGAGGAAATTTTCGTGGTCGAAATCGATGCGGGTGATGATGCTGACGACGGGGGTGATGATGTTGGTGGCGTCGAGACGACCGCCCAAGCCGACTTCGATGACGGCGAATTCGACGCGTTGTGTAGCGAAAACTTCGAAGGCGAGCGCGGTGACACATTCGAAATAGGTGGGATGGGCGCGGAGTTTGCCTTCGGCGAGCAGCTCTTCGATGACGGCGTGAATGCGGGTGAAGGTTTCGGCGAAAAGTCCGTCGGTGATTTCTTCGCCGTTGATGCGGAAGCGTTCGTTGATGCGTTCGAGGTGCGGGGAGGTGTTCAGGCCGGTGCGAAAACCGGCGTGGCGGAGGATGGATTCGACGAAGGCGGCGGTGGAACCTTTGCCGTTGGTGCCGGCTATGTGGATGGTGGGATAGGCGCGGTCGGGGCGGCCGAGGCGGTCGAGGAGGATGGAGATATTTTCGAGGTTGAATTTAGCGGCAGCGGCTTGCGTGGGGGCGGCGAGTTCGCGGCCTAGGGAGAGGAGGTAGTGGAGGGAGTCGGAGTAGTTCATGGGCGGGTGTGTTTTGTGGGTGGCGGGCAGAACAGGAAGAGGGATTCCTCGCTTCGAAGACTACGCTCGGAATGACAGATTTGTGTTTGCCAAGGAAAAGGGACCCTCAGGGGCTGAAGCCCGTTTTTGCTTGAGTTTGATGGCACGGCTAAAGCCGTGCCCTGACGAAGCAGGAAAGGCGGGAGAGCGATGGCCGATGATTTCACGGGGATTGGCTAGGACAGGAGGAGATCGAGGGTGTTGGAGAGGAAACCCTTGAGGTCTTTGCGAGGGACTACGGCATCGAGGAAGCCGTGTTCGAGGAGGAATTCAGAGCGCTGGAAACCTTCGGGGAGTTTTTGGCGGATGGTCTGCTCGATGACGCGAGGGCCGGCGAAACCGATGAGCGCGCCGGGTTCGGCAATGTTGAGGTCGCCGAGCATGGCGAAGCTGGCGGTGACGCCGCCGGTAGTGGGATCCGTGAGCACGGAGATGTAGGGAAGCTTCTCGTCGTCGAGGCGGGCGAGGGCGGCGGCAACTTTGGCAAGCTGCATGAGGCTGATGGTGCCTTCCATCATGCGGGCGCCGCCAGAACAGGAGACGATGATGAGGGGCTGGCGTGATTCGATGGAAAGCTCGATGGCGCGGGTAACTTTTTCGCCGACAACCGCGCCCATGGAGCCGCCGATAAAGCCAAATTCCATGGCACAGCAGACGACGTTTTTGCCGGCCAGCTGGCCCTCGGCGGTGATGATGGCGTCATTCATGTGCAGCTTTTTCTGGGCGTCTTTGATGCGCTTGGCATAGGGCTTGGTGTCGACGAATTTGAGGGGGTCGGTGGAAACCATGCCGGCATCGTGCTCGGTGTAGTGGCCGTCGAGGAGCATTTGCAGGCGCTGCTTGGCGTCCATGCGGAAATGGAATTGGCACTTGGGGCAGACGAGGAGGTTTTCTTCGAGGTCCTTGCGGAAAACGATGGCGCGGCAGGATTCGCATTTGACCCAAAGGCCCTCGGTGCGCACACGGCGCTCTTCGGGAGGAGTGGGCTGATCGATGGGTTTTTTGTCGCGCTTAAACCAGGCCATTTTTTTGGTAATCAGCTTTCAGTTATCAGTAATCCGTTTCAGTGACCAGAGAACAGAGACCAGTGATCAGAGAGCGCAAGACCACGAACTGCTAAAAAACAGAATTGCGGAACCACGAACGACGAAACGGCTAGGGAACCTCCGTCGCTTGCGGCTCACGCAGGAGCGATGACGGCCAACTGCGCACTTCAGTAATCAATACCCCGTTGGGCCAGTATACCCTTGGTGTAGGGGTGTTTCACTTCTTTCATTTCGGTGACGAGATCGGCCTGTTCCACCAGGAGGGGGTGGGCATTGCGGCCGGTGCAGATGACGTGGACCTGTTCAGGACGGCCCTTGAGAGCATCAGCGACTTTTTGGGGATCGAGCATTTTGTAGCTGATGGTGTAGTTGATCTCGTCGAGGATGACCAGATCGTACTGGCCGCTGTAGATGGCGGAGCGGCCGGCTTCCCAGCATTCCTCGGCCATACGAAGGTCTTCGGGGTCGGTTTCGGCGCCGCCGACTTTGACGAAGCCGCGGCCCATGGGGCGAATCTCGAATTTGTCGTCGCCGAGCATTTTGGCAGCGTCGAGTTCGCCATAGTGCCAGGAGCCTTTGATGAACTGAACCATGAGGACGCGAAGGCCTTGGCCAACGGCGCGAAAGGCGGTGCCGAGGGCGCAAGTGGTCTTGCCCTTGCCGGGACCGGTGTAGACAATGAGCAAACCTTTTCCTTCCGGCATTCTTCTTATCCTTGGTGAAGCGAGCTGGAGCGATGGAAGAATTCCAGTGTGCGGAGTTGGGGAGGAAAGGTCAAGTCGGGTGGGAACTTCTGTGAAGGGCGGAGGGAAAGAGAGAATTGGTGAAGTGCGGAGGAATGTTGAAATGAGGCGATGGATGGTATTGGTTGCTTTAAGTGTGGGGTTGGGTGGTGTTGGATTGCGTGGGCAATCGCCGAATGAGGTGTTGCCGTCGTCGGACGTGATCATTATGGCGCCTGTTGATCAGTATGCGTGGAGAGTAGGGGAGGGCGGGAAAATTGAATTCAGTTTCGATACGAGCCGCACTTGGGAGACGCAGAAGAGTGGAGTAACGGTGGATTTGACGGGGGGATGGGCGCCATCGGGCAAGGTGTGTTGGGTGGTGGGGAAGACCGGGACCATTCTGTTGACGACGGACCGCGGGAAACATTGGAAGAAGATTGCGTCACCGATAAAGGAAGATGTGGCGGGAGTGTTTGCGCAGGATGGAAAGAGAGCATCGGTTTGGACGGCGAATCATAAGCAGAGTTACGAGACGAATGATGGTGGAGCGACGTGGACCGTGAATGTGGGGAAGTGAGGGAGAGAGTGGCGAGTGGTTAGTGGCGAGTGGCGATAAAAACCGTTTGCTTATTGTGCGAGTCGTGGCAAGACGCAGGGGTTAAGATCCTTCGTTGCAGACGGCGCTCCTCAGGACGACACGTTAATTTCACTTTTTGCTTGGAGTCACAGGCTGAAGCCTGTGCTACAGGTCTAATTTTTTGGCTAGGGCAGCGGCGATCAGGCGTACGTATTCGATAGCGACTTCATTGAGAGATTGAGTGGGGGCCGCTTTGGTGTCTTTCAAAACGATCCAGAGGCCGGGGCGATAGACTTCTTCGTCGCCGGGACAAATCGCGCCGGTGAGTTGGGCGATTTCGAGATGCGGCGTATTCGAACTGTAGAAATCCTGAAAGTGGGAACCGTTGGGCAGGCTGGGGGGATGGGCGACCAGTTCGGTCAAGATGCCACGGGCGTCGTCGACTAAATCGCGAAAACCTTGAGAGACGAGAATGCCGTCGATATCGCGCGGGGTGGGCTGTTCGACTTGGTCGAGATCGTAATCGGGGAGGGGCTTGGTGAGGGGGATTTCGATAGCGACGGAAGGCTTGTTTTTGTCCGGGGCAATGCGCATGGACATAGAGTGTCCCGCTGGGGATGGGTTTCGCGCAAGGAATAAAAGTGGGAGTGGTGCGCGTGGGAGAGAGAGACAAGAGAAGACATGAGGCTACCGCAGAGTCGCAGAGGGCCGCAGAGGAAGCGGGGATTTTTTTGGTGGGGGAGTTTGTGCGGACATGGGGCGCAGGCGTCCTGCGCCCCTACGAAGAGTGCGCCGTCGGCTGTTGGTGTGCGCGCAAGACGCAGAGGTTGAAAAACGAGCGGCTCGCCTCCCTTCGCAAAAACAGCTCAGGGCAAGCAGAAGGCGGGCGCTACAACGGTGGTTAGGAGTCTGCCAGCACAGGCAGGAGTGCCTGTGCCACTGAGATCTTTACGCTTATTTGGGGTAAGGACTGCCGGAGAGGATGGCGAAGGCGCGATAGATTTGTTCGGCGAGCATGACGCGAGCAAGTTCGTGGGAATAGGTCATGGCGCTGAGGGAGATTTTTTGTTTGACGCGCTCGCGGAGTGGGTCGGGGAAGCCGTCAGCATCGCCGCAGACGAAGATCATTTCGCGGGTGCCGCGATCACGTTGTTCGGCGAGCCAACGGGCAAAGGCGGTGGAGTCGTAAACTTTTCCGGCGGCGTCGAGGAGCAGGGACGTGGCGGCGCGATCGGCATCGAGTTTTTTGAGAGCGGCGTCGGCATCGCGGACTTCAGTGACTTCGATGGGGCAGGAGCGGTTGATGCGCTTGAGGTAATCGGAGAGGACGGCGGTGAGTTCGGGACGGCGGGTTTTGCCGAGCAGGAGTAGGCGGATTTTCATGGAGGCAGTCTAGCGTGGGGAGGGGAAAGAGTCTAAGAGTGGAAGAGTGGAAGAGTGGAAGAGTGGAAGAGTGGAAGAGTGGAAGAGTGGAAGAGTGGAAGAGTGGGGCGGTGGCAAGGACAAAGATCGAAGTAGAGATTCCTGGCTTCGAAGACTCCGCTCGGAATGACGGGGACGTTGGGGATGGTGCGGACATGGGGCGCAGCCCAACGCAGCTGAGGGTAAACGTGCTGCGCCCCTACGAAGAGGGCGCCGCAACGTTGGGAAACAAGACGCTTCGGTTGAGATTCTTCGTCGCGAACGGCGCTCTTGAGGATGACATGGGCTTTTCTTGCGCAAAACACAGGATGAAGGATGGGCTACGGCCGGCGGGGTCAACCCAGGGCTACAAAAGCGAAGACACAGGCTGAAGCGTGTGCTACTGGCGACTAAGGTTGGAGGTAGTTTTCGTTGGACTGGGAGAATTGGTTGGGGGAGTCGGGCTCGTCGGGTAAGACCAACTTGGGTGCGGCGCGCCAGAGGCGCTCCAGGTCGTAGAAGCGACGGGCTTGTTCGCCGAAGACGTGAACGATGAAGCCGCCGAAATCGAGGAGGGCCCATTCGGCGGAACGGAGACCTTCGCGATGGGCGGGAGAACGCCTCATTTCGCGATAGAGGACTTCTTCAATTTCGTTGCAAATGGCCTGGAGTTGGGGCGTGCTGTAGCCGGTACAGATGACGAAATATTCGGTAAAGGCGGCGTGCCCGTTGAGATCGAGCACGGTGATGCCACCGGCCTTTTTGTTTTGCGCCGCCTGAACAGCGAGGCGAACGCCTTGCGGGAGCAAATCGAACTTCACCGGTACAACCCTTGTTTCAAAATGTATTCCTCCACACGGGCGGAAACAAGCCCATGGATCGATTGGCCGCGATTGGCTTTGCGGCGAATGTCGGTGGCACTGGCTTCGCTGGCGACATTTTCGAGGAGATAGACGGTGGTGCGCAGCAAACGCGCGACCACAGGCGAGCCGGGCGCGATGGCTTCCTCCTCCTTATCGCGTTTTTCCTTGGTGCCATTGGGCGGAGCGTGCAGGTCCGGCGGAATGACCAGGCGCAGAGCTTCCAGACGAATGCCGGGACGATTGGCGATGACGAAATCGCAAAGGCCGAGCAGGGCTTCGTACTCCTTCCACATGGGAATGTCGAGGAAGGCGTCGGCGCCGACGATAAAAAAGACGCGATCGCCGGGGCAGTTGTAGGTGTGTCGGAAGTAGCGGACGGTGTCGATGGAATAGTGTAGTTGGGTGCCGCTGAAATCCTCGCCAGCTTCGGCCAGCGAGGGGACGAAATGCGGATGCTCGGAACAGGCCAGAGCGACCATGGCGAACCGATGGGGAAACGGAGCGAGATGCTGTTTGAGCTTGTGGGGCGGGCGGCTGGCCGGGATGAAATGAATTTCGTCGAAGTTGAAGCGGCGGTCGGCAGCACGCGCGACCGCGAGATGTCCGGAATGAATGGGATCAAACGAGCCACCAAAGAGGGCGATACGTCTGGGTTGCTGCTTTGCCGCGGTGCGATGCGCCTGCGCTGTAGTCAATCCTTTTCCCCCGAGGAAACGCGCCTAAATTCTCTCACGAAACGTGCGAGGCTGGTGGCTCGTCCTGTTCCTCTTCATCCTGTTCCTGTGCATCTTCGGAATCGCTGAGTTCGGCTTCCGCTTCGGCTTCCAGATGGTGGAGTTCTTCTTCGACGATTTCTTGTTCGTGTTCGCCAGGCTCTTCTAACTCTTCCTTGGGAATTTTGTCGAGAGCGTTGGCCATGGCGCGGATCAGTTCCTTCACGCCTTCCCCGGTGGGCGCGGAGATGGAATGAAATTCGAGACCGCGCTTGTGGCAAAAGGCGCGGAGTTCGTCGAGCTTGGAATGGTCGGTGGTGGCGTCGAGTTTGGTAGCGACTACGATGCGGGGCTTGCGGGCCAGGCTGTTGCTGAAGGCAGAAAGTTCGCCTTCGATGATTTCGTAGGCCTTCACGGGATCCATTTCGGCGGTGTCGCTGGTGTCGATGAGATGCACGAGCAAGCGAGTGCGTTCGACGTGACGAAGGAAACGCGTGCCAAGACCGGCGCCTTCGCTGGCGCCTTCGATGAGGCCGGGCAGGTCGGCGACGACGAAGGTGCGGCCGAGTTCGGTGCCGTGGCCGCCGGTGCCGCCATCAGCGTTGACGACGCCGAGATTAGGTTCGAGAGTGGTGAAAGGATAGTTGGCGATCTTGGGGCGTGCGGCGCTGATGACAGAGATTAAAGTGGATTTTCCGGCGTTCGGGAAGCCGACGAGACCGACATCGGCGAGGAGTTTGAGTTCGAGGCGCAAGTGGCGCTCTTCGCCGGGCTCGCCTTCTTCTTTTTCGCGCGGGGCTTGATGCCAGGGTTTGGCGAAATGCTGATTGCCGCGCCCGCCCTTGCCGCCGTGGGCAACGAGAAGGCGCTGGCCGGGCTTTTTGAGGTCAGCGAGAAGTTCGGAATTGTCGCTGTCGAAAACGAGGGTGCCGACGGGAACTTTGAGAATCATGTCGTCGCCGGAAACGCCGGTGCAGTTGGAACCTTCGCCGTGACGGCCGCGGTCGGCTTTGAATTCGCGATTGTAGCGATAGCGGAGAAGGGTGTTGTCGTTGGGATTGGCTTCGAGATAGACGCTGCCGCCGTGGCCGCCATCGCCGCCGGAAGGTCCGCCGCGGGGGACGTACTTCTCCCTGCGGAAGGCGATGCAACCGTTGCCGCCGTCACCGGCTTTGACTGAAATTTTGGCTTCGTCGACGAACATGAGTACTCGGTTAGTTGGTGCTTGCCAGCTTACATCGAAGAGGGATTTCTCGCTGCGCTCGAAATGACATCGGTGTTTCAGGGTTGGGAAGAGTGCCAAGAGGCAGGAGTTGAGATTCCCTCGCTGCTCGGGATAAACCTTCGTCGCGGAAGGCGCTCCTCCCTTCGTCTGTCAGGGCAAGCAGGACGACGATGCCGTCGATCGAGTGCGGCCGGTCTAAAGTCCGGCCACTACACAGGCGCGGAAGCAGCGGCGTAAAGTCGCAGCTAGAAAGAGGCGAGTTGGGAATATGGGGCATAAAACAAAAAGGGCCCCGGCTTGGACCGGGGCCGCTTGCAAGTCCTTGGGTTAGCTGGCGGCCTTGGCGGTCTCGGTCTCGACCGGCCTTACGTTGACGAAGCGGCCGCTGCGTCCGCGATCTTTGAATTCGACGTAGCCGGTGACGAGGGCGAAGAGCGTGTCGTCTTTGCCTTGGGCCACGTTAACGCCGGGGCGATGCTTGGTACCGCGCTGGCGAACGATGATGGTGCCGGCATTGACGAGCTGGCCGCCGAAACGCTTGACGCCGAGCCTCTGTCCGTGGGAGTCGCGGCCGTTAGTAGACGAACCGCCGCCTTTCTTATGTGCCATGACTAAATTCCTCTCGTATTAAAGCTTGATTTCGCTGACCTGAACGGCAGTGTAGTTCTGCCGGTGGCCGCGCTGAATCTTGTACTGATTGGTTTTCTTGAACTTGAGAACGGTGAGCTTCTTGGCGCGGCCCTGTTCGACTATTTTGCCGGTGACGGAAGCCTGAGCGGCGTCGGAACCTGCAAGCATTTTTTTATCTTCGGTTTGCACGGCTAAGACGGTGCCGAATTTCACCTGTTCGCCCACATCGCCCTTGACGCGCTCGATGCGGATGGTGTCGCCGGGCGCGACACGATATTGCTTTCCCCCGGTTTTAATGACGGCGTACATCGCTCCTCCAAAGCTTAAGACAAACTCTAATTATACGGGGCGATGCGGGGAAGCGTCAACGAGAGTGTTTTTGACACGAGAGACAGAGTTGTGGTGTCGAATGAAGAATGTGACGCACCTACGGCGCTCGGTCGGCTGGCGCGAAATTCCCAGCCCTTGTGGGCTGGGCTAAATTTGTGGCGCGCCGCTGGCGCTGGATTGGGAAATCAGGAGGGGGGTTCGATGCGGGGAAGAAAAAGGCCTCACCCCTAGAAGGGGTGAGCTACAGGGTGTGGCCTTGGGTTAGAGGCAAGACTCAAGCACCCCACACACAACAGCGGCGTCTGAGGCACGCACGGAAAACGGCAGCCCCAAGACCCAGGTTCAAACACCGAACCTGGGGCACCGGCACGGGAAAACGAATGGCCCGCCTCCCCTCGCAAAAGCAACTCGGGGCTAGCGGAAGGCGGCCCCACAGAGTTGCGCTTGTTATTCACCGTGGAGGTGGCGGGTTTGGCTTACGGAGGAGCCGTCGTTGCGCTTGAGTTCGCGGAAGACGATGGTGGAGAGGACGGTCATGGCGCCGAGGACGTAGAAGGCTTTGTGGATGCCGTGAATGAAGATGGGTGGATTGGAACGATTGGTTTCGGGGAGGAAAACGGCGGTGACGAGGGAGGCGCAGGCCACGCCGAAGCTCATGGACATTTGTTGCATGGTGCTGGCGATGGAACTGGCGGCGCTGGCGTCCTCGTCGGAGATGTCGGCGTAAACGAGGGTATTCATGCTGGTGTATTGCAGTGAAGTGAAGAAGCCGTAGCAAAACATGATGAGGACGATGAGCCAGACGGGCGTGTGCAGACCGATGATGGAGAAGAGCACGATGAGGGCGCCGATGATGAGGGTGTTGGAGACGAGCACGGCACGGTAGCCGAAACGCGCGAGGATTTTGGGCATGGTCATCTTGAGGGACATGGAGGCAATGGCTTGGGGCATCATGAGCAAGCCAGATTGAATCGGGGTGAAGCCCATGCCGACCTGGTAGAGCAAGGGGAAAAGAAAAGGGATGCCACCGATGCCTAGGCGGGTGACGAAACTGCCAGTGACGGAGGCGCGGAAGGTGCGGATGCGGAATAAGGCGAGACGTAAAAGAGGATATTGGGTTTGCGTGGCGTGAAAGCCGTAGCCAGCGAGCAAAGCTAAAGAGAGCAGAAGCAAGCTGACTACTTCGATGGTGGACAGGGTGTGCTCGCCAAATACTTCCAAGATGTAGGAGAGCAGCGCGACGCCGGAACCGAACAGAATCAGGCCGACGATGTCGAGAGGATCGGTGCGCTCCTCGCGGTAGTCGGGCAAATGGCGGTAGACCATGTACAGGCCCAGTAAGCCGATGGGGATGTTGACGAAGAAAATGACGCGCCAGTGGAAATAACCGACGATTAGGCCGCCGGCGATGGGGCCGAGCATGGGACCGATCAGGCCGGGAATAGCGACGAAACTCATGGCGCGCACGAGTTCGTATTTGGGGAAACTGCGCACCATGGTGAGACGGCCGACGGGCACCATCATGGCGCCGCCGCAGCCTTGGAGAATGCGAAAGGCGACAAGCAGGTGGATGTTGGTGGAGATGCCGCAGAGAAACGAGCCGAGGCTGAAGATGCCGATGGCGGAGCCGAAGACGCGGCGGGTGCCGAATTTGTCTGCCATCCAACCGCTGATGGGGATGAACACGGCGAGGCTGAGGGTGTAGCTGGCGAGCACGGATTTCATGCTGAGTGGAGGAACGTGGAGAGCGGCGGCGACGGTGGGGACGGCGGTGTTGAGAATGGTGGTGTCGAGGGACTCCATGAAGAAGGCGACGGCGATGAGCCAGGGGAGGAGGGCGAGGGTGGCTTCGGGAAGAGAAGGGACGGGGTGCGAGGTCGCGCTGTTTGTGGCGTTCGTGTTGGCGCCGTTGGCGTGCATGAGCGATAAGAAAAAGCGGCCCTCAGAGGCTAAAGCCGCAATCGATGGTACACGAGTTACTGCAGGGCTTGGAGAATTGCGAAAGAACTCGCTCCGACATAAGCGCTTGGCGATGAGTCGGGGTCAGCACAGGCAGGAGTGCCTGTACCACTAAACCGGGATGACATAGCCTCTCAACAAGAGAATGTACCGGACTTGGGAGGAATTAAAAATCGAAGCGATAGCCGATGATGGATTTGGCGATCAGGTGGTCGGTGGAGCGGGTTACGCCGACGCCCACGCCGAAATTGATTTCCCACTTGGGAGAGAGATTGAGATCGATGGTGGGGAAGATCTGTTGTTGCTGCTCGGGTATGGGATAGAGGCTGGGAACAGGGCCAAGCACTCCGTAATACTCGACGCCGCCGGTGATTTTGGGAGTGAAGTCGTAGCTGATTTTGGCGTCGGGCGAAAAGATGAAACCTTGATTGGCGGTCAGACCATGAATGGATTTATCGAAGGCGGGATTGAAGGCGAAATACCAACGGCCTAATTGTTTGTCGATGATAGGACGTAATTCGTAGGTCCAGGTGTCAGTGGAGAATTGGCTGCGCTGGTAGCCGAATTCCTGAGAGAGGCTCAAGCCAATGGGCCAATTCCATTTTTGGGGGACGCTGAAGCGGGGACGGATATGATCGCCGACCCATTGCCAGCCTTCACCGGGCTGCGCGGAAGTGAAGAGGTAGAAGCCGGTTTCGAACCAGTCGGTGAAACCGTGGGTGATTTCGAGAGTTTCGTGGAGTTGGTGGTTGGTGGGATACATGCCGTCGACGGGCTGCTTGAAGCCCTGGAAGGTGAAGTTGGAGTGAAGTTCGAACATGGTGTGGCCGGGGTCGACGAGCTCGGAGCCGTAGACCTGGATTTCGTAATTGTCCTGGGCATGGGCGGCGGTTACGCACCGGAGCAGAAGCAATAAAATGAGGACGGGCAAAGAGCGGAAACGGGTCGGCACGGTTCTATTGTGCTACGGGAGCGAGGGAGTTTTGGGGTGAATTCGAGGTGCGCTGCAAGGGCGAAGAGCCTCACCGCAGAGGACGCTGAGGTCAGGCGTGGGGGTGGGCCTTGTCGTAGATGTCCATTAGTTGGCGCATGTTCGCGTGGGTATATTTTTGAGTGGTGGAAAGGGATTGATGACCGAGCAGTTCCTGAATGGCGCGCAGATCGGCGCCGTCGGCAAGCAGGTGAGTGGCAAAGGCGTGGCGCAGCGAGTGGGGGTGGAGATCCCAATTGATGTTGACGAGGCGAACGTATTTTTTGACGATGCGGCCGACACTGCGCTGGGTGAGGCGACGGCCAGCATAATTCAAGAAGACGGCTTGGGGTTCGGTTCCGGCGGCGTTGGCGTGATTTTCGCGGAGGAGACGGTCGCGTTCGGGCCAGTAGAGGTTCAAGGCTTCGGAGGCTTTGGCGCCGTAGGGGACAATGCGTTCTTTGCGGCCTTTGCCGATCACGCGGACGACGCAATCTTTGCGGTCAACGTCGACGAGGTTGAGGCCAGTTAATTCGCTGACGCGGAGGCCGGCGGCGTAGAGCAGTTCGAGGATGGCGCGATCACGGCGCAGCAACAAGCTATCTTCGAGTTTGACGATGCCAAAGCTGACAGCGCCGGGTTCGGCGGTTTTGCGCTTGGGTTTGCCCGTGGCGCGGAGTTGTGGGCTGGCCAAGTGGTCGAGGAAGCCACTCATTTCTTCGGCGCTAAGGACGGTGGGGACGCGTTTTGGGAGCTTGGGAGTGGCCACTAGACGCGCGGGATTATCTTTCAGCAGGCCCTCGCGGACGCAGTATTTGAAGAAGGAGCGAAGCGCGGCCAATTTTCGAGCGATGGAGCTTTTCTCGAGGCCCTGTTCGTGGAGATAGCCGATGTACTCGCGAATGGACTGATGGTCGATTTTGGAGACGTGCGGGGTTTCGGTGCCGGGAGGCGTGAGGTAGATGCGAAACTGTTCAAGGTCGTTCCCGTAGTTGGAGAGCGTGTGCGGGGAAGCGTTGCGCACCGAGCGTAGATACTCGAGGAATTTGTCGATGGTGGGTTGCATGGCGCCTCGCTGAACATTATAGAGGCGTTTGGCGGAGAAAGGCGGCGGAGAAGAATCGGGAATTTCTCTTAGAGTGATCGAAGAGAGATTCCTTGCTGCGCTCGGAATGACATTGGTTTGTGTGTATCGAGGAAAGGCCTCACGCCTGAAAGGGGTGAGCTACAGGGTGTGTTGGGTCGGTGGAGATTGTGGTGACGGTGATTGCTGGATGGCTCGGCTGAGATCCTTCGTCGCAGAGGGCGCTCCTCAGGATGACAGATGCTCTTCAGACTCGGCTATACATAAGAAGCAAACCCGACTGCGCTCGGAATGACATTGGTTGGTGTGGTGTATTGAGGAAAAGGCCTCACCCCCGGAAGGGTGAGCTACAGGGTCAGGACTTGACGGCTACCGGGGCTTCTTCGGCGGGGGCTGACGCTGGTTTTTCTTCGGGAGCGAGCTTCTCCCAATCGCATCCTTCTTTGAGGCAGGCGTACACGGTGCCGATTTTGGTTTTCTTCTCGACCACGAAGGGAGCGCCGCACTTGGGACAGGGTTGAGCGATGGGCATGAAGGGAGTGGTGAAGTCGCAAGCGGGATAACGGGAGCAGCCGTAGAAGACACGGAAACGGCCGCGGCCACCTTTGCCCATGCTGCCGCGCTTGACGAATTCGCCTTCATTGCACTTGGGGCACTTGATGCCCATAGTGATCGGGCGGGTGTACTTACACTTGGGATAGCCGGAGCAGCCGATAAATTCGCCGAAACGGCCGTGTTTCTTGACCAGGCCATTGCCGTCGAGGGGGCACTTTTCGTCGAGGGGCTCATCGGGCTGATGAGCGATGCGGGTACCGGCGACGAGGCGGCGGGTGGTTTTGCAGTCGGGATAACCGGTGCAGGCGAGGAAAGCACCGAAGCGTCCGCGCTTGAGGGCCATTTCCTTGCCGCAATTCTCGCAGTACTCGACCTTGTTCTCGGCGTCTTCGGGAATTTCCTCGGAGATATCCTGGATGAAATCACAATCGGGATAACGCGAACAGCCGAGGAAGAAGCCATGGCGGCTGATGCGTTCAAGCAGTTCGCCTTCGCCGCACTTTTCGCACTTTTTTCCGGTGGGAATGCCGGCCTTGTAGGAAATCATTTCGTCGCCGGCTTTTTCGAGGTCGACGATGAACTTCTCCCAGAATTCCTTAACGGATTCGCGCCAGGGCATCTTGCCTTCCTCGATGTCGTCGAGTTCTTCTTCCAGGCGCGCGGTGAATTTGACGTCGAAAACGTCTTCGAAGCTCTTGATGAGCAGGACACAGACGCGTTCGCCGAGCATGGTGGGAGTAAAGCGACCCTGATCCTTTTTCACATATTCGCGTTCGACGATGGTGGAGATGATGGAAGCGTAGGTGGATGGGCGGCCGATGCCGTCTTCTTCGAGTTCCTTGACGAGAGTTGCTTCGGTGTAACGCGGAGGGGGCTCGGTAAAGTGTTGGTCGGGGCGGATGGAATCGAGCTTGAGGACTTGACCTTCGGTGACGCGCGGCAAAGCTTTACCTTCGCCCTCGTCATCCTTTTCGTCGTCTTCACGCTCGGTGGGGACGGCAGGAATCTGGTAGACCTTGAGATAGCCATCGAACTTCAAGATAGAGCCGCTGGCGCGGAAGGTGTAATCCCCGGCGGAGATGTCGATGGAAGTTTGGTCGTAGACCGCCGGCAACATCTGGGAAGCGACGAAACGCTGCCAGATGAGCTGGTAGAGCTTGAAGACGTCGTCGTCGAGGTACTTGCGGACATCTTCGGGGGCTCGCGAAACGTCCGTGGGACGAATGGCTTCGTGAGCGCCTTGCGCGTCTTTCTTGGATTTGTAAAAGTTGGGCTTCTCGGGCAAGTAGTTAGTGCCGAAGCGCTCCGGAATCAAATCGCGGACTTGGGCGAGAGCGTCGTTGGAAACCTGCACGGAATCGGTACGCATGTAAGTGATCAGGGCGACCGAACCTTCTTCGCCGAGTTCCACGCCTTCATAGAGGCGTTGCGCGAGGGCCATGGTGCGCTTGGCGGTGTAGCGCAGGCGATTGTAAGCGGCCTGCTGCAACTTGGAGGTAGTGAAGGGCGGAGGCGGATTGCGGCGCTTCTCTTTGAGCTGGACGCTTTCGACTTGCCACTTGGCCTTGCTGACGGCGGCGACGATTTCGTCGGCAGCGGCCTGATTCTTGACCTCGATGTCTTCGCCGTTCTTTTTGGAGAGCCTGGCTTCGAAAAGGGGTGGCTCGCCAGCATCGAGCATGGCGTGGATGGTCCAATATTCCTGAGGAACAAAGGCGCGGATGTCCTGCTCGCGTTCAACGATGAGGCGAAGAGCGACGGTTTGCACGCGGCCGGCGCTTAGACCACGACGGACCTTGTCCCAAAGGAGTGGGGAAACCTTGTAGCCGACGATGCGGTCGAGGACGCGGCGAGCTTGCTGGGCGTCGACGAGCTGCGCATCGACCTGGCGTGGCTTTTCAAAAGCGGAGCGAATGGCCTTGGGGGTAATTTCATTGAAGGTGACGCGGAAAATTTTCTTGGGATCGATGGGCTCGATCTGAATCTGGTCCTTGTCGGACTTTTTGGGCTTGGCCTTGGCGTTCTTCTTCGCGTTTGCGGGGGGCTCGGCGGCCTTGTCGCCGTTGGTGGCGTCTTTCTTGGCGTTGTTGCCGTTTTCCTCTTCCTCGGGGATCAGGAACTTGGTTGGTTTGGAAAGCACCATCTGCAGGTGGGCAGAGATGGCCTCTCCTTCGCGGTCGGGGTCGCCAGCGAGGTAGACAGCCTCAGCGCTGCTGGCGGCTTTGCGAAGATCGTTGATGACCTTGCCTTTGCCGGGAATGACCTGAAGGGTCGGTTCGAAGATTTTGGGATCGTCGAGGGAAATGGGCTTGAGAGGCGGTTTGGGGGCAGCCGCCTTCTTACCCTTCCGGGATTTTTTCTTCTTTTTCTTCTGATTAATCTCGTCTTCGTCGATGGGCATGCGGATGCCGATGGTTTTTGTGGGCAAATCCAGCACGTGGCCAATGGAGGCCTTGACCGTGTAATTCTTCCCGAGATATTTGTTGATCGTCTTGGCCTTAGCCGGCGACTCGACGATGACCAATGAGCGTGCCATGAGTTCCTTTGTACCTTAGTTGCATCCGCTGGAAGGGCCGGTAGAGCGGAGTGTGTCCTTCTCGCTACCTTTATTAGTAGTCCGTCAGGCGGCTAACGTCCCACTTCAGATGCTATCCGGAGGCCTTCCGATGCATTGGGCGAATGCGAACGGTGCGGAGTTTGCCCTAACTATAACAAAACCTTAGTGAACAGCTTTCCCGGCAATTGCCGAATGATGCCTTTGATCTCCAAGTCAAAAAGGGTAGCGAGAACTTCGGAGGAATTCAATCCCGTGGTTTCGACGAGGTCGTCAATGGGGCGGGGTTGCTCGGTGGTGAGTAACGCGTAAATCTTTTTTTCTGTGGGAGTTAGCCCATCGGCGGCAAGTAGGTTGCGCTGCTCGGATTCGAGCACCTCGGCTTGGACCAAAGCGGAGCGAATGGGGGTAGGTAGCTCCTCGATCACGTCTTCGGCGCTGGTTACTAGCTTGGCGCCTTGTTTGATGAGCTGGTTGGGAGCAAAGCTCATTTCCTGGGTAACGTTGCCGGGGACACCGAAGACTTCGCGGCCAAACTCCATGGCTAAGCGGGCGGTAATGAGGGAGCCGCTGTACTGCTTGCCCTCGACAATGACCACGCCGAGGGGCATGCCGGCAATGATGCGATTGCGCACCGGGAAATTCTCGGGGGCGGGATGAGAGCCGGTGGGCAGTTCACTGATGATGGCGCCTTTCTCGAGAACTTTTTCGAAGAGCTTCTTGTTTTCCTTGGGATAGCAAACGTCGACGCCAGTTCCTAGAACGCCGATGGCCCTACCGCCCACGGAGGTGGCGCCGTTGTGCGCGAGGGCGTCCACACCGCGGGCCAATCCGCTGACGATGACCAAGCCGCGCTTGGCTAAATCGCGACCCATGCGCTCGGCCACCTGCGTGCCGTAGATGGTGGGGCGGCGTGTGCCGACGATGCTGAGGCTGGGCGCATTGAGAATGCTGGGGTCCCCGCGGACATAGAGCAGGGCGGGTGGATCGTAAATCTGCAGCAGGGATTGCGGATACTCGGGTTCCGTGCAATTGATGATGCGACAGCCGATGCGGCGAATGGCGTCCAGCTCTTTTTCGGCGCGCCAAAAGAATTGCTTTTTGAAGATGGCCTGCGCCGCCGGGGCGGGAAGATTGCATCCTTCCAAAGCGGTGAGGCTGGCATGGAAGACACCTTCGGGAGTGCCAAACTCGTGCAACAAACGAGCGGTAAGACGAGCGGCGATGCCCGGCGTGAGGGTAAGCGCCAGCCAAGAGAGGGAGGCTTCCGGCTCCATACAGAGTTGAGCGTACGAGTATGATGACGTAATTGTCAAGTTAACGATAGTGAATATGTTGGGGCGAAGAGCTCACCGCAGAGGCCGCGGAGGAAACGGAGGGTTGGGAGGGGGCTTGGGCCGTCGAGCTAACAAAACACGACCTCAGCGGCAAAGCCACAAGGATTCTGGACCAGTTCTGAAACGGGTGCTGGATTGTTACTGGGACATGACAATGACATGGAGCAATAAAGCAAATTCGGACATATGGATGGGTTGTGAGCTTGATGCATAGTGGTCGGGTAATTTAGTTCGTGTTAGGATGCGCCTACCCGTATCTCTACCGCCCGGTTCCCTTACGAATTCAATTCAGGAGAAGCGCATGAGAAAGTTAGCGACCTTTGGTCTGATGGTAGCCATGGCATGGTTGGGAGTTGTGATGCTGCGCGCGCAGGAGGCCGGCGGGCCGCCCAAGCCGGGACCGGAAAACGCGAAGCTGGGATATTTTGTGGGCAAATGGACGGCGGAAGGCGACCTGAAGGCGAGTGCGTATGGCCCCGGCGGGAAATTCACCTACACCGAAGAGTGCGAGTGGCTGGCGGGCAACTTCGCGATCATCTGCCATTCGGAAGGGCAGATGGGCGGAGGCACGGTGAAGGGCGTGAGCATCATGAGTTACGACGCGGGGGAAGGAAAGTACATTTATTTCGAGTCGAACAATATGGGGGAGAACACCTATTCGAAGGGGACGTTGAACGGAGATACGTGGACGTGGTCGAACGAAGAACAGATGGGCGGAAAAACGATCCACGGGCGTTTCACACTGACGCGATTAAACGACGATAGCGCGTCGTACAAATTCGAACTAGGCCCGGCAGTGGATTCGCTGGCGTTGATTATGGAAGGGAAGCAGACGCGAGTGAAGTAAGTGAGCAAGGGCGGCGGTGTCGCGCCTAGAGGGCAAACGGAGAGTGGCAAGAGGAATCCGAGACGCCGGTTCAGCGGGCGAGCATGGACGGCGGGGAAGAAAAAGGCCTCGCCCCTAGAAGGGGCGAGCTACAGGTGCGGCGATTGGAAAGAGAGACAAGCTGCGAGGGAAAACGAACGGGCTGGCGTTGCAGGCTCCGACCCCGGTGCCAAGCACACTTTTGGACTGCGAAGTCAGCCTAGGAGTCTTCAGGGGCTGAAGCCCGCCTCCTTAAGAGCACAGAAGAACGCAGTTTTTCCGCAGCCTGTGAAGCCGTGCGCTGACGAAAAATCCGTCCTCCCCGACAATCTGAAACCTGCCCAGTTTAGTTAGGGGGTTTGAGGCTGGCTGGCGTTGAAGGCAGCGTCGAGCAAATCTTGGGTGGTGCCGTCATAGTCGGCGTCGAGTTCCCAGATGAAGACGCCGCCCAAACCGCGAGCCCAATCGGTGTAGGCCACGCGATAGAAAGTTGAGGAGGCGTCGTCGTAGGTGATGAAGCCTTCGCTGCCGTCCGCCTTGAGCATGTAAGGGACGAGGGAGTAAGGATCGTAGTAGGTGCGCCAGCCCATGGCGTTAATGCGCTGCTTGAAGAAAGTGCCGTAGTTCTCGTAATCGACGGAGCCCCCGCAGTCCTGCGCAGCGTTCGTGTCTGGACAATAGCCCCAAAGTGCGTTGGCCTTGTGGTAGACGTAGCCGTAGAAGGGCGTGCCGATGTTGAGCTGGGCAGGGGCGATGCCCAAACCTTCGTAAATATCAATAGCGTCTTTGACACTGCCGCCGGGTTCGCAGTTGTAGGCTTCCGGATCGTTGTTGTCCCAGAAGATTGCAGAATTGAGCTGAGCGGAATCGGTCCAAGGGCCAGCGCAGTCGTAGGTCATGATGTTGAAATAGTCGACGATGTATTGGGTATCGGGGAAATCGTAGCCGGAGCCGCCCCAAGGAGCGACGTCGGCGGAGATGATGTATTGGGGGGAGGGGAGGATAACGCGCAAGCCGAGCATCAGGGAGTGGAAGAAGGCGGCGTCTTGGGTGGTGGCGGGATATTCCCAGTCGATGTCGACGCCGTCATAGCCATATTCCTGAATGAAGACGTTCAGATTGGCGATTAGCGCGGCCAAACCACCGGTGGTGTTCTCGAGGCCGTCAAAATCACCGCCGAGGAGCAACATGACTTTCACGCCGTGGTTGTGGGCCTTGGTGAGAAGGGCCTTCTCGATGAAACCGGAGGGGATGATCAAATTGCCGTTGGCATCGAAGCTGACACCGGCGTGATTGATGTGAGTCAATTCGTTGAATGGGATTTGAGCGGAGCTATAGGGTGGAGTTTGTGTCTGGCTCCAGTAACCGTAATCGCCGACCAAGCGTTTGGTGAGATTGGAGCTGGAGGAGGTTTGCCCAAACGCAGGCGAACCCAACCCAGCTAAGAGCAGAAGAAGAACTGCAAACGTCCAGGATGATGCCACTTTAAGACACTTCATGACTCCCCCTCTGTTTTCGAAGCTAATATTCCTCCCGTCGTCAGGAGCCGGCTGCGGGGAACATTCGGAGGACTCTCCTGGTGAGCGAGAGCAATTGGTGAGAGCCTATCACGTTTGAAACGATTTAGTGAAGGGTTTCGAGGAGTTGCGGGCTGGGAAAGTGGGGGCGAAGGAGGCGCGTAGGGGGGCGGGTTCCTCGATACAATCCACGCATGAGAACCAGCCCTCGAGTTGTGGTGGTGTTTGCGTTGGTGTTGGTGCTGCTGGCCTGCGGAGTACAGCGGGCGGCAGCGCAGTATTGGTCGTTGCAAGACACCACGGTGATCACCGACGTGAACATCGTGGACGTGCGCAGCGGCGAAATTCATCCCGATCAAATTGTGGTGATCGACAAGAACCGCATTACCGCGGTGGGATCACGGAAAGACACACGTTACCCGAGGAATGCACCGACGATCGTGAATGCGCGGGGCGGGTACTTGATTCCTGGGTTGTGGGACATGCACGTGCATTTGGCGTTTGGGGACTGGTTCCCGCGAGCGGACGAAATTACGTTGCCGCTGCTGGTGGCCAACGGAATTACCGGCGTGCGCGATATGGGCAGCGATCTGGAAACGGTGCAAGCGTGGAGGAATGAGATCGAGGAGGGACGCCTGCTGGGGCCGCGGATCATGACCGCGGGACCGATGCTGGATGGACCGAAGCCGCGCTTCCCCAGTTCCCGGGCGATTGCGACACCAGAGGATGGAAGGCGGGCGGTGATCGATTTGAAGCAGAGCGGGGCGGATTTCATCAAGTTGCAATCGCTGCTGCCGCGCGATGCGGTGTTTGCAATTGCGGATGAAGCGCGAAGACAGGAGATTCCCTTCGAAGGGCACGTACCGGATTCGGTGCGTGCGAGCGAATTATCGGACGCGGGGATGCACAGCTTCGAGCACCTGATTGGGATTTTTGAGGGAAGTTCGCCGCTGGAGGATGAGTTCCTGAAGGGCGGGAAGACGGAAACAAAGTTTCTGGCGAGCTACGATTCAGGACGCGCTGCGACGCTGGCGGCCCTACTGGCTAAGAATCAGACGTGGCAATGTCCGACGCTGGTATGGGAACGCGGCGGCAACCTGATCGATGTGACCGATTTTAGTAAGGACACGCGGGCAAAATATGTTCCGGCGTACTGGAAAGAACATACGTGGAGAAACTTCAGCGAAGAAGTGAAGCAGGAATTTAACGGGGACGATCTGGAGACGCGGAAGAAGTTCATCGAGAAGGAGCTGGAAGTGGTGGGGCTGCTGCACAAAGCCGGGGTGCCATTCCTGGCGGGAACGGATACGCCGCCGGGAGTGTACATTTTTCCGGGATTCAGCTTGCACGAGGAGTTACAACGGTTTGTGGCCGCCGGGTTCACGCCGCTGGAGGCACTGCAGACGGCAACCTTGAATCCGGCAATTTTCTTTCACATGGAAGACCGGTTGGGGACGATTGAGAAGGGCAAACTGGCGGATTTAGTGTTTCTGGAGGCGAATCCGCTGGTAGATATTCGCAACACGCAAAAGATTGGTGCGGTGATTGTGAATGGCCGGTATTTTTCGAGGGCGGATCTACAGAAGATTTTGCAGCAGGTGGAAGAGTCGGCGAAGAAAGAGCCGCCGGCGCAGAGCACGGGGAGTTTTTGAAGCGGATGTCGCGGGATTAGGCGAAGTTAGGGGTTGTGCGGGCTGCGTTGTGAAAAGGCGGCTGCAGGGCAGCCGCTGGTTGTGGGCTGGCGTTGCTGCAATGGCAAACCGGCGGCAGCTGGGCTGCCGCACTCCAAAGGCCGTTCCCCCCAAAATCAGCGGAGCGGCTGCGTTTTGGTTTGCGTGGTTAAAAACTGTGCTACTTTCATTTCGCCCGACAATTGTTGATTCGGGGCGGAGTTTCATGTCCGAGCGATTTGTATTCGGCGACCTTCGTGAGGTGTTTGCCAAGGCGAATGAGGAGAAGTCTGGCGACCAGTTGGCGGGAATTGCGGCGCGGTCGGAACGGGAGCGGGTGGCTGCGAAACGCAAGCTTGCGGATATTACACTAGATGAAATTGTGCGGGAACCGGTGATCGACCCGGATGCGGATGAAGTGAGCCGGCTGATTCTGGAAAGCTTCGATCAAAACGGTTTTCAATCCATCAAAAACTTAACGGTGGGGGAATTTCGCGAATATTTGCTTGACGACGCGACGAGCGAATCCGATTTGCGGCAGGCGCAAGGCGCGATTATTCCGGAAATTGCAGCGGCCGCAGCAAAACTCATGAGCAATAAGGACCTGGTGTTGGCGGCAGCGAAAATCCGCAACGTGACGCGTTGCCGGAACACGATGGGCGAACGGGGAGTGCTGGGCATTCGCGTTCAGCCAAATCATCCTGTGGACGACCTGGGCGGGATTCTGCTTTCGGCGTTCGAAGGGCTGCTTTACGGATGCGGAGATGCGGTGATCGGAGTAAATCCGGCGTCGGATGGCGTGGAGACGGTGGAGGGAATTCTGCGCGTGCTGGAGCATCTGGTGGAAGTCTACAAAGTGCCGACGCAAACCTGTTGCCTTGGGCATATCAGCACGCAGCTTGCGGCGATGGAACGCGGAGCGCCGGTGGATCTGTTGTTTCAGTCGATCGCAGGAACAGAAGCGGCAAACCGCAGCTTTGGGATTTCGCTGGCGACGCTCAAAGAGGGGCGTGAGCGGGTGCTGGAACATCATGCACAGCGGGACGTGGCGTGGAAGGGCACAAACGCGATGTACTTCGAAACCGGGCAGGGAAGCGCGCTATCGGCGGAAGCGCACCACGGCGTCGACCAGCTTACGCTAGAGGCACGAGCCTATGGTGTTGCTCGGGCGTTTGAACCATTTTTGGTGAATAGCGTAGTGGGCTTTATCGGCCCCGAATATCTTTATGACGAACGGCAGATCATCCGCGCGGGTCTGGAAGACCATTTCATGGGCAAGCTACTGGGTCTGCCGATGGGCTGCGACGTTTGCTACACGAATCATGCCGCTGCGGACCAGAATTCCGCGGACAACTTGCTGCTGTTGTTGGGCGCCGCGGGATGCAACTACTTTATGGGTGTGCCGTGTTCCGATGACGTGATGCTGAATTATCAGTCGACCAGCTACCACGACGGGCTGGCCGTGCGACGGTTATTGAAGCTGCGTCCAGCTCCGGAATTTCTGAGTTGGCTGGAAGGCGCGGGCATTTATCGCGAAGGGGAGCCAGCGATGGTGGATGCCCCGGCGCGGCGACAGCTGCTGCAGACGCTGGAAACTTCGCTGGAAGGCATGCGCTAAATGAAGGATAAAGACGGCACTGATCTGGTGAGCGGCGAGTTACCGGAGATTGTGCGCAAAATCCGCGCGCGGACACCCGCACGGTTGCTGGTTGGCCGGGCTGGCGCGGCGTATCGCACGGGCACGCAATTGGAGCTGCGGGAAGCTCACGCTGCCGCGCGGGATGCGGTGTGCGATGAATTGCGATGCGAGGAAACGTTTGGCGGAGCGCTGGTGGAAAAGTGGAAGCTGTTTGAAGTGTTCACGAAGGCTGCGACGAAGGACGAATACTTGTTGCGGCCGGAGCTGGGCCGTCAGTTCAAAGAGCAGGCACGAGCGGAGTTGCTGAGACGGTGTTCGGTCGGAAATGATCTGCAGATAGCGATTGGCGATGGTTTGTCGGTTTCGGCGGTGGCGGCGCAAGTGCCCGCGTTGCTGCGTTTACTTGAGGAAGGCGTTCGACAACGGCAATGGAAGATGGGGCAGGTGTTTGTGATTCGTCATTGCCGCGTGGGGATTCTTAATGAGATTGGCGAACTGCTGCGGCCGCGGGTCGCGGTGCTGCTGATTGGAGAGCGACCGGGCCTGGCGACGGCGGAGAGCCTGTCGGCGTATATGGCTTACGAGCCGGGCCATTCCCAGACGGATGCGGAGCGGAATGTGATTTCGAATATTCACGCGAGAGGTTTGACGACCGAGCAGGCGGCGGCACGCGTTTTGAATTTGGCGGAACAGATGATGAGGGTCAGGACCAGCGGTTGCCGATTGAAAGAGGGAGCGGCGGCGCTGGGCGATGAATGAAGGGTGTTCTTGGCGAAGCTGGAGAAGGTCTCCTAGGTTCGCAGGTTGCGGAAAGGGTGGGCGAGGAGTCTTCAGGGGCCAAAGCCCTAGTTATTTGCGTGCGACTTACGCGGGGGCTGAAGCCCGCGCCTCCCGAAAACCGATTTTTCCCGCAAAGTGTGAAGCCGTACCCTGCCGAAAAATGCAAGTTTTCACACAGATACTGAAGTTCGGACGACCGGTGCCAAAAACTTCCACGAGGGTAGACGTAGAGTTGAGATCCTTCGCTGTGCTCAGGATGACAAAATCGCTCTTTATCGCGGTGGAGTTGGTGGGGAGAGATCGACGCCACATGCAAAACCACCATGTGGGACATTCCCAAGATGCGAGGCTCGAAGAGAGATTTTTCGCTGCGTTCGGAATGACCCGATTGTTTTGTGGGCTGACAGGCTGAA
>Ga0335072_10001946_pt1 | contig 32738 bp, 29 predicted proteins | sample Lox_Sample_21_FD_206725 | JGI IMG/M metagenome (GOLD analysis project Ga0335072, IMG submission 206725) | Soil microbial communities from Loxahatchee National Wildlife Refuge, Florida, United States - Lox_Sample_2.1 | ecosystem: Environmental > Terrestrial > Soil > Wetlands | place: USA...
ATCATCAAGGCGCTTGCCCCCTTCATACTCAACTTCCTCCAGAAGAGCCGAGTCATCGTCGTCCCCGTCGCTGCCGCTTTGATATTCAGACCAACGGTCTGCCTCGGACATCTGCGATGATCCATCGTCAAGCTCTGCGTCTTCATCGACTACCATCAAGACACGTTCAAAGGGGATCTTGATGTCATGGCATTCAGAACCCAGCGCACCTAGTCTGACGGTCGCAAGGCCGTCCGTACCGAGATCCATGATCTCTCCTATCCAGTCTAGTGGTCGACTCGCATCGTAGGAGCTCTGGGATGTTGAACCAGCTAGATTGGCTTGCTGCGGCGACTCGTAGCTTTGGATGTAATGCTTCGCAATGTTGCGCAAATGCTCGAATTTGCTGGCTGGATGTACACTTCTGAGATAGGACAAAGTGGAAGGCCCAAGTGGGCAAGAGCCAGTTTTGCTTTGCAATTGCTGAATAACATTTTGAGGGGGGCATTCTGGTGGAAGAATCACGAGGTCTCCACGACGACGCAACAAGGCTGGATGAGACATGACCTCATATAAAGAGACTTCCTCAACCACATCCGAAACATTTCCGAGCCGTGATCCTGCTCTCAGAACATGGCCTTGCTCCAGCAGCTCGACTTTGGGATCAGCGAACAATCGTAACCGTGCCAGTCTTTCCTTCGAATCCACTGATTGTATAACTCCAACTTTCTCGGGCCACAACCTGAAGTTTCCCTGGAAATACAGCATCTCGTTGAACTCGACGGCGGTGTCGTCTGAATTGCCGACCGCGGCTTGTCTAGTACCCTGTTTCAGCGTGACAATGTCGCCAGGACACAGCTCCGCCTCGGGTAAAGTGTATGGTGTCAATGTAGTGGATTGTTCTCGAGTGATTTGTCGATCTTGCCATTGTACTTGGACTTCCTGGCGGCAAGACATGACCCTAAATTCATTCACGTCGAACCCAAAAGCGGACTCCTTCGGGATTCTCTGGAATTGGCCATGGCGTTCTCCACCTTGGTATTTAACTGCAGCACCAGCCCCATCCTTGAACATAACCCTAGCAGCGCGCATGGTCCCGTGGCCAGGAAAGACTGAAGACCCATCGTGCGAATTAGCCGGTAGTCGGAGTCTATCATATAGAGCCAGGGACTTGTTACGGCGCAGTTCCGAAGGTATGTTGAAAGTACTTAAGTTTTCATACGGTCGAACATTAGGTGATGGGCCATGGACCATAGCGGGTGTTTCCATTGCGAAAGGATTTGGGCAGAGCCACTGCACTCCAAGTCTGAGTGCGCGAATGTCTAGGATGTGCCCTTGGGGCTTGCAATTTTCGTGATACACACCCACGAGCCAACGACCTTCACGGATATTCCTGTGGTTGGTGATGACTAATTGACCACGCTGTAAGTGCTGGTACGGAGTGGACATTATCCCACCAGCGTGTACAGCAAGTACGTCAGGCCTTCTGATGTCATCGAGATCTGGCAGCGCAATAAGCGGCTTTCCAAAGTCTGGTATGACCAACTCTAGCTCTTCTGGATCTTTTACTACCACCACTGTATTGTTCTCAAGTAGCAGCACTACCTCTGGATCGGAGTCTTCAACTATACCAATCCAATCCTTCCGCAAAACGTAATCACCTTCCTCAAAGTCGGCTGCTCTTTTCAATTCCTCGCCTGGTATCTCATACAGCAACCCATCCCATCTGGGATATGAGGTATCCTGCGATTTGGGAAAATGTGATATGCTGGATGGCAGTATGGAGTCTTGTAACTCATTGCGAGAGTCATCGAATGCTGCAGCGCTGCTCTCTGTCTCCTCCCCATGGATTTTCTCCGCGATGGACGCCGGCTGATCGTCAGCTTGACACTCTAGTCGCCCGAAATCGAGAGCTCCCGCAACACCTATTCGAGCTATAGGTTCCAACGTGCATGTTTCGGAGACGTTTACCACAGTCCCAACCATATCGCTATCTGTACCATGTCGTTTGACCGTATCGCCAATGTTGAAAGGACGGTCGACGAGTATAACATCTTGCTCCGCGACTAGCGAATGGCCATATTCGGAACTTGCCCACTCGATGAATATGAAGCCCTTTGGAGGAACTCCCTGCGCGACAAAACTATGTATTGCTGAGGGAGGTACTGGAGCATGAGCGATGATTAGGGGATCATCAAGTGGGTCGTGATCGGAGTCGTGATAGGTTTGCGAGACTGTGCCGATAAGGGAGCGGTTCGCACGCAGGACAACTATGTCTTGAGATCGCAGATTAACTATTTCATGATGTTCCTGCTAGATGTTTGTTTAGCAAAGGCGATCTCATAGAGCAAGGGAATCCTCTTCTGCGAATTCTGCGTCTAGATGCGGCGCAGGCAAACGCAGCTCATAGCGGAGGTGAGGTGCGATATCGCTTACCTGGTCGTTAGTAGAAGAGGGTGGCAATGGCGAGTGAACCTCTTCGGTCATCATTCGAAGAAGATAGTATACAATCTGCTGTGCTCCTAGAATAATAGGGACAAACAGTAAGCGCGCAAGAAAGTTGTCCATGGTTGAAATTGTACACCTGTCGACGAATGACGTGCCATGCACGCGGGAAGTTCAAAAAATTTCGCCGATTTCGCCGATTTCGCTCTCTCCCTTGCTCCCTTCCGAGGGTTCATCTTAATGTATCCGCAGCCGTTGCGTTTTACAGATATGTTCTCTGACTTTTCAGACAGACGAGGCACCCTAGAGCAGAGTGGGTGTCTTTCTACAAGCTTACCACAAATGCCAGTAATGGCAATCTTGGTCTAGGTGCCTTGGAAGCTATCAGCTGAGTCAGGCCAGGGAGGCCAGCAGAGCCCCTTAGCTTCATGCAAGAAACATTCGTCCGTATAAGGGGCACCTGACAATCCCTTTCTCTTTTCGAGTATAGTAGACGGAGATGTCACCTTTTGCTACTTCTCATGCACCGTCAACTGAGGAAAATCATGCATCCATAACCCCTCCTCAAAACGGCTCAACGCCATGACTAACTCATCAGGCATCATATCTGCCGACTATATCGAGGTTGGGGCCAGGATTGCAGGCTGTGCCCTTGCCGTTCGACTGCAGGAAAAGCTTTCCCTTCGCCTCCATATTGCTCATAGAAGCAGGACGGGACGTATCCAATGATCCAGAGGCTCAAAACGCTGCCGGGGCCCATCCAGTTCGGCACTCTGATCAATCATGGCACCTTGGTGTCACACTATCCCATCTAGGCCCATCTAAGCGGAAGGCCTACAACAGCAGGCGTTGCAAAAGGCCCTCGATGGTGGTGGTGCGGTTAATGGAGGGGCCTGGACCCACAGTAAGGTCCACTGGTGCTTCAGGGCTCCTCCATTAAAACTGAAATAGGCCCAGCAACTGACTAAGATCTCTGGGCCGACATGGTGGAGGACCCTTCATGGAGTTACGAAAGCATGTTTCCTTATTTCCGGTTGACGGAGACTCATCGTGGAACTTCGCGCGATGACGAACAACATGGGTATGAATGACCTCTACACAATGTGCTTATCCCCGCGAATCACCTAAGAGGCTGTATCCACTTTGGGGCTCTGCCCAGCAAGCGTGGAAACAGGCCGATGTCAAGTATGTTGGTGATGGGAACATCGGTCGCCCAGTGGGACTAACAGATCTCGAAGAGGCTTGGGTAGAAGGCAAGAGGCAGTTTCCGAGCAGATTCCACGACCTATCGCGCGTGAAGGTCCTATCTGAGATACTTGCACGCCGCGTTACCGAAGGTAGAATGAGCGCATTCGCGACTTCAGCTTCAGCCTTGATAATCCATGCGGGAGCTGCGCCATGGGCAAAGCCGTCGATTCTAACTCCAAAGGTTATGGGCGTGCAATACCTGCGGTCCGTAGATGCAAGCATTTTTCCCACCCCCATCGCTGCCCATCCTCAGGCCTGCGTCTACGCGCCGGCGGAGAAGGCAGCTGAGATGATAGCTGAGTGCAGCTGAAGTCGGGACGTAACGTACGAATTGCGGCATAAGATCAGAAAGCCTCCCTTGGGGCGGCGGGAGGAAGGAAAAGGCTCGTTGCGTTGTCAGGATCTAAATCAATCAATCGAGGATGTTTGTGTACTTTTCTAAAAGCTCTTGTAATCCCGAGTCTCATAAACAGGATCCGCAAGTCATCATCGCTTTGATTACGGTAATAGTTTACTGACGGTAGGCTGACCAGGGGTCTAGGGGTTGTGATAAGTAACCGACCCTCTACTTTGCCTTCCCATCTACACAAGGAATAGTCAAGAAACCCGAATCCTACTACTCTAACGACAGAAAAATAGGAAAACTGAAATCTCATCAACTGAAATTCCTCCACCCAGACGTACTCGTCATATTGCGCGCAATCGCACTTAACTCCGCGCGGCACTTCGGGCACTCCATCCAACGAACCTCATCCGCGAGATGATATCCCCGGCGTCTGCAAGGCGTGTTGTCTGGCTCTGAAAGATCATGCGGAGGGCTCGGAGGAGGGGGACTGGAGAAATCGATTTCTGTGGCGAATCGGGCTTTCTTTTTCTTCTTTTTGGATGAGAAGCCCCAGAAGTCGTTTTCGACCTCGGTAAGGGGTGCTTCCTCAGCAAGCGCGCTAGCAAGTGCTTCAGCAAGTACTTCCTCAACAGGTGCTTCCTCAGCAGGCGCTTCAGTAGGTGCTTCCTCAGTAGGCGCGTCAGCAGGTGCTTCCTCAGCAGGCGGTTCGGCAGGTGTTTCCTCAGCAGGCGCGTCAGCAGGTGCTTCCTCAGCAGGCGGTTCGGCAGGTGTTTCCTCAGCAGGCGCGCCAGCAGGTGCTTCCTCAGCAGGCGCTTCAGCAGGTGCTTCCTCAGCAGGCGCCTCAGCAGGTGCTTCCTCAGCAGGCGCTCCAGCAGGCGCTTCCTCAGCAGGTACTTCCTCAACAGGTGCTTCGTCAACATAACGGTATTTTTCTTTCTTCTTATCCCTTTTTCCCTTGCCGGAAAAATTCCATGCACTCCACATCCAATCGTCAGACATTCCAGGTGCATCCTCGGCAACATCTTCGACAGGGCGTGTTGGCTTCGCCTCAAGAACTGCTTCAACAATACAAGGATATTCTGCACGTTTTTCTGCGCAGTAATGCTCTTTGACGAACACGGCGTCCTCGCCAACTATTTCATCTGTAGTTAAGTCTGGGATTGAAGCAGTGTCGCTTTCCGTCCGTTCCGTGGATGATTGCTTTGCTGAAGGTGGGTCAGCGGCGTCTCTCAAATTTAGAATGGCACCGGCAGAACTCACATGAATACTTCAGAGCGGTTTCGGATTCGGAATCAGTGCTGCTAACTCTGGAGAGGACATTCCCACATCCTTCAGTCAAGGCAGTGAACAGATCAACGGTGAAATCGCCTTTCTCCTCTCTAAAGGCATCAAGTACCCAAGGCTTGCGCAGGAGATCATTGTACTCCGTTAAAGCTTTCTTCGTTGCTTCCGTGAAGTAATCTCGGAACCAAGACTCGTCATCGGGAAATTGTTTGTATGCCTCTCTCGCAGCAACGAGGACGCTCTGGTACTCAACTTGTCCCAAATCCTTGATATTCTTGGTTGCGAGCATCGTTAGTGAGTTCAGCTGATATTTGCGTGCAAAGCAATATAACAGACTATGCCGCTTGAACGCTGCCGCTTCGGTATCCGTCTTATTGGGTCTTGGATTGCTGGGTGAGAAGTATTCTTTGTAGTCTCTTCCATACATATGGCATAAAGCCAACTCAAATACTGAAGCGTCGACATCCAGCAGCTCAACCGGCTGATTCCATGGAATGGAGGCCTGGCATTTTGGTTCCAACACGGCGGATTGGGAAAGCACGCCCAAATGAGCTGTAAATTGCTTCCGGGATGAACCAACTATGATAGTGATGATCGGGGTGTGGTATGGGCTGGGTTAGAGGATTTGATAAGCTATTGCTTGGAGGTAGTACCACGCTTTCCAGGATGCTCAACTCACCAGTCGGGTGGTTCGATCTCTTCTTCGCTTTCTTGCGGTGCAATCTCTTCTTCTTCTTGTGGTGTAATCTGTTCTTCGCCTTCGTTCATGCTTTCGTTTTCGTTGACCCCATTGACTGATGCTGTCAACATTGCAAGTTACTCCTTCGCCTGAGTGGGAGGCGATTGCCTTGTAACGACAACTTACCTGTTTGAGGCTCATCCCTTTCTATCTGCATCAAGTGTAACTTACGCAAGGCCATATTTTCCCCAATCCTGACAATGAGGCAAGATCAATTTTGATAGCTTGTCAAGACTGGTTCCGTGTTGTAGATATGCTCGCTGGAAAGAGACCGTAATGTGAGGAAAGTAGGAAGCTTTTCTAGAGCACAGTGAATTAACCCCACCAACAGGTGGCCCTTTTTAAATGCCACTTGCCCCGTTTCTCCCAGCAGTTGCCTCTCACATGTAAGTGCAGCGATAAGAATGCTTGTTCGGCTGCATGAGTGTGATCCGCTGCAGCTGGTCTCTAGGAGGTCACGGAAAAGGACAGGGTGGTCGTCCCGCCTTCTCACATTCGACGCCGCACTTGTGGTCCGGGGCCAATCAGGGCAGAAGTGGTACGGAAGCAATGAACGATTCGAGGTTCTCATTCGTCAGAGGCACCGGTCATTTCCAGGCCGCAAGGCTGCAAGGCAAACATTGAGGTGTAGGCCTTGCCGTACCAGTCACTTTTGTCCAGCATTCTGACCTCGACTAATCACAAGAGGCTGTGTCAAAGCGTGGAGGCAAATGGGATGAGAAAGCGTAAATCAGTCGGTCATTGTCGTCTTCGAGAATTGCTATTGCGCGTGCGTTGTCCTTCGTAATTACGTTGATAGGCTCCCACAAGCTCCAAATCTGTACAGCTGAGTTGGCTAGGCGTGATTTGCCAAGTCTGACGCCTGAACCAAGCCTCATTTTGCATTTGTGCCACATCAAGCAAAGAGTTGATTATCCCTGCAAGCTGTAGCCTTTAGCTTGTGAGTTCGAGGAAAATGTTCCCATTGCTCCTCGGATCTTTCGATAAGCTTTCATTCGCTTACCTCTGCCACTTGTCAGGGCGGCGTAAGGGTGTCTGGCTACGGCAACCTTGGCTCCTATGGCTAAGGTGGACGGTATGGAGAAAGTTGCAACGGCGAGGAGGGAAGTGGAGACGAGGACGCAGCAGGAGTTGTACAGGGCAATCATCTTAGCGAGGAAGGGTCCGCATCAAGGTTACTTTCTCCCCTGAGATTACTTCTGTCCAACTTTGCCTCAATGCCTTGAGACATCAAACGCGAACACCAGTGGTATTGGAGATCTATCTCGAAGACTGTTCTCCACGCGTGCAATATAACATTTATCTTTATCAGGTTGATGTTCAGCTCCTCAGCGGTCATGCCTGATGCAAACCCCCGTCGCTAGATATGGCGATGGGTATCTGTTAGTGGGAGGTGGACGGGGATCGAGGTGAAGGGGGATGACGGTGAGTATACCAATGAGTTTGTCGAATTGAGTTTAGGACTCGTGCGAAAGGGTCGGTCAGCCATTCTTCACAGGCGAGGAAACTTGGTTGACGTCTGGCTGTGGACACAAAAACCTGCTCACAACTACTGGTGGTATAAAGCAGAAACCTGAACTCACCACAGCCAGCTTCACAGCGCTGAACAACCTATACGCCAAGCACTCTGCAAATCCTTCCAACCCCTTTAACCGTACCAACTCCGCCGCAGCCAATGTATAAGCTATCTACGCGTCCGAAGCTTTACACTTACACATCTCATAAAGGGACAACAAAGAGGGCCTACAGATCGTGGCGTCACTGACTCAATAGAGCTCGCTGGCTCTCCAATCCACGAAGGTACCATATACATGCCTCCCTCTGCACTGCAGCGTCACCGGTAAGACGAGAGTACAGGGCCATGGAAGAAGCGTGGATGGCGTATGTAAGTGTGGGTAAGTTTTCCCGCACCATTATACCTGGAAGGTCGCCCACCCATGTTCTGACCGCTGGGCAGTGCTCTCAACAAGATGTACACTTTGTACGACCTGGGTGTACATTTAGTACAGGCCGAGGGAGGTGAGCCTGGCATAACGGCCTGTGTGGCTTGCGCCAACCCAGTACAGTTGCCACCTACACCCAGAGTAGGTATACAGTATGCCGAGAAATAAGTACCGCTGCATCCCTACCAGAGTTCTTTGTTACTAAGCAATGCCAAGGAGGCCTGGAAGCCCACCAGTACAGGCCCGACCAGGCCAGGTCTATACCCTGGGCCTGGGTTGTACGGCCTGTTGAAACCGCTGTCGCTGGGCCACCGGGGGAGTTGAGAAGGGAGTAGATGAAGTAGCCTACGAACTGTTGCTTGTGTGCCGAGATGTGCGAGGGCTGTCCTTGGCAGTATTGAGGTTGAGCGATGTTGACAATGTTGTAGGGATGGGCATATTTTCGCGATGTGTAGGTTATGGCTTGAGAGTTGTTCTCGTCTGGTGGGTTTGGGCTATATTTCGATCTCTTCCTTTTGGTATTTGCCCGTGGTGTCCGCCTTCCAGCCTCTTGCTCGCAGTTCTCGACATCAAGGCCGTATCGTCTCATCATATCGCCGGTAGTGATGCCCAGAAACACATTTCCCACAACTGCTACCCGGGCAATGAAGAGCGGATTCGCTGTATTGTGTACATTGGGGAGTAATTTCGTCACACTTTGAATGTCAGGCGTCAGAACCGGCTGCCGGACTAAACCTGAGCACAGGGAAGCGCGAGATAGGTTTGCCGCAGCCTTTACGCCTACCAACACGACGCACCATTCTAAGCAGCAGGCAAGTCTACATGCGTCTTCTGAAGACAATGCAGAAGGCTAGTGAGTTGACACAGGAGAATTGGAAGCGCAGATCACCCCATGACAAGTAGAATGGACATAGGAAAAGATAGTTGAAGGGATCAAGGAGCCGTCCTGTCTGCCTCAATCTGACCGTGCACTGGAGATGCTTTCATAATGTACTTGGTATAAATTCACGCAGAGGCCAGTTTTGGAAGCTCAGAAGATGGCCTGATGAAGTTGAAAGCTCCTGGACAAGGTACTCTGATTATGTGAGACATTGCCGACTATTCCTTATGGGCATAACCGGGGTTGATAGATATGGCCGTAAGACACAATTCCGGTTGATTCTTGTAATGGATTGAAAGCACCTCGGTTGCTTTTGCCCTGATGGCATTTTAGACAGGAGATCATGCATCCAGTTGTAATGCGTCGCAGTGTAGGGGCTCTTGGTTTACCTTTGAGTGAAGCCGTGAAGGCTCAGAGCAACGAGTTGAGCTGTGTTACGAGTTCAGCTGCTCAGATCCATTCCCCATTCCAATACGTTACCGTTAGCCAAGACTCCTGAGCCGGGACGCGCCAGCAGTGTCATTGCTCTGGCGAATAGTTGTAGAGTAGAGCCAACCAATCTGGAGGTGGGCCAACTGCTTGCGGACTTTGCACGATTATGTCGGGAATATCTTTTTTCCTAGTTTGTCACCTCTGCCACAAGTCTCGAGCATAGTAACCCAAATCCTTGCCTTCAAACATGAATCCAGCCATTTTTGAATCTGACGAGATGCATGTACGACGGTTAATTCCAGGTCACTGCCAAACATCTGATTGCACGGCTTTTCGACCGCTCTCGGTTTCGACTTGACCGACTTGAGCAGACGGCAATAAAGTTGTTGATGATCCTCTCATATGGGCAAGGAATTTCTTATCAGAAATCTGACAAGGGAATGGAGAGGGAAAATAAGTCCTAACCACTCTGAAAGACAGGGTTTGAGGTTTGAAATTTAGGTGGTAGAATCTCAATGATATCTTCCGTATGCTACAGTGGGAGACGTGAAATATTCACTTTTATCAGTTCACGATTTGGAGAACCCATCTGGCACCCATCGACAAGAATGTAGTAGAGATAACAGTGACAACCTCCAACGCCTTCGCTCAAATCATGTTAATCGATCAAATGAAAGGGCCTTCTCCTCCCAGAGATTCATTTCAACAACCCACCAGCGTCAACAAAGTCCATAGATCCTTCTCCTTCATCGCCGGTCTCACTTATCGAAGGACCGACATCTCTGCCTGGGCGATATACTGGATGTGGTTCAGGGTGTTGTGCGATGTTTGAGTGGCCATTGTAAGCAGAACTACCGCGGCTGAAGTTCCTGGCCCCACTTGATTGCGTTGTCTGAGTAGTGCTACCACGCCTCGCAGCAGGCGGCAGGGCCGTCGAGCGATCTAGATCCCCCTCTTCACGATGAGGAGACAGCAGCCCGCCCACATCCGAGATGAAGGCTCTTGAACCCTGCTGGGTAGGTGGAGCAGGACGTGAGCTTTTGGCCTGGTCGTGTATAGATGATCGGCTTGAGTCGAGCAATGGCTCTGCAGATAGTGGAGAGCTAGTACCGTTGTGGCCCAAAAGACCGCCCACATCAAAAAAGGACGGCTTTCGCGAGTTCGGAGTCTCAGCTACGCTAGGATTAACTGGCTCGGCTGAAATCTGACGCTTTAGGTCGGTGTGCTTCGAGTCAGTGGAGGCACCGCTCAGAGATTCCTTCTCAGATCTGTCGATGGTACGGGCCGCGTTTGAGAAGTTCCAGTTCGTATCCATTGATATCCTTCCGCAATCCCGATCAGGAGGGGCACTGGCGTTGTGATTTGGCATTGCTACAGGAGCAGCCATTGAAAGTGATGTGATGGTAGCGCGGTGTTGTAAGGTAGGATGCACCGACATGCCTATGTCACGGACAAGATCCTCATCGCTTCCCCAATGATGCTGAGTGACTGTTGCTCTCCGAGTCTGGGATGGTGACAGCATGCTTCCCTCCGCATCGGAGCCGCGTTTGAATTTCGCCTTCTTGACTCCGCGATCGCGAATAAAGCTCCCAATGACGACTGCGTTCGTGACCCCGGCTGCTGCTAGTATCTCGAAAGATGCAAAGAGTGAGCGGAACTGTTGGGATGACTTGCGAGATATCGTAGCCGGAACCCTGTAGGCAGTGAGGCCGACCAAGCCAAGGGAAAGGGCGAAGAGAAGCACTAGCGATACCTTGCGCTTTAGTGCCATTTCGGAGCGTATCACAATCGGAATTGGAAAAACCACGAGGGCCACGTCGGTAACGATGTCGCAGATGCCCATGGTCATCAGCTGAGTGATGCCTTCTCGACAGTGCGGGCCTGGATCTGGAATGACCTGCCAGTAATGGGTGAACGGATGACACTCGGCAAGATCAGATATGATGACTGCGATAAAAGTAACAATCAAGAAGTATCGTATGATTTGGAGGCCCACTTCGTAAGAAGTATGCCAGAATGCGCCAACGAGGCGTTTCAAGAATTCCAGGATGCTCCATTTGGCCATCCAGATGAACAGCGCATAGAATATGCGGGAAGCCAGTACAAGTCTGCTTCCTATGCTGCGATGGTGTATCTCGATGGGCGTCAGACCTGCTGTCGTTGTATTGTTTGTTCCCCAGATCAATATCACATGTACTAGCGCCATACGAATGAGTAGAGGTAAGATATTTCCGAACATGATCCAATCTTCGCGGAATAACTTTTCTGTTCGAACGTATCGGCCACCCACCCGGACGAGCATCGCAGCAAGCGCAAAGCCTGTACACCACCAGCTGACCAATAGTGTAGGGTTCATCGCAGCTTTTGTCTGTAGGTCAGGAGGCTCGCTGTTGTAGAGACTTCGAACAGTTAGGGTGGCAATGGAAGTCGCCATGATAGCGGATGGTTCAGGCAGACGGTTTGCGAAAGGGCGCGATGTATCTTCTTCAAACAGTTAGGGGATTTGAAGCCTCATTCTGTTGCTTTTGAGCGCGAGTAGGGCCGGTTATTTTCTGCTGCAGTTTGCAAAAAATCCCATAAGTAGACTCTCCTCGAGTCCTGCTGGCGTATCGATCGCAACTGTAGCCGAGGTTCAGCTAAGGTTCAGGAAGTCGGTAGTGGGAAAGAATTTGGGAGGTGACTAGACGTCGATGGAGGCAGAACTAGATTGGATGGGATATTTGGAGGAAAGAGGAGATGAAAAGTATAAGGGAAGAGAGGCAAGGCGTTGCTTCATCTCGTTGACGAAGCCGACTGCCGGTCGAGATGCCACAATTTCAGCTGCGCTCCAGAGATAGGAACATCTACTTGTGGAAATAAGCCGTGCCCTAGCCCGGCGCCTCAAGGCTATTGACGGTGCCACTTGTTGCGGCGGAGGGGGTCCGCATGTGGGCTGGGGAGCTTTCGATCTCGGGTCCACAGATAAGCCTTCAACCAGCGAAGGATGCCCCCTAGGAGCGAAGCGCTTGGACAAGGCTTCGTAATTTGGAGGGGTAAGCATCATAGAGCGGTCATTTAGTGGTTAGACATCCCATAGTGCCCGAACTTCGTGGCTCCATAGTGCAACCAAGTGGGCAGGGGGGGTGCTCAGTGTGGATCTAGGCACGAGACCATCAAAGATCATCCGGCAGAAGCCGATGATTGATTTTCTTTGCGCTTATTACATGGTGTGAAGCAAACGTAGATAACATCAAAAACAAGTGTCGAGGCAGTGCCATAGGTTCCGCTTTTCACAAAGGAAGAGATAGATGAAGCGTATAGAGCAAAATGGGGCCTCCCAAACCTTCTCTACTGCGACAACAAATCCAAGCTCAGCCATCGCGATTTGCGGGCTACTTTCGCTCATGAAAATGTGTTCTCGCTATCCAATTAGTAGAGTCCAAAAGCCGGAGGATATGCCCGGACTTGCTAGCCTGGGTGAGGTATTCAATATTGTTACATTCTTCGATATTCGTACGCTATCACATCAGCTCGGCCTCCGCTCTGTCACTATTCCCCTCCACCCCCATTTCTGTCATTGAATATCCACCACGGCACCGTCGTATCCGGATGTGCCTTGTAGATTGTCTAGTGTGGGGCCTGCTCCCAACCCAGAGCCATTGGTGGCACACGGCTTTGATTCATATACTCGGCCTGCCTGCGCTGTTGATGAAGCTGCCGGGACTCACGCCATTTGCACTTCTGGCAGAGGTCGTCGGCTAGACCAGCGTCATATTCCATACGGACTGGTGCACCTAGCACTGCAATGGGACAATTATGAAGAACGATGGCGTCCCCCCTGCGTTGGAAAATCTCTTGGCTTTCACAGACATTGATGCCATCCATCTTTTGGCAGACTCGGCCGCATGCTTGGTTGGGACATCTGCCACGAGCCACACGAATGACGCACATTGGATTATGGTGCATAAACACAAGAGAATGGCAAGGCTAGGAGCTTTACTTGATGGAGGAATGACAAGGACTTAGCGGCTTGAGTGAAGTGATATCGAGGCTTTTGGCGGTTCGTTGGAAGACTTCTATCGTTCGAGGGTAGTTGAGACACCGCCGCCGTTACCGCCGAAGAGCTACATATATGGTCGAGGTATCTCGCCAACAAACGACGAAACCAGGTTGTCATCAAGCTGTCTTGAAGAGGCGAACATATCTGGCCTTCGTCTACCGTCACACAGCATCCGGTCAGTATAGTCAGCGGAAAGTGTTTGGATCCCAGCCCTGACTATCAAAGCTGCAACTACCAATCAGGCTTCATAAGTGGCTTGTTGGTGACTTGTGAAAGCTTGTGAATTGAAACAGTGGATTGGCAAAGGCGGGACCTTGGTCTTTGTGACATATTGGATCATCACCAACCGAGGCTTTCAATCATCTGGAATGTGGCAGTGAACCATAAGGCATGGCTAGAAGTCGCAGTCGATCTCCTAACGTGTGGGTAATCACGAAGGCGACATGCCTAAGGAAAGAAGAACGCGAGATCTCTAGGGCCTCGGACAGCAATGTATTGCACAACGCCGGTCAAGCGGCAACTTCTTTATACGTATTCCTCTTTGTCAGAAATTTCCAAGCCCTAATCGAGCTCCCGGCTCCGGCGCAAATTGATTTCGTCTTTGACTCATGGTCTTGCTATATCGATACGTAGCGATATGCGGTCTCAAGATAGGCGGGCCCAGTATCGGTTGCTACTCTTGCGACTCTTCCGAACATTGACGACATAAGAGAATTCTCCATTCACGATCGTCACGAATCTGAAGTTGCGGCTTGGCTCGCAAATAATTTGTATGAGTTGGCATCTCTGGGAAGCAAGATTCTAGTTGTGAAAGAATTTCTGGTAGTCCATTCATCAGAAGTAAAAGTCTATACAATTAAGATGAGGCACAATGTTCACGGTGCATCTCAAAAGGCTTGTGATCAGTGACGTTCGTAGGCTCATTTACTGTGCGTTCTCAACACGTTCTCTGCCATGTACACGATACCCTATTCCAGATAGCACCTTGAAAGCGATCAATTCTGCAGGGAGACATCCCAACCAACGCCAGCCGCTCTTTTGTGCTTTGCAAATCCCAATTTGTAGAGGTAAGCTGTCGTAACTCTCAGGCAGGAACCTAAATCAAGAAATCCAGACAGCAGCAACATGCCATCAACCCCAGGAGCCCAGCAAAGATCCCACCTGCTGTTGACATACCAGGGTGGTCTTGTTGATATTCAGTCGTCTGATAGTACATTGGTCCTTGTGGCGGATAGCCATAATATCCTTGAGGCGGTGGGCCGCCTCCCCAGCCTTGGTTATAGGGTTGCTGCGGATATCCGTATTGTCCTGGTGGTCCATACTGCCATCCTGGCCCACCGGGACCCTCGTACTGTTGATATGGGACAATTTGGTTTTGAGGTGGCGGTGATGTTGGGCCTCTCGAGTCGTAAGGACCAGCGTCGTAGTGGGCTTGTTGAGGGTAGTTAGGTGGCGGGCCACTCGGCGCTTGATATTTGTTGTTGTCGGACATATTGAAGCACTCAAAAGTGAACTGCTGGCCTGCAGCAAGGCATGCAGACCTAGCCGCCGGTTTGTTTGCAGGTAGTGCAGAGTCTCAGGCGGGGCACTCTAGAAGACGATGAGCAATTCAATCCGCAGATCCCAGCGATGAATGAATTGCACACTCTGCAATGGACTGACACGGCGGAAGGTGAAGGGAATTGCGCAGGGAGTTATTCAACATGAAAGTCAATGCGTGGGAAGAAAGAAATATACTTGGTGGCAGTGCCAACGCAGCTGCGTCAGCCAAATATGGGCGGCTTCCTCGGCATCGAGACCGAATTTGTTGGCACTTTCCGTCTGAGGCGCCCATCGTCATACGTCCCGCTTCACTTGATAATTGTGCACGCCATGCCTCGATATACTTGCTCATGCCATTCCATTGTGCGTAAAGATGTGAAGATTCTTTCTGTACGTCGGTCGACATCGGGTTAAAGACGCACTTTGGTGCTTCATCCCTGAGCGCCTGATTCTAGACGTTCCGTGCTGTGGCCCGGAATCAAACCCTTGTTCATATCTGACACGCTGGTGTGGGTAGTTGCCTATTGCGTCCCTCTATCTGCGCAGATATAGCGGCACATTTTCAGAAATACCCAAGAGTTTTAGTTGAAGACCGCCCTCATTCCAGGTAAGAAAATCACCGTTGAAGCTAATAGGCAACCATCACCAGCGCATGAGATTACTGTCTCCGCACGATTGAGACTTTTTGGACACGGCAATTCCGTACCACCTTCTAAGGTACACGGTCGCTTGCTTCGTCTCTTACTTGCAATTGAGCGCCATTCTTCCTTGATTTTCTTGCGCTCTTAAGTGTTAGTATTCGCTGGCAGGGCTCTACTGTGGCTAAGAAGCATGTTACTAATGTTGATGAATGTTTCTGAGCCTGTTCAGTACTTTGGCTTATACTAGAGCAAGGATTTCATCCTTGCGTACGGCGCATGAATATCTGTTTGGAAGCCACTAAAATGAAAGGAAATCAAAAAGCAACGCTTAGAAGTTATGTCCCACCTGTGTGGCTCCTATTAATACCGTGACCTGCGCTTGATCATCAATAGGAAGAGTCATCCGAGGACGACGGTCTTCCTTTGCGGTTTCGCCTCCCACAGAGCGTCAGTATGTACTTGGCCAATTGCCAATCTGTATGCGATGCTGCCCTTCCATTCAATCATCATGACATTCCACAAAGCACGGAATTTCTTTGAGTCGTACAAGCCGGAGTGGAAGCCGTAGTAGTAGGTGTCGGCAGATACCGCGGGCGCAAGAGAGGACGGGATAGCTTTCCTTTGCGTCCGTTTGAGAGCTGCGCGGCACCCATCTTTGAAGGCTCTGCGATGCGACTTAAGTGTCGTGATATCCTCTGTTGGTCCGTTGGCGGCAGTTCCAACAAGGTACCGGGTTCCTCCTTTTATCACGTCATTCCAACTTATGCCTTGGCTAAAGTTCACGGCACTGGCAGAAATGACAATAAACTCACGGCGCCCCGAATAAGTCTCCAGAGCTGTGCTTAGCCTTTCATCTTCTCCTAGCCGCCAAGGGAAGTCTTTGTCTAAGCCGTCTCCTATATTGTACTGGTCCCCGATGTCGAAAGCAGGTATGCAGATGTATCCTGCCTGAAACCCTTTCCTGTCCAGAATGTCCAGCCTTCGTTGAAAGCCTGTATCTTCGTCAGATCGTAAAAATTGATTCCGTTCCGTATATGGGTCGCCCGTTCGGACTTCAGAGCCAACCTTGAAATATACGCTCAAGGTATTGAGTTCTAGCCGCGACGGATTCACGATCCGTATCAATGTACCACGTTGCATAGTTCTGGAGCAATACCACGGATAGCTCAATATGCGATCGTCATACCATGCACGGCCTTTCCAGCCAGCCCAACTCCAGCTTGCAAACCAAGTTTCCCCATTTGGCGCCCTTCTCTGCATAGGACCGAGCGGCGACCAGAGCAGAGCCTTGTCAAGATGTGAGCTAGGAATACCAGAGGGAAAGCCAGTGCGAAGCAACGGCCCCAACGTCGAACAGAAACCAGCGAACGCCACCAGAACGTCCTTCTCATAGGTGAGCTGCCTCGAAGTGTAATTTTTAACTGCGTGTTGGTACGCTGACCAAAGGTCTACGAGCAAAGCTCCCTTGTGATCATCACACCGCCAGAGCGGGAGCACATGCGAAGGATCCTGTTCAGCTAGTGCTGCGGCAACCGCAGGCGCTGTGGTCTCGAATATGCCTCTGAATTCTTCTACCGGCTTGTGAAGGTCATTCCGGTCTTCTAAGAGAGTATGATGGGAGCACCTCCAGTACATCTTTTCTTCCGTGAAGAAGATGACTCGTCGGGACAAGCTCCGCTCCTGGTATGTCCAGCCTCGCGTGTTCCATACCGATTTGTTGACTTTTGAGTTGTCGAACGGCCACATCAATGGATCCACGAACTTGTGCCTCAATGTTATGATACCAGAAGCGTCGACAGCTGTCGGTCCGCTATAAGTCGTTCTTTCAAAACCAGATATTCCTGGAAGGCCAGAACTAGCGTTATTCCCGTACGCCGCTGCTATGACCAGAGACGCTGACCCATACACAATGTCCATGCAGGAAATTTGAGCAGCCTTGCCTGTCTCGTCGTCTTGCACGATACACAATGTATCAACCCACAGGTATCGCTCTTCCAATAAAGAGCAGAAAGCCATCGCGTCTTTGACCGTCCGAGGAATCCTGTCCACAAAACGGTCAAGTCCACCGGCTTCCATCAACACCTTGATATTGGCTTTGGTTGTCATGAATTGCTCGCAATCTCCCCAGACATAGCTCAAAGCGAGATAGGTCATGTTGTGATTGCCTTTGATCAACCGCATCTTCTGTATGTCGATAAGCAACATGCCTGGATTATCCCTTGAGCGAGGATCTTTATATGGTGGCTGTTCCGAACAAACTCGGAGCGCCTCTTTAATCCAAGAGACATCCGTGATTAAGGGTGATACAAAACGACCCTCAAAGGCGCCATCGCCCATGACCTGAAGCAAGCGTTTTCCGCCACGGTACTGTTCAAAGTCGCTGAGACTGGAGTAGGGCTCAACCCGAAGGGCCAAGTTCCCTGCTGGAAGTTCAATCCCTGGCTTGTGATCAATGAGGATATAGCATTTCAAAGAATGCCAGTCTTTGGCTTCCTGCTCTTCAATACTCTTAGTCCAGATTTGGTCTACCAGTCGTTGCCTCCATTCCGGGGTCTTTCCAGGTTGTCGACGTCGCAACTTTCTCTGATAGCCTCTAACCATCCAATCTGACGTTCCAATGTCGTCCAGGGCCACCGCAAACAAACGACATATTTCGCACTGCTCCCTTTTCTTCTTAATACTTATGTAAGGACCGAGATACACTCCCTCCCTCAGCAAGCGGTTATTTTGAGATGTTAACGATATTGGTTGCTCCTCGCAGAGACGACTCATCTGATAGACAGCCTGGAAGTTGATATGCTGACACGTTGCACATAGTCGCCTTCGCACGTCATCGGGTGGATCTCTGATATACCATCGTGCAGCGAGCTCAGCCAAGCTTTCACCATAGCCACTCCAGTCTGTGAAATCGTTACGTATCCAGTCATTCCAGTCAATGTCAAAAGTATCTTCGGGGACAATCTGCGGATGCTTCCATAATTCCTTTGGAATAGTCCAGGGCTTATCAGGAGCGTGCGGCCAAGGTCCACCATGAGTCCTGAACGGTATCCGGCGTACTCGTATCATCGCCGACCCAAGTCAACGAAGAGAGCCTTGTAGCAAGCGCACAGTAAAGGAGAATGGTTGTACTACTACAGAGAGCATGGGCGATTGCAGCCGCCCTGAAGAACTCGTGATTTCAATCAGACGCCCGGCTCGGTTGGGTGCAGATGATACCGGATAGCCGCCCGTGTGAGTAGCAAAGTGGCAGTCGAGGTTCCCTCAAGCTTTCGACGAGCATATTCGAGTTCCAGATACGGTTCCATTGCCCGAGATCAGATAGTAAAAGCGGTTGCAATGGAAGAGATTGATGTTTGTAAGCTATTAATAGCCATAGGTTTAGGGGTTACACCAGCGAGCCGAGCGGCTATAGTGGTGCAAGGCATAGGGACTACATGAAACATCCGAGAACAAGTGTTTCTCCCAGGGCCTCAAAAACGCGATTCCTGGCAATCTTTTACTGTTAATGGAACTGCATTTTCATGAATCTTGGTAACCTAACTGGGCTATGGCCAGTTAAAGCAGCGTGTTGAGTGGTGGAAAGACAGCTGTATTCTAACCACTTTCTCACAGGTACGTTGTTTATGCCTCCAATGCCCAGCCATCCGCGGAGACTCCTTCGAAGTGGAAACTCCCATAAAGTTGCCTAAGTCCTCAACAAGAACTCACGCGCTCACAGGAGCTCCTTCAGCCCCAGAAGCTACCTCGAATTCCCATGAGTAGCTCCGCCGTTGCTGGACATCTTTCACCCTTCACGGCCACGTATTGGTCTTATGAGCATCGCTTTGACGAGCACCCAACACAAACCATCTTAGCACATTTGGAGATGTTCATTTCCTAGGCACAGGGTTAGGCACTTGCCTGCGACCACTTGAAGCCATTTCGCGTTGCGTGCACGTACACTCTTGACTTCAGCTACAATCGATATAGGGCCCGTGCCTTTTGAATCGTTATTCAAGCCGCCAGTGGTTCAATTGCTTCCCCATCCCTGAAAGCAAGTGTTTGGAATCACTATGTCATCTCGATGGAGAAGACTGCCAACGACCTTTTCAACAAGCAAGGAAACATATGCTCCTGCAGAGGCGGCTTCCTGGCTGCTGCGGAGCTCATGTGCGAAAATTTGACTCCCTTGTTCCTACCTTATAACGGTGAGCTAAATAGCCTCTTCTAAGGTCATTTCTGAATGGCCTATTATTGCGGAGTGACTTTAAAACGGACAAAGAACAACGGACCTCTGGCGCCGCGACCGCAACTTGCTGCACAATCTGACCACCTCAACTATGTGCGCGAAATACCAACCAACATGGTCCTACGAGTCTGTCTGTCCAGTCCAGTCCTTGATTGCATCACCAGGTGACTACGAGCGTCTCATCCAGCGCTTCTCCGTCGCAGTCGTCTTCCGCATCGGCATGGGCAAGGAAGTCGAAACCAGGAACGAGGAGTAGGTAAGAACGACTATCAACAGTGCGCATTCTGTGGAGAGAGTGGCTTCGCCAAGAGCATATCTAGTCGATCTATTTCTAGTGTTGATGAAGTTGCCGATGTGGGCGGCGCCGTTCAAGAGGGAACAGGAGGAGCTAAGGAAGGAAGGGACGGAACTTTTCAACCAGCTACAAGACGATGGACGGCAGGAGATGAGAGAGGGTAGAACAGGGGAAAGCTGGAAAAAGTATTTCCTGGAGAACAAGGACGATAACGGGATTCTCAGACGGCGAGGGGGGCGGGGACGACAGGCGCGGCGTTGACGAGCTTTCTGCTAGCAATGGTGCATTATCCAGCATTGCAGGAGCTGATGCGGTAAGAGGTTGATCGAGAGGTCGGAGCCGACAGGATGCTAGAGTTCGAGGACAATGAAGAGACTGCCAGCATTGAGAATGATGGCTAAAGAGGTCTTGAGATGGAAGCCAGTGACTGCGAGCGGCATTCCGCACATGACAACTAAAGATGACATCCACGAGGGGCTCTGGATTCCTCAGGGAACAAATGGTGCAGGTCAATCAATGGTTGGTGATCTCCCTTGTACCCTCTCCTTGACGTTTCAACTACAAGTCCTCGCTCTGGCTCAGAGGGACGCAATTCTAGCCCTCAAGAATAACCCAGGGCCATTCACCGCGACCCAGAGCTCTACCCAGACCCCGACTCCTTCAACCTCACTCGATGGCTCGAATCCAGCTAACCAACCTATCGCGAGCCACTGATCATCTAGCCCAGCCTCCAAAATTTCTCCGCCTTCGGCTTCGGCTGCTGCATCTGTCCAGGCCTAAACGTCGCGGAGCGTTCGCTTAACATCTTCGTGGCGGCGATGGCATGGGCGTGCTAGATAAGCAAGATAAAGAAGAACGAAGAGACCGGAGACGTAATCGAGGTGCCGCTATACGACTACACGGGCGGTTTCAATGCGCAGCCCCATCCGTTCCTCTTCGAGCCGAAGGAGCGGAGTGTAGGGAAGGGAGATGTTGACGAAAGCTGTAGAAGAGTGGAGGAGGAATGACCCTCTTGGCCAATTAAAAAGTAGAGACACAGGGCTGAGCTCTCTGAACCGTAATGATGTCTTTGCAAGCCACTTGGGTACATTGGAAGAAGGGTAGGATAATCAATACACTGCGAGAACATATACTTCCATTCGTATCCAACCAGTCCAAATACTTCTACATATGTACATTGAGCCCCACTCGGCCCCTTTGCTGACTGTTGCATTTGCCAACGAATTCAGAGAGTGCAATAAAAAAGATTGCACTTACCTTCATGAATTTGCCTATTAAACTCTCACAATCCGACATATACCTTGAATGCATTTTACTCCGACCCAACTCACTCCAGAACCAACGTTTGCATATTGCCACTTTAGCACCTCTGCAGATAGTTCGACGGCACAAGTCCCACAGCTCCGATATTCTGCCTCCCTTTACTGATCTCCGCCTCCCACCATCCGTCATCCTGCAATCTCAACACCGCGAGAATATCGCCTTTGCTGAAGCTAAGTTCTTCAGGTATAGCAGCTGTGTAGGAGTAGAGAGCTCGAGCTATGTCCTCATTAGCACAATCACGACCACGATGTGAGTTCAACTTACCATAATGCAACACCGTCTTCTGCTGCAGTGGTGCAGCCATGCTCTTGCTCCTCTCCCGCCTCATTTGCGGATCCATCCCTCCTCTCTGCCCACCAGCACCACCACCGTTCATATACGGCTCACCACCGTACGCAGACCTTGGCCTGCCTCCGCCATCTCCCATCATCCCCTGTCTGGATCGTCCACTTCCATACTGGTCTCCTCCACCTCCATATCTCTGCACATCTGAGCTCGAAAGCTGCATCTCCATCCCACCGCTATTCTGTCGTTGCTGCATCTGTGCTCGCGGAACCGGAGCTCGGGCATAGGGATTGGGGCTCGCAGCGCGATATTGGCCCTGACCTTGCGAGGGATCTTGGGACGGTACAGGCGACTTTGCTCTCATAGCTGAAAATTGCGCCCCAACCAGACCAGCGTGTCCGGGTCCAACCGGTCCTGGGCTCCTTGCCCTCATATCGGCTCCAGGCGCAGGACTTCTTGCTCTCATCGGCTGCGGACTAGCCGCACGTGGCATGCCCATGCCAGGCCCCGGGCTCCTCGACCTAGTCCCCGCATTTGTGGTCACTCTACTCTGCTGCTGACTCCCTCTTCCGCCGGCATTGGAACCGCCGTAAGCACTTCCCGTCCCCCAATTCTCGGTCCTCGACCTCATTTCCTTACTCGTGAACGCTGGCTGCGGTACACCCAATGCGGGTGTCCCACCTCCTCTTCCACCGTCATAAGCCGGTGGGGGCGTTCCCCGCTGCGTAGCCAGCCGATCATGACTCGCTGCCGAGATCATACCTGGTCTTCCCAGTGGCTGAGCATCTGGCGCAGGGGTGGCAACGCCATGATACCGATCTGCTTGCACCCGCATACTGGCCTGTTTATTCATGCTGGCACCAGACTTCAACTCCGCCAACGCCTGTGCTATAGGGTCCATGCTCAAGTCGTCGGTGACTGAAGCTGCAGGTAGCCCTTTCCTCAATGAGGCCTTTGGTGTGCTCTGGCTGTCTGGCGACGCCACATCAAACACGTTATTGCCAACATTGAGCTGGAAGCTTGCTCGTGGGTCGGCGGGCTCCTCGCCCTCTGGCGCAGAGCCGCGGTTGAAGAGGCCTTGGCGTGTAGGAGACGTTCTCGACGAATTAGATTGCTGTGATGTGCTGCTCACGTTGTTTGGTGTAAGATTTATCCGAGATGATGATGCCGGGTTCCACGTATTGCGGTTTGCGTTTGGAGTATGTGGTTGATGGTCGTTCTCTTTCTTCGACTTTCGGCGGAACGGACTGTTTGAGAAGAAGCCAGAGCGCTTCTTTTGTACTGACTTGTCAGGCGACGATGTCATGCCAGGAATTGGAACACCATTGACAGGCGGCCCTTTGGTGGGAGAGTTCTTGCCCGACATAGGGTCTGCGCTGGTATATGAGGTAGGATTTGAGTACTCGCTTCCGCTGTCGCGGCTACTGGGCCGAGTGTTGGAGGAGAGAGCGCTTCCATTTACCGATGGTGGAGCAGCTCGACAGAACATAGTCATGCCATCAGTAGGATACTGGTTGTGAGGTACTTGTGCGAGTTCGCCATGCTGACTTGGTGAATAGTTTGGTGGAACATTCGGCTCTGGCTGTTTGTAATTCAAAGGTGGCGGTCGACCGCTGTTAGTCCTTGAAAGTGTCTCGTCATCGTCTTCCACCGACGGTTGACTTTGGTTGATGCGTTGGGAGAGCTCTGACTGCGGTTCATTGTGAGATTCATAGGTCGATGGGTTGGGCGAAGAAGAGCGGTATTCTGGTTTCATTGTGCGCTGAAACTGTGCAACTGAATAAGCGTCGTCTTCTGACGCTTCTGAGGCTGTGTCTGCCACATCGCCTCTGGCAAAGTTGATGTATCTGGGGGGATCTGGGATCTCTTGACCCGTACCAGCCGACTTGATGAAGCTCATTATATCCTTTTCGACCTCGCAATTCTCCAGAGCTAGCCGGATCTTCTCACAAGAGGCGTCATCTGATACACAGACGGTGGAAGCGATATTGGCGAAAGACCATAGGGACGCTTTCATGAAGTCTATGCGTTCTTCTTCGAGATCTTGGAATTTCTGTTGGAGTCATTAGTGGTTGGACTCAGAATTCATTAGACTGGCATACATCACATGCAGCCTTCCATTCCTTATTCCACCTGCCTATCGTCTCCTCCAGAACTTTGATCGCGGCCTCATAGTCATTTGAATTGCTAGCCATGTTGATTTGTGTCTTCTCCAGCTTAGCTTTGTTTTTCCGTTCTTCTTGTCCCATCACCATATGTCCTTGGGCCAGGTAGCCTTTGATTCTGAGACAGTCTTGCTCATACTTGTCTCTCGACTTATTGACATGCGCAGTCTGGGCCTGCTTGGTTTTGAGAAGGCGCTCAATGCCAGTCTGTACGATCTTTCTCCGCTCCTTCATCCCACCAGCAAATGCGCCGAGTGGCTCTTCTAGTTCAGATTTCATCTGACTGGCGATCAATGCATGCTGCTTGCTCATCGATTCAACCTCACCGCGGAGGACGTCGAAGCTTGCACGCAGCGTGCCAGTCTCTCCACTGCCTAATGGCTTGCGACATAGTGCCGATAGTTTGCGGGCGTATTCGTCTTCGAGAGCTGCTCGGCCATTGTAGAAGGCTTTCAATTCATCGCAGGTGGTTTTAGCATTTTGCATGCGCTCCAGCAGCGGCCCAACTCCGGCATCGTCACGGCCCCAGAAGTTGTTTGCAACTACCAAATGTTAGCATGTAACTGAAGGTGTATTCCTAGCATGACTTGCAGCTTAGGGAAACGCTGGGAGGCGCTGCTATGTCGGAGGTGGTCCCAGGCATGGCGCCTGCCCCAACTGTTCAAGGTCGCTCTTTCAATTTGTGTAATTTATGGAATATCAGCAAGATGATTTGAAAATTTCACTTCTGTGAGACTGCAAGAAGCTCTTTCGTCAATTGAACAACGAGGTAGGTGATCTGTGCTGCGAAACCATACGAAACCATGGGCCGATGAATGTTGACCCTGGTGGCGCTAAATCGTTGCGCGGGACAACCATTCCTCCCCACGTTTCATCTTATTCGACTTGGAGTATACGGCAGAGCCGCATGCAAAGGCGACGATCGTCGTAACAATGGAATCGGTCACTCGTGATCTCATGTCTCCGGCGTACCCTGGAGCGACCAGTAATGGTTACAACACCCGTACGGTGCATCACTTGATATACTGTCGAACTCTTCTGGTCACACATTACAGCTAGAATTTAAACGGAATGTAAAAGCTCATATTTTGCCCTTGACACCTAGCCGCCCAGCAGTGCTTGACATACTGCACAATCATGTACATATTCACTCAGTGTACTCCCTGACCCATTTCTCATCAATTGCTAATTCCACATCCGTCCACCATGCACTGATATCCATCGGCATTGCGCTCAACCCTGATACGCGCGCTTATGCAGTACGGAGAGGTCCAAGCATCACAGTCGCCGACCCGGGGAGCATCGCTGCTGCTGGTGTCCGCCGTGGCATTAATGCTTGGGTTTCTGGCAAGGAGTCTGGTTAGCACTGACAAATAAGAACTGGTGCTACTGGCGGCCTCTAGCGGTCACCATGAGGAACGCTTACCCGAGAGCAGAGCGTGATGAGTTCTGGAAATGTGAATTGTTAAAATGCACGACTTTGCTTGCATCGAGGTAGAGAGTGGAGGACGTGGTTGCTCCATTGATTGTGTTTGTCCGATCTTCCAGTGCTGTGCCATGGATGAGTGGTGTTTGTGGCTTGCCAGTTTGACACAGCATTTGGACGTGATCATTCGTATGGCCACAACGATTCTCTACTCGAACAACGATGCACATTTTGTGTGCTGATGGAGTGACTTCTGGAGGCCACTAAACTGTGCTGAATCAGAGAGGACAACGCTGTCTAGTGTTTGTGCTTGTTGAAGCTCTTGAGGTAGTTTTGAGAATATTAGACTGTGGGAACGCAAAATATTTGAGATCCTAGCCATGCGCACGTAGGAAAATTTTGTGGAGGCCCGCAAAGCTGTGTCTAAAGCGTGCTGAAATACTTTCGGTTATTGATGGGAAGGCTGAAATGGTGCTTGAACGTGAATTGTCGGAGAGTGACTGTCGCGAGAGCGTATGCTTCAAAGGGTAAAGGTGACTACTCTCCTTGTTGTGCGGAAGAGTAGACGAGGAGTTCAGGGAATTTTTCTGCGACTGCGCCTTGAAATGGAGGCAATCTGTAGAGTGTTGACCGCCAGTGGACTAGAGGCTCGGCTGCCTCCATAAATCCATGCGAACATATCCAAACTGTGCCTACTCGACAGGCAATGATGTTGTTGCGAGCGTGGCTGCCCTGACACGAGCAAGAACCTAAAGCAGGCCTCACTCATCATCAACAAACGAATTTGCAAGCCTTCCAAAGAAAGGGACCTCAAAGTGGTCCAAAGTCTCAACTGCTCCTTAATCAGAACCCTATACTTGGCCTTTGGATGGGATGTCCTTACCATCGCGATACGCATGCATGGACAGAAATGCTATTAGAATCAGATCAACCGCAAAGAGCATCCAGGAGATGACTGTCGACCATGCAAAGACCAGATGGACGATGAAGATTGCTGCGAACAACATGCTCGACTGCCAGGCGTGGAATCGGACATAATCGCTCTTATGCTCTGCTAGCAAGAGGAAGACTCCTCCAGCAGGCGGCAGTAACAAGTATGCCAGCATCGCCTCGTAGTCGAGCCTCATTGGTAGGCTTGTCTGAAAGGCTTCCAGGTCCACGCCTCGATCTCCTCCTCTTGCTGCAGCGTTCGGTGCATAGCTTTCGCCAGCAAAGGCATTCGGCCGGGTAAGAGGCGGCGTCTCATTGGATTGTCCCGGGGAGGGCGAGAAGGGTCTCGGCGGCGGAGATCTCACACCATTCGCCTTGGACATGCGAGGGTCATTTGGAGGTGGAGGGGAGAGAGCGCGTTCAATCTCGGGAGACGCGTCTTGATAAGGCGCAAAGTTCATGGTCACATCTGAAGCTAACGCATGGACGTAGGTGTCACTAAATGACAAAATATGTGAAGCGATAGTTGGAGCGTGTTATGGTTGAATGAGGAAGCTCATCTGATCAAGCTCTCGCCTTGGCAAGGTATGCACCAATCTGCACGGACCATCCCGAACACTATCGCTACTTGGATCTCATTAGAAAGGTACTGGCTGAGAGGGATCGTTAGTAAATGCTATCCCGTCGACATCTCTACAAGCGCGCTACCTATGGGCGAGAGCTCGAAACACGGCACCAAAACAGTGAGGCTGGAGAAGTGGAATCACATATCTTCCCAGACGTTCTTCTGAGGAAGCTGGCAGAATCGAAGGGCCACGAGGGCCTTGGGTATCATAGAAATACAATGGCGCCAAACGTCAACTTCCTGCTCCTCTTCCTCTACCAGACCCAATACCCCTGCCAATGCCACTCGTGGTGCGCCGAGCTCCAGTGCTCGAGCCTCTTGATCCGCTCTTTGTGCCTTGGCCGCCCATAGGCACGTAGCCTGGCGTCGCAGCCTGTGTCGTGTTCGCGGCCCTTCCAGGAGGTCTGCCTTTCCCTCTTTGTGAGGGCTTTGAAGTTCTTGTAGCCGCCTCCGCTTTCCGCCTCTCCTCGTCTTCCGCACGCTTCGCCGCCGCAGCTCTCCGTTCCTGCTCTTCGAGCTCTCTCCGCTCCGCGGCTTGTTGTCTAGCATAGAGTTCTTGCTCTTGATCAGCGTGATCCTGGCTGGCTCCTTGCCACGCAGGGTTCAGAATCAGCCGTTGGTTGTGTTCGGTCTGCGACAAAATCCGCGTCCACGTATTGAGGAGAATGGAAGCTGAATTGACTGTTTGGTTGACAGACTACAACCAATGTTTCAGTGCGCCTCAAGGGGGCAAAGGACCGGCAAACTCACTTTCATACTGCTTTGAGCCTTATTGAGGCTATCTATCACCCCTTCAATCGCCTCATTAACCTTACGAACGCTCTGTAATTCGTTGCGCAGTGTGGCCTCTTTGCTTTCTCCGTCATCGTATTTTGTCTTTCCGGTATGGACTTGGGGTCCAGTAGCACTCGAGCCGGATTGCTCGCCCTTGCTTGCGTTCGAGTTATTATCCTTCTTCGAGGGTGATTTCCATAGATCCTCGTCTATATCATCCTCATTGTGCGCGTACAATGGACCCCCGCCATTATGCGCCATGATCAATTGGCCGTGGACATTGACACCTTCGCCCGAATCTAACCGGGATCTGATGAATTGAACGTGATAGATTAGATGTGTAAGCAGTGTATTATCTGTAATCAAACCAGAATACCTCCGACGGTGAAGAAAGAAGGTTGTTTGTGGTTGCCAGCCAAGCGCGTCGGATTATTGATTGTTACCGCGTAAAGTGGATCGCGGCCAAAAACCCAACCTCTGAGTTGGCGGTGGCTGGTGCGGTCAACGACATGCAAGGGGATTTTCAATTGTTGACAACACCAATTTTATCGCTTCCAACAAGATAACCTGGAGTCTTGCTGGACTCAATTGATATCGTTCGTTCTTTCAACACGCTGCATAGCATCTTACTTATTCATATTCGCGCCGCAAAAGCTGAACACCGGCTTTCAAACCAAACTTATTGAGTGACCAGCACCAGTCCAACAGCGATTCCAACTTGTCAAAACACCCGATCCTCGATTTCCAAACCGTCTGCCTTGCTGCCTGCGCATACGAATTCAGATGGCGGCCACACCACCGCTGCAGATCCACTCCAGTGTTCGGACGCCATCGACTCCTCTTCACGGCCCAATCTACGACAACCGGGATCAAATACAACCACGATACACTACGCGAGCTAGTCAACGTCGAGCTTCGCGAGAATCTCTGTCCATAACTGATGGTGCGAAAGCTACACCTCGCGGCCGCCGTCCCACACCTCTCGCCGGATTGTCGCGTCTAAGCTCTCGGAGTTCAACACCTAGTACCGCCAACCTACAATCTCCTCAAAATTCGCCTAGGCGGAAGTCAACCAGGCGCGTTCAGATCACTTCGCCCACTTCGCCCGGTCTTAGCTCGCCTGCTCCTACGCCTATTCCATCATCGAAACCTCAGTCTACGTTCTTATCCTCCACCACCGTTATGGCGGACGGCATGCTTCCGACTCCCGTCAAAACACCTCGCAAGAAAAATATTCCTAGCATGAATGCAGCTGCCAGGGCACTCTTTCAAGATCAACCCATCCTGGGGGAAGAGGTTACAACAAACTCTCGGCGAGGCCGAAAAGGGAGACGGTATAATGGCTTCGCTCTTGAGAGCTTCACTGCTGGAGAAGAAGCGCCAGCAAGCATCCAAATCTTTACCGATTCACGCGATAATGTGCCTCAACTCGATACCAGCGAAGAGAACCCATTCATCGACCATCCCACCAAACCAGAAGGATCTTCTAGCAGAAGAGTCGCTGGTACATCGAAACGCCGGAAAATGAGCGGTGAACAGCAAATCGATCCTCATGTTCAACAAGCTATCGACAATGATGAGGGCATGATTTACGTCTTGTAAGCTTTCAGACTATATTTTTCGGTACACTCTGACTAATTGCAAACAGCCGCGGCAAGAAACTCTATCGTAAATTTGATGACATTGGCGAGGAAGAAGAGGAGATTGATACCGAGGATTTGGGATTGTTGGAGCGTAACGGCGATCTCGCATCAGTCGCACCTCTCAAAACGCTTACACGGAGGTCGATCAAGCCAACTCGCCTGTTTCAGACAGAAGAGCAGAAGCGTACTCGTGAGGCCGAGAAAGAGGAAGAAGCTCTGACCGACATCGAAGAGCAGCTAGGCCGGGATACGACCCTGCTAATATCGCCGTCTACACCAACGAAAATTGCTGAATCTGGAACTCCTGCAACACCTCCGCCGACTGGACGTACCTTGCGCTCTACTTCCAAAAAGGACCTTGGTAATACCGATTTGGTAAGTGCCTCTGCACTTGATAACAAGGCAAAGAAGCCAAAAAGAGCCAGTCCTTTCGATTCATGGAAGAGGGTTAAGGCTACAACAAGCACAGTAGTAGCTGAACCGCCAAAGAACAGGAAAAGAGGGTTTGATGTTCTTGATGAGGGGGGTCCCGCTACCTCCAAGAAGGCAAAAGTCGATTGAATGGTACTATGGGACGACTTATGAATTGTTGTGAAGGTGGAGCTATATGATACCCGCATGGAAGGACCTGAGAGCGAAGTAACATGGAATAGTAGGGAACTCTAGGATTCTCCTACATTGATATTTTCATGTTCACCTGCTTGCGCCCCGTCAAGATCCTGACAACCTAAGCAAGACAGACCATTTCATCCTTAGTGCGAACTACAACATCTATTCAAGCTCGTAAATTTGTCTCCACGTGCTACATACTTAAGTCCAGGCCAATACTGAAGGACTTTGGGTTGTATGAGTTGGCAAAATGCGGAATTATGTTAATCCTCCCCGGAGCTAAACAACGGCGCAGAGCGAGCCTTCTACGTGCTCGTAGATGCTTTGACCGAGAAGTTACACCACAACGACATATTTTCGCTTCTCTTTCGCACCGCCGTGTGGGCACCCATCCTCTGCCTGGCGCCTCTTCTCATACATCTCTCTCACAGCAGGGTCTTTGATACCAAGCGAATAATCTTCAGCCCGACCCGATGATCGCGCTTTCTACCTCCTAGATGAACTTCCCTCCTAACCCCCCATCCTCGACTGCTTCTGGCTCAGACAATTACTCAAGCGCTAGGTCCAGTCGGCCGCAGCAGTCTGTTTGGGGTCGCCCACCCTCGCAAGCTGACACACGTCAAGGCCTTACACCCCTCGCGACCTCAGATTTGAGCTCTGGCGCTGCGTTCGGCGCCCGCAGGCCCATAGCTTCCAATAGCCCTGGGCCCTACAGCAGTACAACATCCCCTCTTACATCGACCTTCTCGTCCGTCCTGAGCTCTTCTAACAGACTCACTGGAAGCCGCCACTTGTCTTCTACCTCCTCTACAGGGTCACCACTCACCCTCTTTCAAACTGGCGCCCAACAACAACCATCGTTTCCCTCTGGCCAATCAGTTACCTCTCCAAGATCCAGAACCGTCACACCACTATCACAACTGGCCTCGACGGCATCATCGCAGTCAGCCGCCCAAGCAGGCGTTGGAGCAGCTGGTTTCAGCAGCGCCGGCGGCGGGGCCACGCGAAGTGGGACATATTCGCCTTCACTGTCTGGGACCAACATAGGGTCTCCTACGGCCTACTCGTTCGATCGGTCTACGACGCAACCTTCGGGGTCAAGCTCGGCAGCTGGTGGACAATCCTCACTGTCAAAGATCTCTGTCGCGCAAGTACTTCTACTCCTAGATTCAATCAGTGAAAAGGAGGGCAAAGCAAAGTGGGAATCTAAAGCAGATCAAATTAGAAAGGTACGCTTTTTCGTGGTCTAAACAAACGTAACGGGGACAGCCACTGACACGCTCTCAGCTTGTCGATTCAAACGGCATGGACGTGTTCCCCAAATTTTTTCGTCGACTGGTCTCTGGTAATGCACCGAAACTCTTCCCAGGTGCCAATATCAAGGCTTCTGAAAATGCTGGTGCTGGAAACTACCAAATACTCGTCGAGGAGATGCAGAAAGTCTTAAAGGACACGACTCAAGCGCAAAAGATTGCTGAAACAATTGACGAGGGAGACGGCGACATCTTTAGAGATTTTGATCTCATCGCTTTTGTCGAACACTTTGGCCTTGGCCCTGTCGCAGAGACTGCACTGTGCCTAGCATTCAGAGCATGCACTAGGGTTGATCTTCGCAACAAAGGTTGGTGACGTTTATTACGTTTGACTTTCTTTTCACATAACAAAAAGCTAACCGACTGTTAGCGGAGAGATACCTAGCTGATAATACCACATCCTTCCTACAAAGCCTCTCCACACCCCAAGACCCAAAGAAGACACCTAGCTCATCCCTGATAGCACTTCTTGTGGAGAAGTTAGCCACTGGACCTCCCCGCAATTTTGGGGATGACAGCAAAAAATCACTCGACTGGGCCGTGAGGCAACACTTTCAGATCATGAAACTGGAGGTTCCAGCTGAGGTCGTTTCCGCCCTGCAGCTCTTACGACTTCCAGAAGCTCATCAGACCTTTCTCCAAAGGCTGCAGAAGAATGACCCAAAGGCAACAAGTACTCCAGAGGCCGCTGAAGATTTGCTCGCGTCCATTGGTCTCGACAAGTTGAATGAGGCTGAGGTATCAAATGCGCTGCTTTTCATGGTCCTCTCCTTGAATGCAAGGCAATACAATCCAAGTCATCTCATCTCTACCATTCGAAGTAAATCGAGAGTCAAACAGTTGGACTGGCAGCTAGTGATTCGAGGATTTGACCTACCTGCTTTGCAAATCAGCTCAGATCAGTTCATGCGGCTTTTCGAGTCCTTGATCCCGTTGGCCTCAGATGAGCAAAATTTCGACATTCAGGGTATGTGGGGAGGGCGTTGGAAGCACCCTGAGACGCAACTTTCATTTTTGAAGGCTTTTCTGTTTTGCCCACCTGAGCAGCTTGACATCTCACGCATCCCGGGGTTCCGCCACGGATTTCCCGCCGACTTATTCGAGGGTGCCTCAGAGGATCTCACCAAAAAGGCAGAGCTGGCTCTTAAAAACCAACTCTCATCTGCAGATGCCGTCACCGCGATCTTCGACCTTGTACTTCCCTCTGATTCATCGCCATCAACTCCAGATTGCCAAGACATTCTCAACCACTTCATCCAGAATCACCTGGCAACTTTCATCCTTTCTGCGCCGGGCATCCCTGAACCCTGGACGGTTTCTCAAGAACGCTTCATCAACAAATGCTTCAATGTCTTCTTACTAAAGCAGAGCAGCGAGTACCCCTTTGCTCTGGAAGGCTTGTGGCGAAACAGCCGTGACTGGGTGTTCAAGCAAATGCATTATTCCTTCTTGAATGATCCAATGATTTCGAACAACATCTTGGAGTGTGCACAACAGTTTGGTTGGACAGACTCCATGTTGAGTATTGTACACCCTCTGACGCTAGATATCGCTTGCCTCCTACATCGCGACCACGAATTCGACATTGAGAACTGGCTTAGAGA
>Ga0335072_10001947_pt1 | contig 32714 bp, 36 predicted proteins | sample Lox_Sample_21_FD_206725 | JGI IMG/M metagenome (GOLD analysis project Ga0335072, IMG submission 206725) | Soil microbial communities from Loxahatchee National Wildlife Refuge, Florida, United States - Lox_Sample_2.1 | ecosystem: Environmental > Terrestrial > Soil > Wetlands | place: USA...
CAATGACTGGCTCGAGGCGCTCCTATCAACGAACCCGACAGCCGTGGCCAAGATCGACGAGTTCGTACAGGAGCACCTCAATAACCGCCGAGCCGACGGTCCCCCACCCGAGTTTCCGATCACATCGCAGATAGAGGGCGGCCTACGCGAGCTACGGGTTCGATTCGCGAACGCGAGATACCGCCTCCTGTAACAGCGCTCTGGCAACTTGATCGTCCTGCTCCACGCCCTCGAGAAGAACACCGGCGCGATCGAGCTGCCGACAAGCGGATCACACTGCAACGCTTCGCAGACTTTAGTCTCCAACGGCTGGGCCACAGTGACGCCGGGTTACTCAGACGTCGGCCGGGTCGTTCATCCGTGCCGGGAACCGACAACGCTGACACGGCATTCCAATCGGGAGACGGCGACTGCCTCGCTCGCACCGAGTGCAGCCCCATTTCGCCCAGAACCAGAGTGCCGGATCGAGCGCCGCCGCCGTCCCGTCGAGGGCACCGGGCCCCTCCGCGCCATTATGAGTCACGTCTCGCGACCAGGCCGCTTGGACGATTGGCCTCGCCGGGTCGAGGTCGAGGGCGCCTGTATCCGTCGCCCCTAGGTACTCGGTCACCTTCCGGACCTGGACGTCGACGGCCACGGGCAGAATGTCGAGCGACTCGATGCTCCCACCACCCGGGTACGCCAGCATGCGAACCCACATCGAACCGACCTTGGGCCCTCGCAGCAACAGAAAGCGATCGGTTCCAGCCGGCGAAGTTGCTTGAAGCGCTTGGAGGAGATCGCTGGCATCACCTCTGCCGTCGAAGACCGCACACCGCGCATCCGGCGCCGCATCCGGGTCGTCGAGCGATTCGGCGATGACGCGCCAAGCCGCCACGTCCTGACCGTGGCGCTGGCTGACACGAAAACGGCGCAGTACATCGGCAGGGTCGGTAAGAGACCGGCCAACCACCTCCGCGGGCGAGAACGCCCACGGCTCGGCTTCGAATAGTCGCTCGGCCGCGAACCAGAGAGCGTCCGCGTCACGTGCGCGATCCATCGCGGCGGTGAACGTGATCAGGGTTCGGACCTCTCTATCGGTCGCCCCGACACTTCGCATCCGGTCGGCGACAGCGACCTCGGGCATCCCGGTCCAGCCCGCGACCGGTGCGTCAGGGCGAAGGCTCAGATCGAGCTGGCCGGCTTGAAACGCAGCGGTGATCAGCCGAGCAAGACCGGGGTGGCGTGCCGATCATCAGGTTGCAATAGTTGCATATATTGGGACAAAATGGGTACACTGGAAGCAATGGAAATCTTGAGCCCAGAGGATCGCGTCATTTTGTGGCGGTCAACCATCGACGCCGAGGGTCGTCAGCGCGTGGCGTTTCTGCGCGCCATCGCGAAGGACGTTGCCGACAGTCTCAGCGCCCTTGGTCTGCACGGCGACGACTACGCGAAGCTCGTCGTCGAAAGCCTCCAGACGCTGGACGATGCAGGTCTTTTTGCCAGCGATGGAGTCCGCCGCAGCTTTGAGACTCTGCACGAGCCCGAGGGCGGAGTGGATCTCCTTGCCGCCGAATTGGCCGGCCTCCTGCGCCATGCGGCGGGGGTTGAGCATCTAGGCGTCGACCGACGAGTGCGTGCCGTCGAAATGGCGTCCGAGTGGCGCGAGCACGTGTTGGGGCGTCATCGGCCGGAACCGCAATACATCAGCGTTGGGGACGTGGCTGCCCGCTACGGCGTTACCACCCAAGCTGTTTACAAGTGGCTGAAGGATCAGCGCATCGAGGCGACGCGCGGGCCCGGCGGGTCCTGGCGAATTCCGGCGGCGCAATTTGACCGAGATACCCGACCAGCGACGAGTCGGAAGGCCCTCGATGAGCTGAGGAGGCATCTCGTTCGGATGCACAAAAACGAGGAACTTCCGAGCGAGGAACAGCTCAGCGCCGAAATGCGGAGATCGCAGTAGGGATGTCGTCGGACGCCAAGCGCGTCTGCTTCGACACCACAGTTCTGTGGGGTGCGTTCCACAGCCCAGCGGGACCGAACTTCAAGCTCCTCGAACTCGCGGCACAGCGCCCGGGTGCTTGACCGCTTCATCACCGACGCCGTCGGAGCCGAGTTCTGTGGCGGGCCACGCAACAGGGGATGAAGAGGCCGGGCGAATCCGTCGCTCGCACCTACGCGGAGGAGGAGCTCGCCCCTTTTTTCGAAGCGTTCGAGGTGCTGTTCGAACCCGCGGCGATGCCTCGCGCACCGCTCGGTCGGTCGCTCGGCCGCTACGCCGGCCTCGTCGGGCTACCACTCGGCGAGGCATTACACGCCATCACCGGAAAGGACCGGGCTGCCTTGCTGTCAGGGGCGACGACCGCGTTTCCGATGACCTTCTAGTCGATGGACACCGCTGACCTTCACGTCATTACCGCGGCGATTGACAACGGCGCCGACGAGTTGTGCACCAACGACAGCACTACGCTCAGCTACGACCCGATTGGCTCACTGCGGGTCAGGACCGCGGTCAGCCTTGCGGCTGAGCTCGGCCTGGTCGACCTGAGCCCGTCGATCCACGTACGCCAGTAACAAGCCCAAGCGGACCGCCTCGATCGCGGCGTTGGCGCTGCCGCAAAGTTTGGACCGCGTACCGGTCCAACACTGGCTCGGGACGCGACTCGTCGGTCCCGGGGCACCTAATCAGCCTTTGTGACAGCTGGTTACGACCCCATTCCAATCCGATCTCGGATCGGCAACAAAGCGCGCCAGGACGCCAATGGCGGCTGATCGACGCGCAGAATGGACCGCGTGACGACCGCCTCTGACATGGGCCAGCCCGACCACCCGGACCCGGCACCGTATCCGGTGTGGAGCGACAGCTGCTGGATATCGATGGCGGCGGAATCGGCAGACGGGACGGGTCCGCGCGTCGGGCGGCTCGTGGGCCGCGATACCAACTGCCCGGATGGGCAGCGACAGCGCGTCTGCCACCCGCTCGGCTTCTGGGAACGCAATGTGGAGGAACTTGAGCTTCGCGTCCTGCTCGGCCGGGGCGAGGACGGAGTGTGCCAGGTGATCGTTGAGGAGACAGACGAGGAGGTCTACGTGCGCGTGCTCGTGCATTGCGGAGATGAACACGATGCGCCAGCGCGCCGCGGACGCGGCTACATGGATTGCCCAGTACGTGTCTGGCTTGACGAAGCGCTGGCCGAGCGCGCCGTGATCGACTTTGACCTCGACGAGGAACTCGATCTCTATGTACCGGAGTACCTCGACAACGGGCCGCAAGCTGACCACGGTTATCACTACGCCGGGCGGCGCCGGCCGAGCGCCGAACTCGAGTGACGCGATACCGGTTACGCTCGTGTCTAGCTAAGCTAGCTAGCCTCTGCTAAGCTTTCCGCGTGGCTCAAGTCGGAATGCATGAGGCGAAAACGAAGCTCTCCCAGCTCGTCGAACGCGCGGAGGCAGGCGAGGACATCGTGATCGCTCGCAACGGCAAACCGGCCGTCCGACTCGTGCCCGTGCCCAGCGCATCCGCGCTCGGGTCGGTGCGTGGGGCATGGCGCGATCGTGTCCGTCTCGCCGATGACTTCGACCAACTGCCGGACGACATCGGCGATGCGCTGGGCGCTCGGTGAAGCTGCTGCTGGATACCCACGCGGCGCTTTGGTGGCTGGCGGATGATGAGCGGATCGGCGATGAAGTCGCCAGCCACCTCACCGACGACACCAATCAAGTGTTGCTCAGTGCCGTGGTCGTATGGGAGGTCGCGATCAAGCGCTCCCTGGGGAAGCTCGACGCTCCGGCGGGGCTGGCCCCGACGCTGCTCGCTGCGGGCGCCCAACCGCTACCGATTACGCTCGACCACGCCGCGGCGGTTGAGACCCTTCCCTGGCATCACCGCGACCCGTTCGATCGCCTGCTCGTAGCCCAAGCGCAGGTCGATGGATTGACGATCGTCTCCCAGGACGAGTCGCTGGCTCCCTACGGGGTCTCGCTCGCCTGGTAGCGCACCGAGGAGCGCCGGCCGTCCCTTCGGCTGTGACTTTGTCCAGCCGGCCGACTGGACCGAGGGCGCGAACACCAGTGGTATCAGTCTTGATACCATCCTGACATGGCCATGACACTGCGTCTGAGCGACGAGGAGACCGAGGCCCTGCGTCTGCGGGCTCAGCGGGAGGGGCGTTCCATGCAGGACGTCGCGCGAGCCGCCGTGCGTGAGTACATCGAGCGCACGAGCCGCCGCGAGCTCTTGGATGACGTCCTCGATGCGGAGCTGCCCCGCTTCTCCGAGGCGCTACGCCGGCTCGGAGAGTGATCTTCCTAAACCTCGACGAGTTGCTCTACGTCGCGGTGCGGACCCTCGGCGCGGAGCCGGAAATCCGCGACCTAGGATTGCTCGAGTCGGCCCTTGCCCGGCCACAAGCATCGGCGTTCGGCGAAGACGCCTATCCGACGATTCACGAGAAGGCCGCAGCGCTGCTGCACTCGGTCGCACGAAATCACGCCCTCGTCGACGGCAACAAGCGGCTGGCGCTTGCGGCCGCGATTGCCTTTTACGGCGTCAACGGGATGCGTCTCACGCTCACGAACGACGAGGCATACGAGCTGGTGATCGACGTCGCCAGCGGCAGGCTCGACGACGTTCCGGCGATTGCCTCCGTGCTGGAGGCGAGCACCGAGGAGCGGTAACGCTCCGCCTACGGTCTAAGCGGCGTCTATGTCGAGATCGGCTTCGGCGTCTTCGGGGTCGTCGATATCGACGACGACCACGGTCTTCGTCTCGTTGAAGAACAGCCTGATGCAGGTGAAGCCGTACTCGACGTGGTCCGGCTGTGGAAGGCCGCTCTCCTCGAGCAGGTCCCGCATCCGGGTCTCAGCCTCGATCTTCTGAGCCAAAGTTGCCATGGCGGCAGCTTGCTCCGGACCGTTGTTACGGATCAAGACACGGTCGTTCCAGCTCTGTGCCTAACGTGCCACGACCTTGTTGATCAGAGCCCAGATTGCGCCATATCCGGCGCATAACACGCCAGATCCGGCGTATAATCGGGACCACCGCCATGCCGAGACAGCGCAGCAGCGACCTCTTCCCAACCGACCAGCCGATCCCGGCGAGCCAGATGATCGGTCGGGAGACCGACGTCCGCGAGATAACGACGGCGCTGGGAGCCGGCTCGAACCTCGTGGTCGCCGGCCCTCGACGGACGGGCAAGACGAGTGTCTGCGATGCCGCGGTCGGACGGCTCGCCAAACGCGGCTTCTACGTCGTGAGCATCGACCTGTTCCGGATCGCGAGCGCTGCGGAGTTCGCCGAGGCGTTCGTCGTGGCGACCCTGGCGAACCGGTCGGCGCTGCGGCGCGCGATTCAGCAAGCGAGGCGGGCCGGGCGCCTTGTGGCTGACGCGCTGCAGACGTCGGCCGTGATCAAGTCAAAGGCGCAGCTGGGCGACGAGCTCGAGATCGTGTTCACCCCCGGGCTCGCGGCACGCGACCCCGACCGCTACCTGGACTACGCGCTCGGCCTACCTGGGCGAATCGCCGATGCCGATCGCAAGCAGGTGGTCGTCTTCTTTGACGAGTTTCAGGAGGTCGGCGGACCGCATCAGCCGTACGGCGACCCGGACCGCCTGACGAAGCGGATGCGGGCGATCTTCCAGCGCACCTCAGGCGTCAGCTATCTGTTCGCCGGCAGCCTCGAGCATCTGATGCGCGACCTGTTCACCCCCTCACATCGGGGCCTCCACCAGTTCGGCGGCTTCCACGACCTGCGCCCGATCGACGTCGAGGCCTGGGCAGAAGGCCTGAACGAACGCTTCGACGCCGACGACTGCCAGGTGGAGCCGGCGGCGCTCGAGCGCATCATCGAGTACGGCGAGGAGCAGCCGCGGAGCACGATGCTGATCGCCCAAAAAAGCCACCTCGCGAGCGTCGAACTGGAGATTCGCCTGATCGATCTAGGCGTGGTAGAGCAGGGCCTTCTGGCGGCGATGGCCACCGACCGCATCGCGCATGAGCAGATCGTCGAGCGGATCCGTCGCTCGCATCGACTTGGCTTGCTCGTCGCCGAACGCATCGCCCATGGCCAGCCCGTCTACCGCGGACTCCCACGCGGCGGGGTGCGGCGCGCGCTCGAGGCACTTCGAGACGGCGGCATCATCGAAAGCGGCGGACGAGCCGACTGGAGGGTGTCGAACCCGCTCCTTCGTCGCTACCTCCAGACGATCGGACCGTTCGAGTAGCTGTGCCATCGCCCGGCGTGATATGACGCGCCCGAGAGCAGAACCACCGAGAGGATTGCGATGCCACCCACAGCCGTTCACTTCAATGGTTCGGTCAACCTGCCTGACACCGAAACGGTGATGCGGGAAATCAGCTCACGCATCCCGAACGGCGTCCATCGAATGACCGATGGCGAGACCGGAGACCGCGGTTACTGGATCCACTTCCAGATCCGGAAGTTCCAGCAGATGCCCGAGTTCGAGACCGTCACGGTCGGGAAGGCCTACGAGACCGCTCAGGAAGCCCCGCCGTCGCCTCAGCTCCGCCTCGCCGACGGCGCGTCGGCCGAAATGATCAACTGGCCCAACCTCGGCTACGCCGACGCGTACACCGAGTCGTTTGCGACGTTCGAACGGATGCAGAACGAGGGCACGATCCCGGCGGACGTCCGGTTCCAGCTGCAGTACCCGACACCGCTGGCCTCGATGGCCGGAACCATCGCGCCGGACGACCTGCCCAAAATCCTGCCGTCCTACGAGCAAGCGTTGTTCGCGGACCTCGACACCGCGCTCGAGCGCCTTCCGCATGAGCGGATCGCAGTCCAGTGGGACGTCGCGGTCGAGTTCGGCGCGCTTGAGGGCGCGATGGGGCCCAAGATGCCGATCGACCAGGTCGCGCCGGGGCTGGTGCGCTGCCTCGAGCAGGTGCCCGCCGATGTCCCGGTCGGGATGCACCTGTGTTACGGAGACTACGGTCACGAGCACTTCAAGCAGCCGGAGTCGCTGCAGATGCAGGTCGACCTCGTCAACGCCGTCACCTCCGCCGCGAAGCGGCCGCTCAACTTCGTCTCGTTCACCGTGCCCCAAGGCCGCGACGACAGCGCGTACTTCGAACCCCTTGGCGGCCTGAAGACCGGGTCAGAGACCGAGCTCTATTTCGCGCTCGTCCCCTACCACCCCGATGACCAAGCCCCGGGAACGACCGCCGAGCAGATCGAGAACATCGACGCCGCTCTGATCAACTCCCCGGGCGGCGCCCGCCACTGGGGCATCTGCACAGAATGCGGGATGGGCCGCGTCGACCCGCCCGACGTGCCCCGACTCCTCGACCTCCACAGCCAAATCCTCGCCTCCTCAAGCGGCTGAGCCTTCCGGTCACGGCCAAATGAGTTGCGCGGCGAGCTCCGTGACGCTTACGCCGAGCAGGCGGCTTCGCTCAAGCGGACGGTATTCCTCATCGGCCTGCAGATTGAGCCAATGGATCCGCCGTTCCCCAAGGGAGACGATCACGACCTCATTGACCCGGTGCGCCGCGTACAAGGCGAGCTTCTCCCAGGTGTCGTCGCGCGGTGACGCGATCTCGACGACGAGCGCGGCCGTCTGGTTCCATTGCGGCGCGTATTCCGGCCGGAGGACGGTCAGGTCTGGGACGCGATAGTTGTCCTCGGTCCCGATCCCAACCGTGCCAACGACGACTAAATTGGCGGTGGACGCATGCGGATCCAGCAGCATGTGCAACCCGTGCGCCAGACGTTCGCGCTCGACACTAGGCGAGGGGATCACGTGGAGAATCCCGTCCCATACCTCGTCGCGGCGATCAGCACCGCTTTGTCGCCGCTCCTCAAGCAACCGCTCAACCCAAGCGGGCTGCGGGTCCAACACCAGCGTCGGCATACCGGGAAGGCTACCGCCGGCACGATAACCCGGTCCCGCTTTATCGCTTGCCGGGTCCCTGCGTGCCGTCCCCGTCGAGCGCCTGCTCAAGCTGGCTCCACCGTTCCACCGAGACGACGACTGCCCGCACCCGGTTGCGCTGGGTGAGGCCGAGCTTCTCGACTTCACCGTCCTCGAGCTCCGTGAGCAAAGAGCCGAAGTCGCGCATCGCCTCGCGGACCGTGCGGAGCTCGTCGGTGCGGATGCGGAGCGAAGGGGCGTCGTCGGCCATGTCGTCGGCGACGGTGGACGGGAGCGCGGACGGATCGCGACAGACCGTCGTCAGATCGTCGGCGTTCCGTCCGAAGCTGCTGTCACCTAGCTACCGAGATACACCGATACGCCAGATTTGGCGCATCATGCGCCGAATCTGGCGTATTGTGGCATCTACGCGACGTGCTACTTGATCGTGTACTGGTACGGCAGCGCGGCCACCTCGTCGGCCTGCGGGTAGGACACGAGCGCGTCCTGGATCGAACCGAACTCGATGTACGCCGTGTCGTCGAGGTAGAGCGTCCCGGCAACCTTCGTGCCCGAGGCTCCGCTCGGGGTGATCGTGACCGGAATCATTCCCGTCTGGCCCGGACCGACGGTGATCGGGTTGAACGAGGCGAGGCTCGTCGCCGGGTTCGCGCTGTCTGACTCGAGGTCGCCGGTCGGCGAACTGACCGTGCTGTCGAACGGGCTCGTGACGACGCTCGCCGACGTGTTGGCCGCCTCGCTCGGCGGACCGGTCGCCCCGAAGGCCCCGTATTCGACCGGCAGCACGTCCCACTCGCCGGTCGCGATGGGGTTGTCCGCGTATGACAGGGATGCCGGGGTGCCCGGCCTGCCCGGGGTGCTGACCGTCGACACCGTCGAGGCGAGGTCCGGATCGCCGCCGACGAACTGGGACTCGAACAGGAGCGGCGTAGACCCGGTTGTCGTCGCCTGCGCCTGGAACTGAGTCGAGTTGGTCGGCACGAGGTACACGGGCAGGTTGTCCTGGACCGGCAGATTGTCCGAGGCCCCGCTGACGGCACCGAGCGCGAACGGCGTGCTGCCCGGCAGCCGCGCATCCGGGAAGAACAGCTCCGGCGCGGTTCCCGTGTTTTTCACGGTGACGTTGTAGCTGTAGGCCTTGCCGGCCGTCAGCTGCGTGGAGGCAGCGTTCGGCAGCCCGGCACCGGACGCCGGGACCGCCTGCTCGTTGACGTTCACCTGGAACGGCGAAGACAGCGAGTCGCCCGAGACCACGGGCGCGAACACCACCGCCAGCCTCCAGAGGCCCGGAGCGGGGCTGAGCGCATGAAGCTGGGCTCCGATCTGGTTGTTGGGCGGCGAGGACGAAAGCGCCCCGGGCGGCATGTTGGTGGCGTACGCGACGGCCTCGCCCTGCGGATCGATCAGGTAGGCACCGAACTGGTTGCCGGGGTCCTGGACCGTGATCGTTGCGTTGAGCTCCGGCTGCCCAGCGGGCACGTTGAGCTGGTAGAAGAACTCCTGCCCGCTGATCGGGGCGCGTCCATTGCCCCCGGTCACCGTCCCGGAGAACGTCTGGTTGCCGGCCGGAATGAGGCTGCGCAGCGTGACCGGCACGGTGGTCGAGGTCGTCGACCCGCCGTGGGTCGACTGCACGACGATCGCCCCGCTGGCGTCGCCGGGTTGCGCCGGGGTATTAGTTCGGACCTGGACCGCCACTGACCTGCCGGGGGCCAGCGTCGCGCCCGTGGGCGTGACCCTCCCGAACGAGGTGTACCTGGCGACGCTGACGCCGAACACCACGGGGCCGACGTAGCCGCCGGCGGCCGAGTCACGGCTGTACACGTACGCCGTCCACGTGCCGGCGGCCGGGTGCGCGATCTGGAGGTCACCGTAGTTGCCGAGTCCCTGCGGCCGCGAGTCCCCGACGTACGTCCCGTTGGGGTCGATCAGCGTGATCCGCACCCGCGCGTTGAGCGACGCGGTCGGCGTCGCGCTATGGAATGCCGCCGACGCGTCCAGGCGATCCTCGCCGGCCGGCACTCGGAACCTCAGCCGCTGATAGTTGATCGGCACGCCGCCGTAGTCGGGCGTCTGCGGATCGCTGTCTGACAGCACGAACTGTGTGGTCAAGATCGACCGGTACGCGCCGAGCGTGCGACCCGAGAACGTGAGGTGCTGCGTCGAGCCGCTCTCGTTCGTGACGGTGTCGGTCAGGTTCTCGGCAGTGCCGGGCTGGTCGACCGCGTTCAGCTGAGTCGGGCTCGTCGTCACTACCCCGACGTTGCGGCCCTGGGCGGAGCCGCCACTCGCGGGCTGGTTGTAGTTCTCGGCCGCGAGCACGGCCTTGTACGCGTCGACGCGACCGGAGCCCTGCTGGTCGGCGGGGGCGCCGATGTCGTCGGTGTTGGAGACGATCAGCTGCTTCACCAGCGCCGGCGTGGGCGCCGTCCCGCGGTGCGTCTTCTCGTACGCCTGGATGACGAGCGCCGCGACGCCCGCTGTCATCGGCGAGGACTGGCTCGTCCCGCCGAACGACTGGACCGGCGACGGAGCGCCGGTCAGGCTCGCGCAACCACCGAACTCGTCCTGGTCTGTCGAGCACAGCGCCCAATCGGACTCGCCCGGCGCGACCACGTCGATCGTGCGCCCGCGCTGGTCAAAGCCTCCCGAGCTCAGCGAGCTGACCTCGTCGTTGCTCCACCCCTTGACCTCGGGGAACCGGGTTCCGCCGAAGCCATCCTGGATGTAATTCTGGTTATCAGTTGAGGCGCCGGCTGAGATCACGTTGGGATCGGTCGCGTCCTCGCCGGTCGTGCTGGTCACACCGGCGTCTCCGCTCGCCTCGACGACCGTGATCCCGGCCGCGACTGCCTGGTCATTGGCCTGCGCGATCAGGTCGAGCGACGACCCGCCGTCATCGGGATAGTTGTTGATCCCGAACGACTCGTTGAGGACGTTGACGTGGGCGGTCGTGATCGCGTAGTCGATGGCCTCGAGGATCGACGAGTCAGGTGCCACGTTGGACGCGCCGAAGGCGACGAGACCGATGAGGTTCACGCCGGGCGCGACGCCCTCGATGCGGATGTCGCACGGACGGTTGAGCGGCAGCGCGCTGAAGTGGCTCACGTCGTAGACCTCGCGGCCCTGCGCGGCGATCGCCGAGGCATCGCCGAAGCCCTCCGCGCCACTGGTCGGCGCCGCGGTGCCGAAGCCGCTGAAGTCGACGAGGTTAACCACGTGCTGGCCGTTGGCCCGGATGAAATCGGGATTGTTGGGGTCGATCGCGTCGGCGATGAAGCCAACCGTGACTCCGCTCCCGGTGATCCCCAGCGACCTAGCCGTCTTGGCGTTCGGGTTCTGAGAGTCGACGCTCATCGTCTTGAGCGCCTCGGGCTCGAGCTGAACCTGGCCGGGCGGCGCGCATGCGCCAGGCAGTGGTGTCGTGCCGGTGGCGGAGGCGCTGCCGGTGGCCCCGGCGGTCGGGGGCGCGAGGTGGACCAGACCGTTCGGAACGACCTCCGCCACGGCCGGATCGGACCGCAGCGACGCGATTTGCGCCGGCGACACGGTCGCGGAGACCGCGTTGAGCGCGGTGTAGCTGTGCACGTCACGCGCATTCCCGCTGGCAAGCTGCTGCAGCACCGGCCCCTGGATGCCGGAGACCGTCCGGCGGCGCGCGCCGAGCGCGGAACGGGTCGCGGGCTGCGCGCGATCCTGGTTCTTGAACACCACGATCACGCTCTGCGCCGATGCCGGCGCCTGAGCAACCGACGACGCGGACGCCGACAGCACCTGCACCAACGCGAACAGCGAAACCGCACCGACGGCGACCGTCAGCTTGAAGCGCACGCTCATTGACTCCCTCCCCATGTTGTAAGACCGGTCTGAGAGACCGTGCGGGCAACCTATAACAAGCCGCCGAAGATTGTCGTCACGACGGCCCGCCGCTCCCCCGGGCTGGCACGATGCCTGCTGATGGACGCCCGTGCGATCTCGTTGGGAAACCTGCCGTGCCTCGTGGCCGGGTCGGGCCCGCCGTTGGTGCTGCTGGCCGGCCTTATGCCGGAGGCTGGCATTTCTGCGGGGTCGCTCCGCCGGATGCTCGAGTCGTCGATGCGGCCCTGGGTGCAGAAGCGAGAGGTGTTCTGCATCAACCGGCGTCCGGGGTTGCCGCACGGGATGACGATGGCCGCGCTGGCGGCCGAACATGCTCGGGCGTTGCGCGAGGGATTTGGCGAGCCCGTTGATGTGCTGGGAGCTTCGACGGGGGGAAGCATCGCTCAACAGCTGGCTGCCGAGCACCCCGACGTGGTGCGCGGGCTCGTGCTTGTCAGCACCGGATGCCGGCTCGGGCCTTACGCGAAGCTGGTTCAGCGCCAAATTGCGGCGCGGGTGCGAGCGGGCGCGACCCGCCGGGCGGCGGCGGTGATGGCCGGAGCGCTCGCCCCGCCGGCGCTTCGATTGCCGGCCGCATGCCTCGGATGGGTGCTCGCGCCGCGGCTGTTCTCCGAGAGCGGCTTGGAGGACATGGCCACCACGATCGAGGCCGAAGACGAGTTTGACCTCGCCGGCCTTCCGACGGTGCAAGCGCCGACGTTTCTGGTCGGAGGCGGGCGCGACCGCTTCTACGACGCGGACCTATTCGAGCAGACCGCCCGCCTGATCCCCGGATGTCTGCTGGAGATCCATCCAAAGCGTGGGCATGTCACGGTGCTCTCGGACCCACGCGCCGTCGCGCAGATTCGCGGGTTCCTCAACCACGACAGGACTTGAGCCACCGAGGCTCAGGCATCGGGAGCCCGCCCGGCCTCGGCCTGAGGATGGGGTTGGGATTGCGGCTGGGCGCCGTACGCGGCAACGGATTGCTGCACGTAGGCGAGGAGGTCGGGCCGGAGCCGGTGGAGCCCCTTGCGGTCGTACCACCTGACGACTCCGGCGCCGAGCGCGAGCCAGAGGATCAGTCCGGCGGTGGCGGCGATGAGTCCTCGGGTGAGGCCGGCGTTCCCGGCGGCGTTGAAGTACAGGATGGACCGGGTGCCGGCGAGGATCTGGCGCAGTGGCTCGATCTGGCTCACCAGCTTGAGCGCACCGGGAGGGCCTGAAGCGGTACGGTGCCGCCCGCCGACGCGAGCCCCAGGTACAACGAAGAGGGGCAACGCGAGGAGCTGCCCCTGCGTGCCGAGGATCGCCAAGAGTACGAGCATGCCGGCGGCGACGATGAACGCGGCCAGCCAGATGAAGAGCCAGAGCAGGCCCGCGCTCGGGGCGTCCATGCCGAGAACGACGATCGCGACGACCAGCATCAGTCCGGTGAGAAGACCGGTGATGGGGAGGGCCATCGCCCACTTGGTCAGGAGCGTGTGCCAACGGTTGATCGGCCGTGGCGTCCGCTGGAGCCATCGACGGTCGCATTGATGATCGTGGCGCCGAGGAACCCGGTCATGAGCGTCAACACCGCGACGTAGAACGCGCTCAGTCCTAACGCGGAGTGCGGCGGGAGAGGCGGGCAGTCGGCGCTGGTGAGGGTGATCGGATCCGCGAGCACGGCGGCGCTCGCCGTGCCGGCGGCCGGCGCCGGCCGAGACGCGCTGACGAGCTGATGACCGATCCGCTGTGACGCCTCGGCGATCGCGGGCGTGAGCACCCCGCTGGCCAGTTGCACCCCGACGGTTCCGGCGCGCCGGTTGGCGAGCACCTCGACCGTCGGTTCGCCGACGGGCGCTGCCGCCGATACATGAGCCCCGGCCAGCGAAAGCAGCGAGGCACTGAAGTTGGGCGGGATCACGACCGTGGCGTAGGCGCCGTTGCGATTCATCCTGCTCTCCGTCGCTCGCAGCCGCTCGGGGGTGAGGGCGAGCAGGGTCGATAGGGTGCGCGAGCCGATCAGCTCGGACTGCAATTGGGCTCCGAGGTCGACGCGCTGCGACCCGATGCTCGCGCCCGTGTCCTGGTCGACGATCGATACGGGCAGCCCGCGCAGATGAGCCACCGGGTCGACTACCGAGCCGATGTAGAAAACGGTGATCAGCGCCAGCAAGACCGACCCGACGGCCACCGGGATGGTCCAGATGCTCCTTGCCATCAGCAGGTGTTTCGCCCGCACGTGAAACGGGTCAGCGGCGCTGCCCGCGCGGGCGGCTGCGTCGCTCCGCCTCCCTCCGCGACGGGCGGGACGCAGGAGCCGGACGAATCACGCGGTCTGGTCCCGTGGACGCCATCATCATCCGATCCGTCGGCGCATGTCAAGACGGGGCGCCACACCCATCCTGAGCTCAAGATCGCGGCGCTCGGCTCCGGGCTCACAGACAAGCAGCAGCGAGAGAAGCCTGCGGCGGCCGCCGAGCCCTTCGCGTCGCGTACGCGATACTCGCAGCGTCGGTGATCGCGGCGCTCGTCTCCGCGCTGATCAGCACGCTGACAGCCTGAGTGGCTCGGGCGGCTAGTTACGACTGGTAGCGAACGCCGCAGATGTTCAGTCGAACCGAATAGAGCGAGCTCGTCGCGGTGATGAACAGATCGTTGCGCTTGGGCCCGCCGAAGGTCAGGTTGGAGACGATCTCGGGAATGTGGAGCTTGCCCAGCAGAGTGCCGTCCGGATCAAAGCAATGCAGTCCGTCGTGGGCCGCCGCCCAGATCCGCCCCGCGTCGTCGAGCCGGACCCCGTCGAATGAACCCGCGTCACAGGTCGCGAACACGTCTCCGCCGGTGAGTCGGACTTCGTCTTCGACGTCGAATCGCCGAATGTGCTTCTGGCGGGTGTCGACGATGTAGAGATGGCGCTCGTCGGCCGAGAACGCGAGCCCGTTCGGCCGGACGAAATCGTCGGCCACCACCGTCGTCTCGCCGGTCGACGGATCGATGCGGTACACGTTGCAAGCGCCGATCTCGCTGACCGCCTTGTGGCCCTCGTAATCACTGTCGATCCCGTAGCTAGGGTCGGTGAACCAGATCGAGCGATCAGAGCGTTCGACAAGGTCGTTGGGACTGTTGAGCCGATTACCTTCATACCGGTCGGTCAGTACCGTGACCGTTCCGTCGTGCTCGGTTCGAGTGACGCGACGATGGCCGTGCTCGCAGGTCACCAGGCGACCCTGCCGGTCGACGGTATTGCCGTTGGAATATCCCGCTGGAGCGCGGAACACGCCGATCGCGCCCGTGAGCTCGTCGAACCGCAGCATCCTGTCATTCGGAATGTCGCTGAACACCAGGTAGCGACCCGCGGGGAAGTAGGCCGGCCCCTCGGTCCAACGACCGCCCGTGTACAACCGCTCCACCCACTCATCACCCTGGCACCCACGGAAGCGCTCGTCGATTACCTCGAGCTCAGTCTTGATCCGATCCGGCACAAAGTCACCCTACCGTGATCAGCGCGCCACGCAGCGCGGCACAAAGCCCCATCCTCCAGGCACCGGACGGGGAGCGCATGTCCGGGCTGTCGGGCTCAAGGTCAGCCACCGTCACGCCGGAGCCGAGCGGGTCGGAAGCCGGGGTCAGTGCGCGCGCTGACACACCACCGTTTCCCCGCTTGCGATCGTGCCTTCCAGCCGCCGTGGCGTAACGACATCGAAGGTGACGTACTGGCTGTATGGGCCCATCTGGGGCAAGAGTTGCGTGCCGTTCAGCACAAGCCGGTCGTCAAACGGCGTCTCCCATGTGCCTTCCGCGGCCCACGCCGGTCCCGCCTTGCTGGTCGCGCTAAAGCACTGGCGTCCGAGCGGACTCTTCTCAACCCGAAGATCGAGGAGCTGAACAAGCGCGCCGGACGGATGTCGCACCTCGACGACCCACGATCCTTCCAAGACGCTACTCAAAGGAACTCTTGGCGGGTCGGGAGGGGCCCCGCCGGCTGGCTTGCCGCGACTAAGCAGGAGGTCCTCCAAGTGTCCCCTCAGCAGTGCCCCAAACTCCTCAACCGTGGAGTAGGACCACGACAGCAGCTCGGCGGGCATCTCATCGCGGAACCTCAGCACCCGCTCCCACTGCTCGAGCTCGGCCGAGGTCGTCGGTGACGCCGGTTGCTGGGAGAAGTAGACCATGACGTCGGGCCGGCGGTGGTCTTGCCATGCCGTCCATGCCCTGCGCAGCTCGTGCTCTGTCCCCGACCGCGCCTCGCCCGTCGGCGTTCCGAATCGCCTCCAGAAGATCCCGATCACGACGTCCGCATCGTCGATCTCGATGCGCTCGTCGATCAGACCCTGCGGACCCTCGAGGTGCAGCCCTGGGCGCGCATCCGTCTCCCAGCGCCACAGACGCAGCAGGCAGCCACGCGACGGCGCGATGCGACGATTGAGGTCCTCAACCACCGTTACGACAACCGCGCGCTCGTTCGCGACGTGGCTCGGCGAGACCAGGACCACCCGGATGATCTCAAGCACCCGATCGGCCACCATGGCTAAGCGTAACTGACCAAACCACTTTCGGACAACGATCCGACGACACCCCTCCCGTCCGGCTCAACAGTGCGAGCGTTATTGTTTGGAGCCTCCGACCCTCTTCGGGCTCACAACCCCACGATTGACCGGAGGTGTCCGGGCGCGCCTCCGACCCACGCTTCGCTCGACTGGCGCGCCGGTGGACTCTTGCTGCGTGCTTGCCGACACCCGAGATCTGAGGTGCATACAGGCCTTGTAACGTCCGGCCGATGGTCTCGATGGTGACTTATGTCGAGCTTCGCGGCGTCCCCTCTGCCGAACCGATTAGGCCCGCCGAGATGTGCTACAAATAGCACATGGCAAGTGTGGGCGTCAGAGAGCTCCGGCAACGAGCGAGCGAGCTGCTCCGTCGAGTTGAGGGCGGCGAGAGCATCGAGATCACCGACCGGGGCCGGCCCGTTGCGATGCTGACTCCGCTGCCCGAGGATCCCCTCGACCGTCTCCGGGCCTCCGGAGAATTAGCGGAGAGCGAAGGCAACCTGGCCGAGCTGCCCGAGCCGCTCGCGTTGCCGCCGGGGTCTGAGCCTCCGTCCTCGGTGCTGGCTCGCCTCAGGCAGAATGAGCGCTGAGCAAAGACTGACCTACATCGACTCCTCGGCGATCGTCAAGCTCGTGGTGGCCGAACCCGAGTCAAGGGCGCTACGTCGCTTCCTTTCTCGGCGCCAGCCTCTCGTCAGCAGCGCACTGGCGCGCACCGAGGTTGCGCGAGCACTCATGCCAAGCGGCCCCGAGGCCGTCAGTCGAGGTGAAGACGTGCTGCGCCGGATTCAGCTCCTGCGCATCAACGATCGACTCCTACGCGAGGCGGGACTGATTGAGCCGGCTGACCTCCGGTCGCTCGATGCGATCCATCTCGTCAGCGCCCGGCGCCTCGGTCCCTCGGTGAGACAGATCGTCACCTACGACTCGCGGATGGCCGAGGCTGCCCGCGCAAGCGGCTGGTCGGTCGCGTCACCGGGCTAGTCGAGCAGGTTCCGGCGAGCATCGAGCGTGGCTATCAGTTCACCGCATGCGGTCTTCGGGTCCGGACTCCGAACAGCCGCCCGGGCGTTGGGCATCTCGGATTCCCAATCTCGCACGGAGAGATCGTGCCGTCCCCCCCATAGCTCGCTTGCAGCGCGCTCAAGCTGCCGCGAGCGCGGAAAGGAGCCGCGAACCCGTCGGCGTCTGCGCTAACAAACCTCGAGGGCGATGGCAGTTGGAAGAAATCGAGCGGCGTTGAGGGCATGGTCCTGACTGTCCCTGACACGTGAAGCGGCGTGTGGTTTACGCGGGTCTGGGGGAGTGTCGGAATTAGCCGTTCCGGGAGAGTCCGGGTGAGACTCGGGCTCCGATCAGAGGTGGGCGAAGTCTCACCCTAGGGTGGCTAGTCAGCGGGGTCTCCCGGAGGGACGATGGTCGGGGTCACTCACCGACCACACAGGCGAGGCAGGTCCTTCGCCGGAGCACGAGAAATCATCGGGAGGAGCAACGCCATGAGCGTCGTGACGCATCAGTCGCGCGGAGAGGGCCCGCGCGCTGCCGAAGCCGGCACGAGAGCCGGACGATTGGGCTCTATCGACGGGCGGTGCGCTCGATGGTTGGCGCTGGCGGGCTTGGTCGCGGCGTTCGGGGTGTGGGCGGCGCCACCGGCCGCCCAGGCCGCGAGTTCGCATGCGCCCTCGCCTCCGGACGTGTCGATTCCCGCCGCGCCGGCCAACGCGCTTCCGCGGGCGGAACTTACGCCGCCGGCGCCGCTGCCGCCGATCGCGCCAGGTTGTTACACGTACTTGCGCGCGCGACCGCCGAGCGACCAGTCGTCGATGGGTCGGTGGGTATCCACCCAGTGCCTGTCGAGCGTGAAAGTGTTGCGTGAGGGGCCGCCTCCCACAACCGCCCCGCCAGGCGTCGAGATCCCGTCGAGCGGCCCCGGGCCCAACGGGGCCACCGGTGGTGTCGCGCTCAACGGCAGCTACGTGTTTGACTTGGCTCTCGGGGAAGGCTCCGGGACGGAATACGACACCCCGGTGCGTGGCAACTCAGGAGGCTCCAATCAGTGGAGCGTCCAGAACAACACCAACGTTTTCGTGGGCACCAACGGCCACGCGGATTGGGTGCAGTTCGTGTTCCAAAACTTCGGCGGCTCTAGTGAGGCCGCGTGCATCTGGCAGAACGACGTAACGATCGCCCATGCCACCAAGAACGCGCAGGGCTATACACCCACCGGTTGCTACGCGCTGCCGCGCCCGGGGCCCGGTCCCGAGACGATCTGGGGTGCGGTCCTCCCGCACCCAGCGGGGTCAATCCTCCCCGACTTCCTCCTGATGGAGACCGTGACCGAGGCGGGCGTCATTCAGTCCTCCATAGCGCCCGACCTCTACGGCCTAGGGAAGGCCCGAAACTGGACCGCCGCGAGCGGCGGACTGCTTGGTGCGGGCGGCGGCGCGGAGGCCGTATTCCCCGCCGGATGGCTAGAGGACAATGTTGTCCAAGTCACGGATTGCAGCTACTTCGCCCGCCCGTGTACCGCAGGCCCACTACCCGCCGGGACGCAGGAATTCCCCAGCGCGGTGACCGCCGAATCCAGCAATTTGTTCCCCTTGATTTATCCGACGCTGACCTGGGAGCTGTCCCATCACGCCGCGTTGATCCACTACCAGTCAGCGAGTGGGACAGGATCCCCTTGACGGTGAGCGATGTCGATCGGTCGCCGAGGGTGTCCCGCCGGACGAGTGGTGCGCCGATGCCGTCCGAGACCGAAACCGAGCCCGGCTGACCGAGCGCGATGACGGTCCGGACGACCTGGGAGAGCGCCATCTCGGCGTGGGCCAGCCCTCGAGCGGCGACGCAGACCTGCCTTCATTGTCGTACGGGCATGTCGCCGGCGATCCCACCTGCCCCGGTAACCGCTGACTCGAAAACCGGCTACCCCTCGGTGACCATCGCTCGTTTGATCAGCTCGAAATCTCGGCGCGGAATCTCGAACAAGCCAAATCTGAACGTGTAACCCCAGCGCGTCTTGTCCTTGATAAAGCTAAGCGAATCGATCAGTGGTCCGATCGGCGTCTCAAAGCAGTTGACGAAAGTCACGTTGCGGCGCTACGGGACAAACCCAGGAGCCATTTCCACCTGGTAAGGCTCGTCGTCGGTGACCCGCCCAATCGCGGTGAAAGCCTGCAGCCGCTCGCCGCCTTCCAGGCTCGTCTTTGGCGAGTAGAAGACCAGCCAATCGCCGGCGTTGAGACCCTTCAATCTCGAGGCCTTGCCGTGCCCAGCCTGCGTGAACCCGCCGTCGACCCCGACCCGGACGTGATCTCGACTGATCGTGTTCATCCAGCACTTCATTCGCGACGCTCATCTTGGCGCACCTCGATCCGGCACTGCTTGCGAGTGCCACGACAGCGTGACCTGCTCCGCGGAGTGGTCCCACGACCGCTCGGTCGGCGGGGTCGGCGGGTTCTGGAGCTGGCGCCCGCCGGGACTCCAAGTGCCCGCAGCGCTCTGGGCAAGCGCTCGAGCCGTGATACCGAGAAAGCGCTGGGTTTGCGCAAGGGCTCGCGGGGTCCGAGTATCCTTTTGACGAGTCCCGAGCGGCTTGGGCATCTTCAATGGGGGCAATGTGCGGAAAACTGTCCTAGCGGTCCTTATCGGGTTCGGCGTTATCGCTGCCCTGCCGAACGCCGCCGTCGCGCATCCGGCCTGCCACGTCCGAATCCGCCACCTCACGGAGCGAGTGCCGTGCCAGGACCCGGCAACCCGTCCAGGACCTCTGGTCAACTCCTGTCGGGGATTCACGCTGCGGAACCCCGACACCGCGTTGGACGGGTACTACAACCGGTATCTGGATATCCGGGCGAGTGTGAGCTGTCGCGAGGCCATTCGACTAGTGCGTGACCCCGGCAGCGAGAACGGTGGATTGTTCGAGTTCCGCGGGTTGGACTGGTTCTCGGGTCCCCTTCGCGCGTGGGACGGCCACTACGGGGACACTGAGTTGCGCTACGCGACGGAAAGGTCCGCCCTTACGAACCAGGCAACATCGATCGATGCGACCTACCTGGAGGGCGCCCGGGTCGTGTTCGACGTGCAGTGGCTACGCGACTGCAGTTCGATCACGGTGGGCTTCGTCACCAACTGCACCTCTGTCACCCCTCGCATGTACACGGGCGTGAAGCCCTAGCAGGATGTCTCAGAGGACGATGACCCGCCGGTCGCGCGCGGCGAGACGCGCGGCCTCGAGCACGCGCAGTGTCTCCACGGCGTCTCGCGGGTCGACTGGCGGAGGTCCGCCGTCTCGCAAGGCATCCCGCAGCAGCTCGTAGAACCGCGGCCAGTCGCCGGGCTCCGGAGGCACGGGAACGCTCTGCTCGCCGGCGATCAGCCGCCCGTACTCCCATTCCTCTGGCCTCCCCCATTTAGGGTCCGTGTCCGGTCGGCGCCCGGCGCGTAGCGCCGCCTCCTGCGGGTCAAGATTCTGGACTAGGAACCCGCCCTCGGTTCCCTGCACGCGCAATCGCGGCGCGATCGACGGCGTGACCGCGGAGGCGTGCAGGTGACTGGTGGTGCCGGTGGCGTGGCGAAGGGCGATGAACACGTCGTCCTCGGCGGGCGCGCCGCGGCGCGATTCGATCTCCGCGTAGACCTCCGTGACCGGACCGAACAGCACCAGCGCCTGATCGACGAGGTGAACACCGAGATCGAGCAGCACGCCGCCGCCCTCCGCCGGCGCCAGGTTCTCGCGCGGCTTGGTCGGGTCGAGGCTCGGGCGCCAGCGCTCGAAGCGCGATTCGTACCGGGTGATCCGTCCCAGCGCGCCCTCCTCGATGAGGCGGCGGAGCGTCAGCTGATCTGTGTCCCAGCGACGGTTCTGGAACACCGAGAGCAGCACGCTCGCACGGTCCGCTCGCTCCACCAGCGCCTCCGCCTCGGACGCCGCCACCGCCGCCGGCTTCTCGACGACGACCGGCACCCCATGGTCGATCGAGGCCGACGCGATCGGCACATGCGACGCGTTCGCCGTGGCGACCACCACCAGGTCCGGCGGGGTCGCCGCCCAGAGATCCTCAATGCTCGGGACCACGCCGGCTTCAGGGTGCTCGGCGGCCGCCTGCCGCGCCCTCGCCGAATCCGAGGTGACGATGGCGCTCACGTCCAGACCATCCGTCGCCGTGATCAGCGGGGCGTGGAAGACGCGGCCGGCCAGCCCATAGCCGACTATCGCCACACGCACGTAAGCCACGGTACTCGCAGGGCTTAGTCGCCGTTTGCTCCGACGACGCGAAGCTGCCGCTCCGGCGGCGGGGTCCGAGTCAGGGTCACGGCGCCATCGAAAATCTCGGGTTCGAGGAACGCCTGCATAAGTTTGTGATGCGCCCGGTAGCGCAGCGCCTGGTGCTCATAGTGGACGGCCGCGGCGTAGTCGGCGGGGTCTGAGGGTCGTTCTTCGGGCAAGCGACGGGCCAGGATCTGCTCGGCCGCCCAAGCGTAGACGGCGTTAGCGGCGGCTTCGACCTCGAGCATCCGATAAGGGACGTATTCGGGGGCGCGCTTCTTGCTGTAGCTCGCGCGCTTGGCGGCGCGTTCGAGCTCGCGGAACTCGCGTCTGCCTTCGTACACGGTGACCACGCCGGTCTCCGGGTCGAACTCGGCCTCGATCGGCTGGTCTTCATTCTTGCGCGCGATCTCGCGCACCCACCCGGCCGCGCGGTGGCGGACGATGAAAATCTCGAGCTCGGCAGTGTGCTCGCCCGCGGCTGCCAGCATCGAGAGGCGTGCCCCCGGCTCGACGGTCACCCGCGCGCGTACGTGCGCCTGGACCGTACTGTGGCCGCGGGCGCCCGGCCGCGGAACCTCGCTCGAGCGCAATAGGACGCTCAGGCCGGGATCGGCTTCGATCTCCACGGGCGTTCCGGTCGGCACCAGCGCGGGATCGGCCATCAGCGTGACAGTGCGCTTCTCCCCCGGGTGAAGCCGGATCGGCGACTGTTTGAACCACAGCGCCCGGGCTCGCCCCGGCGACGGCCCGGCGGGCGCGTCGTCCCAACCCCCAAGCTCGATTTCCTCCATCCCCTCGACGTCTCCTGTCGGCGCCTGCTCCTCCAGTGGCCTGGCGTCCGAGGGTGGCTCGGCGGTACGGACAGGAGGCTTGTCGGCGGGACTGCTCCCCGGCTCGGCCGTGGCCGTCCCGGGCTGGTCGAACGCCGACTTGAGCAGATCGTTGAGCGCGCGCAACCCGACCTGATCGCGGGCGCTGACGGCCTTTGGGGCGCCGATCAGGTGAGCGCCGGCTCGGCGCTCCTCCGCAGCAACGATCGGTCGCAGCGTCCGGTCGATGGCCTGATAGAGCCGTTCGACGATCGGGTGGTGCTCGTTAAGACCCGAGCGGTCGACCTTGACGACGAGCTCGGGACGCGGGCGCTCCAGCGCGCCTCGCTGAAGACGCTCGATCGCGTCACAGAACACCTCCCCGTACAGATGCCGTGCGCCCGGGCGGCCCTCGAAGCTCGCTAGCGTGGTCTCATGCGCCGCCCGCCCCGAGCGGATCACGAGCCCGCCGCGGCGGGTCGCGCGCGAGAAGCCTTGCGTCAGCGGCTCTTTGGCCCGGCGCACCACGATCCGCGCCTCCACGTTTGGCGCCACCTTGACCTCGGCATCGAACAGCACCGGTCGTTCGGGATCCGGCTCGGGCGACGGGTAAGTGATCAGCTGCCCGGTCTGCCCGGGCTGCTCCAGGCACACGGTTCGGCTCGGGTCTTCGAGGATCGGCCGCAGCTGCACAAGCTGTGAGACCAGCGCCCGCAGGCGGCCCGCCGGCGGCAGCCTCGGCGTAGCCAGCGGCACGGTCACGCGCGTGCCCGACAGCTGCACCCCGAGCGCCTCGAGGTCGGCCGCGGTTGCCGCCTGGTCGCGAACGTGCGTAAACGCGTATGGCTCATCTCCGGAGGCTGGGAAGAACCAAGACTCAACCACACGCCCGGAACGGATCCCCTCGATCCGCCCGGCGCCCTGGGCCAACCACACGTCTCGCAGTCCCCGCCCGAACAGGCCCCGCTGCCCCGCCTGCGGCGACTCCCCTCCAAGCGCGCCCAGCCGGCGGTCGATCAGCTGCACGTCAACCCCTTCGCCATCATCACTGCAACGCAGCTCATGACGCCACGACAACAGCGCCGGCGAGTGCAGTGAACGCATCCGCATCCGCCAAAGAGACAGGAACTCCGGGTCGGGCGCAGCGACCGCCAGCACAATCCGACCGGTCGAGCGCCCCGATGCGGCGATCGCCGCATCGGCGTTGGTGACCAGTTCAGGGATGATCTGGACCAGGTCGACACCGCCCTGGGCAAAGTTCTCCCGGAAGTAGCGCCCGCGGACACGGCCGAACTGCACCGCAGATGGCTGAAACGCCGCAACCGGACACATAGCAAGGAAAGTGTCGTCGAAGGCACGGACACCGAGGCGATCCGTGAACCGCACGGGCGCCCGCACGCTTTGTGCTAGCAATTAGCACAATTATTTCGCTAATATTGCATACATGGGTGTACAGCCGCTTGTGCAATCTCGGGCCGACCAGCGCCGATTCGTCGATCGTGCCCGCGAGACTGACGCGATCATCGGCGCCGTGGCGACATCACAACCCGTGCTGGTGCTCGGCGAGCGCGGCAGCGGACGCAGCTCGCTGCTCAACCACGTGGCCTGGAGACTGGCCCACCAGACGGAGTCACGCGAATGCGTGATCGTCACCGGTGAGCTGGCAAGCAACCCGCCGCAGCTGCTCGGCGTTCTAGTCGCCCGCATCCAACGCATCGCGGAACCGACCGGCTCCCGGACGCTCTGGATCGACGACCTGCGGGCGCTGTCGATGCCTGACGGCCCGTTCGGGCAGGTCGCCCAGCCGGCGATCCTGATGGAGTTGATCGACCTACTCGGCGAACGGCTAAACGCCCTGGAGCGTCCCGTGTGCGTGATGGTGGACGGGATCGCGCCGACGGTCGCCCATGGGGTATTCGGGAGTCTGCGCAACGAACTCTGGGCGCTACCGGACGTCGCCTGGGTCGTTGCCGGCGACAGCGCTGCGGAGACTCTCTACCTGGAGCCCCCTGCGGACGCGTTCTTTGAGCACACGGTCAAGCTTGGCCCGCTGAGCGATGCCGACGCCGCGAAGCTGCTGCACGCCCACGTACCCGGGCTCGCCGACGCCGTCGCTGAGCGGGCGACCTCGGTGGCGGGGGGCAACCCGCGACGGCTGCTTCGCGCCGCCGCCGACATCGAGGCCGGCATCGTGCCCACCAGCTCGCCGGGTGACCAGCTCGCGAAGCAGGCCAGTGTCATTGCGGGCCCCCTCGCCGGCGCACTGGTGGAATACCTCGCAGAGTACGGGTCGGCTGCTGCGTCCGACGAGGCGTTGCTCCGTCAGATCGGTGCGAGCCGTCAGCGGGCCAGCCAGCTGATGCACGCGCTCGAATCCGCCGGGCTGATTGAGACGATCGAGCAGCACGAGCCCGGGCGGCGGGGGCGGCCCCCGCGTCGCTTCGCCTTGCGGACCTCAGAATGAGCAACCAAATCCTCGCCCAGCTGCTGAGTACCCACGCCTTCGACGGCAGCCCACTGCACGTCGACATGCCGGCCTTTCACGTCCCGTTCGACGACCGCGGCCGCGGTGGCACTGAGACCGGCGTCCTGCGGGCGGCACAGAGCACGGAGCGCCTCGGCGTGAAGGGCCCGATCGGTTGCGGAAAGACAAGCGTGCTGCGCTACACGCTCGATGACCCCAGCGGAACGATCGCGCCGATCTGGGTCTCGGTCGCTTTCGACGACGACCAGGTCGTGCTCGACGTGCGACGGTTCGCCGCGCATCTGATCCAGAGCATTGTCCGGGACGCTCAGCGTGCCGGGACGTTGACCGCGCGCGATCGGGACGCGATCCTCACCGCCGCAGCCGCCCGGCGTCCTCTGCCGGGCAGCGACCGTCGGCTTGCGGCCAAGCTCGCCGCGAAGTTCTGGGTCGCCAACGCCGAACTCGCCGGCGAGGTCACGTCAACGCGCGCAGGCGTCGATCTGCAACGACCGGCCGGTGAAGTGCTGGAGAGCGTCGACCGCGCACTCGAAGCGATCACCGCCGGTGATCGCCTACCTGTCATCGTCGTCGACGACTCCGACAGCTTCACCCGCCGCCCCGGGAGCAGCCACAGCCGTGACCAGCTCGTCGGCGCGTTCTTCGGCCCTGTGCTGCGCGCGCTCACCGAGCTACACGCCGGAGTGATCGTCGCCATCCACGACGACTACCTCGAGATGGAGTCGTTCCAGACAGCACGGCGCGAGCACGGAGCGCTCGAGCGCCTGCTTGCCGTCCCGCCGGTCGTCAGCGGCCAACTCGGGCGGATCCTGGACCGGCGAACTCAGCTTTCCGCGAAAGTAGAAAGCGACGCCGCCCTCTCAACCGCTTCGGTCGAACGGCTCGCGGAGCTCAACCGGTCTCGTACCGCTCGCAATTTACGGACCACCCTTGGAATCGCGCACGCTGCGCTCGTCGCCGCCGTCGATCGCGGTGCCGACTCGGTCGAGGAGCAAGACGTCGCCCGTGCTGCCATCGAGCAGCTCGGGGCGGAACGCGATAGCTGAGCGTCGGTCAGATCGCGGTGAAAACCTGTTCGACGATTCCGGCCGACAGCCGCCCGCGTCAGAGAGCCGTCAGAAGCTCGACGTCCCGTCCCCCCAGCGCACGGACGCCACTCTCGAAAGTGATGACCCTTACGCCGTGGCGCCGAGCAACGGTCAAGAGATGCGCATCACTCACCTGTCGATGACCCACCAACGCCGGCACATCGGCGTCCGTCATGGATACGTCGTCGGTCAGAAAGCGATGGCTGCCGGTGGCGCGGAGCAAAGCCAACACGCGGCGCGCTTCCTCCACGCCGATTGCGCTTGGCAAGACTGTCGGATTGGAGGAGACGCGCACGAAGCCACTTTCCGTCATCGGGCAGGTAGCCCAGCCATCGGCGCCCTTTGCAGCAAACCATTGTCGCGTCGCCGCGTGGTGAATGTGCGAGTCCCATGCCAGCGCGACGAGTGCATTGACGTCGAGAAGGCCCATCGGGAGCTTCAGCCTTCTTCAAGCGCGCGGCGAACGATCTCCGGAGTGATCGGAGGTGTGCCCGGTGGCACCCGAATTACCGGGAAATCTCCCTCGGCGTCGACACGCGCTGGGGTGAGGCCGCGCCGAGCGAGCTCCGAAATGACAGAGCCAAGCGACCGGCGCTCGCCGGCGGCGAGCTCTCGAGCCGCCGCGACCACGTCATCGTCGATGTCCAGGGTCGTGCGCATGCGTTGATGCTAACGCATCAGCGCATCAATTCTGGCCCAGTGCTGGCCGCCGGCAGCCGCTCGTTATCAGCGGCGCCCGCGTCGCGTTCGTCGTTGTCGCCTCCGCGCGCCACCCGAACCAGAGCCGCGAGCAAGGCGCCGGATTTCGTCGGGCGGCACGAAGAAGGTGTCCTCGCAGATCGCCACCGTGGCCTGCGCGACGATCTCCGACGCAACCCGGATCTCGTCATCCGAATAGCGCTCGGTCAAGTCGTCGACGACGCTGCGGATTAGCGAATGTGCGACCTCGAAGATCGGTGGCGCATCCGGCGAGGACAAGCCGGACGCTTCGTGCTCCTGCATCCCGGCCATCATCTGGCTGATCGGTGCGCCGCAGGCAAGGAGCTGGTCGACGAGCACGTCAAGGACATCGGGGGTGGAGGCAGCTTCCTGATCGGTCATACCTACAAGAGCCTCTGGGGGCGCCAGGTTCTCCCCCCTCCTCAATGTCCGACCGTCGTCAAACGAAATCAGACAGCTGACCACGGCTTAAACGACGAAACCCCCGATCTCTCGGAGGTCTCGATTTCCAGGCTTTTCAGTAGCGGGGGCGGGATTCGAACCCGCGACCTTCGGGTTATGAGTCGCTTCAGCGGTGTTGGTTACCAGCGGTTTTGCAGGGATTTCGTGAAATTGGATCCGGTTGCGTGAGGTCAGAATTGCTTGTTTCGGTACCCGTTTGGTACCCGTTTTCGCTGGCTACTCGTCGCCGGCGGCGGCGCGCAAGGCCGCTACGTAAGCGACGCAGATCGCCTCGACTCGCTCTTCCGGAATCCCGACCCGCAGCGCTCGCGCTGCCATCTGGATTCCGGGCCGGCCACGACGGCCGAATAGCTCATCGAGGTACGCGAGGGCGGCAGTCGTTGGTGGCCCTGCGATCGGGTGCTCGAGAAGGCCGACGAGCGTAGAGCCGACGGTCGCGGGCGAGGTCACCTGCATCATCCGAAAGCCGTCCGCCGCATCCTTGTCGTCTTGCCGGTCCGGCCGGCCGCTGGCGATCCGGTCGTGCAGCTTGTGCGCCTTCGCGACCATCAGTGCCGCCACGCCGGCGACATCCACGGTGACAGAGCGGTAATCAGCGGGATTGAGTGCCGACACCGTTATCGGGCTCTTGTCGACGAGCGCGGCCTCGAGCCCAAGAGCGCGTCGAGCCGCCCTATTCCCGTGCGGACCAAGGCGAGCGCCACGCCTACCGCCGGGCGGCGCGAACCCTTCGGGAACGATCAGGTCGACCGGGATCAGGACTTGCTTGCCATTGATGACGGCCGAGGTGACCCAGATCCCGGGCTCGGCATGTCCACGCTTGATCGAGAGCTCGAAGCCCGCTGCCCTCATCGCGGCCTCGATCGCAGGATCCGGTGCCAGCGAAGCCGGATCGACTGCGAGATCGCCATCTGTGGTGTAGGGAGCGACAGCGATGTCGCTGTCGCCGGTGCGGAGGTACACGGCCTGCGCACCCGCCACGACGAGCGCCGCGGAGTGTGAAGCCAGCGCGGTCAGGGCGTCAAGGAGCACACGCCGGGCCTCGACGTACTCGGGGTCGACGAGCGTCACGCGCTCTGATCCGGTTCGACGAGATCGCGCAGAGATGGCACCCGCCAGCGATCCTCGTTCTCGGTCATCCACTCGAGCAGCGCCTCGCCCTCTGAAGGCATCCGGCCGGTCCCCGTCAGGCAATCCGCTGCAGCTTGCGACGGGGCGACGTAAGTAATGCCGTCGTCGCGGTTGTCGCGCTCCCAGACCACCTGGTCGAAGGGGCGAAGCAGAACGACGTTCGCCCCCTCGTCGGCCGGGAGCAGGTTGAGGCCGTCGACCACGGTCGAGACGTTCTCCACGTACACGAGCAGGAGCGCCGGGGCGGCGACCGGCGCCAAGCGAACAGCGGCGAACGATCCAGTGACCGCGATCGCACCGTTCGCCGCCACGTCTCTGAGCCTCTCCAGCGCCTTCGCTGCTCCGTCGGGGGCGATGAAGCGACGGCCTTCGTTGCTCTTCAAAACATCGTAGGTCTCGACCCAGCGTCGTACGAGTGCCGCATAGTCCACCGCCACTACCTCGCCCTTCCGCGAACGATCGACCAGTGCGTCGCGGTCTAGCGCGTCCAGCAGACGCGAGACGTAGCCAGCCGTGAGCTCGGTCGCCTCGGCGAACTCGCGAACGCCGTACGGCGGGCGGACGTCAATGAGGGTTCGGACCAGCCGCCCCGCCTTGGGGCCGCGGAGGCGTGCGACCTCGCGCGCCGGAGGCTCTGGGTTCCGCGGTGCTCCGGTCGTCCTGATGAAGACGGCTGGGAAGTCGAGCCGGATGTAGGCGTTTCCTGTGAGGTCGATGTAGTTGATTCCCTCATCGCGGAGAAGCTCTTGGGTTCGGGCGCTGAGCCACGGAGTCACGACGAGCAATGGGACGTTGCCGGCAAGGCTCCGCAACGTGCGGCTGAGACCGGGCAGCAGCCGCTCGACGTCGCGAGGCGCGAATGATCGTTTCGCCTCCACGGCGAATGTCGCAGTGGCGTTCGAACCGCGAAGATCGACGACTGCGTCGACGCGGCTCGGCTGGCTGCTGTTCGGCCCAACAATCTGCCGCTCGGATCGCTCCGCGGTCCAACCGGGCGGAAGGTAGTCGCGCAGCCAGGCAACAGCGGCATCAATAAGCTCTGTTTCTTGTTCTGCTATGTTTGCGATCATCGCAAACATAGCGTAGCGTAGCTACGTTGCCTATTTTAAGCTGTTTGCTAGGTCGGCAAACAGAGCCATACAGGAAACAGTCCGCCGCCCATCCTCTGGCGGCCGAGGGCTACGGCGCCTCGCTGCGCGCGTTCCAGCCGGCCATGAACGTCCGTACCGCGTCGCCATCCTCGACGTCGACGCCGGCTGCCTTCGCGGCGGTCAGAAACTGCTTCGCCGGGCCGCCAGCCGCCGGATCGCTGCCGCGCTCGGTCATCTCCCCGCGCCAGCGCGGGATCGCCTTCCGGGTCGCCTCGACGGCCCAGTCGGGCGTGCCCGCCTTGCGGCCCGCGAACCGCACCCAGGCGTCGAGTGCTGCCGGGAGCCGTTCGAACAGACCTTGGTCGGCGAGCACCTTCCGCGGGATCCAGTTGGCCATGAACAGCTCGACGACCACCGGGCTCCAACGCAGCGGGCGCCCGTCGACGTAGTCGACGCAGAAGTCGATCGCCAGCGACACGGCCCAGGCTTCATCGCCGTCGGACGCGAAGTCCTTTCCCTCCGGCGACGACAGGAACTCGTCGCGGAGCCGATCGCGCTCCTCGTGCGGCATCTCGTCCCGCTCGGGCACGGCGACGACATGCGACACCTCGTCAACTCTCAGCATCGCCAACGCCCGCAATCGCGCGTAGTCGTCGGACACCGGCGGATCCAACGTCATCTCGGTCAGCTCGATCGCCGCGCCGATCCGTCCCGCCGCGAGTCCAGGCGCGATCCGCTCAAGCTTCAGCTCCCCATCGCCCCGCGCATGCTTGCGCATCACCTCCTCCACGCGATCAATCGAGTCGGCGAGCAGGATGTCCTTCGCCATGTGACCGAGGTTGTTGTCGATCAGCACGCCGATCGCTCGCGTTTCGCCGCTCGGATGGCGAGCCTCGAGGAACACGGTCGACGCGTCGTCGAATAGGTCCTCACGCATCACAGCCGCGCCGGTGATCTCCGCCTCGCCGACGTCGCCGAGCCAGCTTGGCGCCGCCTCTTCCAGTTCCAGCTTCTGCGCCATCTCCCCGGCGCGGATGCCAAGCTCGCCGTCGGCCACGATCCCGATGACGCTCAGCGCGATCTGCGCCCCATCGCCGCCGAGCCGAGCGACCGCCTCGATCAGTGGCTCGCCAAGAATCAGGCTGTAGTCGGGCGACGCCGCCTCCTCCAGCGGCAGCGTATATCGCTGGTTCCAGAACACGCCAAGCAGCTGTGACGCCCACAGCTCGGCGTCGAGCGCGCTCGTCAGCTCGTGCGCCTCATGAACGATCCGACGGGCAACGCCCTCGGGGCCAGCCGGCCCACCCGAACGCCTGGCGACCTCACGCTCGCGCCGAACCGCGACCTTGGCGGGATGGCCGCCCGGTCGACGATTTCGCTTGCCCTTGCTCACCGTCCGGCAGCCTAATCGCCTCGTGCCGGGCGGGCCCACGGCGAAAGCCGCACGCTGCGGCAAACGCGGTTTCGCAGCCGTCACCACATCTTGAGCTTCTGTCGCGGGAGCGTGAGTTGGCTTTGTAAGGATCGCGTGCGATCCTTACAAAGCTCGGAGAGCTCTGAAAGGTTCGGGTGTCGAGCTGAGCTCCCACCCGGAGTATGCGCACGAGGTAAGGTCCGGCGGTGCGCACTGGCCGCGCCTCTCCCTCGAGCGCCTCGGTGACCGAGCCCGATGGGCACGACGGGCCAGACGACGAGCTCGCCGTGACGCACGATCCGCTCGACGCTGTCTCTGGATGCAAGCCAGCGTGACCGACGCATTTACTCAGCTCGTCGAGGGGATCCAGGCGGGCATCGACTGGGACCTGGTCGGGCAGGCAGACGGTGTGCGCGCTCTCCTTGACGGCGTCTTTGAGGAGCGCATCCATCTTGGTGATCGAGCCCGCTACCAGATCAGGGTGAACCTCCAAAAGAAGTCTGACGTCGCCTCGTACGCAGGGTTCATTGTCGAAGACGGCAATCCAACATCCGGCCCCTTCCAAGGGACGACCTTTGTGTGGTTTCCAGGTGAAGGCGGAAGCGTCGTTGCGCTCGGGATCGGGACCGACGGTTTCGGCGCGGATGCAGCGATCCTGGGACGGCCTGGGCATGGTCGCCGGCTGCGGGCGCTGTCGCGGCTACACGGCGGTGAGCTTTGGGTCAAACCGGATCTGCTTGACAATGCGACCGAAGTTCCAGACTCGGTTTCGTCGCGGTGGCCCGAGATCGACGCCGCGCTAAAGGCCTACGCCCGCGTGCTCTACGCGACGGCTGCTGTAAGACCCGGCGACGGAGACGCAGAGAACATTGTGGGCGACCTTCTCGATCTCTTCTTCTACGAACACCGAAGCCGGCACAAGGGAGCCTCGCAAGCCGCGTGGGAGAGCCGGCTTCAAGACATCCACGCGTACATCTTCCCGGCAACGGGCGCGGCCGCCGTGACGGACATCTTGCTCGAACGGCGATTCGTGATCCTCGAAGGTCCGCCGGGTACCGGCAAGACCCGACTCGCTCGCCAAGTGGGTCAAGCGGTCGGGTCGCATGAGATGGTCCAGTTCCATCCGGCTCGGACCTACGAAGATTTCGTCGTGGGTCTCTACCCGCGGGCGGCTGGTGGCGAGCTCGCCTTCGAGGTTCGACCGGGAGATCTCCTACGCGCCAACTCCCTGGCAAACGACAAGCCTCATGTGCTCCTGATCGACGAGATCAACCGCGCGGACCTCGGGCGCGTGCTTGGCGAAGCGGTGAGCTTGTTTGAGCCGGGCGAACCGGATCGCGAAGTGCGCCTGCCGCACATCCCGAACGGGTATTCGGAGTTGCTCCAGCTCTCGCCGAATCTGATGGTCCTGGGCACACGCAACACGGCCGATCGCTCCATCGCCAGGATCGACCTCGCCATCCGCAGGCGTTTCGCGTTCATCGATGTCTGGCCCGCTCTGCAGCCGGTGCGCGACGAGGGCGACGAGCTCGCGACCGAGCTTTTTGCCGATGTCCTTCGCACGTTCACCGAGTACACCGACGAGGACGGCCTTCGCCTCGTACCGGGTCACGCTTATTTCTTGGACCCACGGCCGGATCTCGGCCCGAGCGGGAAAGCCAAGCGCGTCCACCGACGCATCCGGCAAGAACTCCTCCCCCTCCTGCGCGACTACGTCGCAGAGCGTCTTCTGGGACCAGCCACGCTGGAGGTTGTCGGGCTCGCAGACCGCATCGAGGCCCGCTTGTTGGAGAGATAGCAATGCCACGGGGTCGCACGTCCCGCGGCCGTGCTCGGGCAGGCGCCCGACTCCAACCACCAGCTGCGCGGCCGTTACTACAGACGACCGATGAGGGCCAGCCGATTCGTGTGGACGGCGCGCTCGTCCAGGCCCAAGGTGATCGCTGGATCGATCCGTTCCTCA
>Ga0335072_10001948_pt1 | contig 32712 bp, 34 predicted proteins | sample Lox_Sample_21_FD_206725 | JGI IMG/M metagenome (GOLD analysis project Ga0335072, IMG submission 206725) | Soil microbial communities from Loxahatchee National Wildlife Refuge, Florida, United States - Lox_Sample_2.1 | ecosystem: Environmental > Terrestrial > Soil > Wetlands | place: USA...
CCCGCTGCGAGTCCCATGATCCTTTTATCCGATTGACTCAACCTCCTCGTTAAGCATTCGCGACAACACTCCCTACACCTAACCTCTTCACCAATCCCGCCCTCAACCTCATCCTCCTCTCAATCTCCCCACTCTCCATCCCACTCTCCTTCATGCTCAGCACCTCCCGTATCTGTGCTGCACTAATCATCGTCCTCCCTTGAAAACTCCCTCTACCAACACTCTCGTTTTCCTCTTCCCAAAGCTTGTTTATCCGCTCCCTCGCTTCAACGACCAAAATCGCTGGATTCGTCGCTGCAGAAGTCGACGGGAAGATATTCCGTCCCTGCTGGTTCGGCGACGCTGAAGGGGGGAATTGGTGCTGGTTTGATGGAGACTGAGACACAGGTTGGACCGGGCCGATCTGAGCAAGGCGGGAGCCAAATTGTGGATCTCGGCCGTCGAGGTCAATATGTTGGGACTTCGTGGATGAGGGAGGGGCTTGTGAAGGATCTGGGTGGACCTGGGCTGCTGAAGGAGTGGATGAGGGCGGTGTTTTGGTGGTTCTTGGATTGGAGGTAGAGGCAGAGTTCGTGGGGATGGAGGAAGTTGATGGATATTGGCGTCGAGCTGTGGAAGCGGCTGTGCGAGCAACTTTTGAGGATGAGGAACCCATTCTGGTTGTTGCTGTGTTCGATTTATGGAGAAGCTGTACTACGTAGATGATTTCATAGCTTCAATTGATCATGCAGTACGGCACACGAAGCGGCCAAATTGCGAAGTTTTCGGCAGCCCAGCTTTTCGCGATTGATATCCAATGAACAATGCTTTAGGTCCAGGGAACACATTTTGTCATATGAGCTTCGCTAAACGCAACTTCACAGGAATTCTGTACTAATCTGAAGGACAGAAAGGCAGAGTCTTCAAACCCAACAACAACCCTTCTCTTCCTTGCCAAAAGATCGCTTCGGGAACTCTACCTCTACCAAGCACAATGCCCACCATCAATTCTCAGATCTGACCCAGTCATGAAGCTACTAGCGTCGCTTATCAGAAATACAGCTGCACCTCTATACTCCTCTGGCTTGCTTAGCCTACCAAGCATATTCTGCTTCGGCCATTCCTCCTTCCGCTCTGGGTACTCAACGAACAATGCCTCCACCATAGCAGTAACTATGTATCCGGGGCTGATGGTATTCACTCGGATGCCGTACATACCCCATTCAGATGCCAGGTTGCGGGCCAGCTGGACGACACCTGCTTTCGAGGCGTTGTAGGCTGGGCATATTAGACCCTGAGCTCCGTCAGTCAACTCTGCCAAAAGAAGAGCACCCAGGGAGTGAAAAGAAGCTCATACCCTATTGGCAACATGCGCGCTCATGCTCCCAATCAAGACAATACTCCCGCCTTTCTTAAAGCGAATCATCTGCCTCGCAACAGCTTGCGCAGTCATAAAGACCCCAGTGATGTTGATTGAAAACATGTGATTGGCATCTTCCTGCGTATATTCCAATGCAGGTGTCTCCTTCTGTATTCCTGCTGCAGCTATCAAGCCGTCCATGCGGCCCTCCGCATCCGCTATCTCTTTGACCGTCTTGTTCAGCCCCGCATTGTCCCGAACATCAACCTGACGATAGTGCAGTGTTGTGCCTAGTTCTTCTGCGGCCCGCTTTTGGATTACTGGAAAGTCAGGAGAAGGCTCTGGCAGGATGTCAAGTGCGTAAACTGTCGCGCCGGCTTCAAGAAGAGCTTCGGCTTGAGTGAGACCGAGGCCACGTGCTGCACCAGTGACGAGGACGACACGGTCTACGAGGTTGAATTCTGGAAGGTGCTTGGTGGTGCCGCGGGAGGTTGTAGCCTCTTTTTTCTGCATTCTTTCGCTTTCACCACTTGGGGGCTCTGGAGGTGGATCAGCCGAGGTTGATGGCTTGTTAATGCGAGTCAGGCCGGATACTGTGGTCGACATTTTCGACAGGGAAGGTGTCTTCCGTTTGTTTTTCCAGTCGAAATAGATATGGCCTCGCAAGCGTGACGAATACCAAAGTCCGACTTGGAAGAGCGCAGGCCGAGCAAAAAGAGATGAAATGCTTCACAATCTAATTGCAGTACGAGCCTGTGAGTTCTAAACAGTTACTCACGGTTCTTTGAGTGTTTGATTCTGAAATGCAATGAGTGAGGAGCGGAGAAGAAATAGGTTTAGAACAGGAACAAGCCTCTCCCACTCCGGATCAGATCTACGTCTCCCTACGCCTTCCCCCATCCAGTTTCAAAGCACCTTTGCGATGCGAGACCACTGCCATCTCCACACTGGCCCTGTAGACCCTCCACAGCTTTGTGACGTGACGCGGAGAGGGATAAGTTGGTATCTTAAAAGGGCAATCTGTCAGAAGATCTTCTTGGAGGTTAGCGCGGGGAAGTTGCCGCTAGGGGGAGCACCTTTGGAGAAGCTTATGGGCACTTTCGTCTCAGATCCCCTGGCAGGGACAAGACCGGACATCTCTTTTGCTACAGCGACATGTGGGAAGTGGAAAGTCAACCTTTAAGGTTTACCACTGCTTTCGCACAGAAGCTGAGTATGAATGGCCTATCAACGTTGACTTCAGATCTCGCCGACAACCCTTCATCCCTCGGCATGATCGACCAGGTTTCCCACCTTCCTGAAGCGGAAGGTGACCGGGACCGGTGCCGGCCTTAAGCTCAACCATGTGTCAATGAGTGCAATTGAGAGTCGCTACCTGCCCTTCTCCCCTGACAAGAAAGTCCCCCATTCCACCTACCATCAGTGTCTCAACGCGTGTCGCCAACGCAATGGCACACGCAAGCCCCAAAGCCACCGAAGGCGAAGTCTCCTTCGATGTGCCCACGGCCGGCAAGCCATGCAAGACATGGTACAAGATCTACGGCGACCTATCCTCCTCATCGACAGGCCGGCCTCTCGTGGCCCTCCACGGCGGCCCGGGTGCCTGCCACAACTATCTGCTCCCACTCGCCGACCTCGCCGCAGCCCCCTATTCCATCCCCATCGTCCTCTATGACCAGATTGGCAACGGCAATTCGACGCACCTGCGCGAGAAGCGCCTGGACACCGAGTTCTGGGTCCCCGACCTCTTCATGAAAGAGCTGGACAACCTGCTACGGCATCTGGGGATCGAGAAGGACTATGATTTACTGGGTCAGAGCTGGGGCGGGATGCTGGGGAGCATGTGGGCGATGAGCGACTACGAGGGCGTCAAGGGGATGAAGAGGCTGATCATAAGCAACTCGCCGTCGAGCATGGTCTTGTGGGTTGAGGCGTGTAATTCGCTGCGGAAACACTTACCAAGAAATGTGGACGATGCGCTGGAAAGGCATGAGAGAGACGCGACGTACAAGGATCCGGAGTACAAAGAGGCGGTGCTGGTTTTCTACAAGAAGCACTTTTGCAGGGTGGTGCCCTTTCCGGACTGCGTTACGGATACATTGAATTGGCTGGAGCGGGACGACACGACGTATTTTACCATGTAGGCTAGCCCTTGATTTGCGAAGCTTGCGGAGCTGCTGCTGACTTCTGTCGGGGACAGGAATGGGCCGTCAGAGTTTACAGTGGTCGGGTCGCTGAAAACTTGGTCGGTTGTCGATGAGGTGCACAAGATAAAGATACCAACGTTGCTAATCAACGGGGAGCATGACGAGGCGCAGGACGTTTGTGTAGCTCCTTTCTTTCGAGGCATACCAAAGGTCAAGTGGGTGACGATCAGCGAGGCAAGTCATATGTCGCACGTGGAGCAGAGGGAAAAGTACATGCAGATTGTAGCAGATTTTCTGAAGACGACATAATCTGATGCGATTGAAGAATTAGGAAACTTGGGCTAGGTATCATTCATGGGATGGAGCTCAAAAGTGTCAACGGGTTAGCGCGTAATAACGAACAAAGCGCGATGGCATCTTCGATTGCGTGAATGTGGAATCATGGCGCAGACGGGTCGATGATACGGAGGACCTTGACGTCTATCATTTTGGCTGTATATAGTCTTGGTGTACAAGTAGGCTGATAACGAGAGATGGAAGGAGCGTTACTCGGAACACTCCCAGTTGTGTTGAGCAGTTCCCCCAAAATATCCTGAAGCTGTTCACGAGACCATGCGTACCGCCATCTATGGTATTATCCAACGCCTGACCAGCTGATTTTTGTTGCAGCCCGGGAAATGGGCCGTTGTGTATGACTGCGCTCTTCTAATTTACCCACACAGATATGTGCTGTCTCATCTCATACCCGCTAAGCGCCTTTCTTGAACTTCGCTTAGAGCACGACTCCCACTCAAAAATGCAATCATCCCAACGGCAAACAGGAAAGGGAGGGTCTTGAATAGGTTCCAACTAGTGTAGTACATGAAGAAAATCCCTTCTATGCAAATGATGGAACCGTAGAATGTCGCGTGGGAAATAGGAGCGTTTTGCACCGCTTTTGAGAGGTGGTTGAGATTGGCACCTAGGTAGAGCCACTTCCTGCTGTTAGCGATGAATAAACACAAGAGTAAGGAAGATTGCGACCTACCGTTCCTATCAACATTGGCAACGTAGCCAATACAGCGCCAGTAAAGACCAACGTAATAAGAATGTTTGGACTTTTTGGATCCGATCTGAATATGTGATGGATCTCTGGCAGTTTGCCGTATCGCAGTGGTTTTTCGCTAATCGTGATTGGGGCTTTAGGATCGAGGACGACAGACAGTGAGAACGCTTTGTCGTTGTATCCCTTGGTTTGACCGAAGGATGCAAACACCAGACTCGCGTCGATCGGCTTTGAAGACTTCAGGAACTGCATCGGTAGGTCCTTTTGTGTCTGTAAAGGTCAACAATACTGTCACAACAAGTTCGAGCGCATTGCACTACCAAGTCAACTTTTGCCTTTCCACTATCTTTCACATTGAAAGCATATGATATGTCGAGGCCAGTGTCCGCATCTCGGAGTAGAAGGAAGGCCTGGTGAGGTCTTTTTGCTGTCTTCCCTTCCTGTGTGGTGAGAATTATTTTGAGGGTGTCTGCACCCCCGAGGTTGACAACTTTCGACAGAGGCTTATGTTCGACAAGTCTGTAAGACTCGATCAGTCCAGTCCGCGATACGAATCATGGGAGGAATTCGCACTTCTCTTTGAAGCCACCGTCGACTCCTGTCCCCTTCCCGTGGACGGACACCGTGGCATCAGTGAAGCTCCATGAAGCAGCTGCAAAGATGGTGGTAGCGGAGGAGAGAAGAAGGAGCAGTTGCAAAGGCCATTGAGATAAGTGCATGGCGAAGGGTGGAAGAGCGCGCACAAGAGAATGAAATACCAGTGCTTAGATTGATGCTTTGCTGCCGAGAAGTGCCTGAATCGAGAATTAGCTAGTCACGGACATTGCGCTAGCGCCCGCTGCAAATCAGAATCGGGCAAGTGGCCACCCTGCATTCTTTTTTCGATTATCTCACTCTCCTGGAAATGTGCTTTGGTAAAATTCTGTTAGACTGTGACAACGTTCTCTACACTCTTCATTCCCTTTAAAAGCCATCACTAGCAGTGAATAGAACGCCATTTACACGCCGAAACGAGCGTGGAATGGTCATGGGGCGCGTTTGTTGTGTGTGACTTCAACCAGGGGACGATTTGTCAAGGACACCACGAAACAACGACTCACCGATAGCGATGATTGTAAGTCGAACTCCCTGATACGAATGAAATTATGTATCCTTTCCTTGAAGAACGTGGGATGTCTATCAAGACACGCGTCATTTCTCTTCTTTCTATTGGCGACTCGCATTCTAACTCTCACCTTTAATATCACCCGCAATCCAGCCACGTTCATCCAGGGCCGATTGCATCTTGCTCCACGAATGACTCGCTTTGCAGAGGTCCTTGGTCTTCACTACTGATTTTGTCGTTCTTAGTGAGCTGCCAAACTATGGTTTCCCTACCGCAAGACGTCGTTGAAAACGCCACGCTAGAGGTTAGTGCTGCTGCCTGATGATCGGCCGCAGAATCTCTAGTCAATCACCCTGACAGTTGAATGCTTGATTCTAACACGTTTCAGGCGAGGAATCTCCGATCCAGAACAAGAGTCAGCACGCCAGATCACGGCCATGGGGCACCTCAAGGGACATCGACCGTCGAAGGCACTCGTACCGAGGTACCAGAATCAGAACAGCAAGTTTTCCGGCCCAAGTGGGAAGAGAGCGAGCTTCCAGGCCTTACTGCAAAACATGACAGGGATTTTTCTCAAATTGCTGATTTGTTGAAAACGAAAACCGCAAAAGACGTTGAAAGGCGTTTTCAAACATTGGTGAGTTCGGCCCAGCAAGATCTGGAAAAGCCCGCAAAACGCCTTAAGCTTAGCCAAGAGACGTCAATGGAGTCGAAGGACCCCGCTGCGCCTGCAATTGGGTCGTATACCACCATTACTTCAGTGGACATGAATCCGAATCCGCTTGAGAGCTCTGCCCCGCTTTCCACAAAAGAGTTAGGTGAAGGCAAACGCAGAACTTGGACACTGCCCAAGACCAAACGAGCATCTTCACTCAACTTGCACAATCATCCCATCATCCCACACCCGGTTGGTATTGCCATTTGGCTGTTACAGAAAATCGATCAAGCTCGAAAGTCAAACTCCTCAGACGATGAGCGATCGCCTTCCACCTCCTTGCCTACCTCTCCCAGTGGCGTACGCCCGAGCGCAGAGCCGGGTATATATGGTGCACGTGTTGAGAGATTAGACCTCTCGTCAGCATTCACGATCAAGCCACCGTCATTGACGGGAGCACAACCATTGTGGGGACAGTCACATGTTAGTGAACACGAGGATGATACTGCACGCCGGCAGGCTCAGAGACATCGAAAAACGAAGCAGCGGTCGGAGAACTGGGCCAAAAGTAAGCTCTCTTCGATTTACACTACAACGCTGCCAAGCTAACTTGCTTCACCTGTAGACAAAGAGAATGACGTAGTTGCACGGGCGAAACTGGAAGCCAAAAAGAAGTACGGGATGCATCCCCAACAGGAAATGGACAGAAAAAAGTTCGTCGATGAAAGAGTTAGAGACGATTACGGTCGCTTGCTTGGCAGGCAGACAGCCCAATTTGCCGATTCGATGGCTCAGCTGGCGCCATTTCGAGTCGGACATAGCGACGATTTCGTCGCATCAAACCTGCCCCATTTCGATATTCACCATCCGTATGTGCAAGCTGGAAAGCTATTGCTGGATATCCTCCCCGCTCTAGCAGAAACACGAGTCAGCGAACGGTCTCAAAAGGCCGCGGATGCCCTACTCCATGCACTTGATCACGGCAACCCGGACGAGGGTTCCTTTTTCAGCTTCATCGAGGTGTTAAGCGACGATGAGATCATACAGCGAGGCATTGACAAAGTTCTTGGACAATTACTAAATGCAAGGCCGGAGGAACGCCGTACGTCGAGAAGTCAGGCTATTCCCGGTGGCGCCCAACACTCTCCTACTTTTGGAACCAGCCCTGACTTGGCCGGGGGCTCTCTGAGAAGAATCACTTGGAAGGAGCCGGCAACCTTGAAAGACAACAACTTCGCTCCACCGAACAATTTGGTGCCAACTCCAGAAGCGCGAATCAACGAACAACCAAGGCCACCATCTACTCCATCTAATGCTATACAAGATCTAACTCCGCCGCCTAGCCAAAACGGCCTCATGCCAAGCTCATCAGCATCAGCATGTTTTACGCCTTCCGTGGTCATGCCTCCTCCTCCTCCTCCTCCATCTCCACCTCCTACCCAAGCTCGCTCCTCAGGCAGAGAACGGAAACCGACTGCAAAAGTACTAGCTGCAGGTGCAGAAGCACCTTCCCGCCCGTCGGCGACATCACCATCAGCTACTTCCAAGCCAGTCTCAACTAGACATTCAAGATCTCTTCCTCGGGTACCTTCCAAACTTGGGTTGTCCGAATTAGTGGCAGATCAAGAAGAAAGCGCCGCAACCTCTGCGACACCTACTGCCAGTCAACATCAGCACACAGCATCAGAAAGCATGAGTTCAGGAAATGAAAAGGGTGACCAACGTTCCCTCCCTGCAACGACCAGCGGTCCGCCCATTCCTACCGCTGTTCCACACTCACTCCAACCGGCAACTTCGAACCTGTCACCAAACATTAGGTTGCAACTTAAATTGGATCCACAATTAACTGCCAATCTGTTACAAATTGCAGAAATAGCTGCCAATATGTCAGACTCTGACGATGATGAGCTTGAAATGGAATCCAATGACCTTCCGTGCCACGAACATCTGATTCGCAAGCTTGGGGCACAATCAGGTCCATCGAAGTGGCATATTGCCGTACCGATCTCCATGGGACAGTCTGCGAAATCGCCAAACGAAGAAAGCATTCCTCCTGCGCCCCTTTCCCAGACTACGGGTGTAAATGCAGCCATAGCCACATCAACGTCACTACCGCCGGTCAACACAATCATGTCCACTAAGGAGGCTCAAGCCGCATCTTCGTTCTTTAAAAGCCTCACCGTAGGCGAACCTGCAACGAATGCTCGGGAACGACAGACAGCACACTCAAATACCATGACTCCATTCATGGCAACAGACAAAAGCGTTGTGCCTGCTCACAACGTGAATGCAAGAGGCGCGACGACAAATGGTAATATATCTACGGGCAGATTGAGCAGTGCGGGACATGGCTCTCTTCCTCCTCACCCTCCAGGACCAGAAACTCGGAATGTACATGCTGACAGCAAAACATCAACTGACAAGATGCAGTTGGGCGGGTTGAGCACAAACGGACGCGGTACAGCCCTTCCTCAAATATCGCGGCCGCAAGCTCAGGCTCGCCACGCTACCACATCACCTCAGCAAGCAATCCAGCCTCTTGACAAGAAGCGCAAATTCGAGTACGAAGCTTATGACATTGCGATGGACCGTTTACCATGGCACGCGGAGGGCCGTGGCCTAGCGACTGATCCGGCCCTGAATTATGATCAGTTCCCTGCCATGATAGACGACCATGACAGAAAATCCGCCAGCTATGCTCACAGGGGAGCGAACGGGCCGAGTATGGGACCTGTATCTTTTGAATCATCCACCAACGGATCGGCAATGAATGGAAATGCTAGCTATGGTTCGGCGGGTCCAAGTCCGACGACGGAGAGGCCAAAAAGCTCTGAAGGTCTGCGACGACTGGCTCCAAGTTCAGCCTGGCCAGCGTACAGCTCTCATAACCAAGCCTACAAGCCGCTACCTTCAGGATCTCCTACTGCCCAATACTTCACTTCACCCAACAACTTCTCTCATCGAGATGCTCAACATTCTCCTAATGGTCCCGTCGCCAACAAATACAACAAAACTTACCAATTCGTCACTCCAAAGCAGCCTGTACAGTTCAGCAATCGAAACAGCCCAGTCGTGGAAAAGCCTCCTTCCATAACAAACGGTGACGGTCCAAAACACCATAACCAGGATGCGCTAAACGGTGGTCCTCCTGGCGGCGGAGCAGTCATAAACGGTCGAACCAACAAGAAAGCACAAACCACGAACACGACGAATTTCAAGTTCCGCGTTAATGGGAAAGATCCCCCGATCGCACAGTCACAACCTAAGAGAGGAGGCCAACTAATGACCTTCTAAGCGAGAAGCAGTAACAAAGCATATATGGGCGTCTGGTGGAAATCCTGGATAGGCAGAGCAGTCACCGGGTTTATTCTGGGACGAAATCGATTGCCAGTGTCTTTCATCATTTCACACATTCTGCAGTTTAAGTAGTATAGCGGGACTAGGGTGTGGCAACTGGGGTTTTCGGTACGCAGATTGCAATTTCGCCTTGACACTACGCGGTGTCTTTGAAATCAGAGAATTTTCATCTTCACTACATTCCACATTTTGGCGCAAATGAGCTCTCTACGATGACTAAGTCAAGCATTATCTAACTAGAATCCAGGTTTCAAAGGGACGCCCGTGGCGCAGAGTCAGGTTATCATATCCTTGCTGAAGGTTGATCCTTCGATTTCACGTCAGATAGTAATGTACTCGATTAATCAAATCACCATCTTTTCATGCCAAGTGACCTAGCATGAACACGATCCATTACCGTTGGCAATGTCTGTCAAATATGGCAGACATTACACATATGGTATTGAACGAGATTTCTAGGATTAGAGCCTGAGGTTTCCCCCAATGCCAACGAACAGCCTGGTTCCGGGGGCACTGGAGACTCGTGCACGTCGGGGGAGTAGGCAATATACAAGCTGCAGCACATGGATCATGCTGGCTGCTGCGTGCAAGTAGATGAAAGAGCGAACTTGGTCGCTTGTCCTATTGCAAGCATGCGTAAAGGAAACTCCGAAGGTCAGCAACTCCTTGCTCTCCAATGTCAAATTCGTGCCAGCAACCTTGAAGGTACCGGTCCGTCTGACGCCGGCTAATCGATTGTCGAAAAACCTCTAGATCCCGTGGTGGAAAAGAACTTGGTTGGTGGTGGCGGTGGCGGCGGCGGCGGCGGTGGTGGTGGTGGTATCTGCAGGCTGTCCTCCCAGCTGACCCGACCCTTGAACTCCCTAACCTTCTCCCAGGCCAGATCCTGAGTGAGCGGGTTATGACACGATGCACCTTATCTTGGTAGAGAGTTTTCTCGCACCTTGGCCTTGTCTGGTCTGCCTGTACCAGCTTCAGCTTCAGCTTCAGCTTCGTATTCGACGACAACACTCTCTCTGGCCAACTTTTCCTTCTTGTTCTTTCGCCTCTGCTTCTCCTTAGCACTCTTCTTGGCCTGTTTCGACTCTTGGACGAAGGTTATAGGTGCAGGTGTATCCTCCGCAGCGCCAGTGGCGTCATCTCTGTCGGAACTGTGTATTTGAATACCAGCAGGGGTATCGTTCGTCTGGTGTGTGTGCTCGTAGGTAAAGCCTCTTTAGCTGTCACTAGCGCTTTTGTAGGCTTGTTTTCGGTGCCGCTAGGTGCTTCTTGGGATGGAGTTTGGGTGGCCTTTGGCAGTGGCGGAGGCTCCCTGTCTCGAGCTATGCCAATGGCGCCTCCAGTTTGAAGATATTGGCCCTGCGGTTATCCCTCAACCCTCCATTTTTGAGCTCGAGGTCGAGTGACAGACGGTCGCCAAACACCATGACGTAGCCTTGCTGTTTTAGGTCGTCTTCGAAGACATCTCTTAGCTGGCGGAACGCCTTGCTCGCCTTGCGGAGAAGCGATACTGGTCCTTGATCCCCAGGGCGTCGAGACGAAGGAGGTTCGGAGGGTTCAAACAGCGCATCCTTAGGAATCCGTATCTTTTCCTTCTCAAGCCTACATAAAACGGGCATACTGTAGACATAGAATCCTTAGCTTTCATCTCGTTAGTTCGAAAAACTTACCGACTGAGCAACAGTGACGTGAGAAGGATGTTGGAAGTTCTGAGAGGACGTGTTCATGCACCGACCCTCCCCTTGAAACCACCTTGCTTGAAACCACCCTTGTTCAGGTAGAAATCCAGGCCAAGTGCGATGCTCTCACGCACATTCTCGAATGTTGCTGGCTTGGAGACTGCCACCATGGTGAAGAGAGCGGGGAGGTGTTGCTCGGGATTAAGAACATGCCCGCTTCCAGCAGAAAGGCAACCAAGACGCACAGGACACGAATGTGACCCGACGATAGGGCAAACAGTAAATGGCTGGAGCACATCATTGCTATCCGAAGGGCGAGCTTATTGAGAGAAGCAATGGGGGGATTGTTCTGTGGGAGACTAAGGGACAATCGTCAGTGTTGGATTTTGAGAGCAGCAATTGACTTGCACGACAACGAGAATGTTCAATTTTGTTTCGGACTTAGCACCAGATATCCTGGCGAACCATACTAATAGTGGTCCTCGTGTCACTTCCCTGTGTAGCCGGTTGAGAATAGTATGGGGCGAACGCACGCTCGACTCCCCTTCTCCTTGAAGCCTAATGCCCTTTTCATTATCTGTACGCTTTCCTGCTTCAGAACTGGCCCGCCCATCCTACCATCACTGTCGCTGGTCGTTCGTAGCCCACTTTAGCTTTTCTAACCCACATGTACCTACGTGCTCTCAGAATCAAATTGATTCCCACTTCTACATGTCGCTCCTTCGCCCAACCCTAGTTGACTACTTGAATTCCGAAGGGAGGTGCGAACAGAGGAAATGGAAAGTAGTTGTTCTCGGCTGATTACCTGCTATTCAGGAACTTAAGTTGCTGTGAGTCTACTTCGATATTACTGCTGACTATGATGAGCTCGACGTCATGGACGGATGCAAGCCAGATAAAGAAGACAAATGAGCGGACTCGAGTGGCGTGGTGGATGATGTTGAGATGGGTGGTGAGATTGCGGTGTTGTCCATATGTGAACAACTTTGGGGAAGAATTTCCCCCGGAAGGGTCGCTGGCTTTTCCAGCTAGAGATAAACTCGTTGAAAGATGTCTCCTTTAATGACGACCGATCTGGAGAGGCCTCCGAGGTCACTTTATGCCACTTTCCGTGACAGCGGCCGCGTTTGGTGCAAGGCCACCATGCTAAACCCCAATGAGCAGCCAAATATCTAACCCAATGCTGTGGCATACTCCACAAGACATTCTTATGCAATGGAGCAATAACTACCTTTTGGAGAAAATCCACGGGAACCATCCCGCCAGGCTGCTGTTCTTTGGGGCTTTGGCAAGCAATCTTGCGCCCGTCTCTTCACCAAAGACCTCCTGAATAACTTGTGATGCTTCGAGACAGACTTGCATCTCAAATCGACTGCGAATATTCCCTGTGTCTCGATTACCTTCGCCGGTATTTCTTTGGGTGTCATTTTCTACATCAATTTTCTTACCCAGATCTGCGCCATGTGCAATGAGCAAGGCACATATTCTAGTCAGGTATTCATGTCTTTCCCTCCTAATCGTTCCGATTTTTGAGATGAACCTGATCCAGACAGTCGAGTCCTTGTAGCTTTGGTTCGGATCTGCGCCAGACTCCAGAAGCAGCTTGACAAGTTTAGGCCGAAATTTTGGAGCGCACTCATGCTTTGGCCGGGATGGAAATAATGCAAAGTCAAGAAGTGGTCTTCCTCGAGACTGGAGTATCTGTCGATTCTTCTCGAGCGTCCACTGCGTGAAGTAGAAGAGCCCACGCTCGATCGCCAAACCGGGAAATGCGGTTTTCTTCCCCCTCCTCCACTGCCGTGGTCGCTTGAAGACGACGCTTCCGACTTCCTCGAGCAGGCAAAGCAATTCCGGGTCGGGATGAGAGGACTGGTCTTCTAGCTCCTGAGCGAAGAATACGATATCTTCTAAGAAATCTCCAAAGGGTCCTTTCGAGTCCCGATCGAGCTCCGTCTGCGGCAAAGTCTTGAGCTGGGCGATGAAGGCTTTTATCAATTGCTTCTGCGCACTAAAGCCCTCAGGGAGATTCTCTTGCAACATTTTCTGTATATCTTTGGTCAAGAGGAAGTCTCGAACCGTGCGATGAAGAAATTCAACTTTGAATGTGAAGAACCCATTTATGTTTGGCCAAGGCTGTTGATTGACCCTGTTGACCTCCAGGAGTCCTTTACAACGACCATCCAGTCGCCTTCGCATGTCGTCATGTCTACGGTCAATTTCCTTCCTTCCCAGTGGTTCTATCTCAATATTCATCGCGAAATCAGGATCTTCTTCATCCAAAAACGAATACGTCAAAAGGTATAGAGGCCCGGGGGCATGGAGTGCTATTTGAAACGCTTCGGACGTTTGGCTCTTGTAAACACTCTCCACAGACTCCAACATATGCTGGAAAAACTTTTCCAAAGTGTCTGGTAGGAGGTCTAATCTTCTTTGCAGATCGGATACTCGGTCGGCGTTTGTCAAACCTTGGACTAGGGAGCGGCAGACTAGGAACACCCAGAGGAAAACACCTTGAGCTCTGTGAACTATCTGCATCTCCAGTTCAACATAGCGGTGATCTTCTAGGTGGAGCTGCCTAAACCGTGGGTGCTCTCTAAGCTTGCTATGTACGAACAGCTGGATATCATCGTGGGTCAGATCTTCGAGGTTAAGGAATCTATCCCGCTCCTGTCCGAAAGCATCCCGGAAGACGAACCAGGGCCGACTGGAGACACACAATTTGATAGCAGAGCAGTTGGAAATTTTTTGAAGCAATTTCACCAGCTCGGTATGGTCGCCCCCAGTGGCGTCGTATTCGTCAAGCCCGTCGATGAAGAAGCAGAACTTGGCAGGCAAATGAGGATAGTCAAGAAGCTTGCCTAGTGCCTCGGCCAGTTCAGAATGTGTCCAGAAAACTTCTTCACTTCTAGAAAGACGTTGAACTGCTTCGGTGCATAGGTCGGGTATGAGATGTGGGCACTGGCGGAGCACTTCAAAGAGTAGAGAACGGAGAAGACCCTCTTGAGACTTCTGTAGCTTTGTACCAGAATTCCAGAAGAAATGGTATGCCTTAACCAAAGGCCTCCCCGCAGACCAGACCATAAGGTTCTGCGAGGTTTCCGGTTGGCGCCAAATATACTTCATCAGTGTTGATTTTCCAGATCCTGCTTTGCCCATGATCAAGTAGGTTCCGCTCCCGGATTGCAACCATTGGACAAATTTAGCTTGGTATTCAGCGTCTTCAGAGTGCTTTGGATTTAGAACCCAGCTGAAGGTTTTGGCGTGAGCTGTCGAAATGTCCTCATAGCGCACTTTCATAGCCGGAAAGTGCAACGTTTGAAGCAGTACCTGGTCCAACCTGATGGTTTTCCCGGCTTGTGCAAAGTCTGACAGCAATGCCGAGAGAGTTTCCATCTTAAGAGAAAGTGAAGCCACATCGTCTGGGGATGCAGGTTGCTCCTGAGAAATGGAAAGAAGGTACTCCTGTATATTTACGGTCTTCAGTTTAGATTGAGGTTGCAAAGCTTGGATTGCATCTAGAACTTCCAGTTTCATCTTGTCGAGCCCTTCAAAGTTCTTCATATCGAGCACCTCATTCTGAGATTTGAGCTCTCTGAGTAGCTTGACAATTTCTGACTGCTCATTTCTGGGATCCTCATGTTAGGACAAGCCGTGTGAGTGCCAGTTTCTTCCACTTACTGAGTCAAGTAAGCAGTGCGTATCAGCAACTGATTTTGCAGTGCGGTCAATTGGGAAGCGTGCTTTTGAACTTGCTCCTGACTCCAAACCTGTCTGAGGGCTGCTTTGAAGCTCTGCCACTTGCTTTGGGGATTCTTTGCCTGCAATTTCTCCAAAGCATTCAGCATTTCATTGGCAAACCGCTTGCATTCAATCGCCAGCAGTTTCAGTTCGACCATTGCTGGCGTTGCATCTCGCTGTCCGGAGACATCAAGGGCCTCACTCATTCTCTTCAAATCACTGGCAATTCCATGAAGGGTGGAATTCTCATCCGTCGAACCGGTCGCGGAATGATAAATTGTCCGACATTCGGCGATGAGCTTGCACGAAAAACCTACGAACTGGACGATGTTGCTAGCGAGCCCAAGTGCACTAAAAGGATTCAGTACCATACTTTAGCCAAGCTTTCGAAATGTATGGTCAGCATTCCTTCGACTATTGCACGGCCCCGGGGGACCCAAGGTAGGGTTCCTTACCAGAATCTGTTTCCTTTCACAAGCCCAAGGTAGCGATATACTTAACTGAAAGCTTTCCGGATCGAGACATTGTGGTCACATGTAAGCGGCCCGAAGTTGTGAATTCGTTGGCTTCTGAACCGCCATCGAAGGCATCATTGCCTTTTGTTCATGCAGTCCAGCCTTCGGGATTTTCCATCTTGGCATAAGTTTTGGCGTGCGGGGCTGGCAAATCCGCACATGCTACGGGTGAGCGTCCATTAGAAAGCATCCTGTTGAAGCTATGCAAGTCTCAGAGTTTAAGCCATTCCCATTCCCATTGACAAACCAAGGAGATGGGGGAGTGGAAAACCCTCTTCTGAATCCAGCCATAAAGTCTATTTCTCCTGTTACGTTCCCCATAAAATCAAAGTAACCATGAAGGTTGCATTCTACAACTATAAGCAGGTATATCCCCCCCGATCCTTTGCGCCATACGTGGACTAAGCATCTCACCTTGTAGTATGATCGCGAGTCATTCGTACAGGCCAACCTCAGCCACGGAAATCCACTGGACATTACGTTCCTCAAACCAAGCCTGGATGCATCTACAGCTCCATTGGCGAAGGGGCATGATGCTGTTTGTCTGTTTGTGAACGATGATGCCAGTGCCGAGGTAATCAAGACCTTCCTAGTGAACAAGAGATATATAAGCACCAAGTTGCTGAGTCTTACTTCATGCAGGTACTCGAACAACTTCATGAGCTTGGTGTGAAGTTCATATCACTTCGAGTATGACTGTCCCCTTTTTCCACTCTAAATGCTTCCAATAACTCGTGCCAGTGCGCCGGCACAAACAACGTCGACCTGAAGAAAGCCGATTCATTGGGCCTCAAAGTCACCTACGTCCCCTCCTATTCTCCCCATGCCGTCGCCGAATTCACCGCCGGTCTCATCCTTACCACTGTCCGCAAGTATCACAAATCGTACAATCGAGTTAGAGAGGGAGACTTTACGTTAACAGGTTCTTCCTCCCTCCTCTCCATTCTCCAATTCAATCCTCTGTTCTGATAAATTTCCGCAGGCCTCGTGGGCTTCAACCTCCACCTCAAAACAGTTGGCCTGATCGGCACTGGCCGCATCGGTCTCCTCACAGGCAAAATCCTCTCTCTGGGCATGGGCTGCAAAGTTATCGCTTACGATCCTTATCCCAATGTCAAAATGGCAGCGGAGTACGGTATCACATATGTGGACACGCTGCATGCCCTGCTCCGCGAGAGTGATATCGTGAGCTTACATTGCCCATTGCTCGAAAGCACACACCATATTTTGAATGGGGAGACGATCCCATTGATGAAGAAGGGAGTTGTACTGGTAAATGCCAGTCGTGGGGCGTTGATAGAGACGAAGGCTTTGATACAGTACGCTCGTTCTACTTCCCTACCGCCTTTTCACTTTGGTTCAAGATCCCATGTAAAGTACTGACCAGGAAAATTGCAGCTCTTTGAAAACAGGCCACATCGGAGCTGTGGGCTTAGACGGTTTGTTAACACCCCTCCCCGGCCTCCACATTCCCCATACCTCATCGCAAGCTAATAAGGCACTTCTCACATCTTAGTCTATGAAGGAGAACGTGAATACTTCTTCCATGATTCCAGCAGCAAAATTATTCAGGATGACGACCTTGCGCGCCTCATAAGCTTCTACAATGTTTTCATCAGGTACAAGAATCCCCATCCAATCCCCTTTACCTTATCCCTTATGAAAGGGATGCTTGGAGTTTTGAAACCCGGGAATTTAGGTAGATTCCGAGTGCAGGTTGTTGCTGACTTGGGAACACCTTTTACAGCGGCCATCAAGCTTTCCTTACTGCGGAAGCATTGAGGAATATTGCAGATTCGAGCATTGAGGGACTGGTGGGACTGCAAAAGGGAGATGAAGAATCGGTGCAACAGGGGCCAGGGAAAGTGGGCGGTGGATGAGGAGCTAGGAAGTGAAAATTCATAATCCACAATACCTTTCCGAAGGGGGAACTTGCGAGGAATGTCAAGCCTTTCTCACGCATCTCATCTTCACTAGTGCTGGCTTAACAACCTTCGACGCTGATGCTAGATGGATACTGCGCCTTTAAATCTTGGGATACGTTATTATGGAAAAGTCTTTGGCCTGCTTCGCATGCTTCCTCGTGTGATGTTCAAGCATCTCCTCCCATTCTCCCATCCTCTCCTCACTCCACGCAATCAACCTCATTCTTCAGTGACGAATAAAATCTTGACAAACAATGCCGCCTCCGCCATCTGTCTGGCTACCGCGTTCTCGGCATTATTGAGTAGCTGGGGGCTCGAAAGGAGCGCTGGACAGTTTTTGGCATCGCGGCCGTTGCTGATAGGGCTTCGGAATGGCTTTGCGTGAATTTCTTACCGACAATGTAAAAATCCAAGAACCCACGCAAAATGCTTTTCCAGATCAAGCTCATCATCCCTGTGTATGATGAGGGTCATATCGACTTCGTTTTTCTCTGATTGCTAAAAATGATGAGTGACAAGTCTTTCTGTTATACGTCAAAGGTCAGTCCAAGGCGAATTTTTGATGACAAATCGCAGCGTGACATCGACTAGTACGGAATCCGGCAGGCACTGTAATCGTGAGAGAACCTCTTCAGCTTCCATGCACCAAAATCTCGCTGGCAATGCGACTCCTCGCCCTAATCCTCGGCCCGAAGAAAACCAACACCCACGGCACGACAGTCAACAGCACACTCACCCCGCCCAGCAGGCTTAATGCGCCGGGTGTACCTAGACGTTTGAACATCGCTTCCGTAAATAGCGGAAAGATCGCCGCAAAAATGTTCCGACAGAACGATTGTGCTGCGAGCGCAGATGACGCATAGCGATGGTAGACATCAGCGAGGTAGTTGAAGACGGCAAGGTAAATGGAGAAGATGCCGACTTGGGCGCAACCGAGAGCAAGCACGGGCACGATCCAGGGGATGCTGGAGAAAGATGTCCAGCCGAACCAAAAAAGGCCGAGTGGGAATAGTGCGGATTCCACACAGGCGAAATACAGCCTTCCTTCCGGCGTCGTTGTCAGATGCTTCCAATATCGTTTCGCAACCTTTTCCTGGTAGATGCTAAGGGTGGCGCCAAGAACCGAACCAATGGCGATAGAGGCGTACGCTGCACCGATCTGCTCAGTGTTAAAGCCGCGAGCGGCGAAGACAAGTGGAATGTCGTCAAACGACATGTAGAGCACACCCCAAACAAAGGCTACCCAAAGCGAGAAGAAGAAAACCACCGGCTCCGTCAGCAGAAGGTGAATTGGTATCGTCAGGGAGAGATAGATCAACTTCCCAACTGAGGAGCGGCTCTCATCAGCAGCGACTTTGTACCGAAGTCGTTTTCGCATGGGTTGTGCAGATTCTGGGAGATGTTCGTTCTCCGCATCTCTCTGGGGGAGACAGATTTCTGATGGTGAAGGAAGAACCCCGGCTTTCTCGAGATTTTCGAGGTAGGTGTTGAGTGCTTTCGCCTTTCGGCTCAGGAGTACGCTCCCCCTCGTCTCCTTGAAGAAGACAATCACAATCGCCACAACCACACCGAAGACAATGACTTGCATGTAGAAAACCCAGCGCCACGGCAGATGCTCTGCAATAAATCCAGACACCATCGGGCCAAGTCCAGTCCCGGCCAACGCCGCGCCACTGTATAGCGCCATTGGCGTATTCCGTACCTCCGAGTGGTATATATCGGAGATGACGCCTCCAACCATTGTAGCAAAAGTGCTGGCTCCAGCACCAACAAAGAAGCGTGCGACAAGCATCCCAGCAAACGAGTCAGTCAACGCACACCCCAACAGTGCAACGATGAACAATACCCCGGAACCAGTGAAAACAGGTTTGCGGCCATTGAGCTCGGAAAAGGGGGCCAGGATCATTGGAGACAGCGCAAACCCAACAGCCCATGTTGTCACCCCGGTACTGAAAGCGACAGGGGAAAGACCCCACTTCTTCTCAAGTGCTGCTGAAGGCAAGAAGTAGGCCCCGGCACTGTAGGCAGAGCACAGTGTTGCGGTGCAGCAGAGAACCAGGGTAGTAGTCTTGCGCGTTGAAGACCACATGAACGGAGATTCATAGCGATTGAGGTCTGGAAATACTGGAATCAGTTCTGAGCCGTTGTCGCGCAATGCCGTAGGTCGAAGCTCTAGGATGGGCGTCTCGAAGGTCAAATATTGGTATGTGATCGATTGCTCATTCGGACCCTTTTCGAGGGAAGTATTGGGGCCATTCTCTTTTCCCAAACTGGACCCTGCGGCCAAGTTGTGCCTGTCGATGCCTGTGATAATCGTAGAGTTCTGCCCAGTGCTGTTCTGTGACGTAGGAATATCTTCTCTTGTCTCATTAGCCATTATGAACTGTGAAGGAAGAAAGCAACAAGAAGACCGAATTGTCCCAACGAATTGGGGGCATTTCCAGGTAATGATGGCAACGAAAGGCCAAGAGAAAGACAGGTAGATCTGAAAAACCATGTCAAGTGGAGTTATTGGGGACTTAATGCATCACGGCGAGTAATCCGATACCCCACACGGTTCAGTGTCCATCTCCGTTGGGGGTTCAATCTAATTAGGCTTTGAAGCGTGCTGGCCGAGATATAACCGATGGAGGATAGCGAGATCGGAGAGCAGGACCGGTGACTTAATGACGTGACTCTGGCTGTTAATGCGAATGTGCAAACGCTCGTGTTCGTTTGCGTGACAAAAATCCTTGTAGTCGTCTTCACACGCCCGATGAGCTACTAATGGGACCCACACAACAGAGGCGATCCAACAACGCTCTTTCGGTTGGCAAATCCATCTTCCCATTTCTTCGATGGGATGACGCCTTAGAACCTAGGACTTAAATCAGCAAGATCCAAAGAAAAAGAACAGCTAGAGGCAAGGAGATGGACCAGGAGAACGGAAAAATAAGAATATGTCCTTGTCAGCTGCTGCGCACCCCGCATTTTTGCCATCGGGAATCGGAGTCAAATTTCGGTTCATGAAAACGTCCGTCTAGCAGCTGCAGACTGAGTTGTAAAAAACCAGCAGTTGATTCCTGTATATCGCAGATAGTTTTTCCATTATTTCGTTATTGCACTTGCGACACGTCCTATCGCCTAGACGCGTTATGTCCTTAACCTGAGAGTACATTTCAACCCTCGTACAAGCTCACCAAATCCTGACGCTCGCATTTCGATCTTACATACCACCTGTTGTGCCAGCCGCAGGCACGAATTTGTAGTTCCTCAGCAACGTCGTACTAACCTTTCACATGCTCATCATGGCCATGTTCATGCCAATGCAAGCTCAGTGCCCTGCCCCAAAAGCGATAATTATGTTTGCATCTGCTTTCTCGCCCTTCATCCAACGGTCATGGTCAAAAACTTCAACACTACTGCCCCAGATTCATCGACGCAGTGGAAATGCTATGTGCCATCTAGCGGCGAAACTATATCCCATCATCATCATAGCCTTGCCAGGGAATCAGACAAGTGCGCCACTGGCGTCCTCATCCCTGGTGCCGAAGAGATTCGCCTTGAGTGCAGTGAACCCGTGTAGAACCCGCTCTTGAGAGCGGTCCTGCCCTGCTTGTAGAGGCCAATTACATCTGTATGGTTGGCATCAAGCTCATTCGGTGCCATCTGAATAATTGGTCCATGTTTGTTGTGAAGCTCGACCAGAAGCATTGGCGTGCCGCCGACCACAAGATGGCATGCTTGCCATAGCGGAGAGTCGCTTGCCCAGAATGGGCCAGGGAACTTCACTAAAGTGTGAAAGTATTGTTGGTAGACTACGTACCAGGCTGAGGGGATGAGAAGGAAGTCACAAAACATTGCTGCACAACGGATATGCATCTCCCGGGTGACCAGGACGTGTGAACAGGAAGGCCGGCTTGACCGTCCTCCGCAACCTGAAGCCTGCAGGGTCTCTAACGTATCAACGTCGACTTCAAGGATGCGCCGGTTGAACGGCTTGTGTGTGAGAAGAACGGCGCAACTTTCAGACGGCCTTGATTCTTATGCGGGGTTTCACCGGTGGCGGACATAATGACGTGGTGCTACTCGAATAGCTAATCTTGGTGTATCATAGCAGCACCACCCTAGTAAAAGGGGAGTGATAGCCTAGCACGTCAAGGTAAGAGGTCATCAAAAGAAGATCTAGTTCTTGATACTATAGTAGTCCATTGATATAGTCGCTACTTGCTTGGGGTCCATATATGACAACGGCTCATAGTTTAAGACCCATGTTCACATGGACAGCCTTCGTCTGACTGTATGCCGCAAGTCCAGCCTCTCCTAGCTCTCGTCCTATTCCGCTCTGCTTCACCCCGCCGAAAGGCACTCTGAAATCCGAGTCATTACTGCTGTTGACCCAAACCATACCAGCCTCAAGCCGGCTAGCAACTCTGTGTGCCCTCTCCACATCTCGTGTGAAGACGGCACTTCCAAGACCATAAGTCGTATCGTTCGCCTTTGCCAATGCCTCCTCTTCTGTCTTAAAGCTGGCAATCACAACGAAAGGTCCAAAGATCTCCTCGCGATAGATCTTCATCGTGTCCTTCACGTCTGTGAATATGGTTGGCTCGATAAAGTACCCTTTACCATCTCCGACTTGCTTGTGTGGGACACCTCCGGAGGCCAGTGTCGCTCCTTCACTCTTCCCGGCTTCAATGTAACCCAGCACTTTCTCATATTGCGCCTTTGTCACTTGTGGGCCTTGGAATGTATCCTCTGCAAATGGATCCCCAATCTTACTCGTTGACTTGACGACTTCCTTGAAGATCCCGACAAATTTATCATAGCAACCCTCTTGCACCAACACCCTCGACGTAGCCGTGCAAATCTGACCCATGTTCGACATGATTCCAATGTGCGCCCACTTCGCCGCCTGCTCTAGATCCGCATCATCAAACACCAGTAATGGCGACTTTCCACCTGTCTCCAACGTAATGTTCTTCATGTTGACGCTCGCTGTTTTCATAATCTGCTTCCCCGTCAACGTCGACCCCGTAAATGCAATCTTGTCAATGTCCAGGTGGGATGCAATCGCGGCCCCAGCATCCTTCCCGTAGCCATTCAGCACATTAACCACTCCAGGCGGGAACTCGGCCTCCTTGATCAAACTCGCCAGATACAGAATCGATAGTGGTGTCTGCTCTGCAGCCTTGATCACGACAGTATTCCCACAGGCAAGCGCTGGTCCCAGCTTCCACGCCGCCATCGCCAAGGGGTAATTCCAAGGGATGATCTGCCCGCAGACTCCAATTGGTTGACGGAGGGTGTATGCAAATTTCTGCGAGGTCGTGGAGATCGTTTGGCCATGGATCTTGTCCGCGTAGCCAGCATAGTATCTGATAACACCCACAACTTCTCCCAGGTCTTCGCTCAGGGCGACTGAGTATGGCTTGCCGTTGTCCCATGTCTCGAGAGTGGCTAGGACCTCCTTGTGCTTCTCAATCAGGTCGGCGAATTTAAACATGAGGGCGCCGCGGTTGGTGGGTGGTAGGTCTCGCCAGGAAGGGTCGTTGAAGGCTTTCCGGGCTGCTTTGACTGCGACATCGACGTCGTCAGCGCCGGCTGCGTAGACGCTGCATATTTCCTGCTCATTGCTGGATCGTAGTTGACATTAGCAGAGTCCTGTAGTAGAATTCTGAGAGGGGCAGAGTAGCTAACGTTGGGTTTATGCTTGTTATCTTTTCCCCAGACTTTGACTTGACAAACTCATTGTTGATAAATATGCCTGTTGGCAGGGTAATTTTCTTGCCATTGGGCGCAGTGAGGTCAACAGTAAGATCCGACATTTTGTAAGGTGCGGAGACGAAGCAACGCTGTTGGACAATGGAAAAAGATGCAACTGAACTGGTTGAACGAAGGGAAGAGAAGCGCAATAAAGGTAGAGCTTGTTTGAACATGAAAGACAGTGACTGAGAAATCAGGACTGCTTTACTCTTTTCAGAGGCTCGAAGCTTATGTTGCGGAGGGGATGTCCGTAACTGAGGTTGGAGCTCTTCTGATCCACCCCGCAGGCGACCAACGGCCTCTTCAGGACAACTATCATGCCTGCAATTGAGGGAGGGGGATAAGCGATAGCCCGCGTCGGACATCCTCTTTGGCTTTAGCTTGAAAGCAGGGAACGGGTTATTGCCACGCAGACTCGAGCTTCCTTTTCCTACAGATTCTGCTGACTATCATTACATCGGATACAATTCGTTGGAAAAAGCTCTAGTGTCTGCTTCAGCCATTTCTCTATCTGTGCATGAACCTGTATGAGTGTTTGTTTGCGACAGGTATTTTGACGATTGCAATTTAAACTCCGCTTCTTTATTTCCCCTGCCTAAGCTATCAAAATGAAACACGAACCACAAATCTCTATCGCGACTCTTATTCCCAAGTAGACGCCTGTTCAAATCCCAAACGACAACTAGCTCATTTCGTTGCTCAAGCCCCATCACAACAAGAAGCAAAAATGCCTCCACCTCAACCCTGCGACGCCGCCGCCGACCCTTCCACTGCCCCGGACTCAAAAATCTCCACCACCGCCTCAATCCAATATTGGAACACTATCTCCCCCGACGTCAACGGCATGCTGGGTGGCTTCCCCCAAATCTCGCGCATCGACCTCCGCGGCTCCCTAAACTTCATCACCAAGCTGCGGCGCCTGAGCTCCAACTGCCAGGTGCGCAACGCGCCCAAACTGCTGCGGGCCGTCGATTGCGGAGCAGGCATTGGACGTGTCACCGAGGGCTTTCTGACCCATATCTGTGACGTCGTTGACGTGGTGGAACCGGTCGTGAAGTTTGCGCAGGTTCTAGAGGACGGCGCGCTAAAGCAGGAGGGCAAGATCGGGGATGTCTACGTCACGGGTCTGCAGGACTGGACGCCGACGAAGACGTACGACTTGATTTGGAACCAGTGGTGCGTGGGGCATTTGACCGACACGCAGCTTGTCGCGTACTTTAAACGTTGTGGGGCTGCCTTGTCAGAAGGGGGCTGGCTCGTGGTCAAGGAAAATCTGAGCACGCATCGATTTGGGGAGGATATTTTCGATCATGTCGATTCGTCGGTTACGAGATCAGATCAGAAGTTTCGCGATCTGTTTCGTGAGGCTGGTCTACAGATTGTCAAAGCTGAGTTGCAAACTGGCTTTCCCAAGGGATTGGGTTTGTACCCTGTCAAAATGTATGCGCTGAGGCCGAAGTGAATGACGACCGTGTCACCCGGAAGACCAACCAATGGCCATTTCAGGCCCCGCCTCTATCATAGGAGATTGTCCGGAGAAGATGCCAGTTAACACAAGCTGAAAGCTTAGGGCAGCAGAAATCACTCAGATCTTCCACTATTGACCGGTAGCCTCCAGGAGGGTCAAGTACATACAATTCAAGCGTCCATCTCGGTTTACTCGCTGGCAGTCGTGAGTTTCGACCTTATAGCCTCAGCCCCGCTATCCGCGTTTTGGCCACTCACGAGTTTGCCACCGTGGAGATCTCGAACCACCTCCTCGTGAACGTTGACGATTTGCCCTCTCACCTAAATGCATCGTATGATTTGCGATAATTTCTAACATGTTGGACTTGTAAGAAACAGCGGGAAATCGAGTGCAGGGTAACGTCCACTTCTCCGAGTACTCGAGCAACAATCCCTGACCACGTTGTAGGGCACTCACAGCCTTAAAGTCTTCCTTCCGACTCGTCATCAAGGTCATCTTGAGATGCAAGGCCGAGGATGAAATGCCACTCCTTAGGCTTCACGGCAGAGACGCTTAGCCTCGACTGCTTCAGCATCTCCAGATCCTGGAGTGCACCGCCTGACTGCCCATATCTCCTCAGGTCCGAGAGTGGGATCAATTTGGAGAATTTGCGCACAAATTTCACATGGACAAGATCCCATTTCGGCTTGTCACGCGATGATTTGGGGTCGTAGTATGGAGAGGCCGGGTTAAAGGCAGATTCTGCCGGAAGAGATTAGTTTGCAGACACAGGAATGTATTCATTGACTAGCATACCATCAGTCGAGTGCTCTTTTGCGATCTCCATAATACCAGCCACGCCAGGGACCTTAGTGTTAGAGTGATAGAAGAAGGCCAGATCTCCCTTCTTCATCGCTCGCATTCTATTCCTCGCCACAACATTTCGGACACCTACGTATGTCAGTAATCTACAGAACTCCCCAAGACAGATTGATCCTTACCATCCCAACCCTCTGGCACCTTGGCGTTCATAAGGTCGTCAATTGAAAATTTGACGTCAACACCGTTCTCTATTCGTGAATCAGGCTCGGCCTTCATCAGCCAATATTGCTTCCCTTCATCCTTGTCCACCGCGTCCCAGCCAGATTCACTAGCCGTCAACCCATCAGGCGCCTCGTCAATCTCCGCCTTTGGCGCAGCAGCCTTTTCTTCGGCCTTCGTAGTCTTGGACTTGCCCTTAGGTTTATTGGCACTTTCCCCAGTACCGACGGCCGTGGTTGCCTTGGTCGTATTACTCTTGGGTCTACCTTTGGTTTTTGGTGTGGGTACTACTGCTGGTTTTGGGGATAGTGGAGCTTTCTTCAGACTTTGTGTTGCAGTCTCCACCTGGCTGCGGGACTTCGCACTGGCTGACTTTTTGGGCCTACTAACCGGCTTGCTGGGAGACGTTCCAGGTGTTTTTGGAGCTTGCTGTTCCTCCGTCGGCGCTGCAGCATCTTTTCGTGGTCTACCTCGGCCTCTCGCGTCCGTTGAACCCTGGACTTTTGCTGTCGATCTCTTGGCTTTGGGTTTGGCTTTGTTTGCAGTAGTAGTTTTGGTTGCTGTAGCGCTGTGTATAGGTTCGCCGATGCTGGATCGTTTTAGGCGTCCTGAAGCATGAGTTTGTGAAGTGTTTGGCTCTCCCATGGTAGAGGTTCCGTCTAAGCTGACTTTCTTGCGTTTTGCGGAAGAGACTGTCGCATCGGTAGCTGCTGGACGCTTCTTAGGGGGCATGGTGACCTTTTTAACGAGTGCACGTGGATAGTTCGTGATGAATGATCCTCAGGTCGGAGAGAAGTAGCTATGACCTACGATAAAAAAGTTGGACTGTCCAGAAATTAAGCGTTGATTGAAGACGCGCTTAGCAGCAAGTCGCGATTTATTAGAGTTTAAGCAGCTAATTAATCTCGATCCGGGGCTCTGGGCAAGGCACTGAATATGGGATCGCCTGCTTAACACCCTTGCAATTCGTGTAAAGAGTGATTTGTGTATTGTATACATGAGAAATGGGCAAAGCAATCTGACTGCAGGCGTTCACAGCATGGGTAAGACATTTGTATCATTAAGGTGGAGTGTTCCACAAGTCTATTTGCCAAAATACCAACTCAGGGTGGCTTGTACATAATATCATTAGATCATACATTTTGTGTCTCAAAGGCTTTCCTTGGATAGTCACGGTGCCTGAAGAGAGGGGTGTGCCGCTGCTGGTCGTCACAACAGGACTGCAGCTGCAGCTGCTACCGCCAGCAGAGCACACACCACTCCCCCGCATCTACCCTGAACAGAAAATTGAATAGCAGCATTGCCGGCCGGCGCGGATGTAGGCTGTGAGGACGGGCTAGATGGCGTCAGTGCCGATGAAGTTGGCACTAATGTCGACGTCGAACTGGCCTGGCTCGCAGAATGGAGTTGTGAGGAATGTGGTTGTGCGCTAGAGCTGCCGCTACTGCTCTTCGCGCCCGCGCTCGACCCCTAGCAGGTTAGGGAGTACAATGGTGTGGTGCTCAGAGTCTGACCGACAACGCCAAAGGATGGGTTGGTGGCGGGTTGTGGTGCGTCCTGAAGTGTGTACCACCATGTGTTGTACTGGCCGAAGACACTGCATCCTACTGCATCCCAGTAGGTTTGGGCGTTGGCAATGCTGGCTACCGCTTGGCCGTCGGTTGGGCCAGAGACAGGCCAGCCGGTTTCGGTTATCCACACGGGCTTACCAGTCGAGGCTGCAATGGTCTGATCGAGGGCGCTGAAAAAGGTTGCGTTCGCAGTCCCGATGGAGTTGTCGATCGTGTTCTGGTAGTATGGGTAGGCGTCCATGCCGAGGAAGTCGACAGCTGCGGTCACGGCAGAGTTGGAGGAGTTGATCCATGCAGTGTAAGTATCGACATGGCCAACGGGCGGGTTAATGTTTGCATTGGCTAAGATTGAGCGAACTTGGCCAATGTAGGAAACGAGGGTGTCTGGTTGTTGGCCAACTCCAGTGGGAGCGCCGATGGGTGTAAGGCGGTAGAGGTCTTCGCTGCCAACCGAGATACCAGCAATCAAGTTTGTGAAGGCAGAGCCATATTGGGAGATGGCGCTGCTGAGAGCCGCGAGTTCGTTGTTGAAGGCATCTTGTGTCTCTGACGCCCACAGGCCGAGGAGGAGGGTTGTGTCTGTGTTGATGGCGGCTTGGATGGCTGCAGTTGGAGTGTTGGTTGTGCCTTGCTGGATCATGGTGTAGAGGCGAGCGCTGGTGAAGCCCGATGTGCCGACAAGGTTCTTGGCGGTGTTGAAATCGTTTTGGAAGTCTGCTCCAGAGCCATAGTTGAAGCCCTTGTAGACGACGGCCGAGGCGGTCGACACTGATGCCACCAGGGCAAAGAGAGTGGAAGTGAGCATATTGCCGTTTCGATAATGGAACAAAACGAATGTGGTTGGACCAGTTAAGAAATTAGAGAGTACACAGTAGAGGGGGTAGGTGGTACATATGTGATAAGGGGACGGGGATGAGGAAAAAGCTGCCGTTTAAATGTTTCAACGTTTCTTTGTTTTCTTTGAATGGGTGAGAGGGGGGACGACGCAGGTGCCCCACTTTTTTGGCTGTCTCAGACCTGCATCCTGCCAGGGTCAAATTTTCACACCGAACGCCGAGCTCTCCTAGCTCTGGGACCCCTGGGGTACGAGGTGACGTACAATGTACCTGCATGGAGGTGGCGATCGCGTATTGTGGGGATTCGGGAGGCTGTCAAAGTTGGGTAAACAAAACGCTCGACCAACGAAATGCGAGAAGCAGAAAGGGGGGGCTCTGAATCAACAGGAGCCTCCCAAAATAGCCGCTGCTCAGCCTGTCATACTCTGCCACATCCCTACACCAAACCGCCGACATGTCACGCACTACGTATCGGTGGCGGCCTCGTTTGTGAAAACAGCCTAACAATGACACGGTAGCTTCCAGCTTCCAGCTTCCAGACGCGCGGACATGGCCCCCAAAAATGATACCGGCGCTCGAGCTCGCGTGGCTGTGCTGTGCTACGTCGTGCTACGTCAACTTTCGTTCACTTCGAGTCACACGCAGTCCTTGAAAGTCGTGTGCTTGCGCTGAATGAATTCATTATACTCTTGGTCATCACGTCGTAGTAGTTCCGGCAACAGGCGGCCTTCCTACAAGTCCAGCATTCGGGTCCCCACCTGACGGAAGCGTATTGCCTCTTTCCCTCAACCTTCGACCTTCCATCAGACCCCGCAGACCTCTCTTCTGTAACCCTATCACCGAGCTAGTATCACCCATCCACATCTGCCGGTCGTCTCTCTGCTTCCCAGCATCACGTTCGCTGTTACCCGCTTTCCCAGCTGCTTCAGAATCAGTCTGCGAGAAGCTTGTCGCCGTGGATGCTGACGTCGCTGTTGAAGCCGAGTCCAGCGAATCTGCTTTCTCATGGTTGTGTTGTTGCCTGCCGTTTGTCGCTACTGTCCTATTGCCCAGTGAGGTATTGATTCGCAGGCTAGGGTTCTTTCCGTTGAGAGTGCGTGCCACCATCCCCACCTCAGCATTACCATCCGAGCCGCCTTGAGCTTCGCTTTCGCGGCGTTGCAGGTATGCGAGAGTGCCGTCCATGGGCTGGCCCAGACCGCGTCCACCACCAGCCGCCATGGCAGATGCATTGAACACTGCTGCAGCATTCCTGCCATCGAGAACTTCGTGTAACCGCTCCACTGTTGCTTCGAGTAAACCGTTGATCTGATATGGTCTCGCCACTTGCAACAATGAGCACAAGATCTGTGGTGTGCATAGCTGGCTCGTAATAGGCGGCAGTGAGGACGTGTAGAGATAGTGAACCAGCAGACGAATGGTTTGCGACGTATGGGGAAGATACAGAGTCCGCGGCCGCGAAGCGGGTAGCGCGAGACCAGAGTCGGTTGCCTCGAGCGAATTGAGTGCCTGGCGCGTTGCCGCCTGGGTAGAAGAAGCTGCAACCCCATTGTTCGCGCTCAAGTTCGATGTCATTGTTGTGATACTAGACTTTCCAATACTTCCAATACTTGGTGTGATGGTGATCGAAGAATTGCGACTGGCTTGGGAGTTCATCTGAGGACGTAGAGCGACGGCATCCGAGAGGCTCCAGTTGTCCTGTGAGGCAGCGGACTGAAGGAGGAGATGATTGAAGTACGGTCCCCAACGTCTTGAAAGGAGATGCGAGTTGACAGGAATTCTTTCCCCGTCAAGCCCCACCAGATCCATGTCGGCAAATTCTCGAATTCCCAAGAGAGCCTGCCCAAGTTGTTCGGCCGCAGCCGAAAATGGCCTGCCGCCACTAGTCCTATCCTCCAAGTCTGCTTGCATTGACGCCGGCATAGGGGGTGCAGAGACAGAAACATAATTTGAGGTGGGTGAGGCCTTTCTGGGATTTTCGTACAGTCCAAAAGCCTCTAACTCGACCATACAAAGGTGGCTGAAGTTGATCCTACGATGGTTGTAATCATCCACCAAGCTCCTTTTTCGATGCCCCAGGATCACAAACGTGTTTCTCTGATTCCACAGGACGCCTCTGTTCCAACTTCCCAGGCCGAAGACCATGCCGCCGGCATCAATTCTACCCCAACTGAGGTTCCGCAGATCTAGTGCCCAAAGGGCATACTCTTGCTTTGACGAAGTGAGGTACGTGCCGCTGACAACAAAATGATTGTTGATGACGCCGCCATTGGGAAACCGGAGACCGGGAGGAGAAATGTTGCTCGACATTGGCCTTTCAATTAGCCGTCCATCTGGAAGGCGCACCTGTAACTCAAGCTTCACGTCAAGAAAGTTGTAGTTGGAATATATAAGCATCGAAGACCCAGCAACAGGTGGGGTGGTGCCTGGCTGTTCTTCAGTCTCCAAACCCCCAGCGCCTCCAATCTCGTTGACAGGCATTCCGGCCAATGGCGCAACGACACTCCTGTACGCTCCACAGCTCCTGCTCAGCGTGTTAGTGGCTGTCCATTTCAAGCTTCGCAGGTTGAAGACGCTGATCTGTTCAATATAATGGTTAGAGCTATCTTGACCACCAACCACAACCATCTCGGCTCCACCTGTGCCATCGATCTTTACCCCGAGAGTGCCAGAGTGCGGGTTGGATGAGGATGGGTTATGAACAATAGCGGACAACGGCGCATTTGCCGAAGTAAAGATAGCAGAAGAGGGCAGAACGGTAGCACAATGCGCGTAACGGCCTTGTGGGGCATCCGGTCCCGTTGGAATTAGCGACCAGCTCCGAGTCGGCACATCGTAAATATGGATATCGGATGCGACCACCACTTCTGGCTGGGATTCAGGATGCGGCGGCTGACCTGTTGAAGTTCCGGGTGCTTGGTTGGCAGCAACTGGTGATGGGGTCATGCCCCCATAACAAACTAGCTTCGTATCTCCTAAAGCACAAACACTGTGGAAATATCGAGGTGGCGGTACATCTCCGGTGGTGTCGAGCTTTGACCAATGCCTTTTGACCAGATCTAGTTCGTAGAGATCGGACGTCAGCTGTGGTCGCGTCCGGGAGAGCACTCGTCCACCAAAGACGTAAAGCTTATCACCAAGAATAGTAGTTGTTGCCCCGACAAGAGGATGTGGCTCCTGCCCTGTTGTTCTGTGCACATTGCAAACAAGTCCCGATAGATTCGTAGGTCCGGATCCAGTGGCTTGGGGACTAGTCGACGATGGTATACCCACTTGAGCAATCGTAGACTTTGGAGCGGTCTGAACGTCGTCTGGACTATGGTCTAACGCCGACAAACTTGTTGAACTCTGATTCATGTTGACGATGGGGTGCTTAACAAATCGTGTTTCCTCAAATTTGATTCCAGCTTGTAAATCCGGGTTCACCTTGGGCGTGGCGCGGGGAGGTGGGAAGAGGCGTTTCTCATGCCTTAGCCGGGGAAACAAGGATGCTGACTGTGACGGATCAGGGGTGCTATGGCCTATCCGAGGATATCGTGGAGAAGGTTGCCCAAATACGGCTGTGACGGCTGGGATGTAATGCTGAATCTGTGAACGCCCAGAGTATCCTGGGAACTCGAGATTTTCGCTGGTCGAGGGTGGAGAAAACTCTTCGTTAATCGACTCCGGAAAATCACAGGCAACCAGCGGCGAAATTCCAGCTTGATCGCCCTGCCTTGCGCAGAGAGGCCAGGTTGGTAGCTTCGCGGAGGCACTTTGAGGTGGAGTTGGTGTGAACGGCGAGAATCCTCCGTTCTGTTGATATGCAGAAATGTCGATTGGAATGTACTTCCCTTTCAGCCGCCCAGAGATCTGCGCTACCACGGAAGGCGTAGAAATTTTGGTCCAATGCGTGACAAGCGACAAAGGAGCGGAAGGATTTCCAATGGGCTCGGGCTGTCGAGCCGAGGTTCCTTCCCGCACAATGGTGTTGCTCAAAATCCTGCTTGCCCTCAAGGTTTGGGCGCCTGGTTTTCATGATTAGCCTCCGACTAGACACAACACTGCCAATAAAAATGCGACAATAGAAGACGCCTTACGATCGCTATGTCTTTATATCGAGAGTGCAGGTCATCTACGTCGTCTAGTCATTGAGACATTGCCCTTTGTATGGAAATGGGACACCCCAAGCAGAAAATGGGTAAGACAGTCGGGACAAGAAAACAAAAGGGTCCGAGATATATCGGAAAGCTTGAGAGTCAAAGGAAATAGTCATATGCCGGCATCGACTTTTTTGGAATGAGAAGGAGAATTGTATGGCGATGTTGTTCCAGTGAATCAATCAGTAGTTGGGGAGTGGTTCGCCGCCATGTGTGGGAAAAGCTTCCCGGACGCCTTAAGGTTTAGGTTCGAGCACCAAAAACGTGGGGCGGCAGGGAAAACGTCCAGGGGGTTCCCGTTAGCCGCTCACATGTGCTTATCGCTGTGATCTTCCTCATCGTAATCTATGAAGCCCACCTATCGAAGGCCCTTCTGCAGCCCCAAAGGTTTCTGACAGGCCCATTGATTGGCTTTTGGGAAACAGATC